>Ga0307376_10000904_pt1 | contig 34415 bp, 31 predicted proteins | sample TR2MG_FD_202536 | JGI IMG/M metagenome (GOLD analysis project Ga0307376, IMG submission 202536) | Soil microbial communities from Risofladan, Vaasa, Finland - TR-2 | ecosystem: Environmental > Terrestrial > Soil > Coastal area > Acid sulfate soil | place: Finland: Risofladan, Vaasa | collected...
GTTTTCAAGTACAAGATGACTATCTACAGTATCCATCTTATGATTTATGCCTGATTGAAGAATCTTAACACCCATTAGTACATCGAGGCCTTTTCCTCTGTACTCCTTCTTAACACCACCAAGCATCATCAGTAATTTTTTTGATCTTTTCGAGTCTCTGAGAATTTTTAAAATCCCGAAAGGAAATAGTTTACCATTTGCTTCCCTGATGCCATTACTGATATCTGGCATTCCAATAGCGAAACCGACAAATTTACCACCTGTCTCAATAACTTTAATGAAATTTGGATCGAGGATAGGCAGGTAACGGGCAGCAAAATCAGTCTTCTCTTTATCATTAAGCGGAACAAAACCATAAATCTCTGCAAAGGTTTCATTCATAAGTTCTAACACATCAATGATATATGGTTTTAACTCTTTTTTAGAATGGAATTCAATAATCTTATATTCTTTGTTATTGTCAATCCGCTCCATCACTTTTTCATAGATTGGCGGTAATTTTTCAGGTAATTTTCCGAGGTAATTCACTAGATCAATCTTCTTAGCATATCCTTCTGCTTCGATGAGATCAGGCATATATTGTGAATTATTTGGAGATGTCATGAATAGTGGGTATTCAAAACCTTCAATTTGAAAACCCTGAGGATCTTTATCTGAGAAACCCAGCGGACCAATCATCCTGATCATACCATTCTGTCTGGCCCAATTTTCAACTTTGCAAATAAGAGCATGAAACACCTCCTTATCGTTGAAGCACTCCATAAAACAGAAGCGTCCGTCTTGCTTATTGTTAAGAGTGTTGTACCTATTATTGATGATCCCCATTATCCTTCCAACAGGTTTGTTTTCTCTGTATGCTAAAAGAAGGATTGCATCGGCATACTGGTACGATTTGTTTTTCTTTTTGTCATATAATTCCCATTCATCCATATATATTGGAGGAAGCCAGTCATGCTCATTTTTATGAACTTTTTTAGGAAGATAAATAAAATCGCGACGATCTTTTTTTGTAAGCACCTCTTTTATAACTAATTCACCCATAAAATATTTTTTTACGAAGCTATAAGAAACAAAAAAATGTGTTTAAAATTAGGCAGAAATATAATACAAATTATAACGACCAGCATTCATAAATACGAATTTATTGATTTTGACTTCGTCGGGCTTCGCTCCGGTTCTTCGTTTACCCCAATCCCAACCATATTGGATACTATGTATTTCATATAACGAGATCAAGAATTATAAAAATAGCAAAAAGGATACTTGCAATTCCATTTGTAGTTCCAAATGCCATTGTTACCCTACTGAGATCATCATGTTTGACAATGCGGTGTTGATAGATTAATAATAAAGTAAATATCGACGCCCCAATCCAGAAGAGGTAACCATTACTTCCCATAATACCAGCAGCAAGAACCAGAATAAATGTTAACAGATGCACAATTATGGATATTACAAGTGCTTTCTTTCTTCCAGTGGCTGATGGCAGTGAGTGGAGCAAATTTGACCTGTCAAACTCATCATCCTGCAAAGCATAAATAATATCAAAACCGCTTACCCAGGTTAACACAATTAATGAGTAAATAAGAGGTATTATGCTAAATGTCCCTGTAACAGATATATATGCACCAATAGGTGCGAGACTGAGTCCCAACCCGAGAATAAAATGGCAGAGTGATGTAATTCTTTTTGTCAGACTATATCCCAGGATGATCAGTAGTGCGACAGGCGAAAGAAATAAAGTCAGCCGGTTAATAAAAACCGTGGTTATAATAAACAATAGAGCATTTATCACTACAAATGTTGCTGCAGCTCTCAGACCGATCACCCCTGAAGGTATCTCTCTGCTTTTTGTTCTTGGGTTAAGGGCATCAAACCTATTGTCGACCAGCCTGTTAAATCCCATTGCAGCGTTACGGGCGAATATCATGCAGAGTATTATCAGAAGAAGCAATTTGATATTGAAGTTATTCTCTTCCCTGAACACAGCAAGTGAAAAACCTATTAGGGCAAAAGGCATTGCAAATACAGTATGGCTGAATTTTACAAGAGAGAAATAATCCTTAATTGAAGTGAAAAATGAAATCATGCATCAAGAAGTTTCCTGTAGGTTTCGTAATTATCATCACAGAATGTTACAAATACCACTTTTCCGGGGTACCTGTTTTTTTTCAGGAATCTTTTGGTTTCATTTATGGCTACCAGAGCAGCCTGATCTTTCGGGAATCCATAGACACCGGTTGATATACCCGGGAAAGCCAGTGTCTTTATCTTTTTCTCTTTTGCAAGAGCAAGGGTGGTCTGGTAACATGATGCAAGTAAGCTATGCTCATCGCGGCAGCCTCCACACCAGACCGGACCAACAGTATGAATAATATGCTTTGCTTTAAGGCGGTAACCTCTTGTTATTATTGATTGGCCTGTTTCACAACCCTTAAGACTTTCACATTCAGTAAGAAGTTCAGGTCCTGCAGCATCATGAATGGCTCCGTCAACCCCGCCGCCACCAAGAAGAGATTTGTTAGCTGCATTGACAATAGCTTCCACATCCAGAGAAGTTATATCTCCCTTTATCAGCTCAACCCTGTTCTTCATTACCTTATCTGAGCATTAAGTTCTTTTTCGAAAACCTTAATGAGATTATTCATTACCTTATCAATATTCTTATCAGTCATTGTTTTAAGATCATCGCGCAGAACAAAACTGACAGCATACGATTTTTTATTTTTCCCGATACTATCATTCTCATATACGTCGAATAGATTAATATCATGAAGAATATTTTTCTCTGTTCTGAAAGCTATATCCCTGACCTGTGCGAACTTAATTTTCTTGTCGAGAAGTAATGCAAGATCGCGCCGCACAGAAGGATATTTAGGAAGTTCCCGGAATGAGATTGCATGAGTCTTAATTATCTTTAAAAGAAAATCCCATTCAATATGACCATAATAAACATCCTGACCTATATCAAATTTCGATAGATAGTTTTGCGAGATGCGTCCTGCTTCAGCAACAATTTTGTTATTAAGCAGATATGATAAAGACTCGGCAAAATATCTTTTATCGCTTTCACCAGTTGCTAAACTTTCCGGCTTAACCCCCAATTTTGAAAGGATCATTTCAACAAAAGATTTTATATTGAAGAAGTCGGTAGGATTGGTTTTGTTATTCCAGCTCTGCCGTCCTGTATTACCTGTAACAAAAAGATCAAGAGAGGCTTTTTCAATATAATTTTCAGGCTTCGGATGTGACTTATCTGTCTTATGATAGAAGTAGCAATGGCCGAACTCATAAAATTTGAGATCGAGATTTTGCCTGTTTATATTCCATATTATTGAATTAAGCCCTCCATAAAGAAGTGATTGCCGCATAGTATTCAGATCTGAGCTCAGGGGATTAGCAAGCATTACCAGCTTTTCTTTGTCGAAATCGCTGCTCTGCTCATACCATGCTGCAGGATTAAGGGAATTACACATTATCTCAGCGAACCCATTAGCTGAAAGAAGATCAGAAATGATATTTATTATCTTCTCCTTATTTGGCTTTTCAGGATATGAGAGAGTTGAATTAACATGGTTATTGATTTCTATATTGTTGTATCCATAAATCCTGAGTATCTCTTCAATTACATCGGCTTCCCTTTTAACGTCTATACGGTATGAAGGAATTTCAAGTGTCAGATTAGTACCGTTTTCAGCTTTTATATCTATATCTAACAGACCAAGTATTCTCTTTATTACAGCCTGATCAATGTTTTTACCTATAAGCCTGTTAATATTGTTAAAGTTTACTTCAATCAGAACATTTTTGATCGGTTCCGGATAGACATCAACAATGTCTGATGATATTTTTCCTCCTGCAATCTCTTTGATAATCATAATTGCTCTTTTCAATGCCCATGGAGCAATATTTGGGTCAGCACCTCTCTCAAATCTGAATGAGGCATCAGTTTTCAGACCATGTCTTTTCGACGTTTTGCGTATAGCAACAGGATTAAAGTATGCACTCTCAAGAAAGATGTTTTTCGTTGATGCGGTAACACCTGATTTTATCCCTCCAAAAACTCCTGCAATACACATTCCCTCATTTGTATTGCATATCATAAGATCTCGTGAAGAGAGGTTTCTTTCAGCTTCATCAAGAGTCACAAACTTACTTTTTTCAGGCAGGTTCTTAATTATTACTTTCTTTCCGTCAATTTTATCAGCATCGAAGGCGTGTAATGGCTGACCTACCTCATGCTGAACAAAATTGGTTATATCAACAACACTATTAATAGGGTTAAGTCCTACTGCTCTTAGTCTGTTCTTTAGCCATTCAGGAGACTCTCCAACAGTTATTCCACTGATTGTGATACCTGTATAACGTGGGCAATCATTTTTGTTTTCTACGATCACTTCATATGGATTATCGTAGTTGTCGGGTTTAAAGTCAGATACTGAAGGGAGAACAGGTTTCTCATTAATACCTTCATTCAGATTAAGATATGCCGCAAGATCCCTGGCGACACCGAAATGTGAGCCGCTGTCTATTCTGTTGGGGGTAAGACCTATTTCAAAAACAAAATCCCTGACTATTTTAAAATGTTGGCTGGCAGCTGTTCCGGGTATTGCATCCTTATTTAGTATCATTATGCCGTCGTGAGAATTACCCAGTCCAAGTTCATCCTCAGCACATATCATACCTTCTGATAATTCCCCCCGTATTTTTGATTTTTTTATCTCCAGACTATCCTCGCCTTTAAAGACAATAGTGCCTATAGTTGCTACCGGAACTTTCTGGCCTGCTGCAACATTCGGTGCTCCGCACACTATTTGGAGAGGCTCTGGCCCACCTATATCCACAGTAGTTACAGATAGTTTATCGGCATCCGGATGCTTTATACAAGTGAGAACTTCACCTATTACGACTCCCTTAAGACCTCCTTTAACAGAGACCCACTCTTCCGTTCCTTCTATCTCGAGCCCGATGTCTGTAAGTATCTCTGCCACCCTGATGGGTTCGAGCTCAATTTTTAAATAATCTTTTATCCAGTTATATGAGATCTTCATTTCTAAGTGTACCTTAAATTAATTTAAGTAAGAGTGTAAAAGTAAGGAATTTTAAAATATGTCTATCATTTATCTCCTCCTGAGTGTCTTGATTTTGTCTATATTTGTAACTCAAACAAGTTATTTATGGTAATTGAAAAAGATGATAAACTGATTCTTTTAACAAATGATGATGGTTTATATGCTGCAGGATTAAAGACACTCCTTGATGTTATGGAGGAGTTTGGAAAGGTTGTTCTAATCTCTACAGTAGAAAGTATGTCAGGGATGTCGCAGGCTCTGACTGTTAAGACTCCATTAAGGGTAAAACTTCTGGAAGAGAATGAAAGTCACAGGATATATGCTTGTAACGGAACTCCAACCGATTGTATTAAATTATCTATCAATCAGTTGCTCGAAAGAACTCCTGACTGGGTTGTCTCTGGAGTAAATCATGGATCCAATGCTTCAGTAAGTGTTTTATATTCAGGTACAATGGCTGCTGCGATTGAAGGATGTCTTTATGGGATCAGTTCGGTGGGGTTTTCACTTAATAATTTTTCGCCTGCTGCCGATTTTTCAGTTTGTAAAAAATATATCCGCACGGTGATGAAGAAGGTTGGGATAGAACCATTACCTCCGGGTATATGTCTGAATGTTAATATTCCTGCAAATAAAAAGGATGAAATTAAAGGGATAAAAATATGCAGGCAAGCTAAAGGAAACTGGAAAGAAGAGTTTGAAAAAAGGAAAGATCCAATGGGTAAAACATATTACTGGCTGACAGGGGTTTTCTTGAATCAGGAACCAGAAGCAGTTGATACCGATGAATGGGCTATCGCAAACAATTATGTTTCGTTGGTGCCCGTCAGTGTTGATATGACTGCACATTGGTATATTGATAAACTTAAAGCGCGTTTTTAAAAATGACATTTCCTGAAAAATTTGATAAAGTTATTACCGGTCTGATTTCGGGACTGGTTCTTCCTTTTATCGTTGGACTAATCATTTATCTCTTTTCCCATGGTCACATATCATTGTCTTCTTATCTTGCCAGAATATTGGATGCAAATATCATCACACATTCTATCACCATATGTGTTTTTTCGAACATCTTTGTTTTTTTAATATTTAATCGATTTGATATGCTCCGCGCATCTCGTGGAGTTCTCGCTATGACAATTATCTGGGCTGTAATTGTTTTTGGAGTAAAGTTATTTTAAGATGAGGTATTTCATAATTGCGGGAGAACAATCCGGCGACCTTCATGGTTCGAATTTGATAAAGGGACTTTTTGAAGCTGATAATAATGCCGAGATCTACTGTTGGGGTGGTGATCTGATGGAATCTGCAGGAGCAACCCTGCTGGCTCATTACAGGAAAATGGCCTTCATGGGCTTCATTACGGTTATTAAAAACCTGGGAACCATATCCAAAAATATCTCTCTTTGTAAAAAGCATATAACTGAGTATAACCCAGATGTTGTAATCCTTATTGATTATCCCGGATTCAACCTTCGTATAGCTGAATTTTCAAAAAATGCCGGATACAAAGTATTCTATTACATCTCTCCCAAACTTTGGGCATGGAATGAAGGAAGAGCTAAAAAGATAAAAAAATATGTTGACCGGATGTATATCATATTCCCCTTTGAGGTCGACTTTTATAAGAAGCATAATATAACTGTTGAATATCGTGGAAATCCGCTTGTTGATGAAACTGAAAAAAGAATCTCATCTTTTCCTGTAAAGAGCGATATTTGTAAATCCCTCGGAATTGAAGATAAGCCTGTAATAGCCTTTCTTGCAGGAAGCCGAAGACATGAAATTGAGCTTATCCTGCCTGAAATGATAAAGGTGATAAGACATTTCCCTGAATACCAGTTTGTACTTGCCGGTGTGAAGAATATCCCTGATGAACTATATCGTAATATAATAGGTGATGAGCCAATAATCCTTATTAAGGAAAGAACCTATGAGATACTTTATGTTGCACAGGCGGCTCTTGTTACTTCCGGTACAGCAACCCTTGAGGCAGCACTCCACAGCACTCCTCAGGTTGTCTGTTATAAAGGCGACTTCTTATCAATGCTGATTGCCTGGATGGTAGTTAAAGTAAAATATATCTCCTTAGTAAATCTGATAATGGATTCGGAGGTAATTAAAGAGCTGGTTCAGTATGAACTTAAGGAGAATATTCTTCTGGAAGAAATGAAAGCTATTCTTCCCGGTGGGATAAAGCGTGAAAAAATCTTGTCCGATTATGAGATTCTTAAAGAAAAGCTGGGACCGGCAGGTGCATCGGCGAGAATTGCAAAGGAAATGGTGAGGGAGCTGAGTTAAGAATGTATTATGTATTAGGCGATAAACTTTATATGCGCATACAGAAGATATTTATCATTTGCTTTTTAACTGTTTTTAGTACAGTTACTTCCGCTCAGGTTAAGATACGACTGTTTTCAAATCAGTCTCCGGAATCTGCAGTGTTCTCAGTCACCCACGGGCAATATGAAGTAAACTGTTTCAATGGAGAGCCCCTTATTGTAAAAACCGGGGAACCGGTAGTTATATACAGGTTTAACGGGAAACTGGCAGTAAAAGCCAGAAGTTCAAAAGGATTCATTTGCGACTCTGTTATATTCTCAGGACAGACAGGAGATGATAATTTCTCCCTCATGATTAATATTGATAACCCTGTAAGGCAATATTATTCCGGTGATCTTCAGTGTTTTCCCGACATGGGAGCACTGGTTCTTATAAATTTATGTGATATTGAAAAATATATTTCCGGAGTTGTCATTACTGAAGGAGGGATCGGTAGAAATATAGAGTATTTCAAGACTCAGGCTGTAATTGCCCGTACATACATGTATAAATATTTTGATAAACATCAGGCTGACAGATATGATGTATGCGATAATACCCATTGTCAGGCATTTAATGGATTGTCTTCCGATTCAATAATTAATATGGCGGTGTTAGAAACTAATGGACAGGTTCTTCTTGCTCCAGATAGCACTTTGATCATATCGGCGTTTCATTCAAACTGCGGAGGAGAGACATCATCTTCAGAAGATGTGTGGTTAACCAGTCAGCCATACCTGAAAAGGGTTGCCGATCCATTCTGCGTCTCTTCCCGAAATGCTAAATGGGAAAAGAAAATTAGTATGGACGACTGGCTTGAATTTGTTAAGAGGTCGGGGTACATAGGCACGGCGGATGATCCAATGGTCTTCAGTTTCGTGCAAAAATTCAGATTAACAGATTACAAAATAGGCTCATTTACAATACCTTTGAGGGCTATTAGAACAGAATTGAATCTCAGATCAACATTCTTTTCAGTGGTTCTGGAGGGCGATTCAATTAAATTAGTTGGAAGAGGTTATGGTCATGGTGTCGGACTTTGCCAGGAGGGAGCTATGGTGATGGCTGATAAAGGGTTTAATTACAAACAGATAATTGATTTTTATTATACAGGAGTTGTTATTTCGGATATTAAAAATGTTGTAATCTTACCCCCCGACAATTAGCTTAAAATTTGAAAATAGTGGCAAAGGAAAGTAAGAAGTAGGTAGTAAGAAGTAGGTAGTAAGAAGTAGGTAGTAAGAAGCAGGCAGTAAGAAGAGATACAAGTATTCCCTCTCTTTGCGAAGTAGAGAGCGGGACGACCGTTAAGAAATCAGCCCTTCGGTTGATTTTAGGGAGGAGCCTGATTGTAGGGGTGGCCATCCTGAGAAGAGCGAAGGAAAGGGGGTGAGTTCATGGGGAAACAGAAGCCGGTTATAAATAGTATAATTTTATATATATGTTAGCAATTTTCAGAAAGGAGATAAGCGGTTTCTTCAGTAGCCTCACAGGGTATATTGTGATAATTGTTTTCCTCCTGATTAATAGTCTGTTCATGTGGGTTTTTCCGGGGGAGTGGAACCTGTTTGATAGTGGTTATGCCGGACTAGATACACTATTTTTCCTTTCTCCCTGGGTTTTTATGTTTCTGGTACCAGCTGTAACCATGAGGATGATTGCTGAGGAAAAAAGACTTGGTACGATTGAACTTATATACTCAAGACCCATAACCGAAAGGGGAATTATCTATGGCAAATACCTGGCTTCAGTTGCTCTTGTTATTCTTGCACTGCTCCCCGGTCTGATATATTATATTTCGGTTTACATGCTTGGAGAATCACCAGGGAACCTTGATAAAGGGGGAACATGGGGTGCCTTTATAGGACTTTTTTTCCTGGCATCTGTATATGCTTCTGCAGGGATACTTGCCTCGTCTGTTACAGATAATCAGGTAATTGCATTTATTATTGCAGTACTTATCTGTTTTTTTCTATTCATGGGATTTGATTCAATCGCCTATCTGCCCGGATTAAGAAACCTGGATGAATTTGTAATAAGACTTGGGATCAATGAACATTATAAATCTATAAGCAGAGGAGTTCTTGATATAAGAGATGCTGTATATTTCCTTGCGGTTGTTGCTATCTTCAATGAGGCAACAAGGCTTGTACTGTTATCGCGTAAGTGGAAGAAAAAGAGTTAAGCCATGACAGATACAGCAAATAACAGAGGTATGAAACTGAGGAGCTGGCTGCAATTTCTAACAGCAGTGGCAGCGATTATTTTATTTGCCTCAGTAAGTTCATTAATAAGAGTAAGGATTGACCTTACGGAGGATAAACGATTTACATTGTCTGAACCAACCCGGAATGTTCTTTCTGACATAAAAAATGACATCTTTATTCAGGTTTACCTCGATGGCGAGATTCCTATCCCTCTGAAACGTCTGAAAAGATCGGTAGGAGAGATGCTTGATGAGTTCAGGATAGCTTCGGGAAGAAAAATCGATTATGAATTTATCAATCCTTCTGAAGGAGCGGATGCTAAACAGAGAGAAAATCAATATCAAACTCTTATCAATAAAGGGTTAGTCCCAATAAATATTCAGGCAGCCGATGCTGAAGGTGGTTCTTCACAGAAGATAATCTTTCCTGGTATGATAGTCAATTATAACGGGATAGAAATACCGGTTAATTTTCTGAATAATAATCAGGCTATCTCTTATGAACAAAATATTCTTCATTCGGTTGAAGGACTTGAATATGAAATGATACAGACTATTGCCACAGTCAGTTCCGATACTATCTATAAGATCGCATTCATCGAGGGACATGATGAATTACCTGAGATTGAGACAGCAGATATTACTATGAATCTTGCTAAGTTTTTTACGATTGACAGAGGTATTATCGGAGGTAAACAAGGAATTCTCGATAACTATGCTGCTGTGGTAATTGCCGGTCCTGAAAAAGAATTCATCGAGTCTGATAAACTGGTTCTTGATCAGTATATTATGAATGGAGGGAAAGTTCTATGGCTTTTTGATGAAGTTGATGTAAACTCCGATAGTCTGACTTATGGTGAAACAGTAGGACTCTACCGGCCATTAAATATTGAAGATCAGCTATTCAGATATGGTGCAAGAGTAAATCCGGCAATTGTTCAGGATCTGGAATGTATGCTTATCAGATTAACAGTTATGAGTGGAAGCTCCAACCAGCAGGTTGTTCCTGCTCCATGGTACTATTACCCTTTGCTTATACCATCACCAAATCACCCAATTACTAGAAACCTGAACAGAGTCAAGGGTGAATTCACAAATTATATCGATACGGTTGGTCTCGATCCTGCTATAAGTAAGAAGGTTCTTTTATCCACTTCAAATTTCAGCCGTACCCTTTCACCTCCTTTGATTATACGACTAAAAGAAGCTGAACAACCTCCTGACGAAAAAGAGTTTAATAAATCAAATCTGCCTGTAGCTGTTTTGCTTGAAGGTGTTTTTACATCTCCTTTTAAGAACAGAATGATTAGCAACTTCTCAGAGGATAAAAATTTTAAAGTTAAGACTGAAAGCAGGGAAACAAAAATGATAGTAATTGCCGATGCTGATATAATTAGAAACGAAGTAAGAAGGGTAGGGCTGGAAGAGATACCAATTCCATTGGGCAAGGATAAATATACTGGTCAGGTATTTGGAAACAAGGATTTTCTGATCAATTGTCTTAATTACCTTGTTGATGACAATGGGATCATGGAATTAAGATCGAGGGAGCTGAAATTAAGATTACTAAACACTGCAAAGATAAAATCTGAAAAGCTTATGTGGCAACTTATTAATATTTTTGGCCCTGTTCTAATAGTTATTATAGCTGGATTAATTTATAGCTATTTCAGAAAAAGAAATTATACAATCTATAATTAATGAGAAAAATAGCTATTGGTGGTGTTTTATTGTTGGTTGCAACCATTGTGACTCTTTTTGTTATACTTAAAGTCAGATCACCTTTTGGAAAGAACAATAGTTCGTTTGCTTCAGAACCAAAGAGTGAGATCACAAAGATTGAACTTTCGGATAAGGAAAGAAACTTGTATCTGGAGAAGGAGGGAGATGAATGGTTGATTAACGGGAAACTTGAGACAAGAAAAAGTAGTCTCTTTTTTATGGAAAAGGTATTGAAAGAGATTAAAATAAAATCACCTGTCTCAACAGAATTATTTGATAAAGAGATTACTGAAAAGGGTATTCTTCCTGTAAGGGTAAAAGTCTATGAAAAGAGGAGACTTCTTAATACTTTTCTGGTGTATAAAACCAGGTCCAACATATACGGCAATATTATGATGAAGAATGAGAGTGCGAAACCTTTTATTGTCTATGTGCCGGGTTATGATGATGATATTGGTTCCGGATTCACACTTAGCAAGCTATTCTGGCAACCTTATACGGTATTTAGTCTACTCCCTTCAGAGATATTTTCTGTAAAATTTGAAAACCTTTCCGATACAACATCTTCGTTCTTAATAGTTGGTAAGCATCATCAATATACTCTTTCAGGAACGACAGGAGGAGTTGCCGGATGGGATTCAACTCTTGTTACACGTTATCTCTCATATTTTATCAGAGTTCCATTTGAAAGGTGGGCATTGGAGTTAGGAGATAAGGAAAAGAGTAATATTGAATCTGAGCAACCTCTTTACAGGATAAGTGTGGTGACAACAGAAGGCTTAAAAACAGACCTTATTCTATGGGAAAGGATAACAGGTAAAAACGGAGCAAAAGACAGTGACAGATTATGGGGCAAGACGCAGAACAGTGAAGAATTTTTTATAATGAGGTATTTTGATATTGATCCTTTGATTAAGAAGAGGTCATATTTCTTTCCGAAATAATTTTTTGTTTGAGGTAATAGTTTTTTTTTGTAATATTGGTAATTGAGAATTGTACATAAATTATAGCTCAATTAATTCATTTTGACATATATATAGAAATTTGAAATTACATCAATCAACTTAAAACGATACCAGTATGAAATTTGTAGTATCCAGCTCAGAACTTCTAGGTCATCTGCAGGCCATTAGCAGGGTAATCAGTTCTAAAAATACGCTTCCTATACTTGATAATTTTCTATTTAACCTTTCAGGTAATGATCTTGAGATAACTGCATCTGATCTTGAATCAACTCTGATAACCAGGATGAAGCTTGAGAATACTGAAGGAGATGGTACAATAGCGCTCCCTGCAAGAATTTTACTCGACACATTAAAAGAATTTTCTGTACAACCCCTCACCTTTGATATTAATATTGATACAATGGCAGTGGTTATCAGCTCAGAAAACGGTAAATTCAATGTTGTAGGTCAGAATGGTATCGACTTTCCTGCGTTGCCTTCAATAAAAAAAGAAAAGAAATTTGTTTTCGAGATAAATGCCGAAATAATGCTTGCAGGTATTAGCAAAACTCTTTTTGCGACTGCTGATGATGAGCTTCGTCCTGTAATGGGAGGGATATTTATTGAGGCTTCAACCGATAGAATAACCTTTGTAGCGTCTGATGCTCATAAACTGGTAAGATACCAAAGAACTGATGCTCATGCTGATGACAATGCTGCTTTTATCCTTCCTAAGAAACCGGCTTCTCTTCTTAAAAATATTTTACCAAGAGAAGAGGGCCCTGTTACTGTTGAGTTTGATGATAAAAATGCTTTCTTTATTCTGAGTGACTACAAAGTTGTATGCCGTCTGGTTGAAGGTAATTATCCGAATTATAATTCAGTAATACCAAAAAATAACCCCCGTAAGATCACTATTGACAGGGTGGAGTTTTATAATACCCTCAAGAGAGTATCTGTCTTCTCAAATCAGGCAAGTAATCTTGTGAAACTTCAATTAAAAGGTAACCAGATAATGGTTTCTGCACAGGATATTGATTTCTCTATATCTGCTTATGAAAGGATCAAGTGCCAGTATGAAGGAGAGGAGATTGAGATCGGATTCAAATCGGTCTTTCTTCTTGAGATACTAGCCAATATTGCTTCACAGGATGTGATGATTGAACTTGCCGATCCTACACGTGCTGGTCTCTTCCTACCGGTAATATCGGAAAATGAATCGGAAGATCTGCTGATGCTTCTTATGCCAATGATGATAAATGCATAACCATTGGATCTAAAACTAAAACGCTCTATAGCTTTTATTGATCTGGAAACAACAGGAATTAATGTATCCACTGATCGTATTGTTGAATTATCTGTTCTGAAGATCAGCCCTAAAGGTAATGAGGAGTGGATGACAACGAGAGTAAACCCGGAGATGGCTATTCCTCCTAAAACCACTGCTATACATGGTATTACAGATGAAGATGTTGCGAAAGCGCCAGTTTTTCGGGAAGTTGCCAGAAATCTTGCTGCTTTTCTTGAGGGATGCGACCTTGCCGGATATAATGCCATCAAATTCGATATTCCTGTGCTTGCAGAAGAATTTCTGAGGACTAATATTGATTTCAATTTCAGAAAACGCAGATATGTCGACGTGCAGGTTATTTTCCATAAAAAGGAGCAACGTACTTTAGTCGCTGCCTACAAGTTCTATTGCAAAAAAGAGCTGACGGATGCTCATAGTTCCAAAGCCGATACAGCTGCCACTTTTGAAGTTCTTAAATCTCAGCTCGACAGATATGAAGATCTGGAGAATGATGTTGAAAAACTGGCTGATTACAGCTCTTTTAATACAAATGTTGATTTTGCAGGAAGAATAATACTTGATGAAGATGGGGTGGAGGTTTTTAACTTTGGAAAGTACAAAGGGAAGCAGGTTGAACATATTTTTAAGGACGATCCGGCATATTATTCATGGATGATGAAAGGTGATTTTCCCCTGTATACAAAAAAAGTGCTTACAGAGCTAAAGTTAAGATCTTTCGGAAAAAATCAGGGATAAGATGAAAATCATCTGTATAGGTCTCAATTACAGGATGCATGCATTAGAGATGGGTTGGCAACAACCAGAAGTACCTGTGGTTTTTCTTAAACCCGATTCATCAATCCTGAAAAACAATAAACCTTTTTTTCTACCCGGTTTTTCTGATAATATCCACTATGAAGTAGAGGTTGTACTTAAGATAAGTAAACTTGGAAAGGGTATCTCTGCAAAATTTGCCCCACGGTATTTTGATGAGGTCACACTTGGAATTGATATAACTGCCCGGGATCTTCAGAGCAGACAGGCAAAAGCCGGATTGCCATGGGAGATATCAAAATGTTTCGATGGCGCTGCACCCCTTGGTAAATTCATTCCGGTAAGCACTGTTAAGGATATGAGAAATCTTGATTTCAGACTTGAGATCAATGATAAAGTAGTACAGAAAAGTAATACATCTGACATAATCTTCGGTTTTAATGAGATCATTGAATATGTATCAAAGTTTATGACACTTAAAACAGGCGACCTGATATTCACCGGAACACCGTCAGGAGTAGGGCAGCTTAAAAGAAATGACAATCTTGTTGCTTATCTTGGGGACAAACCCCTTCTGGATTTTATGATCAAATAATGGTTCGCTGACATAAACTGAGTGACAGTTTTTCCTCTACCCCTCTGTGTAAGGATTTATTATTTAATCAATTAAACCAGTACGATAGCTTTAATACAAGACCACGGTTTTTAATATTGTAGTTAGCAGGGAAGGAGTTCTCAGTATAGACAATGTAAAGATCAGATACCGGTGCAAACCGCCATTGGAAACGGAGGTTCAGATTAATATTGTCGATCTGGTTATTATACTGTACAAAGCTGGTGAAAAAGAGCTTATCAGTAAATGTGAAATCGAGCCTTGGTCCGATAAGGATAAACTCGCCACTGCTATATGGAGAAGGCATTGTAAGGTTGTTATATGTTGTTACTATTGCAAGGCTTCCGTATGGTTGAACACGATAGTTTAATTCACCAGTCATTGTCAATCGGGTACCATTAAAGAACCCTCCATACCTGCTACTTATCAGGAAATTTAGGGATTTACGAATATCAGAAGTAAAAGAAGCACCTATCTCTTTCCAGTTGAACTCTTCATCTGCTGCCAGAGGCTCACCTCCGGTATTGGTTGGATCGAACGGAGCCTGTAGCTTTATATATGTCTCTTTAGCATCGGCCGATAGAATACTTCTATTCATCCATTCAATCTGATAAATTAGTTGTGTTTCCCTGTCAGTTAAGTCCATTGATGGATCAAAGAGCATGTCTAGTTTAATTGTCGGTCCATGGTTAGCTATTCTGCTTGAGGCCGGGAAAAATTTATATCGAAACGTCGGATTAAGCTCATAATATCCGTTTCTTCTTATATATCCTACTTCTGCCAGATAATCAGCCCCTACCCACGATTGATTCAGGATAGCTGTAAAGTATTGAGTTGAATAGTCAATATTCGCAGCCAGGGCAGCAGCATTGCCTGCTGCTCCGGGATAAAATGACTGATGGTAAAATGCCTTACCGCTCCATCGGTTATCGGTACTTGCAAGGTTATATTCAAGTCCTGCAACACGGTTAAACCTGTAACCTGTAAAGGATGTGTCATTAGTCAGGTTCGTAACCTGCTTATTGACAAAGAAGGCAGTAAAGTTTGAACGGCTGAATACCTGACGTTGAAGAGCTGCAACAGTAAAATTACCAGAATGTATATCATCTTTTTCCCCAGTCTGTATGTCCATTAGTCCGATTCTCCAGTTTTCACCAATCTTGCCGCTCAGTCTGGCACCTGCCTGAACCGGACTGTTGAGTCCTACACGTCGTGAGAAAAAGGGTCGGAGATTATTACTCCCAAGCGTTGCAAACAGATCACTGTTCTCAAGATAAAACTGCCTCTTCTCAGGAAAAAACAATTCGAACCGGTCCAGGTTAGTCATCTGCCTGTCAACTTCAACCTGTGAATAATCGGGATTAATTGTAAGGTCAAGGTTCATAGAAGTTGAAAGAATAACTTTTGCATCAATACCGGCATTAGCAGAAGGGTTTAATCCTTCTCCCGCCTCCTTATTCTGAGTCGTTTTTGCTGATATATAAGGTATAAGTGAGAATCTTGGTCCTGATGAGGGTAACGGGTTATCCCAGACTAGCGATCCTGTAAATGCCAGTGTGGCTGTGGCAAACTGCCTTGGCATTGGAGCCCAGCTTGATTTTTCGCTGGTTTTAAGATCATGTCGGCTGAAATTAATTCCCCATTCCGAAGCTCCTCCGTGATAGCGCATGCTGCGAAAAGGGATTGCAAATTCTGCAACCCACCGGTCATCGTAACTTTTAACAGCCGACTTCCATTTTATATCCCAGTCAAGGTTTACTAGTCCTCCATTTGCCTGAACACCATCCCACTGGGCTCCGGCAGCAGAAACACCGAATGCAAAACCATTAGTCTGATCATTATACGTATCAATAAAAACAATAAAGTTGTCGTTCTTCATAAAATTGAAGTCGCGCCGCAATGATTCTACAGGACGCTTACCCGGTGAAGGATCGAAACAAATAATTCCGACATAAAGGGTTGATTCCGTATAGGTGACCTTAACTTCTGTCTGTGCAATGGCAAAGCCGGTATCGGTAGGCAACACACGGCGAAATTCGTTGGCAACATCTGCCGTCTGCCAGACAGCTTCATCCATAATTCCATTTACGATGATTGTACTGTTAGTTTCTGAAATATTAATCCGATAGTTTTCGCGGTTTATTCCTTCAGACTGACTTAATAGAGTAGTGTTTAAACATAGGATTAATGCGCTGCTGAGTAAAAGTGGAGTTTTGGACATTGATTTTTTAAATTTGGCAACAAGGTAAAAAAAAAATAAAAGTATATTAAGTGCCAAGAGTGCATTAAGTACTTAAAGTATCTGAATTTGAAGAAAAATCATCATCATTTATTTTACATCTGATTAATTGCTATATTTATATGAGTAGTGATTTTAAATTTTCACCCCAATGATAATCAATATTAGCCCGGGCGCATCAGAACTTGGATTATATGCTGCACAGTTTACAGCACGAAAATTGAATGAAGCAATAGGAGAGTATGGAGAAGCCAGAATGGTTGTCTCTACAGGAAGCTCTCAATTTGAAACTCTACAATCGTTATTGAATGAAAAAGTAGATTGGACGAGAGTTGAAGTTTTTCATCTCGATGAGTATATAGGGCTTCCGGCTAATCATGCCGCAAGTTTCAGGAAATACCTCTACGAACGTTTTATTAACCATATTGATGTCAGAAAATTTCACAGTGTTGATGTTGAAGATGATATATCTTTGAAAATTAAATCATTAACGATTGAAATAAGAAAAAAACCAGTCGATATAGGACTAATAGGTATAGGGGTGAACGGGCATATTGCGTTTAATGATCCTCCTGCTGATTTTGACACACGTGAGGCTTATATCATTGTTAATCTTGATGATGAGTGCAGGAAACAACAGGTTGATGAGGGTTGGTTCAGATCAATAACTGAGGTGCCGGTTAAAGCTATATCAATGACTCCATGGCAGATAATGCAATGTAAAACAGTTGTCTCATGTGTACCGCATAAGGTTAAGGCTGTTGCTGTCAGGAATACCCTCATAAATAACTTTACAAATTTAGTACCGGCAACAATGCTGAAACAGCACCCTGACTTTCATCTTTATCTTGATAATAATTCGGTATCTGAGATTATTCCGTTATAAAAATTTCAGGTTGATACATATAAATTATTAGATTTATTATTTAAATTATTGTTTATAAATATGATATGCTTATACAATGATTATCATGAATAATTATAAGATGAAAAACACAATAGTAATTGTAATATTTTATTTTGTTTCATCTTTTATTATATACGCTGGTCAAATAGATACATTAGTATTAGCAGGACGTTTTTATCTTGATAATACGCCTGTAATTATAAAGATTACAGATGGCAAACTGTCAGTTATTGAACATAAGGAGACAGAAGATGGACTTTCTGATGTATATATAGCTCCAGGACTAATAGATATTCAGATAAATGGGTACATGGGTGTTGACTTTTCCGGTAAGGATTTAACAATAAATGATATTCGTAAAGCAACAAGGGAACTATGGAAAGAAGGAGTCACCACATTTTTCCCGACATTGATAACAAACGAACATAACGCCTTAAAGAAAAACTTTACCATTTTGGCACAGGCTCTGGATGATCCTGAGATCGGTTTATCAATCCCTGGTTTTCATCTTGAAGGGCCCTACATCTCACCAGTACAAGGTTTTCGCGGGGCACATCTTGAAAAATATATAAGAAAACCTGATTGGCAGGAGTTTATGATATATCAGAAAGCTGCCAGGGGAGGAATTAAATTGATTACTGTTGCCCCTGAAGTGGAAGGAGCAATTCCATTTATCCGTAAATGTGCAGAAGATGGAGTTATTGTTTCATTGGGACATCATAATGGTTCAGCTGATATTATCAGGCAAGCTATTGATGCCGGCGCTTCCATGAGTACGCATCTTGGAAACGGTTGTGCCAACATGATTGATCGTCATAATAATCCGCTCTGGCCACAACTGGCTGATGACCGTTTGACTCCAACTATTATTGCTGATGGATATCATCTTACAAAAGAGGAATTGCAAACTTTCTACAAAGTCAAAGGGGCGGGTAATATTATTTTAGTGTCTGATGCTCTGGATTTAGCGGGACTGCCCCCAGGTGAGTATATCCGTGGTGAAAGAAGCGTTTTATTAACATCTAATGTCGTAAAATTTCCGGCTGAAAATGTTTTAGCCGGAGCAGCTTCTCCAATAAGTAAATGTGTAGGTAATATTATGCAGTTTACCCAATGCAGCTTGAAAGATGCGATTCACATGGCAAGTACGAATCCTGCTAAAATGTTTGGATTAAATGACATTGGTGAAATAAGCCAGGGGAAACGGGCTGATTTGATCTTATTTACTATTGAAAATGAGAAAATAGTAATTCAGAAAACAATTGTCGCAGGTAAAATTGTATATTCGAAGTAGTAAGTTGCAATATCTTTAATTATATGAAAGATAGTAAGTTACTGAAGAAAATAGTTATTGGATTAAGTGCGATCGGCCCCGGTTTGTTTTTAATTGGGTATAACATAGGTACGGGCAGTGTTACTACAATGGCTAAAGTGGGAGCAGAGCACGGCATGGCATTAACGTGGGCCCTGGTTCTGTCATGCATTTTTACCTATATTTTAATGGTGGCATACGGCAAAACAACTTTGGTTACAGGAAAAACTGCCCTATTCAACATCAAAACCAATTTTACATATGGAAAGGTACTAGCTATCTATATTATTATCGCATTAGTTATAGGTGAGATACTTGCCCTTATGGGTATTTTTGGTATTGTTGCTGATCTCTTGAAGGAGGGTTCACGGCTCTTAGCTGGAGGCCCCGGATTTAGTACATTCTGGATAACATTTGTTCTGGTTGTGGCATTGTATGCATTGCTATGGAAAGGTTATTATAAAACTTTTGAGAAAATACTTACCTTTTTTGTTATCCTGATGGCACTCTCTTTTATAACAGTATTCTTTATGGTTAAACCAAGTATTTCAACAATAATAAGTGGCTTGGTTCCAAGCATCCCTGACCAACCTGGTTCTTTCCGGCTAATTGCTGCTATGGCAGGAACAACATGTTCTGCGGCAGTTTTTATTATGCGGAGTACAGTGGTTGCTGAAAAAGGCTGGACAATTAATAATCTGAAGAATGAAAAGAATGACGCAGCAGTTTCAGCATCAATGATGTTTTTCCTAAGTCTGATAATCATGGCAGTATCTGCAGGTACTTTACATATTATGGGAATGAATCTGACCAATACGGTTGAAATGATAAGTCTATTCGAACCAATTGGTGGTAAGGTCGCAGCTTTTATCCTTATTCTGGGAATTGTCGGAGCCGGTATTTCTACAATTTTTCCAATAATTTTAATAGCTCCATGGTTAATTAGTGATTACACTGGTAAAAAAAGGAATATTCATTCTCCTATGTATCGTATCCTGGGGTTAATAGGAATCCTCTTCGGATTTGGGATGCAGCTTATTGATACAACTCCACCTCTTCTGATGGTGTTTTCGCAGGCATTCCAGGCTCTTATTCTTCCTGCAGTAGCGATATCTGGTTTAATATTGATTAACCGAAAATCTTTAATGAATGAATATAGGGCTGGTAAAATGCTGAATCTGGGCTTAATAGGAGTTGTTCTATTTAGTTTAATAACGGCATATCTTGCTATTGTAGCCTTTTTATAAGAAGCAAATTCATGAAATGGTCGGGGGTTATTGGTATAAGGTTCCAGATTCACCTCATTCAGCCAATTTTAGCAATATTTAACTTTCAGGATTCCCTCTTTTCTTTTGGTAATGATTGATACAATATTTAACTTTAACGATTAATTTAAAATTAAGAAGATGGGAAATTTTGGAGCTACAGAGATTATTCTGATTTTGGTTGTTGTGGTACTTCTTTTCGGTGGACGCAAAATTCCGGAACTTATGAAAGGTATTGGTCAGGGTATGAAAGAATTCAAAAAAGCTTCCAATACTGAAGATGAGCCAGATAAGATAAAGGTTGAACCTAAAGAAAAGGAAGAAAAGGAAGAAAAATAGTAAGTTATCCCAAGAGTAATTTATCAGGGAACTATATTATTATAACGTATTGTTGGTCAGTCTGAAACAATGTATTTTGTGCTTTTCTATGTAGTGTTCCCTGTTCGAAGCTGTAAGCAATCTTGAGCAGAAGCGGTTCACTCCATGCCCGTCCAGAGAAGGTAACCCTAACAGGTTTTGCCTGAAGCAAATTGTCTGTCAAGCTCTTCTGCTATCTGAAGAGCATCAGGATTAATCTCAATATTTGAATATATTTGTTGTAGTAGATCCGCCCAATTTAGGAGTATCAACTATATTAATTATTTTGCATAAACGGATATTTTAGGAGTATGAAAAATATATACCTTCACATTCTTGATCCAAAGCCAGATAATTCCGCTATGGTTATGGCTACTGTTACCAGGACACATGGTTCTACACCTCAGAAACCAGGCAGTTCAGCTCTGTTTGGAAAGGATGGTCTCATCTTTGGTACTGTTGGTGGCGGAATTGTTGAAGGGAAAGTTCAGCAGTTAGCCATGGAAGCCATTAAGTCTAAAGAATCCGGACATTTTCAGTTCAACCTTGATAACGATATCTCTAATACTGATGAAGATATATGCGGTGGACAGATATCTGTTCTGATAGATGCCAGACCTGACAATTATATTTCGGTCTTTGAACAGGTTAAACAATCGATGGAAAATCAGATCCCGGGTATTTTGATAACAATGGTTACCTGCTTATCTGAAAAAACGGTTCTTATAAACCGTTACTGGATGAGTAAAACTTATAAACCTTCCATCCCGCTTCATTTCCTTGAAAAGATTGAACCTGTAATAACGAGTTTAATCTATTCAGCTAAATCCTCAGAATATAAGGAAATGGAACTTTCAATCCCCGGAGAAGAGCCCTCCTCAACCTTTTTTCTGGAGACAATATTTCCTCCTGCTCAACTGGTAATTGCCGGTGCAGGTCATATTGGAAGAGCATTGGTGCCTCTCGGGGTTATGCTCGATTTTGAAGTTACACTTATTGATGACCGCCCTGAGTATGCAAATGCTGAAAATATACCGAAGGCCGATCATATATTAGTAAAAGATATAGGCGAAGCAATGCGTAAGTTGAGGAAAAGTGATAATACATATGTGGTTATAGTTACACATGGTCATAAGGACGATGCTTTAGCTCTGAAACCATGCATTGGATCTGATCTGGCATACACTGGTATGATAGGTAGCAGAAAAAAAATTGCCACTATGCGAAAGAATTTTCTTGAGAAAGGATGGGCTACTGAAAAAGAGTGGGATAAGATATATACTCCTATTGGGATAGATATCAAATCACAAACAGTTCAGGAGATTGCGGTTAGCATAGCAGCACAACTTGTTTTGGTGAGGAATAGTTTGAAGTGAGTAATGAGTAGTGAGTAGTGAGTAGTAATCAGGATAATTATCTTATCAGTTAAAATGGGAGGGATTTGGGGTTTAATCCTTGCAGCAGGAGAGTCGAAGAGAATGGGCTTTCCGAAGATGCTCCTTGACTTTAATGGTATAACCATGATAGAGAATGTTATCAGAAATGTAACGAGCTCAGATATTGATTATACAATTGTTGTTTTAGGGGCTGACAAGGATAAACTAATAGAGCTGGTCGAACAATCATTTATAAGATATTGTTATAATGAAAATTATAAGGAAGGGATGCTCTCCTCAGTGAAATGTGGATTCAGAAATCTACCTCCTGATATTGAGGCGGTTATGGTTTTTCAAGGAGACCAGCCTTTGATTATTCCCAGAGTTACAAATATGGTAATTGAGGCATACAGAGTATCTGGTAAAGGGATTGTGATTCCTGTTTATAAAAAGAAGAGAGGACACCCTCTTCTTATCGGAAAAAAATACAGAAACGAAATAGAGAAACTTGACCCGGTTAAAGGTCTGCGATCATTAGCATATCACTTTTCTGATGATGTTCTTGAGGTTGACATAGACGATTCAGGTATACTGAAGGATTTTGATACATACAATGATTATAAAAATGAAATTAATCAAATAAAGTAAATATGGAAGAGACAATTAGTTTTCAGTTAAATGGGAAAAAAACAGAAGTCCTGATTGATACCAGCCAGACTCTTTTATGGGTATTACGGAATCATTTTGGGTTGACTGGCACAAAATATGGCTGCGGAATGGGATTCTGCGGATCATGTACTGTTTTGATTGACGATGAACCTGTAAGGTCATGTATGTTGCCTGTTGGTGATATAGCTGATAAAAAGGTTGTTACAATTGAAGGTCTTGCAAGAAATGGCAAACTACACCCTGTTCAGAAAGCATTCGTTGAACATGATGCATTACAATGTGGATATTGTACTCCGGGAATGATTATGAATGCAACAGGTCTGTTACTGAAAAATCCTTCACCATCCAAACAGGAGATAAAGGAGGGTATGGAAGATAACCTTTGTCGTTGCGGAGCTCATGTACGTATTGTTGAGGCTGTTCATACAGCTTCAAAAGAAATGAAAGGAGGAAAGTAATAATGAAAAATGAAGAGATCAATATTCAGAGGTTACCAAAAACCAGTGAACGAAATGGAATGAAGAGAAGAGATTTCTTTAAGATTCTTGGTGGTGGAATAATTATATTGTTTCAACCATGGGGTATACTTGATCTGTTTGCAGGAACAGCCGAACAGAGAAGATCTTTACCAGAAGACTATAATGCATTCCTGAGGATAGCTGAGGATGGAACAGTAAGCTGCTTCACCGGCAAGATTGAAATGGGACAGGGCATTATCACATCATTGCCACAGATGATGGCTGATGAGCTTAATGTTCCATTAGAGAGTATAAAAATGATTATGGGAGATACCGATCTTTGTCCCTGGGATGCAGGAACATGGGGATCTTTGACAACCAGGGCATTTGGTCCATATATGAGAGCCGCAGCTGCTGAAGCAAAAGGAGTCCTTTTTGAACTGGCCTCAGAAAAACTGGGAGTGCCTATTGCTCAACTGGAAGCAAATAACGGTATCATTTCGGATACTAAAGATTCAATGAAATCAGTCACTTATGCTCAACTTGCTAAAGGTCAGAGAATTGAAAGATTTTTAGATGTAAAACCAACAGTCGAAGATTATACCGAATTCAATTATGTAACCAAATCATATAAGCATAGTGACGCAGAAGCCAAAGTCACTGGAGAGGCGAAGTTTACAGGTGACCTTAAATTACCGGGGATGGTTTTTGCCAGAATTTTGCGTCCACCATCACACTCAGCAAAGCTTACCTCTGTTGATGTTTCTGAAGCTGAAAAGATTAAAGGTGTTGAAGTGGTCCGCGATGGTGATTTTGTAGCAGTTCTTCACGAAAACCGCGATAGGGCAGATGAGGCAATTGTGAAGATTAAAGCAGAATACTCATTCAACGAGTTACCGGTTAATAATAAGACAATTTTTGAATCGATGCTTAAAGCTGATTCAGTTGTCAGGGTCATAAAGTCAAGTGGTGATTTGGAAAAAGGAAATCAGCTTTCTGAAAAAATATTTGAATCGGAGTTTTATGATCCTTATATAGCTCATGCCCCTATTGAAACACATACTGCTCTGGCCCAGCTTGTTGGCGATAAAATGACCGTTTGGGCAGGAACACAATCTCCTTTCGGTCTTCAGGACACAATAGTCGGTGAACTGGGTTTCCCCCGAGAAAAGGTAAGAGTCATAACTCCATTTGTCGGTGGCGGTTTCGGAGGCAAGAGCCCATCACAACAGGGTGTTGAAGCGGCAAAACTGGCAAAACTGACTGGCAAACCCGTTATGGTTGTATGGACACGCGATGAAGAGTTTTTTTATGATCATTTCCATCCTGCAGGAGTGATAAAGGTCAAATCAGGTATTGACAAATCAGGAATGATAAAGCTTTGGGATTATCATATATACTATTCCGGTACCAGAGGATCGGAGACAACCTATGATGTTCAGAATGCCGTAACAACAAGTTATAGCCAGAATAGGGAAGCTCCCTCTGTTCATCAATTCAGTACAGGGGCATGGAGAGCACCTAACAATAATACAAATACTTTCGCCAGAGAGTCACAGATTGATATTATGGCATCAGCAGCTGGAGTTGATCCGCTTGAATTCCGCCTAAATAACCTGAAGGATGAGAATATTATTGGATGCCTGAAAGCAGTAGCTGATAAATTCGGATATGTTGCAGGTAAAACTCCCAGTGGGAGAGGCATTGGTATAGCCTGTGGAGCAGATGCAGGATCATGGGTAGCTCAAATAGCTGAAGTAAAGGTCGATAAAAATACCGGTAAGGTAGAGGTTGTTCGTATAGCTTGCGCTCAGTATATGGGATTATGTGTTAACCCACAAGGTGCAACTATCCAGATGGAAGGTTGTATTACTATGGGACTGGGATATGCTCTCACTGAGGAGCTGGTTTTTGAAGGTGGCAACATAATTGATCGTGGTTTTGATTCTTATCAGATTCCACGTTTCTCCTGGCTTCCAAAGATTGATACAGTAATCCTTGACAGGAAAGATCAGCCTCCACAGGGTGTAGGTGAACCTGCTATTATTGCTGTCGGGGCTGTTATCGCAAATGCAATTTTTGATGCTACAGGGGCCAGATTGTACAGACTGCCGTTTACACCGGCCAGGGTGCTTGAGGCGTTGAAGAAGGTGTAAAGGTTGGAATTTTATTGTCTGTTGACAGATTTAATTGCAATGAAGTGCATTGTTAGAAAAATTTCATTAAGAAATCATCATATCGTAATATTTCTGATATTTCCAAAATAGACTGTTCCCAGGAAAAAGAGAGAATTGGCCTCTTATAATTAACATTAATTAAGATTTCTTATCATATGGATTGTCTACCTTTGATTAATTACTAAACTTATTTTAACCAACCTTAATTTATCTACTATGAACAGAGCATGTTTTTTAAAAAACGCAAACTTGCATGAAAATAGTAACATGCGAGCTCTCCCGCTTATGCGGGACAAGCTATCCGACCTCTTAAAATCAAATTATTTACGGATGAAAAGTAATGTTGAAAATCTAAATGGTACCAGCAGCTTTCTCATGCGGTTAATGGCTTTAACATTCATGGCGGTACTCTTTATTCTACCTGTAAAATTGAATGCACAGGGAGCAAAATCTGATTTTTCAGGCAGCTGGGCTTTTAATGAATCAAAGAGCAATCTTGGTGAAGGCCGTGGTTTCAGAAGTGCTACACAAATGACTGTTAAGCAGGATGGAAATAATCTTACAGTTGACCGTGTAAGAAATAACCGTGATGGTGAAGCTATAACAACAACAGAGAAGTATACACTAGATGGCAAAGAAAGTGTTAATACCTCAGATATGGGTTCTGCTAAGACTATCGTAAAATGGTCAGCTGACGGAAAAGAGCTTAGTTTTGCAATTACAAGAACTTTTGAGAGGAACGGAGAGACCAGGGAGATGAAATCTACCGAAGTATGGACAATGAGTGATGCAAAGACACTTTCAGTACTTTCAACATCTGTATTCCAGGATAATGAGAGGAAGACCACATCAGTATACGATAAAAAGTAAATTTTTAAAAACTAATAATTTCATGATAAAAAAAAGGGCTTGGATAAGGCCCTTTTTTTTATTTTTTACCACTAAATTCCGTCTTGCGGAACTGTTGATTTACAGATATTTATAAAGCTCCCATCCTTTGCGATATTCTCTCACAAGGTACTTATCAGCTTCGGGGATATTGGTAATCTTCATATTAGCAGTATCGTACTCCACTTTCTTGCCTGCACGTAAGGCAACAGCCCCAAGAAGTATTGTCTCAGTAACTGGCCCTGTATAGATAAAACTACCTGGCGACTGAGTGTTGTTTCTGAAGGAGTCGATCCATACATTGTTACTGTCCTCCCTGGCTTGTTCTGGAGCAGGATCAGGTGATATGCCTTTATTTTTTTCGATATATAGAACAGGTTTTTCACCTCTGAATTCTGCAATGATCTTACCTTTATCACCAACAAACATCATTCCTTCCCTGCCCAGAGATTTCCCTTTTGCACTTAACTCATCAGGATTAAGAGGCTTCATACCGCCATCGTACCATAGCAAATCAAACTCAGGTAGGTCATCTTGTGCCGGAAATTTGAACTTGATGATGCAAGATAATGGGAAGGCAACATCATTCTTAACACCTACTGCAACATTCCCTTGAAGTGCACAGGTGGTTGTGCCGTAAGCTTCAGCACTGATTGCCGGGGTGTTGATTCCTAGAGCCCGAAACAGCGGAAACAGACTGTAATGTCCCATATCTGCAATGCTGCCTGCACCGAAATCATACCAGCCACGGAAAACAGCATGAGTATAATTTGGATGATATGGACGGTCAGGAACAGGCCCCAGCCATAGATCCCAGTTAAAGTCTTTTGGGACAGGTGGTTTATCTGTAGGATTGGCCTGCCATTGCGGCCACATCGGTCTGTTCGACCAGTTATGTATCTCTTTCAGTTTGCCAATGGCGCCATCTTTGATCCATTTATTAATAATATCGTTATCAGGTTTTTTGCTCCATGCCAGCAGATGTGTGCTAAGACCGGTTTTTTTGGCAGTTTCTATTGTCAGCTTTGCCTCATGTATCCTGTTGGCAATTGGTTTATGAGTAACCACATGCTTACCCTTTTTCATCGAGGCTATTGCTACAGTAGCATGCAGATGGTCAGGGGTCATGATTTTAATTGCACTCAGGTCATTCTCTTTTTCGAGTAATTCCCTGAAATCCTCATATGAGGCACAGCCTTTGTAGGTACCTGAATCTTTTGATTTTCCATAGTACTTTTGAACCAGCTCCTGACCGATGTCTCTTCCTCCCGGGATCCCTTTAATTCCTTCACCCCATTTATTGTCGCCCAGGGTGTTGCGGATAGTGTTGCGTACATCATTTTGCGACCAGTCAACATAATCTGTGGTGAACTTATTTGGATCACAGACTGCAACAATCTGAAGAGCAGGATTTGTAACAAGTGAAGCCATCTCCCTGAGGCCCTGGGTACCACAGCCGATATATCCAAGAGTTATTTTATCACTTGGAGCAATATAGCCTGATCCTCCGAGCACTTGTCTGGGTACAATAGTAAATGCCAGGGAAGCTGCTGCAGCTGATCCCAGGAATTCACGGCGATTAATTTTTTTTGAGTTTGCCATTTTTCTGAAATAGGTTTAATGTCACCGTTAATAATAGTATTTATAGATTTCTATATTTGGAGTTGTTGATCGTCAAAGGCTATGAATATAAGTTGCACTCTCTTTAAATGTTTCCATTTCCATCTCTACGAAGATGTTTTTTACTCCACCAGTTTTGATCGTGGCAAAGAATTCCTTCCAATCAACAATACCCTGACCAATGGGTACTGATTTCTTTTTAACAGGAGACCAATCAGCCAAATGCGCAGAAATAAATCTACCCGGGTATTTTGTAAAATAAGTTGAAGCTTTATATCCGATACTGATAACGGCAACCTGAAATTGCATTTTTATGTATTCAGGGTCGAACCGGTTCATCAAAGCATCGTAAATAAGGGTCTCATTAATTTTTTCAAATTCCATGTGATGATTATGGTAGCCCATCTGTAAACCTGATTTTTTAGTTTTTACTCCCATCATATTCAGTTCATCAGCGGCTCTGAGCCAGTCACTCATGGTTGCATTTTTCGGAAGACCAAAACTGGAAAGGATCATTTGGGTCTGACCTGATTCTATAGCAAATTTTATTCGTTCATCCAAATGGTTTCGGAGTTCATCCATTCCATAATGTGAGCTTTTGCAGATCAGACCAGCGTCATGAATAATATTCTTCATCTCTTTTGGTTTCAATTTCATAAGAGGACCGAAGCCGGAGGACTCATATCCCGGAGGAGAACACATTTCAACGCTTTGATATCCCAGATCTGCCATTATTTTTAATGTTCCCGGAAAATCTTTAACAAGCATATCCTTAACAGTCCATACCTGAAATCCAAGTGGCATTTTAATTGTTCTTGAAAAAACATTAGCGCTAAGATTCAGGGGAAGTTGTGATGCAATAACAGCCGATCCGATTCCTATTGCACTTTTGCCCAAAAATTGTCTTCTTGATAATTTTTTCATAATGTGTTTGTTAATATTGCGCCGACCTCTACCCCACAAGTCGGAATAGGTTCTACGCTCTCCGCCAGCTGACGGGCTAAGCTCGATGTATAATAGAATAAAGTTGCATATCATCCAAATTTACAAAATTGCCAGGATATTAAACGGTAATCCATCATGTTTATTAGAAAAATCTGTGGTCAGGACGACCGGCATCTGTGGTAATACATAGATTTACAGAAACTTGATGGTTAAGATTATGGAGTTAGGGGAATAGGAAAAGGTGTTTAATGGAATTTGTTGAAAGTATGTGAAGATAAGTACTTTAAAAATCTTTTTCAGATGGTATATTATGTCTTAATAAGACTATCCGATACTCATAATTATTTATTATATTAGCATTTGCAATATCCACAAGGTGTTTGAAAAACCAATAATAAAATTACACAGGGACATCCATCGGTCAGATGCTTCACCTGACTGTAAATATTAAACATAAATGCATTTTGGCAATGCTTTACTCATGCGGATTGCGAAGGAGCGAATTAATAAATATGAAGCTGGAAGATATCGATTCACAACGTATGTTGGTTAAGATTCGAAAAGGGAAAGGCAATAATGACCGGTATGTACAATTAGCAAATCCTTCCCTGGAATTATTGAAAATATATTTTAAAGAGTACCGGCCTATTGAATGGTTATTTGAAGGAAAACCGGGTGTATCTTATAGTGCAGAGAGTGTTGTTAAGGTTGTAAAACAAGCTTCTGCCAGAGCAGGTATTAGAAAACGTGTAACGCCCCATGTTTTACGGCATAGTTTTGCAACGCATCATCTGGAACAGGGAACCGATTTGCGATACATACAGGAATTCTTTGGACATAAAAATTCAAAAACAATTGAGAGGTACACTCATGTGTCGCAGGCAAATTTAAATAATTTTCGAATTCCCATTGATGGGTTACTTTAATAAACAAAAAATGGGAACAGAGATTTTAACCAGTTGCAGATTTATACATATATACCTTTATTTTGGGAGTATATATGTAGCAAATCCCTGGGATATATTAAATATATATGTAACAATGCATATACACTTACGTTAGGCAAAACCCTATGGCATGGTAACAATCGGAGGTAAATCTTACAAAATATTGCAGCTTGACACGAACGCTCTTAGTAATATATTAAAGGAGAAGGATTCTAAATTGAAAAATCTATTTGATAGATTTCCTCCTGATAAAAACTTGATTTCATACTCACCTTTTACAATCTTGGAGATTTCAAGGAATGAATATTTGCTGGATAGATTCTGTAAAATGTTTTCAATTATCCCCTCCTTTTTTCTTAAAGGTTATGAGCAACTTCGAGATGAGGAACTGCAAAATTATCAAGATTCAAAACACCTAGAGATTTTATTATTATCACCATTTGATGTCAAGAGACCTAAAGGTCAATTACCTAATGAGAGAGATGTCCGTAAACTACTCACACATAAAAAGCTGACCACCACATTTGATAAGTGGGAGAATGACAAACAACGGATATTGGATGGGATGTTGAGTCTTAAAGATAACTTTAAGCCAAAGACTGACAAATATTCTAAAAAAGAGATTCAATATTTTGTTACCACTTCAACATTTCAACAAGTTTTGATGTATAACAAGAACTTTGTTCTGAAAAATAACCTGACCGATAAGAATATCAGTTTAAATAATCTTCAGTCATTTAAGATCATGTCATATTCGGTTTTTTATAAGTTTTATTCGGACAATAGGAATCCACAATTATCAGATGTGTTTGATATCTTGATTGGAGCAACCATACCGTATGTGGATATCTTGATTACTGAGAAACATTATTTTGATACGATTCAAAAGATTAAAAAGCAAGATAAATTTCTTGATAATTTGAAAGTGTATAAAGTAAATGAATTATAAAGGGCATTGCCGCGCTAAACCAAATTGCTTTCGTAACTTTATGGAAATAAACAGCTTTAACTGGGCTTCGAGCCAAAACGTGCTAGAACAAGTTGTTAAACGCAATTTGATCCCGCCCTTGTGGGCTTTACTTCCGCTTAGAGCAAGCTCTAGCGGAATCGCCCTCAGTGCGGAACATCGTTTAGCGCGGCGTTGGCAACAACTGTAAAAAACGACACGACAGGAGAATTGAATAGAAAACTTTATGAAATTTGATTGTAAGGAAATATCAATAAGTGATGAGGAATTAGGTTGCCAGGTGACTTTTTCTGAAATCCCAGATTTAGGTGCTGCGACAGAAAATATGTCATTAAAAGAAATTGAAGAATCTATTGGCAAATATTTATTATTTCAACGATTCTTTCCAGAAGAAGATTTTGATAGTGATGAACTTTATTTTGAAACAAATGACGAAAATCTTTGCGGCGACATTGAAGATTTTAAAATAACATTATCGAGACATTCTGTAAAACTAAGGTTAGACTCCGAGACTATTGATGTTTCAATCAATCCAACAGACGATGAGTTCTCAGATCTAAAGCGAGTATTACCGATAATTATTAATAATCATGGAGAATTAATCATAAAGGACTAAATAACAGCAGTTGCCGCGCTAAACCAAATTGCTTTTGTAACTTTATAAATATTAACAGCTTTAACTGGGCTTCGAGCCAAAACATGCCAGAACATCATGCTAAAAGCAATTTGGATCCACCCTTGCGGGCTTAACTTCCGCTTAGAGCAAGCTCTAACGGAATCGCCCTCAGTGTGGAACTTCGTTTAGCGCCCCGTTATGCCCAATGTAAACCGAGCGGAAAATGAAGGATGAAGTAATTAGAAAAATATCACTTATTGAAGAACTTGACACCTCAATAAGACTAATTAAATTAGGGTTCGGAGAATATCAAAACCTTGATATGGCTAATGATTTCTATTACTTGCCATTCCAATTAATATCAAGTGGTTTTGAGAGACTAACGAAATGTTATATATGTCTCGGACATATTGAAAAGGTAGGCTCTTTCCCCGAACCATTACTTTTTAGAAAAAAGCTTGGACACGATTTGATAAAACTGAAAAGACACATTACTGAAAATTACTTTCAAGAAAACTCTCAAGCATTATCGGATGACTTGACCTATTTAGAAACAGATGAAGATTTAGAAAAACTAATTGGACTGCTCTCAGAATTTGGGAAGTTTGCAAGATATTATAACCTGAATGTTGTAACAGGAGAAGTCGACCCTGGAATTGATGTAAAAGCGTTATGGGAAGAATATGAAACGAGCTATGTCTTAGGGAATAAAGTGCTTTTAGAAAAGTTGACGGATTTTGAAACTCGAAATGAAGTTTTAAATTTAATAACCAAAAAAATAATTGAGAAACTTGAAAGATTTACACGTGCATTATCAAGGCAGTTTACTCTGGGAAAATTAGGTGCTTTGGCTCAACAATATTCTTCGAGTGTTTATGACTTCTTAATGTTAATGGATTCTGAATTAGGAAATATTGATTATAGGAAGAATACAACCAGATTCGTACAACGTGACCATAAACCTCATAAAAGAACTTTAAAAGACGAATACAATCGAAAGAGAAATAAGGATTATAAAAGTCGATTGATTACTAAAGAAACTTTTGATGGTGAATGGCCATTTTATGCGGAACAAGTTATAATTGAGTGCAGACAAAAACATTGGTGTGTAGTTACAATTGATAATTTTGATTATGCTTTGAATGGGGCAGCAAAAGGAAGATACAAAATTGAAGATGTGCATGAAGCAGGAATGGCAATATTAGGAAAATCGGTTGGACCATTTATTGATATGGCATTAAAACTGGGAGAAGAAATTAATTAAACACAGGGCATAACAATGAACTGAGCTAATATCCAAGCTAAATCCCTTCTTTTTTAATATATTAATTTCTTATACTCACAAATTCCGGGTTGAAGCATTGACCTGACTTAGCCAATGCAAATGCTTGTTTTATAAGTTTGTTCCCGACAGCAATTAGGGCTAGTTTTTTTGATTTTCCTGCTCCTGTAATTCTATCAAATAATTGTTTACATGCCGGATTATATTTACAAGCTGTAAATGAACTTAGGAATAAAAGATTTCTCATATTGTTATTACCTGTTTTAGTAATTCTACTTTGTCCTCTAATACTAGATCCAGAGCTTGTGATTGAAGGTGCCATACCCAGATAAGAACTCACCTGTTTACTAGTTTCAAAATCTCTAAATCCATCAGTAATCACAATTAGAAAGGCTGCTGTTTTTGTTCCAATACCTGGAATGCTTTTTAACTGCTTAAATAGCTCCGGAGCATTTTCCTCAATGTGCATTTCCATTTGTTCTTCCATGTGCTCTATTTGTCGATTTAGATTGTTGATGCTTTGCTTGATGCACCTATAAACCACTTTCTCACTATAGTCTTTAGTTTTTAAGGCATGAGCTTTGTTTTTGAGTGCTGTACGTTGTTTAAACATAAGATTCAACAAACCACTCAGGTCCATACATGCATCAATGTAGGCTGCTGCTGGTTGCCATAATGCAGGCGGATTCTGCACTGCATATTTATAGATCATCTGGGCATCGGCCTTATCCGTTTTTGTGCTTCGTAAAAGCATTTGTGAAAACCGCTTAATAATGAGAGGATTTACTACAGACACCTGGCAAGCCCGGTTGTGAATAAAATGAGCAAGTTTTTTGTGATATACACCCGTTGCTTCCATCACAAAATGGGCTTTTGATGGAGCCCATTTTAGCAACTCCCTAAAGCCTTTAAGATCATTCTCAATAACTATATGCCCGGCCTGTTCATTAAAAGCATCCAGTTTGTCTTTTGAAACATCGATTCCACAATAATTTTTATCTTTACTCATAGATGAAATGTATTATAAGGACTGTGCTACTTGATTTCAACATCCTAAAAGCAGGCTTATATTGGCCTAATGAACTGATCGAATTTTAAGTAGCAAGTGCGCAGGGATCATCATTGTTGACGAGTTACTGGCTCTATGTATAAATTGATCTTATTCTGCGCACTTGTCCTTAAGTTAATAGTAATGTAAATTAAGAAGAACAAACTTAGGATGTATATAAAAAATAAGCGAGATCGTAGTAATATCAAGGCTTGTAGCCCGTTTCAGCATCTTTGTAACTTGAAAGATTTGTGCTTCAAAATCGCTTACTTTTCATAGTGTGCCGAGAAGCAGTGAATCGGCAATAAAACTCACTGCATGCTGTAATTAAGATGGTGGAAACCAGTTGTAAGGTTGACCCACCGGTGTCGTCTTGCAGGAGGGGGCATCAAACCACC
>Ga0307376_10000905_pt1 | contig 34403 bp, 20 predicted proteins | sample TR2MG_FD_202536 | JGI IMG/M metagenome (GOLD analysis project Ga0307376, IMG submission 202536) | Soil microbial communities from Risofladan, Vaasa, Finland - TR-2 | ecosystem: Environmental > Terrestrial > Soil > Coastal area > Acid sulfate soil | place: Finland: Risofladan, Vaasa | collected...
TCATCTTAAATCCCTCCTTACCCCCATCATGGGCCCCTGGCATTGCGGAGCCCCCGTATGCGGGGGCCTAATAAGCCCCCCGCCCCTTCAGCACTACCTGTACCGTGTTGAATATCAATTTCAGATCTATCCAGGTGGTATAGTTACGGATGTACTGCATGTCCAGGCGAACCCGTTCCTCGTACGAGAGATCGGAGCGCCCGCTGACCTGCCAGAGGCCGGTCAGGCCCGGCTTGACCGTCAGCAAGTTGTGCCGCCACCGGCCAAAGTGTTTCAACTCTGTCGGGGTGATCATCCGCGGTCCCACCAGGCTCATCTGCCCCTTCAGCACGTTGAACAGTTGTGGCAACTCGTCCAGGCTGTACCGCCGCAGGACTCGCCCCACCCGGGTGATGCGGGGGTCATCCTGGATCTTGCCGCTGCGCTCCCATTCCTCCCGCAACTTGGGATTCGCCTCCAGAAACGCGTCAGCATTGGGGATCATGGTGCGGAACTTGAAGGCATCGAACTTGCGCCCGTACAACCCCACCACCCGCCGGCGGTAGATGACGGGCCCTGGCGAATCCAGCCGGACCAGGATCGCGATCATCAGAAATACAGGAGCCAGCAGGGTCACCGCCACCAGCGTACCCACGAAGTCGAGCGCCGATTTCATCAGCGCATCCACCCCCGTGATACGGGTCCGGTTGAGGCTCAACAGGGGGATGAAACCCACCTCCCTCAACTGGGCACCGGTGGTACACAGTTCATACAGGCCAGAGGAGAGACACACACGTACCCGCTGATTGGTGCCCCAGTCCCGATAAATACCCAGCAGTTCCTCCCGCCGCATCGCAGTGGGGATGACGATCAGTTCCTCCACCCCCAGGCGCTGCACCAGGTTGTTCAGCCGGCCGAGATCGCCCAGCACCGGCAACCCTTCCACGTCCGTCCCACGGGGCAGCGCCGTGTCCACAAACCCCACCACTTCTATCCCTCCAGTGCGCAGAGCACGCAACTGGGTCACCACCGCCCGCCCTTCCTCGTTGGCCCCTACGACCAACGCCCGCCGAACGAACAGGCCCCGCTTCCGCAGATGGTAGATCAGCCGCCGGTAGCCGAACCGGGTCAAGCACACGCTGGTGACGGAGAAGAACCAGACCATCGCCAACCACCCGCGGGAGATGTCGTGGTCCACGCGCCGATCCAAGAAACTGTAGAGGATCAGGCTCACCAGGCCCGCGGTGCAGGCACTGACCACGCTGGAGTATTCCTGCATGCCACCGAAAAGGCGATCCGGATGGTATAGCCAGTACAGGGCAAAGATGACCAACCACATCGGAATGGCGATCCAGGCCAGGCGAACGTAGAATGTTCCAGAGAAGGGGGCATAGTACTCTAGCAACTGGAAGCGCAGTTGATAGGCTGCCAGTATGCTGAGCGCAATGCATACCGCGTCCAGCACGAACAGTGGCACCACCACCCAATAGATGGAGATGCGCCGCCCGTCTAACGTCTCCCTACGCAAAGCCGGAAGTCGTTTTGTCTTTGCCGTCGTCGCCCAGATTCTATCCTTGCCGATCTGACGAATCGCCATCGCTCAACGCTCCTGTGAAATGGATCTTCCCGCCCTGGTCTGAATGGGAACCCTCCGCGCGTTCTGGGAAACTTGCCCGGTGGTCAACCCATGGAGACGTCCGACCACCGACTATTATTGTAGGAGACAATCGTCAGAGTCCAGTAACAAAGTCCTTGAAAATTGACTAGAGTGGCAGGTAGTGGTATAACACTACCTGCGGCCGCTGGCCGTTTTCTAGGATTCTCGTCACTATAAACCGACCCCTGCCCCGTAGAATAAGGGGGGCACGGAGGCCCAAGTAATATGTCCATAGAACACCTGATTCGACGCTACATTCTGGAGAATCTCCTTTTCACCAACGACAATGGACAGTTAGAGGACCACGTCTCCTTTCTTGAGGAAGGAATCGTGGATTCCACAGGGGTACTGGAACTGGTGATGTTCGTCGAAGAGACCTTCGGCATTTCGGTCAAGGACGAGGAAATCGTGCCAGAGAACTTTGACTCGGTGGCCCAATTGGCACACTATGTACGGCTGAGGATCGGAGAGGCAGTACCCGAGGCTGATGAGCGAGTCCCTGTAGGTTAGCCCAGAAATCCTTCTCGAAGACAACCAACGGGCCGCGGTTGCCAGGTTGCACCTGCGTCGAGAGTGAGAGAGAAACTATGTCCGTCAAGAACCTGCTAACAGGTCCAGGGGTCAGAAGGACCAGCCGGATGCTCGGCACCGACCGAAGGCCCGGCCTTAGGCGCAGGCTGGCTTACCTGCTGCTGGCCGCCCTGACAGTCCCGATCGTCGCCTGCCGCCCCGCCCCTGCCGTGACCGAGCAGTGGACACCACCCTATCTGCAATTGAACCTCTATGCGGGAAACGCGCAGGTGCAGTTATCGGATGGATCCGAGTGGGCCATGGTAGGACAGAACAAGGCCAGTATCGTGATCAGGGACAAGGGCCAAATCGTCGCCGATGCGACAGCAGGAGCCAAGTTCTACCTGGGCGATGGCAGCACGCTCGAACTCGCTCCTGGGACGGCGATTGAGATCCAGAATCCGCGCACCTTTCCCCGCCTGCAGGTGACCGTATTGAAGGGAAGCCTCCAATTCTTCGCGCAGAAGCCCTCGTACGAGTTCGTCGTCCCTATCTGCTCCATGACGCTCTTGAGCATTCCTGCACTGATACGGATCGAGGCCGACGAGCAAGTCACGCGCCTGGCAGTTGATGCGGGGGCCGTGACGTGCGATTTGGAAACGGAGGCGCTCACGCTCACTACGTGCCGAGAGGTATCCATGCGAGCAGGGGAAGAGCCGCAAGTCACCGAGTTCTGCGCTCCCAGCACGCCGATCGCTCCTGCTACCCCAACCCCCCTGGCCACTACTACTGTGGAGGCTGGAGAGAGCACTGAACCGACCGCCCAGCCGTCCCCTCTCCCCACACCAACACCTACACTCGGGGTAGTGCCCACGCGCGCGCCCACTCCGGTGCCGCCGACCGACACGCCAGCACCGTCCAAGCCGCGGCCGACGAAACCGCCAGCACCACCGACGCCAGTGCCACCGACGCCAGTGCCACCGACGCCAGTGCCAACGGCGCCGGAGCCAACGGCGCCAGTGCCAGCGACGCCGGAGCGCCCGACGCCGGAGCTACCGATACCGGAGCCACCCCGGCCTACTGTAGCATCTTCATAGGGTTCGTCCAGCAACATTACCGTAACACAAGCGAAACCCGCCGGGCACCGATTCTTAAGTATACTGATCTTGTTGAGGTCACGTGCGGGACATCGTCCCATTCAGTAAGTACTCCTCAACGTTGCCAAGGAACAACCAGGGCGGGTTCGTAGTATTTTGTCAGACCAAGCATGTAAAGGGTGAAGAGTGCCATGAACCACAAGCAAGCTCTCAGCAAATTTCTGGTCACGTTTCTGATCGGGCTCATCAGCGTAGCCGGTATCCTGATACTGTTGCCCCGGGGAGCCAGGGCAAGGCCGATGCTCCAAGAGGAGGCGGACCTGGCGGTCGGCAAGGTCGGCGACCCAGAGCCCGTGATCGCCGGCGCCGCCTTGACCTATCTGCTCACCATCACTAACTCAGGTCCCTCTGACGCCACTGGCGTGACGGTGACCGACACCCTGCCATCCGGCGTGACGTTCGTCTCGGCCACGGCCCGCCAGGGTGGCGGCTGTACCGAGGTGGGCGGTACCATCATCACCTGCCCCTTGGATACTCTCACCTCCGGCGACAGCACAGTGGTCTCCATCATCGTCACACCCACCGTGAGCGGCATCATCACCAACCAGGCCGAGGTCTCTGCCAACGAGACCGACGACACTCTAGACAACAACACGCACACGATCACGACCACAGTCAATCCTGGCGCCGACCTGTCGCTGACCAAGGTGGGCTCACGCGACCCGGCGGTCGCTGGCACCTCTCTGACCTACACCCGGACCATCGTGAATTCTGGGCCTTCAGATGTTACCGGCGTGGTCGTGACCGATACCCTGCCATTCAGTGTAACGTTCGTCTCGGCCACGGCCAGTCCAGGTACGACCTACGACAACGGCACCGGCGTGTGGACGGTCGGCGATCTGGCCAACAGCAGCAGCACCACCCTCACCATCACCGTAACCACCGCCCGCTCGACGCGAGGGACGATCACCAACGTGGCCCAGGCGTCCGCCAACGAGGCCGACCCTGCCCCAGCCAACAACACCGTAGCCGAGAGCACCCTGATCAACGGAGAGGCCGATTTGGCGATCGCCAAGCAGGACACGCCTGACCCGGTGATCGCCGGTACCGTGCTGACCTATACAGTCACCGCCACGAACAACGGCCCCTCCGACGCCACCGGCGTTACCGTCACCGATACGCTGCCATCTGACGTCACCTTCATCACGGCTACGACCAGCCACAACTCATACAACGACAGCACTGGGGTGTGGACGGTTGGCGACCTGGCCCTTTATGACAGCGCCACCCTCACCATCTGCGTCACCGTTGATCCCTCAGTCACGGGCGTAATCTGGAATACCGCCGCCATCTCGGGCAGCGAGGATGACCCCGTCTCCAACAACAACAGGATCGACATAGACACCAACGTGAACGCCGAAGTGCACCTGACATTCACCAAGTCAGCCACGCCCACCGTGAACGCCGGCGACTCATTAACGTACACCCTCGTTGTCACCAACACCGGCCCATCGGATGCCACCAATCTCGTCATCACCGACATGCTCGATCACCACGTGACGTACACCAGCGCCTCGCCCACGCCCGACGGGTTCAGCAACGGCGACATATACTGGAACATCGCGCCGCTGGCACCGAACAACTCTGCCCGGATCACCCTGCGCGTACAGGTGCACAGCCCATTGACGAACAATATCACCCTTACCAACGTCGCCTGGCTTGACACCGACCAGACCACACCCACCTCCACCACCTGGACGACGACCGTCCATTCCAGCCCCGTGCTGACGATCACCAAGACCGACTATCCGGATCCGGTTGACGCTGGCAAGACCTTACGCTACACCATCGCCATCACCAACAGTGGGAACGAAAACGCCACCGGTGTCACGGTCACCGAACAGTACGACCCCAACGTTTCGTTCTTTTTCTCAAACCCAGCGCCCGATTCCGGCAGCGGAAACCGGGTGTGGACCTTCCCGACCCTGATCGTGGGCAGCCCTCGCACCATTGACGTCGTCGTCCAGGTAGCAAGTCCTCTCCCCGTCGGCACCGTCCTCACCAACCGGGCTACGCTGGATAGCGCCCAGACGACGCCCATCACTGCTACCGAAACCACGTCTGTGACCTCAGCCTCGGAATTGACGGTCTCCAAGGTTGATTCATCCGATCCGGTTGAGGCTGGGACGGAGCTTCTGTACTTTATCAACTACAGCAACTTTGGCACAGCGCCTGCCGACGACGTGGTCATCACAGAGACGTACGACGGCCAGGTGACCTTCCTCTCCGCAACCCCTGCCCCCAAGTCAGGAACCAACAACGTGTGGGAAATCGGTGACCTGCTCGTGGGTCAGGGTGGCTCGATCACCGTCCGGGTGCGCGTGAACACGCCGCTCCCCAATGGCACCGTAATGACCAACCACGTCACGATTGACAGTGTCTACACGTCTCCGCGGTCTATCACCAAGACCACGACCGTCTCCTCAGCGCCCGACTGGGCGTTCAACGCCACCGACTACCCTGACCCTGTGGCGGCCGGTGCTCCCCTGACTTATACCTTGCGTTACACCAACACCGGCAACGCCGATGCCACCAGCACGGTGATCACGGCTACCCTCGATGGCCGCACCTCATTCGTCAGCGCCGTGCCGTCACCGACCGGCGGCGATGGGCAGGTGCGGTACTGGAATATCGACACCATCGCCGGTGAGGGGGGATCTGGGCAGATCGTGATCCGTGCCAACGTGACCAGTCCGCTCACGAACAACGTGCGACTACAATTCGAAGCACAACTGGGGGATGCAGAAGGGGACCTGATGCCGGCCACGGCCCAGACCAGGGTCTCCAGCCGGCCGATCCTGTCCTTCGACAAGAGCAATGGGGTAGACATCGTCTACGCCGGCGACTTGCTCACCTACACGCTCACCTACACCAACACGGGCAACGAGAACGCTTCCAGCGTCACCATCACCGACACGTTACCCAACTACGTCACATACGTGGGCTGCCAGGTCGAGGCCGGAGACTGCCAGCCCGTGCCACCCACCGATCCTGATCTGGTGATCTTTCACATCTCCGTCATCACCCAGACCTCTGGGGTTGCCCGGTTGACGGTGCAGGTCCTGGACCCGCTCCCCGCGCAAGCCAGTTCCGTGGACAACCGGGCCGTGATGGCACACTCTTCGCTGACAGCGCCCATTGAAAAGCACGACGAAGACCCCATCGGCACCCTGGCCGACCTGATAGTAACCGTGGACCACACGCCGGTCATCTTCTCGCCAGGGCAACGGATGACCTACACTGTGACCTATGGCAACGTCGGACAGCACATGGATGCTGAGAACGTGATCATCACCACGATCGTACCGACCAGCACCAAGTACGTGGGCTTCGGTTGGCACTCGAACGACAGCCGGACCTACACGTACACAGTTGGCGACCTGCCCGCGGGTTCCACAGGGCATACCATCACGTTCACAGTGGTGGATCTCAACCAGCCCGACTGCCCGCAGAATGGCGTGCCTGAATTTCGTACCCCCTTCACCATCGCCGTGGATGGTGGCGCCGGGCGGGACGCTCACTCCGCCGACAACACCGCCTACGGCACCGTCGGCGTGCCTGACCTGGCTGTGATTGGTTTTACGGTCAAGCCTTTGCCGCCGCAACCGGGTGCACCGGTCACGTTCACCATCGTGCTGAAAAATGTGGGGAGTGGGGTGGCTCGAAATCCATCTCCCACCGGCGGTCCCTTCTGGATGGACATCTTTACCGCCACCGTCCCATCGTGCCCATGGGATCGCTATAGCGAGAGTGACCTGTTCCTGGGCGTGCCGGCTATGGATCCCGGCGAAGAGCGCACCTTTGCCTTCACCAAGGCATTCACTGAGCAGCAGATTCGCACCATCGAGGCGTTCTACATCAAAGTTGACAACTACAAAGAGGGTAGTTACGGGCTGGTACCGGAAAACAACGAGATGAACAACGTCGCAGGGCCAGTGCACCCGTGGCCTCATTACGCCTACCTGCCACTGGTCCTCAGGCAAAAATGAACCAAACCGGAGTAACACGCTGAGCGGGACGCGTGCACAAGGGAAGCCGGCGCAGCAAGGCTGCGCCGGCTTCCCTCATGTCACCCAACCCGATCACCACTCCCCAGAGCCGCCAGCCGCCAGCGTCTCACGACTCACCCGCTTTCTAGCCATTTCTTCACTGGCCTCACACCAGGTTCTTATGTTGTTGTGCTAAAGTAACGTCGTGGAACCGCCACCCGTAGGGTTGGCCATATAGCGGTTCGCTCGAAAGGAGCCCAATGAGACACAAACGATGGTTGCCTTTGGTAGCACTGCTGGCAATAGGAGCGCTGGTCGCAGGAATCTTGACGTGTTTTGCGCTGGGAACGCTGGTGGCAGGCAGCAGAATAGGCGTGAGGAGTGCATTTCTGAAGCCATCGTCAACGGCGCCCCGGGCTACCGTGACCCATACGCCGATGTCGCCTGCGGGCAGGCCGACGACTGGCGTCACGCCAATGTTGCCGACCATGGCCCAATCGCCGATCCCCCTGCCCACCGCCACGCCGCCGCCGGCCAGCCCCACGTCCCCATCCACGCCTGACAGTACAGCCGCTCAGACGCCAACCGACATAGCAGGAGCACCAACCACGGTCGCCACCGGTACACCAGTGATCCCTACCTCCGGCCCCACCGACACACCGGAGCCATCCGCCAGTCCAACCAACACGCCGCAGCCACCGAGCCCGACGGCTGCGCCCACCGAGACGCCCAGTCCAACACCAGTCGTGGTCACGCCCCGGGGCCCGGCCAGAGTGACCGGAAGGCTCGTCAAGGACGGGGTACCAGTGCCGGCCGGGGTGACCGTGAAACTCGAGGATCAGACCTATGCCATCGTCGCGATGGCCACCACGGACGCGCAAGGTATCTACACCTTCGACAATCTCACCATCTCAGACGCAGTGGTCAACGTGTTGTTCGCACAAGAATGGAATGAGCAATACAGCGCCGGCGAGGTGGCCAGTTGGGCCTGGCTTGGGCCACTTGCAGTTTCACGTGGTACAACCGTACAACTCCCGGACTTGGAGATCGGCCTGAGAGGGTTCGAGCAAGTCAGTCCCCGTGCTGGCACTTCTTTCTCCGCCAGCCAGATCTCAGCGCAGAACCCGCTCATCTTCGAGTGGGCGGCCTACCCGGGAGCCTCGGCTTACTGGGTAGATCTGGCCAAGGGGGACGATCTCAACATCGTGTGGCAGTCGGCGCTCGTGAATAGCACGACTGTAGCCTTTGATGGCAGACTAGGCGACGGGTCCAGCATCACGACAGACACCTACTGGTGGGGTGTGGGGGCACGTGCGGGCATGGGGAACTACCAGTTGACAGTCTACGGTTATCTGCCGTCTTTTGTCGTCGCACCTTAGCCTGCTTCTCGGCAACTGAATCGTTAGGCACGTGGCCCGCCCCGGCTCTCGCCGGGGCGGGCTTTTTCGTTGGGATGAAGCCCATCGGCGCAGGCGACCGACTTCGCAATCAACAAATTTAAGGATTCACGGAGCTTTGTGCACTTTTTTCATAGTTTTCTAGCACTATATATATCGAAACTTCACACATTCCGCACATTCTTGTGATATAATGGATGTGGCCCGTTCAAAAAACAACAGGCCCCAAGGAAAGTGATTCATCCAGTCCCCGCCAGGGAAACAGGAGGTGATAGCCTATAGCCTACGAATAGAAACTGAGCGTAACTGGTCTCGATTGTCTCTCATTGCAGACTCATAGATCACACGTACACCACAGGAACGAACACAGACACATCATGTCAACAAGGAGGACAGAGTAATGAACAAGCGAAGAATAGCCTTCACCGTGCTGATGTTGCTGGCACTTCTGATACCGGCAGTACCGGTAGGAGCAGAAGGACCGGGAACCGCGGGTGTAGGGGCCGCTGACGAAAATGCCGAACAAGCGGCCGCAGTAATCACAACCGAACAAGGCGCGAGCCTCAAGGCCCTGAACGCCAGTCTTCCACCACCGGTTTTCTCAAACGGCGTGTTTCCTGGCCCGACTCCCTGGGTCGCGGACGAAAAGGACTTTTATCTCGACACAGCAAGTGAGATCAAGGGCGGCACGTTGGTGAGCCGGGTAAAGTTCCTCCCCGGGGAAATTGGCAGTTGGCCGCCATACCTGGAAGGTGGAATGGCTTACGCCGTGACCGTCATCACCGGGCTGCACAAGGGAGACATTGTCCACAAAATCTACGACCAGTTGTGGACGGATGATTTCACGAACGGCCCATACGAGTGGTTCAACGGGGGCAGCTTCAATATCTTGATTGACGACTACACACACCACCCAGTGAGCAACCGGACCATTGACTGGTTGCACTATGCCTACAAAGAAGCCGACGGCAGCTACACGCTGGTGACCGGGCAAGGGGTATATTACCTGGTTGAGGGCCCCGGCGAACTGCCCTCGTTGGTGGGGTACGGTTTCCGGACGACGGAGAGCTTTGAGATCTATCGGGGAGGAACACTGATCAACCCCCTGCTCAGCAGTCGTGGCTACACGTACAGCAACGATGGGGTAGACGGTGGTACCATCATCGCCACCCAGAACTACACAAACGACGAGGACATCGTACACGACCTCAATGCCAGCGGCACCCACTACGGTGACGTCGCAATCGGCAACTGGGGCAATGGGAACTTGGACGATCGTTGGGACTTGACGCGGTGCGACCTGGTCCTTGCCTACACGATTGACATGAGCGCCATAGAAACCGCAGGCTGGGCAGTCACCGAGGTGGGACTGCGTGAGGTGGGGGCTCCCAACCTCGATCCGAACCTCCAGGGCGGCTGGATGCAGTCGAATTACATCAACGGGACCAGCAACCCCGCCTCACAAGACGTCAACGACATGCACCTGCTCAGTAAACATGGCTGGATGTACCAGGAGTACGATGCCCAGGACGCGAACACACTGGTCACTCCGTACTGGTCGAACAACAACCATGGCTTCTGGTTCGACCGGGATGGCGTTGACCAATGGCAGGCGCAACTGTGGGGTGCGGTTGACGGCGCAACATACAACACGGGTGGCAAATACGACGTCGTCATCACCTACCACGCCATTGATGCGACCACAGGAACGATGTTCGCCACCATCAACGGCGTTCAGCAGGGGCTGTACACCGGAGGGTGGAAGAATGCCCCACCCGAGTTCTACCCTGCTGGGAGGAGTTTCACGGGCAACATGGCCCAGATGCTGGCCTTCTACGGCCGGGGTGGTGGCGGCGGCACCGTCACGCTGTCCGACATCCAGGTCCTGGGCTGTCCCTATGAGGAGCCCACCGCCATCGAACTGGCCTCCTTCACCGCCGAGGCGAACGGAGGAGCGGTAACCCTGGCCTGGGAGACGGCGGCCGAGATAGACAACGCCGGCTTCAACCTCTACCGCGCCGCATCCGCAGACGGCCCGTGGACCCAGGTCAACGGCGCACTCATCGCCGCCCAGGGCGGCCCGGCCTCCGGAGCCGCCTACAACTTCGTGAATGCCGGCCTCACGACAGGCATCTACTACTATCAACTGGAAGACGTGGACTATGCCGGCGTGGCGACGCTGCACGGGCCGGCCCAGGTCACGCTGGCCCCCGTGTTCCGCCGCCCGTTGTACCGGCCCACGCTGCCGAGGTAACAGGGCACATCCATAGATAAGATAGCAGACTGAGGATATACGACCTGCACGCGGAGGGCTCGACCGGCAACCTGCCCGGGCCCTCCGCAGAAGGAAAGGGGGAATGGGTAATTATGCGCTATATGGACCTGTACTGGCTCACCTGAAGGAACATCGGAAATTCTTTACCAAGACCAAACCCAAGGAGGTTACGTAACAATGAACACCGTTAAACTATTCATCGCCCTGACGCTGGTCACCGGGCTGGTGCTGAGCATCGGACCGGTATCGGTCGCACAGACAACAGCAACGACGCTGACCGTGGATGCTTCAACGGGGACGATCAGCTTGGGTGACCCATGCCCCACCCCAACCGACAGCGCCGTGTTCAAGTCCCTCCAGGCGGCGATTGACTGTGCCCAGAGCGGGGACACGATCGTCGTCAGAGATGGAACCTACGGAGAGACCGGCCAGACCGGCTGCAATCAGTACCAGGCTGCCATCGTCATCGAGGATCTGGACAACCTCACTATCCAGGCAGCCCCAGGGCACGAGCCCAAAGTCAAGCCCGTTACAGGCGCGGAAGCGAGCATCGTGTCTATCTCGATCAAGAACTCGGACCATTTGACCATTGACAACATTGACTCCGACCAGACCATCGCTCAATGGGACAACTGGCACGTCTGCGACTCTGAGGACCTGACAGTCCGCAACTCCACCTTCGAGGGAGGAGAGGATGGCATTGACTTCGAGACGAGCCACACGACCGCTTTGATTGAGGGTAACGTCTTCAAAGACATCGTGGCGGGCAACGGCGACGAGGTCCTGGACTTTACAGATGGTTCGTTCTCGGATATCGTCATTCAGGACAACGTCTTCACGAACAACTACCGCCAGATCACCATCTCCGACGAAGGAGGTACGCCCAGCAATTTCATGATCCGGCGTAACGTGATGGACGGCACGATGAGTCAAGAGGCTGTGCGGTTCATCGGTACCCACGATGTTACGTTGGAAAACAACGTGATCATGCACAGCATGCAGCAGGGCTTGTACATTGACTCCCGCTCCACCAACATCAATGTCTGGCACAACTCGTTTTTCAACAACGGTGAAGAAGAGATCCGCACCAAGGTCTCGGGCGCTGATATCGTGATCAAAAACAATATCATCTATGCCAATGGCACCCACGCCGCCATTGCCGCCTCTGTCTCCCCCCTCCCCGGAGAGGACTTTAACCTGATCTACAACGACGGTTCAGAGACCGAGACCAGCTCTCAGCCAGCGGTCACTGCCTTCGGCCCGCATACCATCACCGGCCTGGACCCGCTCTTCGTGAGCACGGTTGCCGGCAGTGAAGACCTGCACCTGCAGTCCGGCAGCCCGGCCAGGGGGGCAGGTACGGATCTGGTGGGCGTCACCGAAGACATTGAGCGGCACATCCGGCCCAATCCCGCCGGAAGCTTGCCAGACGCCGGGGCCTACGAGTTCGAGGAACCCACGGCCATCACGCTGGCCTCCTTCACGGCCGAGGCGGGCGTGGGTAGCGTGACCCTGGCGTGGGAGACGGCGGCTGAGATAGACAACGCCGGCTTCAACCTCTACCGTGCTACCGCGCCTGACGGGCCATACACCCAGATCAACGACGCACTGATCGCCGCCCAGGGCAGCCCTGCCTCTGGCGCCGCCTACGACTTCCTGGACAAGGGACTCCCGGCGGGCACCTGCTACTACAAACTGGAGGACGTGGACTACAACGGCGCGGCGACGCTGCACGGCCCGACATCGGCCACGGTGGCACTTCGCCTGCGCCGGCCGCTGTCCCGCCCGACGTTGCCGCAGGGGGGATAAGGACAGACACAGTTTTGAGCTCGCCATGGAGCCCCGTGATAGACCGCAGACGAATGCCTCGCGGGGCTCCTGGCCAGTTCTAGGGCAATTCTAGTCCCACTTTGGCGCGACATTCACCCATCCATGATACAGTGGAAGCAGTGATCTCACCAAGATTGGCGTGGTGGAAGCGATCCACGCCAGGGCGATGCAAGGGTGAGGCCGCCAAAGGCAAGGAGGTGATGGACCATAGGCAATAGACTACATGCTGATGCTGTCTCAAAGTATGAATGTTGCAAGTCTATTCTACAAATGTCGCTAATGAGACGACAGTAAGGAGGATTAACAAATGAACCAGCATCCAATCAGACACACAGGATCTGTGATCCTACGGGCACAGGGGCTGTTACTAGCACTCCTGTTGGCCGCCACTACCGTGCTGCCCGCGCTGGCTGCATCGTATGACCTTAGTGCGGCAGGGTCTTCGGCCACGATCAATGGCGCCATATTTCTCCAGTGGGATCCGGATAGTTCAGCAGGAACGGGCAACTTTAACTCGTTCCTGAGAATCCAGAAAAACGGCACCGAGCGGGGTTACAACACAGATGGCACTTTGGAGTTCGATACCAAGACTGGTACGTGGACCCATGCCCTGCTCCTGAGCGCAGTCCCCACAGTAGACATCGGTGGGACGCTGTACCGCGAGTTCCAGTTGGACATCGACCAGACCGGTGCAGATCCTCTCCTGTCCCTGGACGAATTGCAGTTGTTCACCGCGAGCTCGAATACCTTGACTGGATACTCTGCGGGCCCTCCACCCTCAATCGGTGGCGGAACCACTCTCGTCTACAATCTCGATGCTGATGAGGACAACACGGTAACGCTCAACTATAGCCTGGAGCCTGGAAGCGGAAGGGCCGACTACATCGTCCTGATCCCAGACTCCCTGTTTGGTTCGGCCCCATACGTTTACCTGTATGCTCAGTTTGGGGTAAACTATGCCTCCAATGATGGCTTCGAGGAATGGGGTGTGAGCACAACCGGTGCTGTCTTTCAGCCAGCCATCGACATCGAAAAGTTCACCAATGACGAGAATGCTGATGAACCCACGGGGCCCATCATCGCGGTTGGCGATCCTGTCGCCTGGACTTACCGGGTTGAGAACACAGGCAACGTGGACCTGACCAACGTCACCGTCGTAGACGACAACGGCACGCCGGACACCGCCGACGACTACCCCTGCGCCATCGGCAACCTGGCGGCAGGCGCTGTTGATAACACCACCTGCTCTCAGAACGGCACCGCCGCAGCGGGTCAGTACGCCAACATGGCTACGGTTACCGGTAAGTACCACGGGATACAAATCAGCGACGACGACCCGAGCCATTACTTCGGTGCGCTCCCGCAGCCAGTGAAGCCAATCCTGGAATGCGTGGCGGACCGCGGCGACGGCACCTATACGGCCTACTTTGGCTACGAGAACCTGAACGACCACGAGGTCACCATCCCACACGGTGACGATAACAAGATCACGCCTAGCACGTACGATGGCGGGCAGCCGACTGTGTTCGGTTTGCCAAACGTGGTGCCCGGCCGGCCTGGACGCACTGGGTTCTTCCCCGACGGTCCCTTTGCTTTCACAGTGGACTTTGAAGATGGCGAGCAGGTCGTCTGGACCCTCCAATACGACGGGACCGGCAGGCGCACCGCCACCGCGTCAAACAATCCAGCACAGCGATGCCCGGCTGTCGAGCCGGTCAAGCCGATCTTGGAGTGCGTGGCCGAGGAAAAGGACGGTTCTCTGACCGCGTACTTTGGCTACGAGAACCTGAACGACTATGTGGTCACCATTCCACACGGCGAGGATAACAAGATCACGCCCAGCACGTACGACGGCGTGCAACCAACGGTGTTCGGCTTGCCGAACGTGGTGCCCGGTCGACCGGGGCGCACCGGCTTCTACCCTGACGGTCCGTTCGCCTTCACACTGAACTTCCAACCCGATGAGGTGATCGTCTGGAAACTGGGCCCTCGAACCTCGACAGCATCAGACAATCCAGCACAGCGCTGCGAGGAACCCACGGCCATCACGCTGGCCTCCTTCACCGCGGGGGCAGGTGTGGATAGCGTCATCCTGACCTGGGAGACGGCCACCGAAGTGGACAACGCCGGCTTCAACCTCTACCGCGCTACCTCCGCAGACGGCCCGTGGACCCAGGTCAACGGCGCGCTCATCGCCGCCCAGGGCAGCCCGGCCTCCGGCGTCGCCTACAGCCTGGTGGACCAGGGGCTTGCACCGGGTACCTACTACTATACACTGGAGGACGTGGACTACTCCGGTGCCACAGCGCTGCACGGACCGATATCGGCCACGGTCGCGCCTGCTCTGCGCCGGCCAGCACATCGCCCGATGCTGCCCGCGCTGGACTAGAGACATCACACCAAGCTTGAGCTAGCAGGCAGATGCGGGGGGCTCGGCCATCGAGCCCCCCGCACGATCCATGGCTTGGTTGTTCTTCCATGATCTGGTAGAATGAAACACGCGATGAACGATGTGGAGAAGGAGGGCAGTGACACATGAAGGCCAAACATGCCCTGACAATCCTGGTGGCCGCATTTCTGGTTCTGGGCAGTGGTTCCGCATTCCCTGCGCTGGCCCACGCGTCACCTGGCAGCCAACTGAGGTTGCTGCGCTCAGACGAACGGGGCATCGTGCTGGAATTGACCGTGGATGATTTCGAGGTCGAAATGGTGCAGTATGGCGCGCAGCGCTATCACAGGCTGACCATCCCTGGCATGGCGCAGACGGACACGCCCGGCGCTCCCCAGGTTCCCACGCGCGGCGCGCTGCTGGGCCTGCCCACCGCCGAGGGCGTCTCCGTGCAGATGCTGGAGGCCCAATATGAAACTATGAGAGGGTACCAGCTCTACCCCACGCCAGGGCTCGAGGTGACAGAAGAGAACCCACATAATCCCCTGGCTGCGGACGTCCGCCAGGTGTTCATCCTGGATCGGGACCTCTACGCCACCGACGCTTTTTACCCAGGCCAGCCGGTGGAGATTGGCCACACGGGCTATCTCCGTGACCAGGCCGTCGCACAAGTGCGGTTCTACCCGGTGCAGTACAACCCGGTCACCGGCGAGTTGCGCTTTTACCGGCGCATCCTCGCCCAGGTCACGTGGCAACCCCCTTCCCCAGCAGTGGCTACCAGAGCACGCGGCGAAAGTCCTGCGTACGAGAACCTGTTAAAAGACGTGCTCCTGAACTACGCCACATCAGAGCGCCCTCCTGCTGTCAGCACGACTCCTTCCACCGACGTCGCCGAGCTCCAGGTTGCCGCTGCTACCAGTGCCACCGCCACGCTCAAGATCGGTGTGACCCAAGATGGCCTGCATGAACTGACCTACAGTGACCTGAGGGGGGCCGGCTTGACCCTGAGCGGCGTGGACCCCCGCACCATCAAGATCAGCAACCAGGGCGCCGAGATCCCCATCCTTGTGTACGGCGAAGGCGACGGCGTCTTCGACGATACCGACGTCGTTCTATTTTACGGCAGCGCCATCAACGACCTGTATACCGATGAGAACGTGTATTGGCTGACAGCGGGTGGGGCCGACGGCCAGCGCATAAGCGCGCGGGATGGGACGCCGGCGGGCGCCAGCGTGCCGAGCCATTTCCCGGCCGCGCTGCACGCCGAGCAGGACACCTGCTACTGGCAGACCATGCCCAATGGCGCAGGCCAGGACCACTGGTTCTGGGGCGACAGGCTCACTGCGCCGGCCACGCGGACCTACACACTGACACTGCACCACGTCTCGACGACGGCCACCACGGCAACCGTGCGCGTCAGGTTGAAAGGGCGTACGGCCATCCAGTCCATCAGCCCCGACCACCACACCAGGATCTACCTCAACGGTCACCAGGTAGACGACCAGTACTGGGACGGACAGGTCATCTACAATCACGAGGTGACCGTAGCCCATTCCCTCCTGAACGATGGAGACAATGTCATCACAGTCGAGGCCGTAGGAGACACCGGTGCCGTGGTGGACCAACTCCACGTCAACTGGATAGAGATTGACTACTGGGACACTTACGTGGCCGAGAATGACGATCTGCTTTTCGGAGCGCCCACGACCGGTACCTTTCAATTCCAGATCACCCACTTTGGCGGGAGCGATGTGCAGGTTTTCGACGTCACCGATCCCTCCCACCTCGCGATCATCACCGGCACGACCGTCCTGGCCGGCGGGGGGAGTTACACCGTGCGGTTTGAGGACGCCGCCCAGCCCAACACACGCTACCTGGCTCTGACCGCCACGCAGCGTGGGACGCCAGCCCGTGTCGAACTCGACCAGCCCTCCTCCTGGAAGTCCCCTGCCAAGGGGGCCGACTATATCATCATCACGCACGAAGATTTCTACACCAGTTCTTTGAGGCTGGCTAGCCACCGGGCCATCACCTCGGGCTTGAGGGTGGCCACCGTCCAGGTCGAGGACATCTACGATGAGTTCAACCACGGCGTCTTCAACCCCCAGGCCATCCGCGACTTTTTGTCCTATGCCTACCAGAACTGGTCTCCTCCGGCACCCACCTACGTCCTGTTGGTCGGCGATGCAACCTACGACTACAAAGACAATCTACACACCGGCACGCTGAACTACGTGCCCTCGCAGATCGTTGAGACCGACCTGTTAGGGGAGACCTCCTCCGATAACTGGTTCGTCCTGGTCAGCGGCGACGATATTCTGCCCGACATGTGGATCGGCCGGCTGAGCGCCCAAGAAGTCTCGCAAGCGGATGATATCGTGGACAAGATCATATACTACGAGAAGAATCCACCACTTGGCACCTGGTACAGGAATGCACTGCTGGTAGCAGATGATGACGACCCTGCGTTCGAAACCATCTCGGAGCAAATTGCCGGCCTCTTGCCCACCGGCTATGCCGCCAGCAAGGTCTATGCCAGTGACTATCCACCGGGAGACCCGACGACAGACATCACTCAGTATATCAACGGCGGGAGTATTTTGGTCAACTACGCCGGACATGGGCACGTGGCAGGGTGGGGAAAATGGGACGGTGGCAAGAACATCTTTGAGCTTTCTGGCATCACGGCGCTGGCCAATACCCACAAGCTGCCGGTCGTGACGGTGGCCAACTGCCTGAACGGTTTCTTTGCCGGCTCCAAGACTGAGGTCTCCGTGGCCGAAGCGCTCCTGCGGCTCAAGGACAGGGGCGCGGTGGCTGTGTGGGCTTCCACCGGCCTGGGCTACCCGTCCGGTCATCAGGCGCTGATGAGGGAATTCCACGAGACCATCTTTCAAGGCGGGGAGCGCGCGCTCCTGGGCGCGGCTACCAGTGCAGCCAAGATTGCTGCGTATACCCAGAACAGTTCCTGGGGTGAGTTGGTCCAGACCTTTGTGCTCTTTGGCGATCCGGCCACGCCATTCTACTACCCCTACGAGCCACATCTGGTCTATCTGCCGCTGGTACTCAGGAACAGATGAGTTCGAATCACTACCTCTAGCGGGCGGGCGACAAGAACGGCCAGAAGTCAAACCAGGGTGATTGGAAAGGAGAAATGCTCGTGAACAGGAGAAAATCAACGGCCATCGTGTTGGGGATATGGCTAGGATTGTGGATCCTGGGCAACGTCGCGAGCGCTGCCCGCACCGAAGAAGAGCCCACCGCTGTCATTCTGGATAGCGTAGAAGCGATCCCCGGCGTGGCACGGGTGGAAGTTCGCTGGGCTACCGTCTCCGAGTTGGACACGGCAGGCTTCCACGTGATGCGCAGTACCTCGGCAGACGGCCCGTGGGAGCGGGCGAATGACGACCTGATCCTGGCCGAAGGGGAAGCCACGAGCGGCGCCAGCTACCGCTTTATGGACACCGGCCTGGCCGGCGGCGTCACCTACTATTACTACATCCAGGAAGTGACAGCCTCTGGCAGCCCCCCGACACACGATTACAAGGATGAGTGGATCAGGTCGGCCACACCCAAGTACGGCACCTATCTGCCGCTGGTTGTCCGGTAGCCGCAAACGGGTATCCGCAGGCTTGGATCGAGGAAGAGGCGACATGTACAGGAAAACTGCCCTCTGGTTGCTGTTGGCGATGCTCATCTCCGGCCTGGCTGCTTCTATGAACCAGGTGTCACCCCCCGCCTATGCTCAGGACGCTCCACAATCAGATCCGTGGGCGCTTCAGATCCTGGAAGCCGACGAACGTCACGTGCTCCTGGAATTGAGCATGTCCTCTTTTGAAAGCGAAAGGATCGTCCACGAGGGGACTGAGTATCAGCGGCTGCGCGTGGCTGATTGGCCCTCGTGGGGCCAGCCGGGGCAACCCCAATTGCCCATGTACTCTGTACCGCTAGGGATGCCCAGATTGGGCTCGCCCCACATCTCCGTGCTCGAGGCCGAAAGTGAAACGCTCACAGGATATGTGCTGCACCCGACACCGGCTATGGAACGCAGTGGAACAGACGAGGCTCCCCAGGTGGCCGAGGGGTTCGTCCTCGATTCCAGTGTTTACAGCGCCGACACGTTTTACCCCGGGCCCCTGGCCGAAGCGGCCTCAATCGGCTTGCTGCGCGATCAGCCCCTCTTTCAGTTGAGGCTGTACCCCCTGCAGTACAATCCGCTGCGCCAGGAGTTGCGTTTCTATCGCCGGCTCAAGGTACTGATCGCTTTCCCTGAGAGCACGGCCTCCCTGGAAGAGACTGACCGCGCGCAACCAGTGCCCGTGTTTGAGCGGATTCTGGAGCGAACGTTGCTCAACTACGACGCTCTGCCCCGGCCTGCCCCTCGCCCGGCCCGGCTCCCGGTCGTCACACTCCACACACTCGACAATGGTCCCCAGGTCAAGCTCCGCGTCGAGCAGAGCGGACTCTACCGCGTCACGTACGATGACCTGCTGGCCGTCGCACCCGCTTTCTTGCAGGTTGACGCGCGCCATCTCGAATTGAGCAATCAGGGCTCGCCCGTTCCCGTGCTCTTTGAAGGCGAGACGGACGGCAGTTTTGACCCTGGCGATAGCCTCCTGTTCTACGGGCAGGCCATCCACAGCGACTACACCCGGTACAACGTCTACTGGTTACACGACCGTGGTGCACCAGGCCTGCGCATGCCACAGCGAGACGGCACGCCAGGTACAGGCGCCACACCCAACACGTTCCGTGATCACCGTCACTATGAACAAGACCGCACTTACTGGCAGGCAGTGCCCAACGGTGAAGGAGAAGACCACTGGTTCTGGAACAAGCTATCGGTCAACAGCGCAACCCCCGTTTCGGTGGACTATGCGTTCGACCTCCATCATATCGCCACCGGCGGACCGGAAGGAGAACTGCGCGTGCTGTTGCACGGTGTCACCGGCGGCGATCACCTCACCCAGTTTTACCTCAACGGCGTTGCGCTGCTCTCACCGGCCGAGCAGGTATGGAGCGGGCAGGTGCCCAGGTTGTACGAGATTCCCGTGTCGCAGGACCGTTTCGTAGAAGGAACCAATCACCTGAAGGTAGAGAATACCCTCCCGCCGGGCAGTTCAGTCAGCACCTTCTACGTGAACTGGTTCGAGGTGACCTATGGAGACACCTACGTGGCCGAAGAGGACTATCTCTCCTTCTCTGCGCCTTCGGCTGGCGGCTATGCTTTTGCACTGACCGGCTTTTCAACCAGCGCCATCAGACTCTTTGACATTACAGACCCTGCCATGCCTGTGCGCATCGTCAACTTCATTGTCGAGCCGGCCAGTGGCAGCTATCGGCTGCGCTTTAGCGACGTCGCCGCCGCTGACCAGCGCTACCTGGCCCAGCGGGTGGATCAACTGCCCAGGCCCTCCCTCCAACTCGACGAGCCTTCGGCGTGGAAATCGCCCGCCCACGGTGCCACGTACCTGATCATCACATACCCGCAGTTCTACGATGCCTTGCAGCCGCTGGCCACCTATCGTGCGAGCCTTGGGGAAACGGTCGTCACCGTCAAAACGGACGATCTTTACGATGAGTTCAGTTACGGCATCTACGGTCCACAGGCTATCCGCTCGTTCCTGGAATATGCCTATCACAACTGGTCGCCCCAGCCAGTCTACGTCCTGCTGGTTGGGGATGCCAGCCTGGACCCCAAGAACAACCGGGGCTCGTCGTTACCCGACCTCCTGCCAGCCTACTACGTGGACACTCCTATCTTTGGGCAGGCACCCAACGATGCCTGGTACGCCAAGGTCCACGGCGATGACGATTACCCCGATTTGATCGTGGGTCGCATCACAGCGCGCTGGGGCACCGACATAGTCAATGTGACCAGTAAGGTACAGGCATACGAGGGATCACCACCTCCCGGCGATTGGATGCGGCGAGCGATCCTGGTGGCCGATGACAATCTTTCGAGCTTTCACCAGGATATGGAGACCGTCGCCGGTCTATTGCCGGCAAGCATCACGCCTGTCAAAATGTACAGTTACAACCCCAGCACCAGCGTCAGAAGCCAGGTGAACTACGGCGCTTTGCTCCTGGCCTACTCCGGTCACGGAAGCATGGACGTGTGGGGAAAATGGGGCACGCATCAGATCTTCACCACCGGCGACATACAGAATCTGTCGAATGGCAACAGGCTACCCTTCATGACTGTGGGCAACTGCTTGAATGGGTTCTTTGCCGACTACGCCAACTATCGCGCCATGACCGAGGAATTCTTATTGCTCAACAACCGGGGCGGGATCGCCAGTTGGGCACCTTCCAGCTACAGTTTCCCCACCGTCAACAGTCTCATGCTCGAAGAGCTTTACCAGGCACTTTTGGTGGATCACGACCTGGTCCTCGGTTCGGCCGCCACGACTGCCAGAATTCAGGCCTATCTGCGCCGGCCAGATACTCCGTTGAGCCTTTTCGAGACATTCACGTTCCTTGGCGACCCGGCGGTGCGCCTGAACCTCCCTCCCACGCTAGAACTGGGAGGGTGGGATACCCCCGATCCCGTCACCATGGGGGAGGTACTGACCTACACGCTGACCTACACCATATCTGGCGCCGAAAAGGCCCGTGGCCTGACCCTGGTCAACACCCTGCCGCAGGGAATCCTCTATCAGTCGGCGACCCCTACACCCTCATCCATATATACTCAGAACCTCACCTGGAACCAAGGGGACACGCCGGCAGGAAGCTATACCATTACGGTGCTGGGCCGGGTCAAGACCACCGGTCTGGCCCACGGCCAAATCCTACAGAACCAGGCACGCCTGTATGATACGACAGGTGGCGATCAGATCTTGCAGATCAAGACGACCGTCCGCGATATCCCCATCACCGGCCTCGTGGCCCGCAACAACAGCCCCACCGAGTTGGGCAGCGCTACCGTGCTTTCGGCCACCACCACCTCCGGCACAAACATCGTATATACTTGGGACTTTGGGGACGCGTCGCCCCGCCCGACTGGACCATCCGTCCAGCACATCTACCCTGCCATCGGCACCTATCTGGTGCAGATTACAGCAACCAATGGCGTGAGTAGCCAGAGCCAGACCACGACCGTGACCATCACCGACGTCCCGCCTGTCGCCCGCTTCACCTCCTCATCTCCGGACAGACTGGGACAGACGACCACTTTCCGAAGCACCTCCGCCGGGACTAACCTGACCTACCGCTGGGATTTCGGGGATGGGTCTCCGCCGGTCAGCGGCTACCTGCCAACCGTCACCCATACCTACATTCACACAGGCACATACAGCGTGGGGCTCACCATCAGTAATAGTGTTGGCAGCAGTACCGCTTCTGGAACAGTACGTATCCTGCCAGAGGTTAGCTCTCCCTCCGCCAGCTTCACCAGCAGTAGTCCGGATGAACTCGGCCAGACGACCGTCTTCCTGAATACCAGCCAGGATGGGGGAGATGACGAGGGCAATGTCAAGTACAGTTGGAATTTTGGCGATGGTACCTCCAGCGTGGCCCAACATCCTACCCACACCTACACCGCGCCAGGAACGTACCTCGTCTCGCTCACCATCAGCAACAGCGTCGCCAGTGATACGTTCAGTGACTCCGTGCTCATCACCGATGCCCCCATCGCCGGATTAGCGCTCAGCTATGATGGCCCGACGCCCCTGGGTCACACCACCACCCTCTCAGCGACTGTAGCATCGGGCACCAACATCGCCTATCACTGGGAATTGGGCGACGGGGCCTTTAGCGTCGGTCAAACCCTCACCCATACCTATGGAGCTATGGGGACCTATACCGTTGTGCTCACAGCCACCAACAGCATGGGCACTCAAACGGTCACAGGCACGGTCACGATTGTGGACAAGTTTATCGAAGGGCTGACTATCTCACACAGCGGCCCGACCGCGCTGGGGAGTGCGACGGCCTTTACTGCTTCCATCGCTGCCGGGACAAACGTAACCTACTTGTGGGAGCTGGGCGACGGCAGCACGAGTACATCGCAGAACCTGGCCCATACCTACACCGCAGTAGGAGATTATACGGTGGCCCTGACAGCAACCAATAGTTGGGGCAGCCTGGTGCGGCAAGACACCGTCTCGGTCTACGACGTACCGATCAGTGGGTTAAGCGTCAGCCATAGCGGCCCGACCATGCTGGGGACGCCTACCCTGTTGACAGCCACCGTGACCGCCGGCACCAACGTTGCATACGATTGGGACCTGGGTGACGGTGACACGGCTACAGCCGCTCACGTGATGCATACGTACAGCACCCCCGGTACCTATTCTTTGACAGTTACAGCCAACAATGGGACGAGCCAGAGCACGGTCTCGACGAGCGTTGCGATCCTGGACCCCGACGTGTCGCTGTTCTTGCCACTGATATTCAGGAACAGTCCGCCTTAACTCACACCATGAAATCCGGCCACCTCTAGCCCTTTTCTAGGGTTCCTGTCACTCTAAACCGACCCCTTGCCCGTAGAATTGTAAGCCAGATGACGCTTCGAGAAAACCTCGGCGCCACATCGGAGGATGGGAGAGTTGCACTTCTTCGATGCAACTCTGTAGAGGGGCTGGTATGCAACAGGCGCGACATGGGAATGACCATTAGAGAGGTGGTACCGGATGTTGGTGAACGACTTCCTGCAAAATAGCGCGGAACGACTTCCCGACAAGGTAGCCCTGATCTGCAATGGCCACCGGTTGACCTACGCCAAAGTCGAGGAGCAGGCCAACCGGGTGGCCAATGGACTGCTGGCACTAGGGGTACAGCGCGGAGAGCGTGTGGCAGTGTGGTTACCGAACTCCGTGGAAGCGGTGGTGGCTATCTTCGCCATCCTCAAGGCCGGTGCCACCTTCACAGTCATCAACCCTACCACCAAGGCCGGCAAACTGGCCTATGTGCTGAACAACTGCGGTGCCAGTGGACTGTTCGCCGCCGGACGGCAGGGAGGCAAGGGAACTCAACTCTTCGAATCTGTCCCTTCCCTCCGCTTCGCCGTCCTGTGTGGGAAGCGCACACAGGCCCCCCACGCAGTGGGGGGTTCTGTGACCGCCCACCCACAGGCCCCCCACCCCAACGTGATGGCCTTCCCCGACCTGCTGGGGACGTCCCCCCCCACCCGTCCCCCGTGCCACACCATTGACGTGGACCTGGCCTGCCTGATCTATACCTCCGGCTCGACCGGGGAGCCCAAAGGGGTCATGTCCACCCACGCGAACGTCGTGTTTGCCGCCTCCTCCATCATCCAGTACCTGGAGAACACGCCGGAAGACATCGTCATCAACGTGCTCCCCCTCTCGTTCGACTACGGCCTCTACCAGTTGCTGATGACCTTCAAGTTCGGCGGCACCCTCGTGCTGGAACAGTCCTTCACCTACCCGGCCGTGGTGCTGCGGCGGATCGAACAGGAGCGGGTGACCGGCTTCCCCGGCGTACCGACGCTCTTCGCCGTGCTGCTCCAGATGGACCTGAGCCCGTTTGACCTTTCGTCGCTGCGCTACCTGACCAATACGGCTGCCGCCCTGCCGGTCGAACACATCCGCCGCCTGCGTGAGGCCTTCTCGTGGGCTCGCCTCTACTCGATGTACGGCCTCACCGAGTGCAAGCGGACCCTCTACCTGCCGCCGGAGGAATTGGATCGCCGTCCCGGCTCCGTCGGCATCGCCATCCCCGGCACCGAGGCATGGGTCGAAGACGAGGACGGCCGCCGGCTCGACCCGGCAGAGGTGGGAGAACTGGTCGTGCGGGGGTCCCACGTGATGCAAGGGTATTGGGGGGACGCCGAACAGACCGCCAGGCGCTACCGGCCAGGACGCTACCCGGCAGAACGGCTGCTGTACACCGGCGACCTGTTCAGGATGGACGAAGAGGGGTTCCTGTACTTTGTGGCCCGCAAAGACGACATCATCAAGAGCCGCGGCGAAAAGGTGGCCCCCAAGGAGGTCGAAAGCGTGATCTACCAGGTGCCGGGGGTCGTGCAGGTGGCCGTCGTCGGCGTGCCGGACGAACTGTTGGGCCAGGCGATCAAGGCCTTCGTGGTCTGCAGCAACGGTCATCCACTTACCGAGCAGGAGATACTCCACCACTGCGCCCAGCATCTGGAAGACTTTATGCTGCCCCGCTACGTAGAGTTCCGCTCCTCCCTGCCCAAGACGGGGTCGGGGAAGATCCAAAAGTCGGCGTTGGCTGGCTGTCATTCCGAGGGAAGCGAGGAATCTCGGTACCGTCAGCCTTGAGGTAGCCCAAAGACACGCATCACGCGTTACGCATTACGAATCACGAATTACGGATTACTCTCTATGTGTGGCATCGTCGGCGTACTGGATTGGGGCGGGAAACACCCGCCCGACCTCGGCCTGCTGCGGCGGATGCTGGGCATCATCCGCCACCGTGGACCTGACGAGTTCGGCATCTATGCGGACCACCAGGCGGGCATTGGCTGCGCACGCCTCAGCATCGTGGACCTGAGCACAGGCCAGCAGCCCATCACCAACGAGGACGAGTCGCTGTGGATCGTCTTCAACGGTGAGGTGTACAACCATCCGGAACTGCGCGCCCAACTGGAGCGGGCCGGCCATCGCTTCCACACCCACTCCGACACCGAGGTCATCTTGCACCTCTACGAGGACCTGGGGCCAGAATGTCTCCAGCAATTCAATGGCCAGTTCGCCATCGCCATCTGGGACACCCGCAAGCAGGAGCTGTTCCTGGCCCGCGACCGGCTGGGCGTCCGCCCGCTGTTATACACGTTGCTTCCTGACGGACTGCTCTTTGGTTCGGAGATCAAGGCGTTGCTGTTGGACCCGCGGGTGGAAGCCCGGTTCGACCCGCGCGCGCTGGCTCAGGCGTTCACCTTCTGGGCTCCCCTCGCCCCACGTACTACTTTCCAGTCCATCCTCGAACTGCCGCCCGGCCACTACATGAAAGTCCACGCCGGCTCCTGCACCCTCACCCGCTATTGGAGCATGACATTTCCGGAGGCCGGCAGCGAGGACCACATCTCCGAGGAGAAGGCAGCGGAGCAATTGCGCGATCTGCTCTCGGACGCGACGCGGCTGCGGCTGCGGGCAGACGTTCCGGTGGGGAGTTATCTCAGCGGCGGATTAGATTCCACCTTCATCGCCGCTCTGATCCGGGGGCACACCCCCGAGACCCTGTGCACCTTCTCCATCGCCTTCGAGGAGCCCGCCTTTGACGAGCGGGCCTATCAGGAGGTCGCCACCGCCTTCCTGGGCACCGATCACCGCCGGACCGAGTGTACCAACGCGGACATCGGACAGGTCTTCCCGGAGGTGGTCTGGCACACGGAGGCCCCTCTCCTGCGCACCTCTCCCGCCCCCATGTACCTGCTCTCCCGGCTGGTCCACGAGAACCACATCAAGGTCGTCTTGACCGGGGAGGGAGCGGACGAGTTCCTGGGGGGCTACAACATCTATAAGGAGGACAAGGTCCGCCGGTTCTGGGCCCGCCAGCCAGAATCCACCTGGCGGCCATTGCTCTTGCAGCGTCTATATCCCTACATCGCGGACCTTTCCCGCGAGGGAGACGCCTACCGGGCCGCCTTCTTCCGCCAGGGACTGGCAGCAGTAGATCAGGTGGGTTACTCCCACCACATCCGCTGGCACAATACGGCCCGCCTGCAGCGGTTGTTCTGCGCCGGGTTGCGCGAAGCGCTGGACGGATATGATCCGGTGGGAGAATGGCTGGCCTCATTAGACAGCGTGCTACCCAACTGGAGTACCCTGGCCCAGGCTCAAGCCATCGAAGTCGCCACCTTCATGTCCCCCTACCTGCTCTCCTCCCAGGGAGACCGGGTGATGGCGGCCAACTCGGTGGAGGGGCGCTTTCCCTTTCTGGACCACCGGGTGGTGGAATTCTGCAGCCATCTGCCACCCCACTTCAAGGTCCGGGGCCTGGAGGAAAAGTATATCCTCAAGAAAAGTGCTCAGGGGCTGCTACCCTCCCAGGTCTGGCAGCGGCGCAAACAACCCTACCGCGCTCCGATCCATCCGGCCTTCTTTGCTCAACCCCTGGACTACGTCCAGGCGCTGCTGGCGCCGGAAGCGCTTCGGGCGTGCGGCGTTTTCGATCCTGACGCAGTAACCCGGTTGGTGCACAAGTGCCAGGCCGGAGCGAAGGTCAGCGAGGGGGACGACATGGCACTGGTAGGGGTGCTCTCCACCCAACTCATTTACCACCTGTTCGTAGACAACTTCTCATCTCGGCCCGTGCAAGAGCCCTACCCGGTCCGCCTCTGCCGGGGTAAGGAGCAGTAACTATGAGCCGCGTTCAAAATTTCCTTACAACATCTCCGTGCTGGCCTTCCTGGACTACGACGAGGAGACGGCGCTGCGCAGCATCGAGCCTTTGGGGTGGGAGCGGCCCCAGGACACCGATCCCAACTCCACCAATTGCCTGCTCAAGAGACGCGCAGAAATGAAGGTCCTTTGCGTGCCGACCACACCCTCCCACACCCACCCACTCCCACACTCCCGGAGAGGCGCGTAGAAATGAACATCCTTTACGTCACACCCTACGTTCCCTCTCGCATCCGCACCCGCCCGTATCACCTGATTCGGGCGCTGGTCCGCCTGGGCCATTCCGTCACCCTGCTGACGGCGGCAGGCACCGCACCGGAGGAGCAGCCACAGGCCGATGAATTGAAGGCCTGGGGAGTGGCAGTGGAGGTCTTCCCAGTCAGCGTGGTGCGCTCCTTGAGCAACTGCCTGCGGGCACTGCCCACCCGCCAACCCCTGCAGGCGATGTTTTCCTATCACCCAGAACTGGGGCAACGGCTGAGGCAATTGCTGCAAGGAGAAACCTTCGACGTCGTGCACATCGAGCACCTGCGGGCAGCCCGACTGGTAGGAGCCGTCACAGGCCCCCCACGCAGTGGGGGGTTCTGTGACCGCCCACCCACGGTATACGACTCGGTGGACTGCATTTCCCTGTTGTTCGAACAGGCGGCACAGAGTGGGGCGCAATGGCGTTCCCGCCTGATGGCGGCCGTGGATCTGGCTCGCACCCGCCGTTACGAGGCCTGGCTGATGACCCAATACGACCAGGTGGTGGTCACCTCTCAGCGGGACAAGGATGCCCTGGAGATGTTGGCCCGCCGCTATCTGCCTGCCGAGACACCCACCGCCCCCATCACGGTGGTGACCAACGGCGTGGACCTGGAGTACTTCCGGCCTCCAGAAACCAGGTTTTTCCCAGGAAACCTGGTTTCTCCTCCCACCATCATCCTCACCGGCAAGATGAGTTATCACGCCAACGTCGCCGCTGCGCTGTACTTTGCACGAGAGGTGCTGCCCCGCATCTGGGCACAGGACCCTGACGTGCGGTTTCAGATCGTGGGGAAGGACCCGCCAGAAGCAGTGCAACAATTGGCGACGGATGGGCGCATCCAAGTTACCGGCACCGTGGACGACTTGCGGCCATACCTGGCCCAGGCGACGGTCGCAGTATGCCCGGCGCTGTACGCGGCAGGGGTCCAGAACAAGGTGCTGGAGGCTATGGCGATGGGCACGCCGGTCGTCAGCACCCCCGCCGGCTGCGCTGCCCTGTCGGCAGAAGATGGCCAGGAGGTCCTCATAGCGGCGGGCGAACAGAAACTGGCATCAGCCATCCTGAAGATTCTCTCGGACCCTGCGCTGGCAAGACGCCTGTCAGTTGCCGGCTGGCAGTACGTCGAAGCCCGCCACAGTTGGGAGGCCGGAGCACGGCAGCTGGTGGAGATCTACGAGGAGGCCCGGTCCGAGGCCCGAAAGACAAAGACATCATAAGGAAAACCCAACTCGTGGAGGTGAAACAATGGCTCAGAATATGACACCCGTAGACCAAACCCCCAGGAAACCGGCGCCCGCCCTTCGCTCCGGTAGTCCACTGGACCGACTATACAAGCTGGCGGTCATCACTCTGGCAGCATTTGTGGTGCTGGGCGTACTGCTCTCCATAGCCCGTGCCGCGGTCTACAAGATCCGCCCCTACGAACGGGGCCTGCACCTGCGCGGCGGGCGGTTCATCGCCCTGGACGAACCAGGCTGGCACGTCCGCATCCCGCTGGTGGATACCACCATCGGCCTCAGAGTCAACGAGCGACCGGGCGAGACTGTGCAACTCGTGGCCATGACCTCGGACGACGTGACGATGGACGTCTCACTGCTGTACACCTACCGGGTGACCGACCCTGTACGCTATGCCCTGGAGGTGGACAACCCGGATCGCATCGTCTTCGAGTTCGCCCAGGGCAAGCTGCGGGACGTGATCAACACCAAGGAGATGGCGGAGGTCATGCACAGCCGTGCACAAATTAGCCAGGAGGTAATAGAAGCGTTGCGCGAGAAGGAGGCCCAGTACGGCGTCGAGTTTGTCATGGTACAAATCCAGAACGCCCTGCCGCCGCAGGAAGTAGTGGCGGCAATCAAGGACCGCATGGTAGCCCTGCAGCAACAGGAGCAGGCCGAAGCTGAGGCAGCCCAACGCCGCATGTTAGCCGATAGCGAATTCTACGCGGCGCAGAAGCAGGCCGACGGTGAAGCCTACAACATCGCCAGGCTCGCCGAGGCCGAGGCGCAGCGCATCGCCCTGACCTCCCAGGCCAAACAGGAGGCCATGCACGCCATACTGAACGAACTGGAAGGCAAGGGAACGCTGGCGGAGCAATACATCCAGGTGCTCATCGCCCAGGAGCTGCGAGAGAACAGCAAGTGGATCATCAGCGGCGGAGAGAGCATGCCCATAGTGGACCTGCGGGAGACGCCGGGGCCAGCAGAAGTGGCAGCACCGGAGGCCCCGTAGCGGTGACATGTCAGCCAACCGAGTGATGATCAAGGAGGCTAGTAAAGAACCGGCCCCAGCAGTTGCCAGCCGCCCTGGCCAGTCACAGCGGTCGCCACGGCTGCATTGACGCTGCCCAGCAGGTGTGCCAGGTCAAGATGCAGCCAGCGCCGCGTCCAGGATCGAACCGCCACGCCGGCCAGGGCCCCCACCACGCCCAGGGGGATCAGCCACAGATCAATCCAGCCGGTCGGCAGGCCACGCCGCACAACGGCAAGGTCGTGGAGCACCAGCATGGCTCCTCCGGTCAGTATGCCGATGGCCAAGCCGAACCTGAGCCAGTTCTTGCCACAACGAACCCAGCTTGTGTGGCATACAACTGCATTCTAGTACCTTTGGCGATGAACAACAAGCAAGCGACTTGGGTAAGAAATCCGCTTGACCACTGGAAGGCTTTGAGGTATTATGTGTTCATTCAACGTTGAAGAGGCATGAGCCACTTGGAAGAGGTACAAGTCATGAACGAACCACGTACTACAAGGGGCAAATTGCGATCGACAATTCGCCGCTGGGCCCTGACCCTCTGCCTTCTATTGCCATCACTGGTCGTCGGCCATTGGTTCCATCCGTTTCCAATAAATGCCCGGTCTGCTAATCCAGGCCGCCGGGTAAACATCCCCTACTTTTCCGGAACAGTGGCCTGGGCTCAGGCGGCCATCTTTTGGTTTGGCAGGAACGGACAGGGTGTACCCAGCCAGAATTACGCCGATGTACGCGTGGCCTATACTGCCGAGGCACTCCGCGTCCGCGTCACCGTCGTGGACTACTACCTATGGTACAAAGAGAACCCGACCGCCGCGGATGACCTGACCCAGTACGATGCAGTGGCGATTTACCTGGACACCGATTTTGACCGGACGGCAAAGCCGCAAACGGACGACTATACTTTCTTGATCGGTGCTCGCCACTGGCCCAATGAAAACGCACCCCAGTACCACCGGCAGGCCCATGGCACCGGTACGGCTTGGGACACTACCTGGGCGGGGGGCTGGACCGACTACGAAGCGATGCAGTGGTCGTGTAACCCCGGCCCCAATAGCAATGAGTGTGGCATAGATTATGGGTGGACGGCCATCTTCACCGTCCCTTGGGAGACATTAGGGCTTGCGGGCCCGCCGACTGAGGGAACACTGTGGGGGCTGGGGGTGTTGCTTTATGATCGTGACGACCAGCCGCCCGCTGGCTACGTCGCGCCGGAACACTGGCCGGAAGCATTTGACGCCCATAGCCCTGCCACCTGGGGCGAACTCCATTTCGGCTACACCGACTATGAGCCGCCTCTAGCTATCCCAGCAGGCACAACGATGATTCGTGCCACCTCACCACAGGACAACACGGTCGAGGATGCCTGGATGGGCGGCGGCGGAACCTGTGCTGGTGGCCATGAGGGAGGCAGTGAGATCAACCACGGCGATGACCCCGGTCTCTTCGTCGGCACTGAAACCGCGCCCACCCACTTCCCGTGCTTCAACAAGTCTTACCTGCGTTTCTCTCTCGACGCTATTCCACCGGGCAAGGTGATCATCTCTGCCACCCTCACGCTCCACCACTGGGGCAACGCCGACCCTGGCCAGGCCCAGCCTTCGTGGGTACACCTGTTTACTATCCGCGATCCCTGGGAAGAAATGACCATCCATTGGAACAATGCGCCGCTGGCACAGGAGAACGTTGCGGCGACCTGGATCTACCCGATCACTACGCCGGTCGGCTGGCCTGGCATTCCTTACGACTGGGATGCGACTCAGGCCGTGGCCGAGGACTATGCCAATGGGCGTCCGGTCAATGTAGCGATCTATGGTTCTGATACGTCACAGCATAGCAGCAAATATCTGACTTCTTCTGAAACTGGTGACTGGAATGCCGCAGGCCGCCCCACGTTGACGGTCATCTGGGGCCAACCCCAGGCCGCGGTGAACAAGCAAGTCTGGCCTGCGACCGCCACGAACGGGGACACTGTTACCCACACACTGAGTTGCCTTGGCACCGGTCAGCCGCTGACCATGACCGATATGCTGCCCGACGGCCTCAGCGCGCCTGGCTCGATCAACGCCAGCAGCGGGAATGCCCACTACGAGCCTCTCGCACGGCAGGTGGTGTGGACAGGGATACCGGCCACCGGCCAGATGGTAACCGTCACTTTCCCCGTCACTGTGCAGGTTGACGGCCCACTGGCAATCAGCAACACCGCCGCCCTCACCGCTGACGGTGTGTACAAGTCCAGCGACACAGCGCTGCTCATCGTAGATGGTTACCCCGCCTACCTGCCATGCACCATGAAACGCTAGTGTGCCTCAGAGCAGGGCAACCACAACTTTCTAGCCTGTTTGAGATTTTTCGTTACCAGACTTTCACCATCATGAGGTTAAATGAGATAGGCCAGACTATCCGGTGCAGTGACCTGCTGACGCGACTTATGCAAGGGCACAGGTTCTATGACTGACAAACCCGCTGACTATGGGATGACGACGTTGTGGCGAAAATTCTGGGGCTATTCCTGGCACGAAAGATGGTTTTATGGCCGGTGCATCGCGCATGGCGTCTTGCGCTTCTATCAGGTGGATTCGCCGCATCCGGTGCTAATGGGGCGCGGTGTCATCATCCACAAGCGCAACGGTCGCTTCACCACCGGTGGCGTATGCGTATTGCATCCCGCCTGTCGTCTCGCGATCGTCGGCAAGGGCAACGAGCCAGCACACCTGCACATAGGGGCTGGCACAGAAATCGGAGACCGCACGATCATCAACGTGAGCCAACGGGTCGAGATTGGAACCCGGTGTTCCATCTCGTGGGACTGTGACATTATGGATACTGACTTCCACCAGATTATCCTGGCCGACGGTCGGCGACCACCGATGAGCAAACCGGTACTCATCGAAGACGACGTGTGGGTCGGCAGTCACTGCCTGATTCTCAAAGGCGTGACCATTGGCCACCACTCGGTCATTGCTGCCGGATCGGTGGTGCGCCACGACGTACCTCCCTATTCCTTGATGGCCGGCAATCCTGCTCGTCGCGTTGGCCAGATAACGGGATGGAAGCGATAAGGCTTGAAGGCCGCAGTGCTCAAAGACATTATACCAGTATATCCATTACATCCGAGGTGAAACAATGCTCATCAAACGGTTGTCCCACATCTCTGTTCCGATCGCCGTCGCCCTGGCGACCTTGCTCTTCCTGTTGATGGTCCTCTCGACCCAGGCCGGCGGACCGGTGATTGACACCCAGTCCCCCAATGCCGCCATCTCGACCGTGTTCGGCCAGACGCCCGACGCCAAGACCGGCCACGCCATCGCCACCGGCGACGTCAACGGCGACGGCTACGCAGACCTGATCGTGGGCGCCCCCTACGCCGACCTCATGCCCACCGGCGTGTCCACGGATTGCACCTCCCAGTCTTTCAACGAATACGTGGACTGCGTCAGCGGCGGGGTATACCTCTACCTGGGACGTCCTGGAATCAGCCACACCCTGGACCTGGCCAGCGAACCGGCCAACGTCACCTTCTACATCACACCCGACCAGTACAGCGGAGAGGAACTGGGACGCAGCGTAGCCGTAGGCGACCTGAACGGCGATGGGCTGGACGACATCGTCATGAGCGCCAGTCACTATGGTAGTTCTCCTATCGGGGCCGCTTTCGTGTGGCTGGGCCGCTCCTCGCTCACTACCACCACCGCCATCTCGGTCAACATCAAGGAACGGGCGACTGACACCACCGACGGTTACAATCTAAAGTTCATCGGCGCCTGGGTGGCTGACTATCTTGGCTGGGACGTAACTGCTGGCGACGTCAACGGCGACGGCATAGACGATCTGATCGCCGGCGCTCCCCAGGCCTCGGTGGATACCGTAACCAGTACCGAGTACTTCCTCCCCGACTACCAGCGCTACCATCACAGCGCTGCCGACCGTGTCAAGAGTGGCGCAGTGTACGTCAGGCTGGGCTCGACAGGGCTCGTCTCGTCCACTGGCAGTGAAGAGGACCCAATGAGATGCCTGCCCGAGTTGACGATCTATGGGCAGAACAGTTACGATTACTTTGGCCACTCACTGGCCAGCGGCGACGTGGACGGCGACGGCTACGCCGACATCGTCGTCGGCGCCGACGGCGCCAACCCCGGTGGCTCTCTCTCCAACGCCGGCAAGGTCTACGTCTTCTACGGCTCCAACGTGATCACTTACACCCACTGCCAGCCCCTTCCACCCCCACCTCTCCCACTCGTCTTCGAGAACCAGATCGTCAAGGAACTGGCCTACGTCACGACCACCGCCGACATCACCATCACCGGCGCCGCCGCCGGCAACCATAGCGGCTACGACGTCAGCACCGGCGACCTCAACGGCGACGGCTACGACGACATCATCGT
>Ga0307376_10000906_pt1 | contig 34399 bp, 54 predicted proteins | sample TR2MG_FD_202536 | JGI IMG/M metagenome (GOLD analysis project Ga0307376, IMG submission 202536) | Soil microbial communities from Risofladan, Vaasa, Finland - TR-2 | ecosystem: Environmental > Terrestrial > Soil > Coastal area > Acid sulfate soil | place: Finland: Risofladan, Vaasa | collected...
AATGTACAATAGGGCTTAGAGTAGCTCTAGTCAATCCCGATCCTGAATATTCCATAGGCTACGAAAATCCAGCATATGGTACCAAGTTCTATTGCGAGGGAGAAGTAAGAGATTGTGACCATCAAAACATTAACGTAGTCTGGGACAATGAATCAAGTAATACCTACAAAGATTTTGAGTTAGCGATGACTGGTGATAAGGGTAGATTCATATCTATATGGGATATATAAAAACTATTTAACATGGTGGGAAGCACACCATCGTAGGAGGCCCATAACTTCTATATGATAACACAAGCGAGAAGAGTCTGAGTGCTTGCAGGCTCTTCCAAGCAAGATAGAGACCTTAAAGCAAACGGGCTTTCAACCCGTAAAACATACACCACTCAGAAGGAAGTAAAAACAGACAAGTAGGGTAGGGATAGCGTCTAAGCGCGGTGGAAGGTAGGGAAATCAAGTCTCTCAGACCCTTGCCAAGCTTCCTTGGTGGAACATACGTGTGTGCCATGGTGGTAATCTAGTAATATTATGACCTACGAACCAAGTATAATTTGGAAGAACACTTTGGTGATGTTGCAGCGTGAAAAATGGTAACCTAACGTGAAGTTAGATAAAAAACCTTATACCTTGCCGATTCGAATATTGTGCCTTATAATACTACTTCGTAAAGTAATATGAAAGAAACACCAGACTCTGTATCGTAGTCGAAGGAGATAGGAGTCAGCACTATAAAGAAATGTTTGTTAAGCATATACCAGGCCAATAATGCATCTGTTAGTTAGCACCTCTGTTTCAAAGTTATTCGTTAATCATCATCTGATTGACCACAACTCTTTGTGAGTAACTGGAGGTACACCTTCAGAATTTAGCTCCTTGATACAGTACATCAGCTACTAATAGAAGAACTCAAGTTCGAATCTTGAGACTGACAAAACACGTATGAACAGTGGAGACGCCAACATAGGGGCGATACCGTTTCTAGGTATAGGGGTTCAATTCCCCTCTCCACACACAAAAACAACTGCTGAATAAGCATAACTTATAAAGGGGTTTACGGCTTAAATACAAAACAAAAAACGGTTCGCTTAATCCGGCGTTGCATGGATTCGGGTCTTGCCGTACCCGTTATTGAACCCCTTTCTCACTCAAAAAGGTAGGGTGTTGTGAAGAAAAAATCATTCAAAGTAGGTCTCGACGTTCATGGTGTCATCAACAGCAATGTTAAGTTATTTTCTAAACTTATTAATAGGCTAAGATCTGAAGCCATCGAAGTCCATATATTAACTGGAAGAGAATATTGTGAACGTTTGGTTGAAGAACTACGTGATCTATCTATCAGGTATGATCAGATTTTTTCTATAACATCCTACCACAAAACCGTTGGTACATACATCAAATACAAAGATGGTGATATTACACAACCACTTATTGCACCTCCGAAATGGGACAGCACCAAGGCCCTTTATGCAAGACACGTAAATCTTGACGTGCACATTGATGACTCCGCTGAGTATGGAAAATATTTTGTTCACAATACACAATATATTCGATATACTCCAGTAATTGAAGTCTTATTTCAGACACTTATGGAGGATTTATAGTATGATCGACCCCCAGTATTTCTTGGAAGATGATGACCTAGATGGTGATGATTGGTGTGATCAGCAATGCTTGAACGACGACGATGACTTTATGTTTGATACTTACGATCAGATAATAGATGACCCCGAAGCAGACTACATGTTGCTCCATGCTGATACTGACGATACACCAGACTGGTTGCAACCACCAGACATAGGTATAGCGTTAGCCTTCGCCGAAGAAATTTATGACTCTGAGAGAGAACATTATGATCCGGATGAGAATCTAGATGAAGAGAATTGGAAAAATGCACTGAAGTATACAACACTAAATTCTCGTTTCGAAACTGGCGACAAATTGAGACCATTTGAACAACATGTTGATGCTGTATGTAAAGGAAGAGCATCTCTATTTGACAAGAGAGATGATGATTACTATCACGACTTCGAATATGGCAACTATGACGACTTTTAGGAGAGTTTTTTAATCACATGGCCAACATACACATAATAGGGAAAAAAGGTTCAAAATCAAAACTACAAATATCAAAGGAGACAGGCATTAAGCTCTACAGGGGAACCCCGGCAGATGTCATAATAAATTATGGCTTGGCCGGAAAAAAACTAACAGAACTTTTTAAAAAGTATCCTAAGGCAAGTGGTATCCCTATTTTAAACAAGTATGTTGGCCAATCAAAATACAACGTAATAAAGATGGCTGAAGACAATAACATACCAGTACCTGAATCTAAATTATTACTATCGAAATCGGATAAAACTTCGGACTGGATTGAGAAAAGACTCAACTCTAGTATGGGCATTGGTATAAAGAGAGCAAAACAAAAAAGTAGGATATTTGGAAAATATTACCAACGGATGATACAGGAAAGAAAGTTTGAACTAAGGGTACATTCGTTTCTATGGATTCCAAAAGAGGAGTGGGTACTACAAAAGAGGACGGGACCGGACGATCAAATAGCTTGGAACTTTCACCAAGGAGGGCACTTTAGTAATGTCTTATACCCAAATAAGTACAGTGTCTTTCTGGAATCCAAAGAAATATCAGAGAAGATCCTTCAGATTACTGGTATGGCTTTCGGAGCAGTAGATCTTATAGTTGATAAGCACTCTGAAGTATACTTCATAGAGGTAAACTCTGCGCCAGGATTTACAGAGTTTAGCGAGAATATATACATAACAGCGTTTAACAGACTAAAATTACTTACAAAAAGTAAACTCAAGGCCCTATGTGATAGGAATATAAAATGTTAAAACTTAAGACAGTACTGAATAGAATTTCAACAACCATAATGGGGGTACTATGTAACGAAAAACATGATAGGTATTTATCTAGACTAGCTAAAGTTTCTGCTTGGTTGTCTGATCCATATAACACATCTGAGTTAGATCCAGATGATGTTAAATACAGACTTGAGATAATATCCTGGCTATACACATACTACAGTGAAAAGCGGGATTACTTTGTAGATTCCCCAAAGGTAAAGTTATGTAACTTACTGAGAACACCGGCAAAGAATATGGATGACAGAAGTCATGTCTACATTAAAGTTCTGTACGATTGGGAAAACTACAAACGTGTTGAAGGGTTTTGATAATATTAAATAGATACTCGAACGTCACGTGGGGATATATCACCCCGCGGACGTAATAGTCTAACGGCGGTAAGAACTTCCTACTATAGTATCAGCAGTGAACATCAGCAATGGTGGGAGTTGGACTGTGGTTGATTACCAATGTTAGTGTAGGGTGCAGGACCTCTATATAATGTACTTTAATATAATAACAAGTATATAGCATAGAGGAATAAAACTGAAGAAGAGTAAGTGGCTCTACAATACGCATAGGCGTCGTAAAAGCCACTGAAAATCTCCGGTTGTTTTATTGCTATTCAAAGTCAAGTTATATTGTTACGCTCCCGTAAAACTCCATTATATGGGTAGTGGTTGTGGTATGGTTGCATAACAAATATAGCTTATCCTAGAGTGGCGTAGGTCGAGTGGGGACGGGGCGGGCAAATAAGTAAGTTTAATAATGTATTAGAAGTAATAGTTGAAGATTATCTGAAGGACTTGGGGATTTCAGGAGCTTACGATGAACCTAAAATCCTCAGGACCTCAGGTAAAAACGAAGAGCTGCGTGGCATCGTATGACTATGATTAAAATAACACCAACGAGATTGGAGCAGTCAGATGTCTCACATCACAGGGCCAGTTAAACGGAAAAGACTTAAAGAGAAAAACAACGAGGAGAAAATAATCTCTGAGCTGTTGAAAAAACACAACAAGGGGAAAAAAGTAGCTAAAAAAAGTACTTCAAGAAAAAAAAGAAAAGACTACTCCGAGATGATAGCAATTCTTGGAGACATGTATGACCAGGAATCTGTGATAAGAAATCCATCAAATTGGAAATCTAGTTCCTATAATTTAAATAGGCAAGTAATATCATTTATCAAGTGGATATATGAAATATATGATCCCCCTGTATTTATGTATGATATATTTCTATCAAAACACAAGAACTATCCTTGGCCCGCAGATTTTGCTAGAATATTTAAATGGTTTATAATCATCGCCCAAGGCAAATCTTTTACTAAGAATAGTTCAGACCTCATGACCAAGAAGGAATCGCATCTTTTTCTGTGTGGAAGAGACGACTTAGATGTCTTCGAGAACATTACATTAGCAAAAGCCAGAGCGGCCGGAGCAAGGGAATGGTTATGTAGCCTTCTAGTTCAGCGTTGTACTACCAGGAGCCTTAGAGTTAATAACAAATTTGAAGAGATAATAAGATTTTTTCCTAGGTTCCAGAGTGAAATAGATAGAGACAACTTCTATGATGTAATGGATTACTTAGATGAAGTGTATAGAGACGACTACTCACTTAAAGGTAGAACATTTAGTTCACTTATTAAGGCATCCAACACCTGGCATCGACAAAGTCATCTCAGAAAACTTGGAGCATTAAACCTCAGCCTAGAATTATCCGATATTCAGGATTGGTCCTGGACAGATAAAGAATCAAAGTGCATATGGACTGTCAAACAGATAAAAACCTCCAAAGAGTTATACAGAGAAGGCTCAAAGATGAGACACTGTGTAGCATCTTATGCCACTAGGTGTAATAGAGGTAGTTCATTCATCTTCTCGTTGGAAGAAAATGATGGTATAAACCTGCCAGCTAAAAGACTTACAATAGAGTTGGATAGACAACACACTGTAGTACAAGTCAGAGGTAAACACAATGCTCGGCCAACTGGGAGACCAAAGTTAATATTTGAGAAGTGGGCAAATAGTAACGGTGTGAAATATACAAACTGGATTTTATAAAAAGGAAAATTCGAAATATGAAAAGAGGACTTATAGTAATTGACATGCTCGAAGACTTCGTGAGAGAAGATGGGAAACTGTTCATTGGGCCAACTGGCTTAGATATTATACCAAAAATAAAAAAGAGGTTGAACAAATACAGATCTGAAGGGAGACCAGTAATATTCTTAAAAGATTCCCATAAGATTAACGATTTGGAATTCGACCTCTTTCCAGAGCACGCTGTTGAAGGAACAATTGGGGCGGAGATTATAGCGGAATTAAAACCATTGAAAGATGAGTCTGTTGTAAACAAGACAAGGTACAGTGGGTTTTTTGAAACCAGCTTGGATATCATTCTCTATCCTCACTTTTCCTTGAGTCCGAGCAACTCTGCAATAGAGCTGTGTGGTGTGTGTACACATATATGTGTGATGGATACTTGCGGTGGACTTGCAAACCGTGATTACAAGACAGTAATACATAAAGATTGTGTCGCCGATTTCGATCAGATAATGCATGAGATGTCTTTAAAAAGAATGGCCGATTTATATGGAGCTACTATAGTTTAGTAGTAGACTTCTTTGAATAACCTGGTAAGGATCGCCATATTAGGTCCTAGAAAGGAAAAAGTGCGTGTTTGGACTAAAAATGGCAGACTGAGACTCTATCCGTAGAGATACAAAACTCTAAACACGCACAAAAAAGTGATACATATGCCTATAAGTCTACTTGACACAGATCTTTACAAATTTACTATGATGCAGGCTGTACTACATAACTACCCCAGTGCCTGGGTAGAATATGGATTTAAATGGCGCAACTGGGATAAAATGTCCCTTGAGATCTCTCCAGAGCAGTTCATTGGTAGGTTGGACTCAAAGTTAGATGAACTGTGTTCTCTAGAGTTTAGGCCTGAAGAACTAGGTTACATGTCATCTATTCCATTTTTAAAGCGGGACTACATAGAATATTTAAGGACTTTCAGACTTAATAGATCCTATATTAGAGCTTCAGTTGTAGATGGCACTCCTGATGTCAGAATTACGGGACCGTGGGTATCTACGATTCTGTTTGAGACCCCCACACTTGCCGAGATCAGTGAGTTGTATTCAAGTTACTGTGGGGTGTCAAAGATAAAACGTGTCACAGAAGGCTCTGAGAGGCTCAAGAACAAACTTTCTATGCTTGATGCTTCTCTACATAAGGATCAAGAGTTTTCGTTCTCAGATTTAGGGACTAGGAGGAGAGAAAGTCTTGAAACTCAGGAAAAAATGTTAAGGTATACGCTGGCCAAACACAGAAGGTTCCTAGCTGGAACCAGTAATGTATACCTAGCTATGAAATATAATATCAAGGCAGTAGGAACCATGGCTCATGAATGGCTTCAAGCACACCAACAGTTGGGGCCGAGGGTAGCAGACTCACAAAAAGTAGCTTTACAAACTTGGGCGAGTGAATACAGAGGGGAATTAGGCATAGCATTATCAGATGTCATGGGATTTGACGCTTTCCTAAAGGACTTCGATAGATATTTTGCTCTACTATTTGATGGATGCAGACACGACAGCGGAGACCCTGTGTGGTGGTGTCGTAAGTTGATTAAACACTATGAAGATCTAAGAATAGACCCTAGAACCAAGACAGCTATATTTAGTGACGGTTTAACTTTCGAGACAGCCATTAGCTTATTCAGAATGTTTCATACCTTCATCAAAGTTGCTTTTGGTATAGGAACTTATTTAACTAACGATTGTGGATTTTTGGCGCCTCAAATTGTACTAAAACTAGTAAGTGTAGACGGTGCCCCAGTTGCCAAAATATCCGACAGTGTTGGAAAAGGTATGTGTGAAGACTCTGAGTTCGAAAAATACTTAAGACAGATAATAAAAAATAAGATAAGTTGAAGGGAAATATTATGCCTGTTGAGAGAAAAAGTGTACTTTTGTATGGAGGCTCATTTGATCCACCACATTTAGGTCATGCTACAGCAATATATTGTTCTTTCGGCTTTTCTAAAACCAAACCAAGTGAAGTTTGGTTGTTGCCATGTAACACCGACATCTTCGGGGCAAAAACTTTATCTGATCCAAAAGATAGGATCGCAATGTTACGATTGTTTATTGACAGAATCAGAAAAGAAACTGGTATAACAGTAATGCTAAATACCACTGAAATAGACACTAACAACGATGCTGGAACTTACGCAATCGTTAGAAACTTAATTGATAGTTATCCACAGATTGACTTTTCATACCTTATAGGCTCCGATCAAGCCAACCACATAAGAAGATGGCGTAATAGCAGGAACCTTCTAAAACTCATTAGGATGGTTGTAGTTAACAGAAAATACTATCACCTTAATAAGAGTTGGGTGATGCACAAACCACACGAATGTATCCAAGTTCCACCGGACTTCGCACTAGAAGCAAAATGCAAAGACGACGATATCTCATCTACAAACATAAGAAGATACTATGAGGAAAACCCTGGTACAATAATAAGACACAAGCACATATACCCAGCGGTAGCCAAATACATTTCGGTAAACAAATTATATAGGAAGAAGGACTGATGACAAATCTAGACATATCTTACGATTATGATATAATGATAAGGGCAATGGTGGAAAATGGAGTTGATTATATCGAGCAGAACAAAATTAAGTCTTTAGTCTTAGGAATCTCAGGTGGAGTCGACAGTGCTGTTGTTGCTGCCATAGCCAGGAAGGTTTGTGATATCGTAGACATTCCTCTTTGTGGGCAATCAATGCCTATAATATCTAACAAAGATGATGAAATATTAAGAGCCGGGGCTGTCGGCGAAGAATTTTGTGACGTGTTTGGAATGAAAGATCTCAGGCCTCTAGCACTTACTGCTCTTGAGTACCTTGAACCAGCCCTGTACAATAAAAATAAATCTGGTAAGGCTCTGTCCAATGACGATAGGGTGGCCTTCGGTAATATTAAAGCTAGAATAAGAATGATTAACTTGTACGGCCTGGCAAGATCTTACAACGGAATGGTTCTTTCAACAGACAACTTCACTGAGTTTAATCTCGGCTTCTGGACACTTCATGGAGATGTTGGAGACTACGGGTTTATTCAGGAACTTTGGAAAACAGAGGTCTACGGCTTAGCAAAATTATTAGGAGGAGCTGTTGCTGAGTGTGCAGATGCCAACCCTACAGATGGACTAGGGATAACCAACAGTGACATAGATCAGCTACTGCCTGAGTGGACACAAGACATGGGGTCTCACATAGACGCATACAAATTGGTCGACGATATATTGATAGATCATATGTCAGGCCGAGGAAATTTCTCAAAAGACCATCCAGTGATTAAGAGACATGAATCAACACATTTTAAAAGAGCCAATCCTGTAAGCATTAGACGCGAACTTTTACGATGGAGGCACATATGATAGAAATTAAAATATATGAGAACTTATCTGGAGCATATGTTCAGCGAGTTATGCTGGAAAGAGTTTGGCCAATGTTCGGTTGGCATCCATGGACACATTACAAGACCGAGCCCGAAGAATTAATAAAAAGTTTGGAAGATCAGGGCTATAAACAAGACTAACATATACAATACAACCAACAAAAAGGAGACAGTTTATGAAAACCAAAGAGTTAAAACGGTTGGAGGCTACTATGCGTCAGGAAGAGTATGACGGATTAAGTCTAGATGAAAAGATTCAGCGTCTGGATGATGGCGGATTCGTTGCTGAAAAACAACGCAAAAAGCTTGTAAAAGTGGAGGTTTCCAAGGTATAACTTGTCAAGCATACGATTACATTTCCTCAAGCAGGAATGATAACGGCGGCCCTATGATAACTGGACTTATTATATACTCTTAAGTTCATATGAAAGGACGTGCTGACTGTCAGCATGTCCTTATCTCCTTCCTATGCACACATGAATTATCTTCGTGCAGACCTAAATCAATCAAATCAGTTTTGGATCTTCATTTATTTTTGTATTGTTTTATAGTTGTTGTACTAAGAGTAAGGACTTATTTTAAAACTAGTTTAGTAAATTTGTTTTTTTATTTTTAACCCCGGTTTTTTTAAGCAAGCTGTTTTTTCTTTCTAGTGAACCGAACTGTGTTTTAAAATCCAAATTTTTTTTAAAAATTTTTAGCGGCGGCGGCTGCTTAGAGGACCGGCGTCATAAATTAACTCTGAAATTTTCCTAGTCTTCATCATCCTCTACTTTTAGCTGACTTCCAGTTTCACCAACTCTAAAAGTAGCAAATTTAACACTACCTTCTTTAATCAAGGTTTTAACTTTCTTTTGGCTGGCTGTTAATCTAGCATGACCTGTTTTTATTTCAATAAATATAACAGCATCTTCAGTAAATTGTATGCCATCTATGGGATCACCTATAAATCTAAATTTATTCGGATCATATGGCCAACTATCAAAAAACGGGGCCATATTTTCCCCTATCTTTCCTAGCCTAATTTCAGAACTTTTCTTTTGGCTTAAAATCTTACTATAATTTTCTTTTTCTGCATAAAGATCTTTCTTATTTTTTTTATACTTTTTACGAAGTATACAGAAAAAACAAAGTATAAGTAAAAACCCAATAACTGCTATAGGACCTATTATATCCCAATTTATCATGAACCATTCCTTTTAATTATCTTATATCTTCTACTATTTTATCCATTCTATTTTTAATTCTTCTTCTCTGCGTAGATACCTCTTCAAACTCTTGCTTTAGTTCTATATTATTTGGATCTCTGACAATCTGCTTTTGTAGTCTACTATAGTCTATATCTAAACTATCTTTTTGTACACTGTAAACCTCTAACTTCGTAGCCTTATCTATGGTTTGCTGTTTAGCCTGGAAAGCCTCAAAAGTTTTTACAGAGTTTCGTTCAACAGCCTCTATTCTTTCACACACAGCATCTTCTCTTGCATAGGTATTATCAAAGGCGTAATAACTCCCAATTAAACTAAACAATACAACTACTCCGCCTATGATGCTAATTATATCTTTACTTGGCATAGTACTACCTCCTTCCCATATCATGTATAAATTTTAATTCTTCCTCATACATCACACTTAAAAATGGATGACTTTCCACAAATTTAATTGAATTTAAACCTATAGTAAGCAGATTAAGATTTTTCTTTTTAAGATTTTTCTTTAATTTCTTTTTCTTTTTTTGATTTTTCATAATCAACTCTTTTTTGATATGTTCCCTCTAGTTCTTTAGCTAGAGCCTCTTTAATTCTTTTAAGGTCTCCAAGCTTCATATAAACCTCATCTAATTGACCGTCATCAATAAGACCATTAATTGTAACCTCAATCAGTTCAGTAGGGTCATACCTACCAGCTTGAACTAGAGATCTCGAAGAGGCCTCAATATTATCTGCTACCATTAGAACTGCAGACTCTACACAAGTTGGTTTTGGTGTCTTATATCTAAAAGCATCCTCAACATCTATACCAGACTTATTAAAAAAATATTTAACCACCGAAGTACCGTGGTGTTGACTAATTATCTCAATTATATCTCTAGGAAAGCTATGCTCATTAATTAGTAGCATAGTACTGTCTGAAACATGCCTAGATATAATATTGTAACTCATCAAGGCACTTAGCTTATCGTGTGGATTTTCATCATCCAACTGATTCTCTGTAAAATACTTTGAATTTAACATCTTTCCTATGTCATGGAACTGAGCTACCACTTTCATTTTTGTTACATCCAGGTCAAGAGACATGGCTATACCCTCTATCATAGAAGAAAGGGCTTGGCTATGTTTATATGTACCAGGGCACATTTCTCTAAACTTCTGTAATAACGGATAAGTAGAGTCTAGAAGTTGTTGAAGTCCCTCTTTAGACTCTTTCTCTTCATTAGTAGAAGGGCCATTTTCGTCTGTCATAAAATCCTCCGAATTTATCTACCAGTAGCTTTACTAGCTTTTGCCATACTGAGATCGACAAGTTGGGCTCCACATACACTGCATTTTTCATCTGCAAATTGTACTTCAGTTAATACAGCATGATTACCACACTCATTACATAACATTTCTTTACCTTTTATTCCGGCTAGTTCTTCTTTATCAGCCTCTTTAAATCTACCATTATCTTTAAACATCTAATCCTCCTCAGGCATATAATCAAAGAAACTAGGGTCATTAGTTAATTCTCTAGAAATACCATTAATTAAAGCAACCTTGTTATCTTCAATAAGGTAGTTAAATTTGGGTTTGTTAGCCCACACCTCTAGCCTTTTATTTATTATTAATGTTCCTAAATTTTCTGTGCCACATAAAACACTTTTAATTTGGCGAGGGTACTTATATCGTAACCATTTCATGTAGCCTCCCCTCATTAGTGCCCAAATAACTTCATATTTTTTATCAAGTATACTATCATTGGTAGTTATAAAAACTACTCTCCAGTCTTTATACAAGTCGAATATTTTATTACTCACTTCAGAATAATCTACTCTATTTATACAACAAACTATAATACCAAAGTCATCAACCATAAACTGTGTAGATACATTACGTGTAATATTTAGTTTACGATTACTAACTAACAACTGTCTTAACATTATAGCTACATGGTCTTCCAGCTCTTTTAAATCCATTATAAACTCCAAGGGGCCTTGAAGGCCCCCTTTTTATTATTAATTACTACATTCACAATCAGCAGCTTTTAAATTTTTCTTGGGTAGGGCCGCAAAAACAAAATCTATTTTGCCCCTCTTAATAGTAATGGTTACTTTATCCTCATTTCCTATATCTCCTCTAAGTAATCTAGCTGCAAGAGGAGTTGAAATTTCTTTCTCTATACATCTCTTAAGAGGTCTTGCACCAAAATCCTGGTCTATTCCATGTTTGAATATAAAGGATCTTACTTTACTATCAAAATTTAATATTAAATTTTTAAACTCAGTATCATTAGTTTTTAAGTTGTCGTTTAGCCTATAAAGTTCTATGTCTATAATACGCATATAGTCTTCTTTTTGTAATGTTTTAAAATGTACTAAAGAATCTACACGATTAAGGAACTCAGGCTTAAACTTTTTCTTAATAGCACCATCTATAGCCTTAGTTTTCTTGTCCTCAGTTAGTTCAGCAACATCGCCAAAACCTATAGTCTTCTTTACATCATCAACCTCAGTAACACCTATATTAGAAGTCATGATTATAATGGTGTCTTTAAATGATACTTTCTGACCTTTACCATCAGTTAATCGGCCTTCTTCTAGTATTTGAAGCATTAATTCATGAACCTTATGGCTTGCTTTTTCGATCTCATCAAAAACTATAACACTAAATGGGTTTTCATTTATAGCATTGGTTAGTATACCACCTTGCTCATGTCCTACATAACCTGAAGGAGCTCCTATAAGTTTTGCATATTCATGATCAGCAGAATACTCTGAGCAATCAATGGTCACAAGGTTGTCTCTGTCCTTAATTAACTCATCTGCCAAAACTTTTGTTGTAAGTGTCTTACCTACTCCAGTTCGGCCGGCAAATAAAAAAGAACCAATAGGCTTGACTGGATCTTTTAACCCAACACTGGCTCTTTGTACAGCTTCAACTATCTGATCAACTGCATCATCCTGGCCTATGACAAATACCTTCATTGTATTAGATAGTTTTAGAAGATCTTCCTTTGGAACATCTTTAAAAAGTTTTTTTTTAGTTTTTTTCTTTTTAGACTGTTGTTGGTGTGCGTGTGATGTCATTCTATTTGGCCGCTGGCCCCTGTTAGGGGAATTATTACGATCTTCATCAGCATCTTCCAAATCATCTATTAATGATTGTGCGTTAGTGTATGTTAAAAACGGATTTATGTCTTTACATAACTCATACAAATCGTCCATTAGAATAGGAGGGGCAACACTATTAGGAATCCCTAAGTCGTTTAGCAGACTAAACAGGTCTTCAAACTCAACAACACATACGGAAACTATATAAGTTTTAAAACTAGATTTATTATGAAAAAATCGCCGACTAAGAATACTAGCCATATCTGATTCTTTAAACTGTTTAACTTCAATATACTTATTAATAAGTTTCCACCACTTTTTAACTACATTGATTTCTAAATCTTCTATATCTTTCATTTCTTTAGGCAACTCTTTTTTATCTTTAGGTTCTTCATAAGCACTGTCTGTATCCTCTAAACCCTCATAATAGGACGTATTCCAACTCTTATTATCCGTAAGTAGTCTTTCATCTTCCTTAGGCCCATCTTTATCTTTAATTTTTACAACAGAGTTGCGGTTTACAACCAGATTTTCAGGAACTAATATTGGATTAATCTCTAAAATCTTATGCATAACCTCGTCTCTAACCTCTAACAAAGATGGGGGATTGTTTGGTTGTTGCCTAATATGGTATAATAATTGATTTATATTAGCAACACATGTGGCTATAACAAAGTCCTCATAAAAACTTTTAGATATGCTTCCTTTATCTCTGGCTAAGTAAGCAAGCTTATCTTCTATCTCATTCATAGGTATTTCAAGAATTAGAACTTCAAATTCAGCCTCTTCTATCCAAGCTTTATGAACTTTGTAATTATCAGTCATACTTAAAACTCCTTATCGTCTACGATATTTTTGATTTCCGTGCTTTACTACATGAACTGCTTGATCATATGTAAGACTATCAGGAGCGGGTATGGGCTCAACTACAACACCATTAATATCAAAAGCCTCTTTAGCTAATGCTAAATACTCAACACCTGGAATTTGTAATATACTATTTAAAGCAGTTTTTTGTACATCAGAAATATACTCTATACCACCAATGTTTATATTAGGAACCTTAGACATAGGTAAATCCATATTTACCTTTGGCAACGCCGTGTTCATAGGTTGTGTATTATGTTGTGGTGCAGGTATACTAACTCCTGGAGGTGTAGGTAATGGTGCTGTATGTGGCTTCATATTCATTCCAGGAGGTGCTTGTAAGCCTTGGCCATCTGTAGAAAATGGAGGCATTGATGGAAAACCTGGTTCGGGTACTCCATACTCTTTGCCGGTGTAACCTTGTGGCATAGACTGTGGTTGTGATAATCCTTGAGCTGGTTGGTTAAAACCTTCCATATCACTGGGAGTATCGGCTTCTTCATCTAAGAATAAACCTATTCCCCACTTTTTACAGGCGTCCTTTAAAGCCTTAGAGTATGCGGCTTTATGCGAATTACCAGCTTCAGCATTTTCATTGCTAGGCGCGCCGCCAAACCCTTCTTGGTAACTAAGCTCTCTTCCATTCTCATCTGAGATAGATACTCTTAATCTTACAATTACGTTGTTGTTAATTATATCTTGAGACATAACCATACTTGACCAACTAGTACCAAAGATTTTATTCATCCTGTCGGCTACGTCTTGCCATCTTATGTACGGGTAATTCCCTCCCCTACCACGTCTTGTAGGGATATTCTCGAACGGTTTATATAAATCATCACTTCTCATAACTTCTCCTTATTAATCTTTAAAATGTTCATCATAATATTCATGCATACTTTGACCCAATGTTTCTCTAAACTCAAGTCCTTCGTTAGAAGACCAAAATGAAGTAAGAAACAAACTTGTTTTTTGGGCTTGGGCCCTACCAACTGGTGATTTAAAATATTTGATAAGAGCCTTACTTATCTTTTTTTTAGTCTTGACTAAGTGTTTTTGACCAGTTTTAGTTGCACTTATTTTGTTTTTACTTTCCTCACTAAGTTTATGCCCTTTAGGTCTACCCCTTCTTGCTGTCATAATAATCTTTTTCATAATACATCCTTTGTTTATAATATGTTTATCGTAAATACAATATAATACAGGATTATGATTTGTCAAGTAGTAATAGGATAATTTTTTAATCTTTTTACTGCTTCTTCATACCAATACTTGTCTATCTCTATACCTATAAATTTACGGTTAGTGTTAAGACAAGCTATTCCTGTAGTACCACGACCCATAGCAAAATCTAAAACAGTATCTCCCTCATTAGAATAAGTTTTAACTAGGTATTCTATAAGACTTACTGGTTTCTCTGTATCATGGCTTCCCTTTTTTCTAGGATTTTTTATTTTTATTACACTTTTTGCGCGCCGCTGGCCAGTATTTATACTTACATGATCTCTTTGTTTACCATAACTACTCTTAAATTTACTTACTTTTCTATTTATTTTATAGGCAGTTCCCTCTGTCATTTGCTCATTATAAATACCAAAATTTTCATAGAAAACTAGTATACTTTCGTGGACTCTCAAAGGTTGTCTATTTATATTAAGCTGGCCAGAGCCTATAGTTTTTTGCCACACCATATCATATCTAAACCATCTAGGATTACTCATTACTAGCATACTAGTATATGGCTGAGCCGCAGTAAATACAGTTACACCTTTTGGTTTTAAAACTTTCTTAATGCGTGCCCACATAGGTTCCAGAGGTATTATTTCATCCCATCTATTCTGAGTTTTTTCATAAGGAGGGTCTACAACAATTAAGTCTATAGAACCCTCCTGAATATTACTCATAATATCAAGGCAATCGCCTTTAAAAAGCTGCACATTATCCTTCAGCATTTTTAACTCTGTCCTTAGTCTTTAAAGTCAACATCTTGTGATATTTGCGACCATAATATACTCTTTTATCATCTAAAAAAGGTTTCTTATTTAAAATCTTTTTTAGGGTTTCAAAATCCGGAATCCTATACTTCTCCAACCAACGATTATAGTCCAAAGTGTGTTCTTTAAGCGATATTTTACGTGGATTATGTTTATTATCGTCAGCAACCTTCTTTGAACCTTGTATAACACGTCCTATATGATAAATTTCCCAACGAGCCTCTAAATTAGTAAGATAAAAGTACATCTCTTCAAAATTCTTCTCTGGGTCAACCGTTATAAAGTAATAACCATCCAGCTTCTGCCAAGGTCTAAGCTGAATAAAACTATAATTACCTCTAGCATCTTTAAAAGCAGCTTTCCCTTCAAAGTAAGCTCCGAGCTTATTTTTACTATCCCCTCTATCTTCTGCTGCCGGGGCTCTATCTAAGCCCGCTTTCTCAATGATATAAGCTTCGATTCGATGCCCATAGGATGATGGCGTTAACAAATACATCTTCTTTACAAACATATTAAAATCATCATCAAAACCAAGACGGGGATTTTTTATAGCCATTCTCGCAATATTTACCTTGGTATTAACTAACCCATCCAAAAACGTCACATCATTTAAACTACCTACTAAATCCTTTTCCTTATCTAACATAACTTTCTCCTTTTATTGAATAACATATTTTTCCAAAAAAATCTCAGGGTTTGTACATAGATTTTTCAAATCATCGTTTATATAAAACCACTCCCCTTTATACCTCTGAGAGCAAAAAATACCATGTAAACTAGCTTCTGGTACTAACCTATGATCTACAAGCAACACTGGAATTAAATCTAAAGGAACTAAATTATCTAAATGCATAAACCTGGTGTTTGGAGAAGATGTTTTGCCTATCTTAATAAAATCATTTTTTGATCTCAAAATGTAGGTCCACAATTCCGGAAATTTCTCCTCAAAAAATACTTTTGGCCAAGCATTGAGACTAAATTTACTTCTCATAATATTTACTAGATCCTTCCGTGTGTTTTACCAGAATTATAATGATTAACCATACGCCTCACTATTTCATCCTGTTCAAGCTGCTTCAAAACAGCATTAGTGTCAAACGTTTTCATTTTATTCATTATGTTACTATATTTAGAATAATACACGCCGGCTTTCTTTGTCTGTTTAACAAATGATAGAAAAGATCTAAAAACTGAATCGTGGTACGCTACTTTATTTGATCTAGATCCAAAGCAATCAAAAAATAAATTAAATAGAGTATCAACTTCTTTTTTAGCAGCAGCATAGTCTTTTCTTAGTATACCAACATTAATTTTGTTGCGCATTTCTTCTTTATAAGCCAGGTTCGTGTCATTAACAGCCAAGTTTATAGCGTGGGCCGCCGCAGAAGCTGAAATTTTATGGCTTCCTTTTAAACGAACGCCGGCTTTATACAAATCTACACATCTATATAGAGCAGAGTCTTCGTCTGAATTTAATTTATACATAAAATCTGCTAAAGGATCACCTGACCATTTCTTACACAACCATTTGTCTTTAGAATTTTGACTAGCTTGTAAACTGTTTCGTTGATCGCAGTACTCGGCTTCTGCATTAACACTTATAAATCTAAGGATTATTACTGGAACTTTTTGTATACCAGCAGTACGAGCCGAAATTACCCTATGTTGCCCATCTATAAGCTGCCTTTTGTGATTTAATTCTATAACTTGTGATTGATGAAACCCATCCTTTTTCATACTAGCTACAAGTTTTCGAATATTTCCTGGCCTGATCGGTCTATTATATACAGTCTGTGTAGTGTCAATACTGTCTATGGGTACCTCATGTACTTCTGTTACATTAATATACGTTCGGCCAGGCGGAAAATATATATTTTCTCCAGAATAGTCATGTTGTATACTGCCCTCATTACCTGTCCACAGAAGATCAAAAGGACTACCATCACCATCTCTATTTAAAAATATTAAAGAGGCTCTTGTTTTGTCTTTCTTATAATCTTTATTTTCCATATCAAACTCCTTTTCCTTTTTATTTTATTCTTGTTGAATATTTATTCCAAATCATTAAATCATAGGCCGCTGGTTCCATTCCAGTGTCATCTACTAACTTTAAAAACTCCTTCTCCAACCTTAAATATTCTTTTCTAGAGTTTGGTGTAGATTTAGGTACGTTTTCCACGCCTTTTTCCTTCAGATGTTTTAACAGGTGAGTATCAAGACCAGCATAACGAGCACCACGTCTTGTGTGTATAATAAAACATCTCGAAGTTTTCATACCTATACCATAAACCTCTTCTAATTCCTCAGTACTACATGTCTTTAAATCAAATCTACCAGATAAAACCTTAGTAGCAAGTTCAACAAAAGTCCTAGACTTGCTTGTATAACAGCCCATACCACAATATTTCATAATGGATGGTAAATCATATAAACTGTTGGCTCTAAATATAGACTCCATAGGCTTACCATAGGGCCCACACACATGTTTTAACAATTTATCCAAACATTTTGAAGCTGTTACGCCATTTTTTCCGGCCGCACTAACCCAAAATAGAATCAATTCTTCTAATTGATCATATGTAGCATCGTATATTGTTATGTCTGTTGGGTCTATCATAATAATTCCTTCCTTAGTCCTAGTAAAACATCCAGACAGAAATATAAACATAATAAAAATAATCGTTATTGTCTTGATATGAAGCCACTGATTTATATTTTGTTTTAATTTCATATTCCTTATCTGGGGTTGTAATGGCAACAGTCCTATTAAAACACCCAGATAGAAATATAGACATAATAAAAATCAATATAATAGTTTTTTTATACATACTCTAAAAAGAAGTTACAGAAACAACATCTTTACATCGTTTCTCAAATTCGGAGTTAGGATCATTATTAATTTTAGCACCTAACATCCTGGCTGCCCAACGTTCAAACTTTTTTAAGTTTAAAACTCTAACATCTTTGTGAGCTATAGCTTTAGCAGCATTAATAGCAAACTCTTTTGCCGATGCCCTCATACCATCTCCCTCTATGACCAAAATAACATGCTTTTCCTCAAATGAGTAGCAGTTCCCTATAAGAAATGGTATTTTTTCATCTACAGAACCACTTCTATTTTGTATGCGGCATTCAATGCGTACAGGACCAAAATTACTAATTTGCAAAACAAATTCGCCTAAACCCCTTCCACCATACATATTAGTATAAGGAACGCTTTTTAACAAAAAGCCAGGGACATTTTGTTTTAAGATGTTTTGACCAAATCGTGTACCAACTTTACTGTGTCTTAATGAAGGTACACCAAAGCCATTTAAAATATTTTCTACTTCGTCTTCCAACCACCTACCGTTTCTATTAGCCTGTCTACCTTGTAAATCTACCATAATATTATTTCCTTATTATTAGTTGTTATATACTGCCAACAATTCACTTACCATTCCTCTGCTACTTGATTTAGCAGAAATAAATCTTTTGACTTCTTTTGTTTTTATGTAACTAGAATTTTTATATATTTCCCGTGTAAACTCAGTATCATGATTTGATATCAAAACTTTAGCTTTACTTTCTTCCGCGAGTTTTGCCAACTCTTTTTGTTGCTCTTTTGTAAAGCCACCCACACTATAATCAGTAAAAGAAGCTGTTAGAGAAAGAGGAACAAACGGTGGGTCACAATAAATCACATCACCACGCTCAGATAATTTAATTACGTTTTCAAAACTACAATGAATTATCTCACAACATTCCAGTCTTTGTTTGAATGTAATTATTTCCCTTTCTGGTAAATTAATTTTTTTATATTTACCAAAGGGCACATTGAACTTACCTGACTTGTTATAACGACATAGGCCATTAAAGCAGTGTCTGTTTAGATAGACAAATATAGCAGACTTTTCTTCTATTGAAGAGGAATTGTTAAACTTCTCACGTAACGAATAAAAAGAATCAGCATTATTAAACTCACCAGAAAAATAAAACTTTAAAGTATCAATGAAATCATCACTTATCTTTAATATCTTGTACAAATTAATGAGGTCTTCGTTAAAATCACTTATAATAACATTTGAAGAGTTGGCATTTAGCATTACAACACCAGACCCAACAAATGGTTCTATGAATCTTCCCTCTATTTCTCCAACAGCTTCTAGTATAAAATCTAAACTTTGAGACTTGCCGCCGGCCCACTTAAGAAAAGCCTTATTCATTAAAAAATTTCCTCTTCATTAAATTTTTCATAAACTGTAATATAATACATAAATTTTATTTGTCAAGTACTTTTTTATAATAATCTTAATTTTCTTACCAAAATAGGATTACATTCCACATCGTGGTCGACACTTATTTTTCTCTCCCAGAAACAAAACGGGTTTTTGTCTCTAACCCCCAAATAAACAAGAGTTTTCGTTGCCCCAAGATGTAAAAGGGCCACGTAGTAGGTATTCCGCTACCGCATGACCCGCTTGAACTGTTTCACGATACTCTTCCATAATTCTTTCAACATATTACCTAGACCACTACTTTTATTCGATCCGTATGTTTGATACTGCCCCCAGTTTTGTTGACCCTCTTAATGGGTGGGGGTATGTGTAAGGCGTATAATACACTTCCCAACTATCGGTTGAAGTACATTTATAAAGTACACCGTCTATGGGAACAGCAGGGTTAACACCAACACTTGCTGATATATCAGAGCAATTTCCCTGCGCTGTTAACCAGAACCCATCTCCCACGGTTCCGTTCGCCGGTAGTTCAGACCCACAACCAATACCTATTTCAGTCGTTCCATTGTAGTCTGGATTTTGTACCCAAAAATGTGTGTTCTCTACAAGCCCATTAATTTTGGTTTCATCTATTAATATGTTAACATGTATTTGTGCACCATCCCATGCTTGGTAATTACTCCAGTAATAAGTCCCCCAAGGATGCTGAGGCTCTCCATTTGGACCACACGATGAAGTACCACTGTATAAGTGCCAAGCATCATCAGGACACACATTGTCTGTAGGAGAGGCTGCATCACTATACTCTTCACGAATATTAAAATATGCGGTTGTTGCTGCATATTGCTTCGACGCAAGGTTGAAAAATCTCATAGCTTGACCACCACGATGATCGTTGACCTTTACTACTTTAGTATGCCCTCCATATGGCCCCATCTGAATATCATTACCATACATTTCAGACACCATAGTAGCATAAACAGAGCCTTGATTCCCATGATTGTCCATCAACGGAAGCCACGACCAGTCAGAAGTATCTATCCAATCGTTATACCTATAAACCCAACTTCCGCCCTGCCCGCCACTTCCAAATGCGGAAGGGCCAGTTAGTCCATAAATATTGAAGGTATTATCTTCCTCGTATAAAAGGTTTTCACTGCCTGGTTGTTTGTCTACCATGTTATTCCAACTCCATTTACCCCCAGAACCTCCATAATGATCCATATGGGGCCAACCAGAAAAGATGTTATTATATATAACACCAGAAATTTGGCCATAGGTTGCTGTTGGATACTGGACATACATTCCGGTTATCTCATTATCATGTATTTTTACTTTCGTATATGTTGCATTCGTTGAGTTCGCAAGTTTCCATAGATGAGCCTTCTGGTCTAAATTTATTGTAAAGTTCCTTAACTCAAAAATAGCATCCTCGTTGGCTAAAACAGTTTCGTCGGGAATATAATGGAATCTATAGGTTGTTACCCAACAATATTCTATCATTCCATCAAAATCAGTAGTTGGAACAAACTGAAGAGCAGTAGTATTAGAGGGGTATATTATTTGTTCATATACTCGGTTATCGGCTCTAACATTGCCAGTAACACCACCCGCAGTAAACTTAACACTCCCAGCAGTTCTTCCTGTCACTTGAAACTTAACCATATAACTCAAGCCAACAGTAAAAAGTTCTGATCTTGACAGACTCGCTGTATTCCCAGGGGTATGGACTGCACTTCCACCAGTGATTTCCCATCCGACTCCCGTTACCCAGTTATCAGTAGTATCAAAACTCTCATTGTCGTAAAGATAATCAGCAGTTATGGTACTTGCCTTATTCCCTATAAGCTCGATATTTTTGGTTATGAGAAGTCCGTCACGCCATGTCACGTTACCACTTGGGATAATAACCGTATCGCCGTAAGTGGCAGCAGCAACTGCCGTTCTTACACCGTCAAGATTTGGTGTAGGAGCAGTGTAGGTATCTGCTCCCACATTAACTGCAAACAACAATATAATTAGTATTAGTAGTTTTTTCATAGTAAATTTCGCTTCTATAATTTTAAATTATTGCTTTTTATAATCACGGCATTTACCCTTTCAATATTCCGAATAGAAAATCCCAAAAGGTTTTGTCCTCCGTAATATCCTCCGGATTCCGCATTGCTCGATCAATCGCCACATCGATCTGATTTTTCGTAAACAACGCCGGAGTCGAAAACCCACAACATTCAATATTGCATGGATAATATTCTTTCTGACTCCCGAAACGAGGCTCCACATTGTTTACTTTTTCTCTTACTTTGATAATTGAATCCATTTTTCCTCACTTTAAATTATTATTTTCTATTACCATGACCTTTATTATTGTTCCGATTGTCGTGACTTCGCCCGCTGTCCCGTTGATCGTGGCGCTGATTATCGCTCCGATGATATTGGTTTCGACTTTTGTCATATTTCCAGTGTTCTTTCCTGTATTTAACCTCTCTAGCATAGTGGCTTCTTGGTAAATCTTTCCAAGGGCCCCTCTTTGAGTTTGAGTAGTACCACCGGTCGTTTGTGTAATGATAGTGATAGCCCTGATAGTAATAGTATGGGTCTTGCTCCATCACCACGATGAACGGCAGAGCATCGTTGAAATTAAAATCTTTTTCATACTGTCTCCTTTAACTAATTTTCACTTTTATTACTTACTGGCGGGGCCAAAAGGGCCAGGAGGAAAATCACCTCCGGGACCATCCGGAATACCATCACCCGAATTCGGGGCGGGGCCTGGTGTATTTGCATTTATAGATACAGCCTTTTGCCCAAAGTCCGTAGCTATTGCTGCGGTAGGTAATACCAGTGCTAAAACAACGAATAGTACAAATAACTTTTTCATAATGTCTCCTTTTTAAACTATTATTTCCTAGTTTCGGCCATGTTAAACCTTCTAACTAATTTCGCCTTCATATTGACCGTCGCCAAACTGGCCTTTAAGCTTTGAACGTAATCTTTTTACTTTGAAATTAGGGTCATCAAGGTCTGGCTCGAAACCATCGGTATCTTCAGAAGGCCTTCTGTCTGAATCAGACTGGGTAGCCTTAGATTCATTGCCCTTCTGTACATTAGAGAGATCTTCTTGATATGAAAATTCCCTCTTCCTAGAATTAGGATCTGTCATATCGTCTATATCTTTTAAAGTGTCTTCTGGATTTTCTTTTTTATCAGGGGCTATCCCAGTACGCTTAGTATAGTCTTTAGAATCAGCTGTTTGGCTATACTCCCTATTCCCGCCAAAATTACCATCAGATGTATCTGATTTACTATTACTAACTGGGGTATCACTTGGTGATAATGTTATAAAACTCATTACATATCCTCCATACAGTCGATTTTAATGATGGGTCGTAGTACTATGCTGACTTGTAGAATCTGAATCTGTTACAGTCAAAGCAATAACCGCTAAAATTGTCAGTGTGCCAACCGCAACTGCAGTAACACCAAGTGGACTGATGGTACCTACTGTTCCTAATCCGACATCACCAACTCCAGCATTTGTTTCAGCTAAAACATTACTAGGTACTACATAAATAAATAGTAGTAATAGTATAGTAGTACTTATCTTTTTAAGTAGTTTAAAATTTATACTCTTCATCACCTTCTCCTTATTTTTCTTCTCTTTTAATTCATCATTCGTAATTTCAATAAATGCTTCTTTTATATATTTTAATCTTTCTCTCGTTTGATTATGTGCTGTGGTTAACCAATCATCAACCATATTTTCTCCTTTAAAATTAGGCAATTGAATAAAAGAACATTATCATCCCTGCCATTAATAGCACGGCAGCCCACACAATTACTCGGAATAAACGGCTTGGTATCGGCTGTGTTCCTGCTATTTTTCTTATCCGAATACGGCCTTTCATTCGAACTGAGTTGTTCGTTTTATCAAAATAGTTTTCCATACTTTCTCCTTGCGCACCGATGAGGAATTGAACCCCTTACTATAAGATTTGGAGTCTTACCTAAAGCCCACTTTAGTTTAAAGTTATCGGTACATTATTATTTTTTTGGCGGCCACGACGGAAATCGAATCCGCTACTTCGACTTGACAGGCCGATGTAGTTCACCACCTACTACCACGCAGCCAAAATTTATACCTTTTTTGGTGGAGGTGCCGGCCTCTGCCAGCCGGGTCCGCAATGCTTCTTCTAAAGGGTTGACGATGATAAGGGGCGATAAAGGCTTCTTATCGCTTCCACCAGTTAATTTTTTTTAAAAGAAATTAACAAAACTTTTAGCATAGATAAAATCTAGCACCTTAGGTCTAAACCATAAGGGTAGTTAGTTGATAAGATTCTGTTGATAGGTTCTTATCAAACCCCATGGTGTACTACTGTTACGCAGCCACCATAGTTCTGCTAGCAGACACTTCCTCATTTAAAGAAAGCATATACTTAGCATATTCAAGCATATCGTTGCCAATTAATATTTATGTTCCATGTTTTGACAAGGTCTGGTCCTTGCATCGAGTCTTTAGCCTCATTCACCACGTCGAATCTGTTCACCCCCATATTTTAGCTCCCCCATATATATATCAATAGTTACATTATTGTTTCTATATAAAAAGGTCCTCTCTTTATACATCCTAATAGTATTAACCTTTAAAGACTCCTCATCAATTTTATTTAGTGAGTCTTCTTTCCATTTAGGCCCATTAATTATTTGTAATCCCATACTATTCTCCTGAGCGACTATCGGGTTTCGAACCCGAGCCTCCGACATGGCAAGCCGACGTGCCACCAACAACACCTTAGTCGCAATCAGTCATTAATATTCAATTGTTTCTAAATTACCACCAAAAACTTTGGCAACTTTTCTAGCGCCCATCTCATCATGAAATTCATAAACCTTACTATCTTCAATCATAGTTATAATACTAATTGGATCGACCTTCTCCGCTACAGCTCTAATTTCTCCGTAATTAACTGGGTTAGGTAGTCTAACAATATATAGTTTCATACAACCCTCCTTAAATCATAGCGTTGGAAGATCTTGGACTTGAACCAAGGACTACACGATTATCGGTCGTGGACTCTACCAACTGAGTTAATCTTCCTTTTTTGTGACCTCAGTGGGGCTCGAACCCACAATTACCACCTTGAGAGGGTGGGGTCCTATCCTATTAGACGATGAGGTCTTAACTTTACTCCCGACAGGAATTGAACCTGCGTACCAAGATTGAAAATCTTGTGTCCTTTACCAGTTTGGACTACGGGAGCTTAATTGTCTATAAATATTTTAAGGACTTCTCTTGCAAGATCAGCTTTTCCATCAGAAACTCCGCTGAAGTAAGCATCGTCCACATTACCACCAGCAAAATCATCTATTACTACATCTTCTCCATCCTTAATCATATCCATAATGGTTTCTCTGACGGATAGCTTTTTCAATTCTTCTATAAATTCTTCTTTTGTTTTCATTTTAAATCTTTGTCTTATATTTGTTATTTAAAATATGATGTAATGTACTTTACCTGTCGGGATGGCAGGTCACGATCCTGCGGCCTGAGCGATCCAAACGCCCCACTCTACCAACTGAGCTACACCCCGTTTTAAATTAAAATAATACATAAATCTTATTTGTCAAGTAGTTTTTTTCAAGTAATCTGTAAACCATCTTCATCTACACTAGCTAGTTTGTAAGAGAGACGTTTATTAACTTTAGATTTCCTAATACCTTCTACATATTCAATCTTGTTTCTATCAATTTGGTTTGATTTAAAAAATATGCCCTCTGGGTCGTTTCTGTAGTCCCAAATTTCCCCTAAAATCATACTACCATTAGCCTCATCAACATAGACTGACAGTACTAAACCAAGCGGATGAAAAAACTTACGATTAACCTCTTGTAAAAATCCCTTTTCCTGAAATTCTTTGACTTCCATACACCTAATTTCTTTTTCTATAATCATTAATTAGTTTCCTTTTCTATTTGTGGGGTGACCAGTGAGCCTCGAACCCACTTACACGAAATTCACAGTTTCGCCGCTTACCATATTTGCGTCTGGCCACCATAAATTATTCCCACTGATATTTCTTTTTAAGTTTCTTCCAACTTCTGAGATTTTTTAAATCACTTCTTTGAAAATCATCCATAGCATTTACTAGATTACATTTATTCCTTTTGGGTCTGACATATTCCCTGTCTGCCTCAGACCACCTTCTTTCGTATGTAGTGCCTGGTCTTCTGTACCAACGACCACCACGCTTTCTTCTAGTAAACGGTACTGGATCACATCTATATTTAAATCTAAAAAATAAATTATAAAACATTACAATGCACCTCCTAAGTTTATTTACTTAGAAGATGTCTTTAACAAAAATAAACATAGTTCCTCCTTGTTTTGAGCGACTAATCGGGTTCGAACCGATACTTTCAGCTTGGAAGGCTAATATGCTACCGATTTACAACATAGTCGCTGTTAAAATTTTTAAAGATTCAGACTACTGTTATTATACATTCAAAGTGTGTATTATTAAGAAATTTTGCTGTAAGTAGTCTTTTATTATATGGCTACGCCCCATTATGTGGTGTAGCCATATTTGTTACACAGTAATATTTTCGTATCTTTCTGACATAACAGTTCTCAGCATTAAATCAATTGGGTTTGATATACTACCATCTAGTACTGACTTAAGTACTGTTGGGCTGCATCCAGAAACAAGGGCCACACCAGTGTCATTGTATTTAACTGGATTTTTATCAACTCTAGCATCTATGTTCCAAAATACTATCTCAGGTACTTCATACCCAGCTCTTCTATAATTACCTTTTATCATCTCAAAAGCAGTTCTTTTTGGAAACCTAGTACATCTATCAAACTGCATATCAGATAAGATTAATATGGTTCCTGGCATATCATGTGCAGGAATATTATTTGCAACAGCAACATCTAAAAGATAACTAAAAGTAGCCTCTAGGTCAGTGTTCTGCTCCCAATGTGCCTTCTCTAACTGTTTGCATCTGTTAACAAAACCACCACTAAGATTTTGTAATGTTGGTTTACTACTAAAAGTAAGGAAGCAATCTTTGAACGGCCCTTCATTTCTTTCAGAAATATAGACACCTAAAGAAACTGACACATCCATAGGAACAACTAAACCACCATAAAAACCATTATAACTGTGCTTCATTGAGGCACTAGTATCACACATAGGCAAAATTAATTTTTCATTACCTTCCATAAAGTTAGGTAAATTTTGCCATTGGGCCTGTAAAGCATTACCATCTTCACCTCTCTTAAAACCTTGGTAAAGTTGGTATGGAAAAAGAACCCCAGCCTTTATAGTAGTTTCACCCTTAACAACCCTGCTTATAAATTTAACAAACCTCTCGTTATCATTTCTAGCAAAGGCCTTTCTATACTTATGCATAGCTACAGAAGGTACTTGTTCATACTTTATGCTACTCCAATTCTTTGAACACATGTCTTGTTCAACAGTCTTAGACAATTTCACTAGCATCTTTCTGTAGTCTCTTGGTGAAAGTTCCAAATAACGTCTCACCTTATTAGCAAATGGTCCCTTACGAGGCAGCCATTTAGCCAACAGGCCATCATCACTTACGATACCACCAGCAATCAACTGCAAAACTATGTTGTTCTCTATATGAAACAGGTCATCCCAACGACCATACTCAGGTACTAGATGTATGTTCTTCTCCAACAGAGATCTTAATCTAAAATCCCTATTAAGATAGTCCAAACACACACGAAATACTCTTCTTTCGCCGGCGCCTTCCCTTACGTCTCGGGCCCAGAACAAAGTCCTTAGAGCCACCAGGGTGTTTTCTGATAGTGCCTTCACAAAACAGTTGATGATTTGATCATCTGACCAACTTCTTGCTGAACCAACACAACCAAACCAATCTAAACAAGCACTAGAACTTGTTGAATGTGTAGGCATAGCGTTCTCAGTAAAAGTGTTTTTTGTTTGTAAACTTTCCATTAATCTATTCATTTTAATCCCCTCCCAGAATGCGGTTTTTCAATTTCCAAAATTGATTTTTATGCTTGCTGTAAGCATTCATTTGGATGACAGGATGCAGTTGTTTGATTTTTCCATAATCGTTTAATTGCTGTATGCATCCTAAATTTATATTTGTGGGTGTGTTATTCCCACATCGTCAGTTTTAACGGTTGTCAGCTAATCCATGCCCTCTAACATCGGCCCGGACGATTTTACAGAATACTATTTTTCATGTCCGATGCCCTTGATCATACCGGATTATGTTGGGTTTTAACTGCTGCTAGTATTCTTTATCTTTTAAGACGGAGTACATTAATATTGATAGATTAACAGTCTATTATTTTTAGTTTTGCTGTTAGTACTCCTTACTTGTATTACAATATAAGCATCATTTTTTGTTTGTCAAGTCAATATACGTTAATTTCTTTTAAAAAACTGTATATTCCAGTATTTTTCATTTTGTAAGTAAGAAACTCTATGATAGTAGGCTCATGTGGATGCTTAATTAAATGCATACCAGCCTCGTCTATCAGTCTGTTACCCTTCTTAGTGTTACATTTAACACAGCTAGCCACACAGTTTTCAAAATTTGTTTTGCCACCTCTAGACACTGGAACAACATGGTCAATACTAAGTTTTTCTGGGCGGCCACAATACTGACACTTAAAGTTGTCACGTACAAATATATTTTTTCTAGAGAAAGGAACTTTATTTCTATAAACAGTCTTAACCAACTCGATCAATCTCATAACAAGAGGCATTTTAAACATACAATCATTGGAGCAAGTACGTATAGGCTGATCTGTTTCTTTAAGTACTTCTGCTTTCTCTTTAACTAGAAGTTTAACTGCTCTTTGCCAGGACACAGTATTTAAATAAGTGTAGTCTGCATTCAACACAACTGTTCTCATAATAAATTCCTCTTTAGTTTATGGCGGAGGCAATAGGAATCGAACCTATACTATGAGATCCAAAATCTCATGTGATACCATTTCACTATACCTCTACAAATATAATGTCCTCAAAATATTATCATTAACCTCAAAATTTAAAGTTTCTCCAGATTCAAGGGTTGGGTGTATGTAAAACTTTATTTTACCCTCACCTTCTTTAACATCACACCCAATACTATGATCTATAATACCAAGATCAAAATTTCTTCTAAAATAACTTTCAAGTGTGTTTTTATTTATATCCACCTTAGCTATGTATTTAAATATAAACCTTATACATAACCTTATTAATAATTCTCTTTTGTCTTTCATCAATAAACTAACGTTTTCAGCACTAAGCAAGTACTTAATAAGCCTTTCCATTAATTCGACAGCTTTATTTTTTGACATGCTCTACTCCTCCTTCTCACTTATAACAAAGGTAAGTGTCTAGTGATTTTATCTACATCTTCAACTTCCGCCGGACCAACAGCTACAGCAGTATAAGTGGGCTCTTTAAATACTGTTCTACCATTATCCTTTATCAAAGAACAAGGTAAATCTGCCCCCAAAGCTTCAAGATATATTCCATGTAACTCCTCCTCAGATTTAACATATACACATATCTTAGTAAAGGAGTTCTCTAACCAATCACGCATAGCTTTTGATGGAATAAGGGTTAGAACATTTGTTCCAGGAATAAAATATTTAGTTATTGCTGCCAGAGATGCATGAGCAGCCTGTGCTATCATTTTACCCTTTCCCATGTTCAAATCTTTGCGGATGACAATCACTTGTTTCGTTTCCATTATAAAGCAACTCCTGTAGTCTAAAAATCCAATTACCTTTATCTAATGTGTAAACTTTAATTTCTGAGTTTATAATTTCCCCATAAAAATGCTGCTGACCTAAATAATAAACTTTAACTCTTGTAAATTCAAAATAATCGTCAACATAAATAGTAATAATATCATGCACATCTGAAACAGTTAATATTTTACAGGTTACATTATTAGATACGTCTTTAAATTCTAAACCGAATGTTTCAATTAAATCTAGTAACATCTGCATAATTCTTAATCTAAACCGTTCTTTTTCAGATATCATATTACACCTCATGTGGGTCGAAAAGGAATCGAACCTTTGTAGACTGGTTAAAAGCCAGATATTCTACCATTGAATTACCGACCCTTTTAGTTTATAGGTGTCAGCCGGAGAAAAATTTCTCCGGCTGAGGTACTAAATGTTGAGCGTAACACTGAGTTACATCGAATTTTAAATAAAGACTACCAAAACCATTTAAATATATTCCTGAGCGAGTTTTTTAACTTATGACAAGCTCTCCCGGAGGGTTTGGAGCCTCGAAATCTAAAGGGACATCACTTATTAGTGACATCGAGCTTTCATTTCCAGCGTCATCTACTGCTGAAACTCCTAAATTAAAAACACCGTCTTGTGAAGTCATTCCGGGAAGAGATGACAACACAATCGTAGTCTCATTTCTTAAATCGAAAGAAAGTGACTCATAACTAACTGGTGCTGGAACAGGCTCTATATAGAGTTTGTATCCAACTACGTCTGGTGAATCAGACGGTGCAAAAGACAACGTTTGTTCATTAACTTTGGCCATTAATTTATTCTCCTTTAATCTATTATTATTGGGCCTGGTGGAGCTAGATAACCATATACCCACCAGCCTTTGGGTTGACCATCTACTGTAGCGAAAGTTTGGTTATCTGAAGTCGACCATTCACTACATGTAAATCCAACACTGTTAGAACAGGCCCTAGCACGTACTATAAAAAGACCAGATCTTGGTAAAAATATTTTTAGCTGCGTCTGACTTATATTATTAGCCACTACACTTTCTACATTCCTTTCAATACTAAAAAGCTTTAACTCATAATAGTCAGCATTTTCTACAGCATCCCAGGCAATCGTTATTTCTTTATCCGATGTCCCAAAATAAGTTACCAAATCCTTACTTTCCCAACCGTATGCACTATAACATAACAATGTTGAGACAAAAATTGAAATTAAAAGTTTTTTTATCATACTAACTCCTACCTAGTTATATTTAAAGAACCCCGTGCCCGGTCGTTCGCATTAGCCCGGACCATTTCACATTCCAATAAAAAGCGTTCTAGAATACTTCTTAAAGTATACGGGGCTTGCTGAAGTGGTAGGGCTCGAACCTACGACAACTTGGTTAACAGCCAAGCGCTCTGCCAGCTGAGCTACACTTCAATAAAACCTGGCGGAAAGGACAGGAATTGAACCTGCATGGCTTTTACGCCGGCGGTTTAGCAAACCGCTGCCTTACCTTTCGGCACACCTTTCCAAACTTGTATCCCTGGCAGGATTCGAACCTGCGGCTTACGGGGTAGAAACCCGTTGCTCTCATTCCGCTGAGCTACAGGGACAAATTTATTCTATGCTTCTATAATTTTTAACATGTCTAAATTCTTACCACCAATCCTACAATAATCATCACCACCATCTACAAATGTTTGATTATCACAAGAGCACGTTTGAAAATCATGGATAAATTTAGATTCTAAAATTTCATGACAACTGAGACATTCAACTTTGTTGGTCATAGTTTAATACTCCTTTGAGCCTCCGGTAGGACTTGAACCCACAACGTCTACTTTACAGGAGTAGCACTCTACCAGTTGAGTTACGAAGGCGATTGTGCATGAGGGAGGAATCGAACCTCCATACCCGAAGGCGGCGAGTTTACAGCCCGTTGAGCGCACCACACTGCTCGACTCATGCTTAATTTAATATAAAACATAATACACAACTTTCATTTGTCAAGTACCTTTTTAAAAAATTTGTGTCAGAGGTGGGAGTCGAACCCACACACTCTTCGAGTACAGAATTTTAAGTCCTGTGCGGCTGCCGGTTACGCCACTCTGACGTGGTACTAGAAGTGGGAGTCGAACCCACATAGGCTTAGCCCGTCTGTTTTTGAGGCAGATGTGTATTCCGTTCCACCATTCTAGTATTAATTTTAAATATTAATTATGATACTTTGTAATAAATTCATGCTTACATTTTTTACATTGTTTGATATAATCAAACGGATGTACTGGAAATACTTTATCGCTCCCACATTCTGGACATCGTATTGTTTTTCCGTCTTCTTTCATTCTGCAATCTCCTACTTTATTGTTCATAAAAATGTGCAACTAAAACTATTAAGTTTATGAAAGTAAGAAGAACTGCTACAACAGCTATCCAATTTGCAATAGACATTCTACTTTCATACTTAGTCATCAGTTTTGTAAGCATAGTATTAACTGAATCTCTCCAGTCATTGCTTGTTTTCTCGTGCATCTTAAAACGCTTCTCTTCTTAAAAATAGTTCTCTATCAGTCATCACTTCTTCCCGAAGTTTATTATGCTCTTCGAGTCTTCTATCAATCTCAACCGTCTTCAATACAATAGCTCTGTCCATTCCATACAATAGCTCTGTCCATTCCATCTAATCTAGCTTCAATGGCTCTAACACTTAAATCTACATAATCTTTTTTAATTTCTACTGATTCTTCAGAGCACATATATCCTCCTAGGGAAGTCAAATTTTGAGAGGCCCTAGAGGGATTCGAACCCCCGCTAAAATCCTACGTTCGTAGCGTAGTGCTCTTATTCCACTGAGCTATAGGGCCATCAGTATAATAATTATAATTTTTAATAAGTCGTTTAAACACCTTTAAATCCCCTTTCTTTTTAAATACCCTTTTCAAATACCCTTGTGGGAAGAGTCGGAATTGAACCAGACGACGCATAGGGCTTCAACCTATCGCTCTACCTGCTGAGCTACCTTCCCATTTTTAAAACTTAAAACCACCTTCTTAGTGTAAAATTATTCCATCCACACTACAATTTTAGGTGCCAACGTTTCTGCTGAATAGTACAAACCATACTCATCAAGTAACTCTTTAATTATACCCTTCATCTTGGAACTATACCCAGTTATAATATCAAGCTCTTTATTAGATGCCCAGTTGGCCTCTATAAACCTTGTAACAATACGCCTAACATCCTCATGTTTAACTCCATGTAAGTCTAGTTTATCAATCGTCATTTTTTCACAGTAATTTCTTTATTATTTTGTGGACCGAGCCGGACTCGAACCGGCTATCCCGCGGTGAGATCCCATAGTATGCATACCTTCGGCCCTTATTGTGGAGGTGAGAGGAATTGAACCTCCGACCTTAAGCTTGCAAAGCTTCTGCTCTCCCCCTGAGCTACACCCCCTATTTAAACTCTATTAAGTTTCCTGTGTCACTAAGAGGAATCGAACCTCTAAGGGCTGAGCCCAGCGGTTTCTAAGACCGCGGCGTATACCTAGTTCCGCCATAGTGACGTTTTTGTGATGGTTGGATTTGAACCAACGATCCCACAATTATAAGTTGTGTGCTTTAACCAGCTAAGCTACACCACACTGTTTATTAACAACAACCACACGGGCAACATAACTCATCATTATATTCCGGCCGATCACAAACTTCACAATATCTTCTGGCTGAAATCATATCCTCATAGCTGCCCCACGTGTTAACAAACTCTTTATCTAACCATAAAAAATCATGATCCGGGTAAAACTGTAAAAATATATATTCTTTACCACAATTCTTACAAGCGCGCTTATTGGTAGATAAATACTTGTAATTTGATGCTTTGTTGCCACAACCAAAAAGTTTACATCTTAAATTCATATTAAATCTCCTGGCGGAAGGGACAGGATTCGAACCTGCAAAGCTTTTTACACCCGACGGTTTTCAAGACCGTTGTCACACCATACTTGACCACCCTTCCTCATTCCGTGTTAAATTCTCCCTACTTTACTGACTACACCTTCTGTAAAACGAAGTTTAAACTCTACCCAATTATTATCCTTGTCGTGTGTATACATAGTCAGATCTCCATGATACTCTGTATCAACATCTCTTATATTTATTTTACGAATACTACCAAACACTTTAAATAGCGAATTATCTTCCCATTTATCTGTTCCATAGTAAGGTCGCTCCTGTTCTGGTACAATTTCATATTCAAACTCTTCTGCAATAAGCCTTCCTTCTTTGGTTATTGTGTAAGTCATCAAAAAGTTTTGTAAGTCTTTAGTTTGAAATTCCACTATATCACAGTCGGATAAAGGATATTCACACACTATAGTATCATACATTCCCATAATTAGTACCTCATCCTGGTAAATCCTGCTTCAGGTAAAATAGTTACCCAATACGAATTGTCGAGAGGTTTCCTATGACTCCAAAAACAGTCAAAAGCCAAATAACGACTGCAATAATTGCTACTATATTCAATATTTTCTTTACAGTCGGCTGCATTGGTACATAAGTGTTAATTAACCACAAGACTACTCCTATAATCGCTAAAGTAATTATTAAGCTTACTACTGGCATAATTTTTCTCCTTTTTTAATTTTTAAGAGGCAGTGATAGGATTTGAACCTACATTATACTGGGTTGCAACCAGTCCCCTATCCATTTCGGGTCACACTGCCATGTTTACTATAACCTTTATTGGACTATTATGATGGTTAAAAGGATCGCCAAAGCCAGCACAACATATATCCATTTTAGTGGTAGTTTTCCCAAAGTCCAACCAAAAAGACCACCATAAACAACCAATAATACTTCTTTTAACGGTAAGTCTGTTAATGATTTAAGCACTGATAAGAC
>Ga0307376_10000909_pt1 | contig 34313 bp, 50 predicted proteins | sample TR2MG_FD_202536 | JGI IMG/M metagenome (GOLD analysis project Ga0307376, IMG submission 202536) | Soil microbial communities from Risofladan, Vaasa, Finland - TR-2 | ecosystem: Environmental > Terrestrial > Soil > Coastal area > Acid sulfate soil | place: Finland: Risofladan, Vaasa | collected...
GAAGTCCTCGTAGTCGGCCGCGAAGCCGGAGCTGAAGGCGTTGACGAAGTGCAGCTGGTCCATCAGTCGAATGTTCAAAGTATTCTACCTCCCTTCTCGCGCGTCGGCGCTCAGATGGCCGCCAACAGGACGACCGGGGACATATAGTGGGTCGTCGCGTAGCGCGGGGTCATGTACGTTCTCCACCAGGGCTGGCCGTCCATGCGGAAAGAGAACCGGAAGGCGGTCTGCCTGTAATCGAACTTCAGGTGGATCGATGAGTCGGCCACCAGGCCGCGCCCCCGCTTCTGGCCGAGGACGTACTGGCTGAAGTCCACGAGCATCAGGTCGCCGGCGTCGCCGAGCTTCTGCGCGTGCTCCGTCACGATCCGCGGCAGGCCCAGGAGCGGCACGGGCGGCGTCTGGACGCCCTGGCCGGAGGCGATGATCACGGTCGATCCGCCGGTCCCGACCGCCTGGTTGAGCCTGAGCATGTCGGGCAATGAGTCCGGGCCGTGCAGCCAGACCGCGTTCTTGTATGACTGCGACGGCAGGCGGGCCAGCATCTTGACCACGTTGGCCCAGACTATCGTGTCGGTCGTCTGGCTGGTCTCGCCGGAGACTGAGACGGCGCAACTGGCGTTGATCACGCCGAGCGGCTGGCCGGCCCCGGTGCCGTTGATGATGATCTCATCCATGGTCCAGGCAAAGGCGTCGCCGAAGGCCTTGGTCAAAATCGGCTCCAGCGAGATCGGGCTGTCCTCCAGCATTGAGTTGGTGGCGAATACCAGCCCGGTCAGGTCGTGGAGGTTGAGCCTGATGAGCTCGAACTTCGGCTTGCTCTCCGTGAGCAGCTCCTCCTGGCCGGCCCAGTAGAGCATGATCGCGCCCTGGACGTAGCCGGAGCTGTGGTCGTAGCCGCCGATCGCCGGAATCTCGATGGAGCCGACCGACATTGGCATCTGGGTACAGCGCGCGGCGAAGTTGCTCTGCTCCAGGCCGATCTCCAGGACCTGGTTCGAGAACTCGGTCGGGATCAGATAGCCGCCCGAAACGCCCTCGTCCTCGCGCAGGCCGTCCCCGGCGGCTTTCGCACGGCGCAGCGTCTCATAGTCGACGAGGCGCTTGTCGATCTCGCCGCCGCCCTTGTGGCCGATCACCTCGGCGCGATAGACCGACTGCGCGAAGTCGGCGAAGTTCTTGAAGCCGGCCTTGGGGTCCTCGCGCTCGTCGGGCTTCCGCCCGGCGGCCAGCTTGTTCTCGCTGACGATGCTGGACAGCTCGCCGATCTGCTTCTCAAACGCGGCGACATGCTCCTGCCATTTCTCGTCCCGCTGCTTCTCGGAGACCTCGTAGGCCTTTTGGACGGCCTGCTCGGTCATTTTGAGGACCTGCTCCATCGACAGCTCGAGGGTCCCCGTCTTTTCGTCTCTCATCATGGTCTCTCCTGTTCAGGTTGCTCCGCGCCCCCCGCGCCGTCTCCCGGTCCGGCCACCGTCGGTCTCCAGCCCCCGCGCCCGCGCCTGGCGCCTGCTCTCCGGCCACCTCCGGCGCTGCTGTGGGGCCTGACCGCTCCGGGCCTCGCCCGGGACTCGCGGGAATCGCGCGTCGAAATCGATCGTTTTGCTTGTCTGCTCAGGCGGGGATCAGAACGGCGTCCCCGAAAGTCGTTTGAAGTTCTCGATCATCTGAGTCATCAGCCGCTCCTCGGACGCCCGCGAGGCCGCGACCACGGCCCGCGCGATGGTCTCCGACAGCTCGGCGGCGTTCACGCGGATTAACGGCCCCGACGGCTCTGTGCCCGGCGTCAGGGGCAGCGGCGCCTCCCGCGTGATGCGGATCATGGGCGGCTCTGCCTTCTCCGGTGCAGCGTCCCCGGCGGGCTTCGGCTCCGAGGCGGCCAACAGCTCCTTCAGGGCCGCAGCGGCCTCGGCCATCGCGGCGACGGCCTTCTCGACGGTCGCCCGGTTCTTGCCGGACAGGACGCGGCCCTCCTTGACGGCGGCCTTCCCAGGTCCCGGCCTCTCGACTCGGCGCATTTTGCCGCCGCACTCCGGGCACTTGATCTGGTCGCAGTGCTCGGCGCTGGTCAGTGTGTGCCCGCAGTCCAGGCATTCGCATTCGTACTCGGCCTTGGCGTCAGGCTCAGGCTCCGCCTCCGGTTCGACAACCTTCAGCGCATCCGGATGGTCAGCCACCCACGTCTTTGCGGCGGCCAGCGTCCAACCCTCGGACTTCGGGAAGATGATGCTCTGAATCGTCATGGTATCCTGGCCCTTGAGCTTGCCCTGGACGGAACTCACCTGCGGCTTCTTCTCCTGGAGGGTCACGGTCCGCATGGTCCCGTCCTGGAAGTCGGCGGGATCGCGCACCCGGCGTCGGAAACTGCTCTCGGTCTCGTCCCAGCCGGGCTTCTCGACGATCTCCCGGACGGCTCGCTCGATTTCCGCCCGGACCTCGGGGCCGCCGAAGCCGCCGTCGCCGTCCTTGCGCACGTCGAGCAGGAGTTCCCCGGCGGCGTCGTGGTAGCGCAGCGCCGGCTCCTCCCACGGCTGGACCGTCCGGTGAACAAGCCGGACCACGTAGCGGGCGGCCTCGTCGTCCGGCAGGTGGTCCAGGCCGGGCAGGACGCCCTTGGCGACCGCGATGGAGACGGCCTCCTGGTTGGCCGGGACGGGCACGTCGGAGTACTCCAGCAGCGCCCATTTGGTGTATATCCGCTTCGGGACCGCCGTCGGCGCCTTGCCATAGGCCGCCTTGAACTCGCCGCGCCAGGCTGTCAGGGCCTTCTCCCAGCCGGCGGCGTCCTGGTCGCGCGGCGTGACCGCCTCAAGCGGGATGAACCCGATGGACTCGGCCAGGGGGTTGCCGCGCTTGCGGTAGCCGTAGACCTTCTGCGCCTCCTCGTGCTCGTCGTAGATGGTCTTCGCCACCAGGCCGGGGCCGTCCGGTTTGATCCAGACGTTCATACCGAGCGGCAACGTGTCGTATTTATGCGCCCAGAGGACCACCGGGTTGCGCCGGTAGTCGGTCAGGTCGCCTCCGGACGGCAAGACCACTTCCTCGTCGCGGTCGACGGCCAGGGTAGTGATGTAGGACACCGCGCCCCGCTCGCCCTCGGGGAACTCCACGTCGGCGGGGACCAGGCCCTTACGGATGAACGGGACCTCGTCGGCTTTCCCGAACCGGCCCCGAAGGGCCTCCGGGACGCCGACGCCGGGCATGACCTCAGCCAGGGTCTTCCGGGTGGTGATGAGCTCCATCGGGTCACGCCTCCTTGATTATGGGAATTATGTCGCAGCGGCAGTTCGGATGCAGCGGTGGATATTGGATCGCCTCATATTCGACCGTCAGGTTGCCGGCGGCCCCGCCGGAAATCTCGTCGCCCTTGTTGGCGAAGTTGTCCGCCAGGGGTATGCCGCCCGCGTCCGGGCCGTATCTCTGGTCCATCTCGGCGCAGAAGTCGCAAAGCCGCTCGTCGTCGGCGATCAGCCACGCTTTCGACTCCACCACGCCGGACTGCTCCCAGGCCGACTGTGCCCCCTCGTGGCTCGCCCAGATGGTCTCCGTCCGCGCGATCATCCGCGCCCGGCTGGCCGTCGCGGCCTCGAACACCTGGCTCACCCGCGCCGACAGCTCCGGCATGGTCTCCCCGGCGTCGATCCCGGCGGCCAGCGTCCGGCGGATGGACCGGCGGGTCGTCTCGGTCACCTCGGCGGCGAACTTCCGGGTCCGGTTGCGCAGCTTGCGGGCCACGCCCGGGTCGTCCACGTTGAAGGCGACGCCCGCGCCCAGGACCTCCTCCATCGCCCGGTCGCCGTTCTGCTTGGCGATCCCGACGATGAACGGCGTCCCGCGCTCGATCTGGAGGTCTCGCCACTTCTCGTATGAGAACAGCCAGGTGTTGATCGCGTCCTTGCGGCGGGCGGCGGCCTTCGGGGACCGGCGCATGTTCCGCAGCACCTCGGCCTCCATCTCGCCGAAGCTCTTGACCAGGCTCGCCTCGAAATTCTTCTCCCAGGGCGCCTGGAGCTTGATGAACGCCTGCCAGCGGGCGGACAGTTCGGCATCCCGGGCCGATTCTCGCTCGATCTCGCGGACCAGCCGGTCGGCGACCATCGCGGCCGAGCGGTCCGACAGCAGGCAGGACGGCAGGCCGCTCATGCCCGCACCCCATCGGCGGCGAGGCGGCGGCGGACCTTCTCGGCCACCAGCCCGGCGAAAGCTTGGAGCTGATCCCCGGAGGCGTCCCCGGCCTGGATCAGCATGCTCGACAGCCAGGGGCCATCGCCCCAGGCGCGCGGCCCGAGGCCATCCTGCTGGCGCTCCTCGTTGATGTCCGCGTAGCCGGTATCCAGGTGCGCCCTGATCTGCTCCAGCCGCAGCTGCTCGTCCGCCGGGACCGGGTTGTCGAAGGCGCAGAACAGGTCCGGGGAGAACATCGGCAGGAGCTTCTCGTTCAGCTTCTCCTCCATGCGGTGCAGCCGGGGCGCGACGGCGTACTTGCTGTAGGTGTACTCTGCCTGCTCGCTATTCGCCCGGTTGGACTCCTCAGAGTACATCCCGAGGTTCTGGCCGAAGGCGTTCATGATCTCTTCCTTGGTCAGCCGGCGGCCGGCCAGGAAGTTGAGCTCGCGGGGCGAGAGGCTGATCTGTTTGTAATGGACGCCCTTCTCCAGAAGGGCGACCTTGCCGGCGGCGCTCGTATCGCCGTAAGTGTTGACCCACTCCTCTTTCATCCGGTCGAACTCGTCTTTTTTGAGAGTTTCGTCCACCTCCAGCACGCCGTCGGGCCGGGCCATGTTCTTGAACGTCGCCCGCTCGTAGCGGGACATCTGCTCGCCGATCAGGACGGCGTCGATCACGGCGGCCAGCGGCCCCATGCCGTAGTATTCCGAGTGAGGGGACGGGAACTTGAAGTGGATGATCTCCGATTCGTCGAACGGGACGCGCTCCATGCCCGTCTCGTAGACGTAGCCGGCGATGAACTGCTTCCGGTCGGGAACTATCCGCATCCCCTGGGCCGGGACCGGCCACAGTTCGGCGGGTTGGCCCAGACGGTTGCGCAGGACGTACCAGTAGGCGTTGCCCAAAAGCTCCAGGAAAAGCTCGGTGGTCTCCATCAGGTAGAATCGATTCATGAATTTGTTGACGCGGCGGAACAGCCGGAGGAACTGGTGGTCGGTCAGTTCCTCGATCTCGGCGGCCTTCTGGAAGGCGGCCAGGCCGGCCACGACGGGGTTCAGTTCGAGCTCCCGGTGGAGCCGCCGGTCGACGGCGCGGGACGGGAACAGAACCTTGACGTCCCTGGAGGGCTTGCTGACGAACAGGCGGAGGTTGCCGTGCGCGACGGCGGTGGCGTTCCGGCTGGCGCAGATGTAGGTCCAGCTCTTGCAGAGCCGGACCAGCGCCTCGAAGTCACCCCTGGTCGTCAGCGGCCGGCCGTAGTCCCAGGCCGGCAGCAGAGCGCCGGCGAGCGCGTTGGGCCGCATCGGCGTGGACTCGGCGGCGGCGTCCATGCGCTGGGCGCGGGCGATGGCCAGGGTCATTTCGCGGAGGCCCACGGTCAAGTCACCCCCTGGAGCCTCAGCCAGTTGGTGACCACGGTCGCGAACACCAGCGTGAGCGTCAGAATGGCCACGGCGATCAGGCCGACGATCCAGGCCAGGCCGTGGTAGTAGAGCAGGCGGCCGATCAGCCGGGTCTCCCGCAGCTTTTCGAGCATGACCACGAAGTAGATCGTGTAGGCCGACCAGGCCAGGTAGAACAAGAAGCAGAGGCCGACGGCGGCGGTCATCACCGGGTTGGTCAGAAGCAAGGCGGTCATCCTCCGTGAAAAAGAAAAAGCCCACCCCCGCCACCCTTGCCTTGGGTGGTAGGAGCGGGCTGGACAGGACCTTTCGGGGGAGGGGACCCCTCCCCGCGATTCTCAGGCTATCTCAGGACCCGTTTTTTCGGCTGATTTCCTGCGGCTCGACGTCTGCGTGTTGCTTCACCGCAGTTATTCCTCCCTGGGATAGGTGTATTTCAATGCTACCGTTGTAGTGAGCATATTTGAGTCCGCGCAGAAAGTCAAGAACTTTTTCAGGGGTCCACTTGCCCGGAGCCATCTCAGCCAATGCCGAGCTCCCGGATGAACCGCCTGACGACCTCCGCCGGCGGGGGGACCCCCTCGTGCGACCGCCCGGCGTCGCCGCCGTCCGCGCTCGGCCCCGGCTTGAGGTAGAAGTAGAGACCTTTCGGGATTTGCTGCCGGGCCTCCTCCGGCGTCCCGACGAAGTGCCGGAGTGTCAGGCTGGCGCCGTCGCGCTCGATGATGACGCCCTCGGGGATGCCCGGCAGTCCCGCCGCGTTGTCCGGCACCGAGGCCTCGCCGCCGGACTGCTTGACCAGCGCGATCAGGCTGCCGATCAGAAGCCGGAAGACCTCGGGGTCGACCAACTGCATAGCGCCAGGGGGAAGGTTCACGGTAACTCCCCGAGCACCCGTCGCGCCCTGGCCCGCGCCCGCTCCAGCCGCGCAGTCGCCAGGCGCAACTCCCGGATCACGTCCGCGGTCGCGGCGTCGATCTCCCGGAGGGCATCGCCAGCATCGTCAGTCCGGCGGGCCAGCTCGGCGGTCAGTGCGGCCTCCCGCTTTCCGGCGGCTGCGGTTCGGGAGCGGGTTCCTCTTCCGGCCACGGCCCCTTCCGGATCAGGCGACCGTCGAGGCCGCCGGGCAGCAGCTCCATGATACGATATTTCCCGCCGCCTATCAGCAGCGCTTGGGCGTTCTTCCCGACCGGGATCACCTCCCCCGGCTCCGGCAGGCGGTCCAGCGTGAACACGGGACCGATCTTTGCCGTCATGGTCGCCGTCAATTTCGCCTTCGCCATTTTCTTTTTTCTCCTTTCGTTTCGCCTGGCCGTCTGGCCGCAGCGTCCGCGCCCTCCCGGGTAGCCGCCGCGCAGTCTCACTGAACGGCATCCCCGCCTGCGAGTCCCGGCAGTCCCGCCGGATGATCTCCCGCGCGGCCTCGTCGAAGTCGGGGTCGCCGGGGCGCAGCAGACCGAGCTTGCGGGCGGCGGCTTCGTCGCCCTCGGCCTTGGCGCGGCGCAGCAGTTCGGCGGGATCGTCGGCAAACACCGGTTGAGAATGGCTCACGTCGCAAACCTCAAAAATCGCTCAGGACTGGCGATGTCCCCCGCCGGGTAGTTCCGGGCATCCCCCGGCGCGGTTACGGCTCCCTCCCCTGGCCACGCTCGCCTGGCGGCCCTCCGGCGCCGGGGCCGAGGGACCGCAGGAAGGCGTCGACGACCTCGCCAGGTGGAGGCCCCGGGTCCGGGAAGACGCAGCGGCAGTTGACGTGCGGCGTCATCAGCCGGTTCATCCGCTCGGTCCACTTGCGCTCCTGGGCGTCGCGCCGCCGCCGCTCGCGGACCTCGCGCACCCAAGGGGTCACCAGGTCCACCATGATGTCTTCGTTGACGCTCAGGACACAGACCACGAGGCAGAGGACCAGCCATATGATGAGCAGCGCCACCGGCGGGGTCGGCATCACGGCTCCACCCGCTCCATCTCGCGGCCACAAACGCCGTACTGCGTGTTGTCGCCCCCGAAAAGCGGCGCCTGGCACTTCTGCGGCTCTCCGGTGTCCGGCCTTTCGGTCTCGCCATGCACCGGGCAGCGAAACCGCCGGAACCGGAAGGCGTTGACAGCCGCCCACCGCTCCAGCTGGATTCGCTCGGCGGTCTTGTCATGGTCGGTCCCGGCGTTCTCGTGGTGGCCGCAGTTGCACCACCAGATCATCGGGTACTGCGTCGGATAGGATGTCAGACAGCGCCCGTCGGAGATGCGGATCATCAGCCGGCCGCAGTCCGGGCAGGTCTTGGTCTCCGGGGCTGCGCCGGCGGCGTCCCGGGCGACCACGCGGAGGCGGGCGCCGCCGTCCAGGATCAGTATGCGCTTGGCTGCGACCGATGCCCCGGCGATGTCGAGGGCCTGCAACATGTCCATGCGAAGTATCTCATATTGAGCGCCGGTCAGCGGCTTCGGCACCTCCAGGACCAGGACCTCTCCATCCCGGAGCGTCAGCCGGCTCAGGTCGCCGCGGATGGTGATGTCGACCGCCGCCGTTTTTTCCTGCTTTTTCTTCATGTCCTCAGCCTCCTTGGTTTAACGGCCTACGTGATCCGCCGGATGCGGGGACGGCCCCCGGTTTCCAGGTCGTGCAGGTAGTGCAGACTATACCGGACCGCGTCGAGTCCGTGGTCGTTCAGCTTGATCGGCTCGTCGAGCGGCATCCCGTTCTTCTCTCGCCAGCGGTAGCCCTCCAGCTCCTTGATCAGCCCGACGGAGCCGCGATGCACGTGCATTGTCCGCCGCTTGCACACGTCGATCCCGGCCATGACTGACCCGGGCCCCTTCTCGCAGGCCCGGACGGAGTAGCCCGCGTCCCCGATCTCCTTGATGGCCTCCGGCTTCTCCTCGTCGGCGATTATCTCCCAGCCCCGGTTGACGCCGAGCTCGCCCATCCGGGCGATCAGCTCCCGGTTCGTCATCCCCCGCTCGTAGACCAGCTCGCGCAGCCACGGCTCGCCGTCCCGGATGCCGATCTCCACCAGGGCGGTCTCGACCGTGAAGCCGAAGTCGAGGCCGTAGATCACGATGTCGAAGCTGCCGGGCCAGTCGTCCTCGACGCGCCAGTTATCATAGATCAGGCCCCTCAGCTCGCCCCACTCGCCGAGCGTGTAGACCCGGTGGTAGTTCTCGTTCTCCCGCTCATAGGCCTCAAGCTGGCCCCGGTAGTCGTCGTCCAGGAAGCGGTTGTCCTTGTAGGTCGAGTGGTGGAGCTCCGTCTGCTGGAGCCGGTGCGCCGGGGTTTTCGGGTCGAAGAAGTGCTGGTAGACCCAGTTGCGGCGGCTGATCGGGTTGAAGCTGAGCATGATCTGGAAGTAGGTCAGCGGGCGGTCATGCGGCCCCCGGCGGCCCCGGAGCCGGAGGTTGACCTGCGTGAAGTCATCTGGGGTGAACTCCGTCGCCTCCTCCATCCAGGCCGTCGTGATCCCGCTCAAGCTCTTGAGCTTCTCCGGATCGTCCACGCCCTGGCAGTAGTCGACCGTCCCGTCGATCCAGTGGAACGTCATGTCCGTCTCGTGCGTCTCGACCAGCGGGCGCAGCTCCCACTCGGCGATCCAGTCCTTCATGTCCCTGAACACGGACCGCCGCGCCGCCGGACCGGTCTTGCGCAGTAGGAGGAAGCTGTGCCGGATGCCGCGCTGGAGGCCGAGGATGCGCCGCGTGAGAAGCTTCTGGGCGCAGAACTGCGACTTGCCCGCGCCGGCACCGCCCCGGAGGACCAGGAAGCGCTTGCGGCAGGTCATCAGCGGCCAGAAGGCGTCGTTGACGGTCTCGCGGAGGCCGGTCAGGTCGATGTCCAGGTCCATGCCGTTATTGTATCACCTTCTCGGCGAGACCGGCCTCCTGGACTTCATTTTCCAGGTCAAGTCCGAGTTGCAGGTCGTCTATCGCCATGAAGACCTTGGTGAATTCGTTCAGCCCCCGGAACTTATTACGCCAGATCAGGAGTCCGCTGAGCGCATCTTGAAAAACGCTCTTGCGCTGCTCTTCGTCGGACAGGGCGTCCGGCACCGAACAATAACTGCGTTCGCCGTCATCATCCGGCAGGCTGACATAGGCCCTTATCGGCTCACTTTCCTTCTCCTCCGTTTCGTAAATGACCACCAGACAAGCGACAAGCTGGCGAGCCTGCCAGAGCCTATGTTCCTGGCCGGCTATGGTATCATCCCATTCGAACACGGAATGAAGGGGAGATTTTTTGCCTTTAGCGGCCTTCACGATTGCCGGCGGCTGAAGCTTGCCGTCATTCTTCTCCCGTATGGTTTCAAAACACTCATGCGCGACTTGGGGATCGACCCCGAACCGTGCTCCCGATTTCCACTGATAAACCATGCCCATCACTTCACCCTCCGGTTAAAAGAAACCACGCTTTGTCTTCTTTTTTTGGCTGTCGCCCCGCCCAGATCGGACAGGGCGACAACCGTCAACCCGTGCCACGCCTTGCCACGCCCCGCCATGCCGTGCCAAGCCACGCCAAGCCGTGCCTCGCCGCCTACTTCCGTAGCCCTTGAAGCCTCAGCGGCCGCAGCGCCCCGATCTGCCGCTGGGCCTCCCGCGCGTCCTCCCGGTCGGCGAACTCGATCTCGCAGTGGACCGTCAGGACGTGCCGCCGGCCGGCCGTCGCGAGGATCGTCTGCCGGTTCACCCCTCGCAGGCCGTTAACCTCCAGGTCGCGCTTGACCCGCGCCTCGCGCTCGGCCCGGGCCTTCTCGGCGGCGGCGCGCGCCAGGGCGGCCTCCTCCTCGGGCGTCAAATCTCGCTTGTCTGCCATGCTCCCTCCCTCCAGGTTTTGCCATGTTTCCAGCTCATGTAAAAGTCCAGCCAGATTTCGTCGGCGGTCTTGCCCTCGTAGTCCTTGTCGGCGTCCAGATAGTCATCGATGAACGTCCAGAATACCAGAACGATGTCCTCTCCCCGCGCCTGCCCGATCATCCGCTGGAGATATCCCTGGTCCGGCAGGAAGACCACCGGGCACTCGCCGTCCGGGACGGCCCTCGGCTCCCCCGCCGGCTCCCGCTCCCGGGCGCGGTCGGCGTCGATCAGCATGAACGGCAGACCGCCGCGCTCCGGCATCGGCTCGCCGAGCCGGGCCATTGTCCGCCGGGAGGCCCACAGGGCCACGCAGACGCGGCCGATCCGGCGGTCCCAGACCAGCATCGGGAGCGCGGCCACCATCTCCGGGAAGGGCCGCCGCCCGATGGCATCCTGGAGCTCCGTCGCCGCCTGGTACTTGGCGACCAGGCCGGGCGTGACATCGGCGGGGATCACGGCTTCGCCCCGGCTTTCTTCTCCCGCGCCTCGCGGGCGGCGATCCGCTCCATGAACCGCCGGGCCGCCATGACTTCGCCGAGGTCGCGCTCCAGGTCGTTGCGCTGCTGCTGGAGCCGGCGCAGCTCCTCCGCCGTGGCTTCGAGTTCCTTCTTCAGGGCGGCCTCGATGCGGGCAAGGCCGTCCGCGGTCATGTCTGCTGGCATGTTCCCTCCTCTCGGTTTGGGTCAGGCGTCCTCCGGCCCGATCCCCGGCGCCGGCTTGACGCGAATCTTGATCTCGTGGCTGTCGGTGGTCTCGCCGCGCACCAGGCGGTCGGCCTTGATGAGGTTCACGTGGCAGTCCACGAGCCTTTTCATGTCCTCGATGTCCTTCACGCTCAGCGTCGGGTTGAGCTTCAGCTTGCCCTCGCCGTTCTTCACCAGGGCCGTCGCCAGGGACAGCCGGATCAGGTTGAGGCTCTGGTTGATCTCCTGGAGGTGCTGCGCGGTCGACCGGACGACGGCCTGGTCGGTCCGGCGCTCCAGCGCCTCGCCGTTCACGCGGTCCCGCTCGGCCACGCGCCGCTGCCACTCAAGGGACCGGCTCCACTGCTCCGCCGTCCGCTTGACGACACCAAACTGGGCGGCGACCGCTTCGAGGGTCCGGCCCTCGCCGAGACCGTAGTAGTAGTCGAACGCCTCCCGGTGCTGGAGGGTCTCGGTCACGGTTTCCTCCACGCTACCGCCAGCAGCGCCAGGACCAGCGATCCGCCGGCCAGCAGATACCAGGCGTCCGGTCCCCAATTCTCGGTCGCCACGCGGAACAGGCTGAGGCCGAGCAGGGCCAGCGAACCGACGGTCAGAGCCGTCCTCATGGCTCGGGTTTATCCGCCTGCTCGGCCCCGGCCATCCCGGAATCGCCCAAGGTAGGCAATGCCCGGCCTGTACCGTCTGCGGCGTCCAGGGGGAGAATCGGCACGTAGGGGCTCGGACGCCCCTTCCAGTGAGCCTCAAGGAACCGGCGGTCCTCCGGCGTCAATCCGACGGGATGATACTCAAGCTCACTCATGTCGTCTCCAATATACCCCCCGGCGGCCTTCCGGTCAAGGGGTCCCCGGCGGTCCCCCCGACGCGGGGTCAGTCAGGCCAGCCACCGGCGCAGGTCGGCCTTGAGGTAATATGCCGCGCCCAAGGATTCCAGTTTGGCCTTGACCGCTCGGGCAAATACGGGCCAATCGATTTCGCGGGCCTCGGCGCGGTGATTCAGGGTGCCGACCTTGTAGTGGTCAACGTAGCCGTGAGTCCGCTCGATGATCGCCAGCGTCTCGGCTGGATCGATCACAGGCTCAAGGCTGGCCCAGGTCGCTATCCCGGCGGCCTTCGCCAGCCGCAGCGTCTCGAACCGATCCTCCGGCGGCGCGGCTCCCGGCTCCCAATGGCGCGACTTCTCCGGCGTGATGAACGTCAGGGTCATGCCGAAAATTCCGTGCGCCTGCCGGATTAGATCGAAATCGCGCCGGGCGAGGCTCGCCTTGGTGAGGATGCGCGGGATCACATCGGCGTCGCGCATCAATTCGAGCGTTCGCCGGGTCAGGCCGTGCTCGGCCTCGATTGGCTGGTAGGGGTCGCAGGAGAAACACAGGAGCACTTCGCGGCCCCAGTATCCGGGCAGCTCGGCCTCAAGGGCCTGGATAATGCCCAGCCTCGGCGCGGCGCAGCCGAAGGTATCAACCGTCTGATGCCGGATCGCTGGCATATAGCAATATCCGCAGCGGTGGCCGCAGCCGGCGTAAAGATTGGCCGCCAGGTCGCAATACTCGGCGGCGCGGCCTTTCGGTTCGTAGACAGCCTTCATGTGCCCTCCGGGGTTTCGGTTTTTTCGGCCAGCCGTTCCAGCGCCAGGCCGAGATAGGGCGGCAACGGATGTAGGCCGGACTCCCACCGCGAGACCGTGGTGACGGTCACGCCGAGGGCGGCGGCGAGCCGGGCCTGGGTGTAGCCGTTTGCGGCTCGCCACGATTTCAGCCCATTGTCCTGGGCGCTTATTCCGCTTTGAACCATAATTCAACCTCGGATTCCACGGCGAGCTCATATCTATCATCGCCAGTCCAGACCTTAAATCCCGGTATTTTGCCGCCGATCAAGACGCGACTTTCAACTTTGCCCCGGAAGGGCAGGCCGGACCTGTCCTTGATCCAGTCTCCTATCTCCACTGGTTGCATCACGACTCCTTGGACCGAATCCGTCTAAGCCACGGCCTCCGCCAGCAACCGATGATCATACTCAATGTCTGCCTTGAGTTCCCGGAAAATTCTCCGGGCGTAGCTCGGTGAATAGCCCGATGCTACGTAATCGATTCCGGCATCGCTGAATCTGGCATACCAGCGACCGCTCCCCTCGGGCATATCGCCCGGCATGGCCGAATAAACCTGACCGTGCTCGCGGGAATACTCCACGACGGTCATTTTGCCGTCGGTGGTCCGTCGCAAGAGCAGGAACTGCTCTCCTGCGGTCTCCTCGACCATTTCCCATTTCGCGCCCATCGTCTCCGCTCCTTCCGCCCCATCGGGCGGCGTTGAGGTTGCTCAACCATCTCTGCTAATAATATAGTCTATTATATACGTCATGTCAAGCCTTTTTCTTGCTTTTCGTCTTTCGCCCCAAAATATCGTCCTCCGCACGTGTCCCATAATCGATCTTTTTATTCCGGCCTATGTAATTATACCCGTTTCCAAAAAAGACGCCGTAAATCGCGCCTGTAAAACATTTCTACGCAACAGTTTACGGCCTCGACTCCATTTTCTGCCACTACCCGTTTTGCCCCGCTTGCTCTTGCGCTGTAAATCGTTTATATACAACAGGTTAGCTCACCGACTTTCAGACTCTCCCGATCAAAAATCCCCAATATCCCATCTGCCTGGCATGGCCGCCGCGAACTATCTGCGCCGATGCCACCTTCCGCCCGACCGTTGCCGCTATATGCTCCATATGCTTTAGACAGGCGGCCTCGTAATGATGGATTAGCCACAATTTGGACCTTTTGGTTTGCTGGCAGCCGCACAGTTCAATCGCCCAGATCGGGACTCTGCCGCCGAATTTTAGGCTGGCAAGGGCCGCGTCCGTCGCCACGATCCCCAGCGGATCGGCGGCACAGAGCGGCAACAGCCTTTCAATCACCGGCCAAGGGTTTGAGTAGGTGTCCACATCCACCAGGTTGGCTTCGATGCTCTTAATGTCTTCCAGTGGTAGCGGGTTCGCCTGATAGGGATACTGATGCCAAATGTGCCGGTGCATCATGCCGGAGCCGGGGAAGACATCGAAGACCGCCGGATTGTCGAGTAGGTCAGCCACGGCCTTCCTGATTTTAACTTTCGACAGGATGTCTGTGTTGTCCCGATGGATGAATTGCCGGCTACGTCTTGAACTTGTAGCCGCACTTCGGGCAGGTCGTCTCGTCATATTGCGCCTCGCCGGCCAGCTTCGGGTCTATCGTGTTCGGCGTCCACGTCATCAGCTTCTCCATCTCCTCCGGCGTCCAGCCGAGAACGTCCGTCGGGAACGCCCCAGTGTCCAACTCGGTCAGCAGGTCGGCCAGCGGCGCGTAGTCCCAGTCGGCCACGACCTCAGCCAGCCGGTTGTCCGCCACGTTGTAGGCGTGGGCCGTCTCCGCGTCCGCGAACGGCAGGACCACCACCGGGACGACCTCAAGTCCGGCGGCCCTTGCGGCCTCGACGCGCTGGTGGCCGGCCACGATCTCAAGGCCGGCCGGGGACCGCCAGGCGAGGATCGGCGCGGTAAAGCCGAACGCCTTGATACTCTTGCGGAGCCGGTCGAGGCCATCCGGGGTCGCCCGGCGCGGGTTGCCGGCGAAGGGCCGCAGGTCCGCCAGGGGGACGTAGACGATCGACAGGCCGGGCCGGGACGGCTGATCGGGCTGCTTCTTGGCCGCGCTCATGTGATGCCCCCGGTCTGCTGGGCGGTTAAAGCTGTCACCTGTTCTAATGTATATCCGGGAGGCACATGCAAACCAAACGCATGTTGAGCGTCCTTTAATCGGCTGATAGCAATTTCAGTTTTTGCCGCCTCATAGCCCCCCAGCCGCGCCCGCTCGATCTCGGCAACCCTGGCGGCGTCGGATTCGCGCCATTCGCGTTTGACCTCTTCCCAAAAAGCTACGGTTTCTCCGTATCTACAATCTCTTCTGTCTTCAATCAATCGAGCGCTATTATTCCCAGGATAAAGAGCCTTTAACTTTAGATTCAATTTCTTCCCGAGACGCATTATCCGGCTATTCGGCGTCGGTTGCATCAGCGGCCTCCTTCGCCGTCGCGCCGAGCATCCGGTCGCGGGCCGCCTCGGCCTGGTCGCGGTTATCATAGTCGGGCGGCGCCGGGCCGCTGTCCTCAGCCGAGAGGATTCCGTCGGCATCAGGCGCGACGGCGCGGCTGCCGTCTCCGGCAAGGTAAGCCAATCCAGCCTCAAGCTCCCCGATTCTGGCTCCCGCCAAATCCCTGATTGCCGCCTTGAGGTCTTCGCTGAAGCCATCAATGATCGGCTCGTGCCGCTTTAGTAACTCGACCAATTCCTCCATCGAGCCGCAGTCCACGAGCCGGTTCAGATACCAGGCCTCGACATCATCGGCCTTCCAGTCCGTGAAGTCCGGCACGCTCCACAGGTCGGCGGCCAGACCCGGGTCCCCATCGCTGGCCGGTTGCTCGAATATCTCGCGCTGCAGTTCCGCCGGGGCCAGCGGGCAAGTGGCGAGTATCTCCCCGGTCTCCAGCGACACCAGCCGCTTGACCCGGGCCGCGTGGTCGATCCAGACCTCGCAGGCGACGGTGGCCAGGTCGCCCTCGCGGATGCGGGAGGCCAGGGCGGAGGCGCGGTCCATCCGCTCGTCTATCCGGCCCTTGAAGTCTTTCTTGATCACTGCCAGTTCCGCCTCGAGCTCGTCGATCCGTCCGAGTACGGCCGCCAGCTCATCGGCCGTCTCGACCTTCGCCATGATGGACAGCGGGACGCGGACGTTGTGCTCCTCCGAGTCCGGCAGCTTGACGAATGACTCCGGGACGGACTGCGGCTCTGCGGATGCGGTCGCGGTGGCCACCTCCGGTTCCTCGTCGCCGGTGGTTGCGGCCATCGGCTCGGTCTCGTTGGTCGGCGGCGTTCCCTGCTCCGGCTCCCGTTGCTGCGGGGTCGCGGTCTCTACGGTCTCCTCAGCCTTGCGCTTCCACATGGGACTCCTCCCGGTTTATGGTTATCCTTCCGGTAATTCGGTAAGTTCGATTGCCACTTCACTCCGCCCAGCGTAAGCCTTCTCGCAGAACAGCCGGACGATCTGCCCGTCGTCCCGATAGGCGATCCCGTTCAGGCCATCCATCACCGCCTTGGCAAGATTCTCCACATCCGGACGCGTGTCCTTCCAGGCTTTCCATTTTGGTGCCGACTTCGGACGGCAGAAGTGGAATGCCATTTGCGCCTGTATCGGCCCTTCCAGCATGGGAGCGTTCTCGGCCTGCGCCGCAAGCTTCACCAGGTGCTCATATCGCTCGGTCTTCTGCGGCGTGTGCATAGCGATGAAGGCACCCCGGCGGACGGCTCGCGGGCGGCCCTTCGGGACGGCCTCGCCGGGGACTATCAGTCGGAAGCTCCGACACTGGTTAATCGTCCGTTTTGGCATCGGTCCTCTTTCGGTCGCCGAACCAGGCCGCGATCCATTCGGCAATCTCTTCCGCGGCCATCATCCGCGTCCGCGCTCGCTGGCTATGCAGTGCCACGTCGAGCCAGGCATACGACAGGTCACTCAGCCTGATTTGATGCTTCCGCAGTTCCCGCTGGAGATCCTCCATCGGCAGACTGTCTCGGATCACGTCAGTGGTCACGGTAGCACCCCCGGGACGTAGCAACCCGGCTCGCTGAACGCCCGGCGGAACATCCTCTCCAGGCGCGGCCCCGGGCCCTCGCGGACGAGCGCGAACTGGTTGATGGCCACCGCGCCCGTCCGGGCGTCCGGGACGGCCTCCGGCGCGGGCCGGGACCCCCGGCGGGCCACCGGCGGGAAGGCCCCGAGGTTGCCCTTGGCCCTGGCCCGCGCGTAGCACCGCGCGATCAGCCCGCGGGCGTAGATACGGCCCTCGGCGCCGCAGCAGACGCAGCGCCCGATCCTGTGTCGGTCAGTCTCCACTCCCATGTTCCGCTCCTTTCGGTAGGTGTTATTTCAGCATCCAGATGGCCAGCAGCCCCAAACTTGCCGACAGCCAGACCGTGCATCGCTCGCCGGGTATCTTGTAGGCCCGCTGGTTGAGATATTTCAGGCTCAGCAGCCACCTGCCGCCCAAAACAAGGGTGATCCAGTAACCGCCGATGGTAAAAGATCGCATCACTATTTACTTCTTTCCGGCCAGGCGGCGGTCGCCGGCCCGCTCGATGATCCGGTCCTTGCCGCACATCCCGGCGATCCGGCTCGACAGCCGCCGATCGATCCAGGCGTCGACCTCGTTGAGGTTGAGGTTCGACGTGATGATCGTCGGGAGGTCCCACTGCTCCCGGTGGTTGATGATGAGATAGTAGGTCTGCCTGGTGAAGTCCGTCAGCTTCTCGGCCCCGAAGTCGTCAAGCATCAGCCAGCCGGGGAAGCGCATGACCTCCCGGACCTCGTAGTTGGCCGCTTCGTAGTCCCCCTGGAGGCCGAAGATGAAGTCGGGGCAGGACAGGAACCGGACCATCCCGGTCCCCCGGCGGAGGGCCATCAGCCGGAGGGCCATCAGGCCGAGCACCGTCTTGCCGGAGCCGGGCGCGCCGTGGATGAACAGGTTGCCGCCGACCAGCTTGCGAGCCAGCACCTCATCCCCGAACGCGTCGACCAGGCCGCGAAAGTGCGGGGGGACCATCAGGCTGAACTGCTCCAGGATGGCGGCCCGGATGCGCTCTCGGTCCGCTGGAGTCATTCGCGGCTCAGGCGGTGATGCCAAAACCGTCAAACTTGTGGCCGACAGGTCCACGTTGATCTTTTTCACTACGGTCTCCTTGCTTCATTGCGGCCTCGATGACCTCCCACCGAGTCCGGTCCCCCCGACGCGTCCGTCCCCGCATCGCCGCCGGGCTGCGGCAGTTCTCGGCCCAAAAGGCGTCAGTCACGGCCCAGGCCATAAGCGCCTCTATCTCAGGCGGCGGGTGGCCGTCCACCTCGACCAGCATCCCGATCTCGTTGGCCCAGGCGGCGTAGCCGTCGAGCACCGGGTCGAGGCCGTTGGCGAACGGCTTGTGGGTCAGGCAGAGGTCCCGGAGCTTTTGAGCGAGGATGAGATAGTCGGGATTCCGCCGACGGCGGTCTTTTGTAGAGACGTTTTTTTCATTCTTACCATTCTTACCATTCTTACCATTCTTGTTTGTGGCCGGTTGTTGGCCGGTTGTTGGTCGGTTGTTGGTCGCTGTTTGGTCGTTCTGCTGGTCGATTTCTACGCTCTCGGACTGATAAATGCCCCAATTTGTTATAGTTACGACTGAGTATTTGTTGGTCGTTTTGATGGTCAGATTTCCTGACTTTTCCAAAATGGATAAGCAGGTCCGAATATTCCTCTCCGTCTGCCTTAATTCGGCGGCGGCGGCTTGGCGTCCGAAAATAAACTGGCCCGGCAGTAGGTCGATGAGCTGGTTTCCGACCATCGTTTTATGCCTCCGATGGCTTGCCCGAATCAGGCACCAGGTCCAGAATGTCCATATCTTCGGTCTCTGCATCAAGCCCGAATCCCGGCTCTTTCGCCACAGTCTTATCCAACCCCTATCCAATTAATTACCCTCAAGCACAAGAAAGCCCCCGGATCGGGCGGTGGAGGGCATTGGAACCCTTTGGAACCGTCACCGGGGGCTTCTGTGCTTGCCGTTGATTTTGTGGTCTCTCCAATGATTCCACCTTTGAGCCTGAGCATACATCCTGCTCCCTTTCTCAGCCTGCACCCAGTATAATATACCTATCCACGCCGCGTCAATCATTTTTTAAGAAGTCGGCCGGATTCCCTCGTTCCACTTGCGCGAGGTCGAAAGCGTCTTGAGTATGAGCCTACCGCGTGCCATTGGCAGTGTCGCCTCCAAAACGGATGATCCTGTCGGCAAGCTTCTCAGCGCGGTCAATGGGGATGCAAAAACCCTTACTTGTCCCGGTGGGTGCTGGCCGGTAAAGCCATTTAGGGTTATGTTGGTCGAGCCGTTTCAGCGTGTTCTTGCTAAATATATAAAAGATGGTATAGTCACCGATACCATAGAGCCAACTATTGTCATTGCGGTATATGCCACTCAGCACATAAGCGGCGTTGTCCTCATGTGCTTTTTCGGCGGTTTCTATATAGACGCGGCCCGTTTCAACCATCCGCTTGTCCAGCTTGATCTCAAGTCCCAAAAGGTTTTCCCGCTTGAACTGATATTGCTTGGAGGTCATGTTTTGTAACACAATGCCGCGCCGGTGTAGTTCTTCGCAAATGAAGTCCTGATAAGGCTTTGCGTCTTTTAGCTGGTATTCTCTATATTCTTCATAGCTGCCGAACTGCTCGCGGCTCCGGCCTGCTTGCCCCACGTCTCCCATCCGGGCACCTCCTTGCGGGCGAACAACTCTATGCGCTTCCCGTGAATGTAGAGCTTGTCTATGAGTTCCCGGAAATACTCCGGTTTCTCGGAATGAACGGCGCTCCTCTCTATTGAAATTACGCTGTCATGTAGTTCCGCCGCGTCCGGGATGCAGCTACCCCTTGTCGCCACAAGAAGCAGTTCGTGTCTGACCGAATTGTAATGGCCGGGGTTGTGCCCCACCTTGTCCCATATGAAGCTGGTCTTATATTGAAAGCCCCACGCCTCGATAACCTTGAATGAGTCCTGAAGCATAGGCGATGTAACCCAAAGAAAGAGCACGGCGTTGTCGGCGAGACTGTTCTTGATGTCGAGAGCACAAAGTTCATCAATGCTCATAGTCGAATAATGTTTCTCGGCGCGTCCGTATTGGCCGGTTATGACTCCGGCATCGGCGTATTGCCAGGGCGGGTCAGCGTAGACGACGCGGAACTTCCCTTTGATCTCGCCCGCAATAGCTTCGGCCGCCCGCTTCCGGCGGCGCACTTCCTGGCGAAGCTCGGCCCGCGTCCAGCCGTTTTGCTCGGCCAGATCAAGCAATTCGTCTTGTTCGGCTTTCGTCTCACGGCCCGCGACTTCTTTGTGATGAGACCAACTAAGAACTTCTCGCCGGCGAGAAGTTTCTATTTTGCCAGCAACCCATCCGGCATCGGCGAAAGTTTGGAAAGCAAAGCGTTCCGAATCAACAGCCTGGGCTGCCCGCTTGCCGTAAGCGTGCTCGCCATAGTGCCACCAGTCGCCGATCCACCACATGTAGCCGCTCTCGATGGCCGAAAGAGGGGCCGCTATCGCCTCCCATTGCTCGAAAGAAAGACCGGGCGGCAGTATAAGGGCCATCCGGGTAATTTTAGTTCCGGCGGGCAAGGACAAATCCAGAGCGGATTTAGCCAGCGGATACTTCAATCTCGCCTCCTTTCAGGCAAAAAGAAGCCCCTGCTCCGGGCGTAGATAGCGGCGGCGACCGCTTCGGAGACCCTCGGCAGAGGCTTCAGTTTGCTCAAATCGTGGTATCTCGCCGCCATATCTACTACCTCCTGCCGTCAATATACGCGCCCATCCGCGCCGTGTCCAGCGGTTTTTTCACCGGAACGCCTCCAGCCGTCCCGCCCGCGAGACGTGCCGCAGCCGCCGCAGCGCCCCGTCCCTTATCTGCCGGACCCGTTCTCGCGTAAGGTTGAGGTTCGCGCCGATCTCTTCCAGGGTGTATGTCCCGCCGCCGCCGAGGCCGTAGTAGAGCCGCAGGACCTCTCGCTCGCGGTTGGTGAGCGTCCCGAGCAGGCGCCCGAACTCCCCGGCCAGCAGGCCGGCGTCCAGCCGGTCGTCCAGATCGGGCTGCTTCCGGTCCTCGATGGCGTCCACCAGGTGCAGATCCAGCCGGAAGTCATCGTCCCCGTCCCGGTCGCATGCCGCGTCCAGCGACAAGGGTTGGCCGGACATGGCGAGCGCCCGGGCCAGCCTGTCCTCCCTCATCCCCATGGCCTCGGCCAGCTCGGCGAGCGACGGCTCCCGGCCCCGGCGCTGGCCGAGCCGGGCGCCGGCGCGATCAATGCGGTAGAGCTCGCCGATGCGGTGGGCGGGCATTCGGATCGTCCGCGACTGGTTGGCGACGGTCGAGCGGATCCGCGCCCGAATCCACCAGACGGCGTAGGTGAGGAACGTCAGGCCCCGACGCTCGTCCCAGCGCCGTGCCGCCATGATCAGCCCGAGATTGCCGGCACTGATCAGGTCCAGCAGATCAAGCCCGCGGCCCCGATAGTCCTTAGCCACTGTGACGACGAAGCGCAGGTTGGCCTCTACCAGCGCAGCCAGGGCCTCCGGGTCGCTGCTTTCGCGGATACGCCGGCCCAGGGCGGCCTCCTCCTCGCGGCTCAACAGCGGTATCTGGCCGATCTCCCCCAGGTAGCGACGAAGGGATGCGGAATGCGGCTCCGGCACGGGGTCAGGCCTCCCGGTCCAAACGTCGTATCCGGCTATTCAGCGTCGGTTGCATCAGCGGCCTCCTAAGCTCGGTTGGGGTCTTCTGCAAAACTTATCACACATCGTAATTCGTCGGATATACAGCCTTGTGTTATTTCACCTCGATCAACACGATCCAACAGAGAGGTCAATCTTTTACTATCGCCTGCAATGCTTCTTCAGCGGTCCATAGGTCACTCACTTTCCCGCCTCCTCTCTCAGCACCGCTTCAAGGCAGGAAAGGGCGGCGATGGTGGGGTCAGGGGCATATACTTCTTCCAGAGAGGTTGTTACATGCCTATGAGTATTGTAGTGAAAATATATGGCCCGCTCTTTCGGCACAAGCTTGCTTCTATTCCCCCAATACCAAGATATATCACGTTCGGTTAACTCACGCAGCACATCATCCAGCGTCGGCTCCCGGAAGCCCGTGCCGTGGCAGATAGGACACCTATACTCCTCACCCTCGAAGATGCCAGGCGAGTGCTTGCGGATCGAGGCGATCAGAGCTTGACTGGTCATTGGGTATTCCTCTCAATGCACTCAAGCCATGCAACAGCAACCGGCGTTTACTCCTTCGTCGCCGGAATGGTCCCGGCCGCGGCGTCCTCCGCCTGGGCGTCGATGATATCCGTCACGTAGTCGATGAGGTTCTTCTGGCGCCGGATCAGCCCGTTCAGGGCTTTGCGCTCGGCCCTCAACCTGTCCAGTTCCCTCACCTGGTTGTTTTGGTACTGCTCAAGCTCGTCCATTTTCATCTTCAATCCCTCCCTTTCGGTTTTTGGTTCCACGTGAAACGGGGTCCGGGGCGGAGTCCCTCGCCTCCCCCGGTCCGGCGTGACAGTCCGAGTTGGCCGGATCGGCTCCCGGACCCCGGTTTCGCTCAGTCAGTCAGCCGGGCGGTTCCATCGCTATTCAGGTCGACCATCTTCCCGTCGATCACCAGGCCGCCCAGCCGCATGTGCTCCCGCTGCTCGCGGTCCTCCAGGGCGTCCCGGCGCTCCTCCTCGCGCTCGGCGGCCCGGTCGTCCGTGTTCGGCTCGTACATTCGCCAGCCCATCGGTCCCCCCTCTCGATGTTATGGGGACGGGGTAGGTATCGAACCTACAATTCCCGTGGCCATCTCGGGCGTGTTCCGGTACTATACACTTCTCCGCCCCCAATTCGCTATTTAGTTAGAACGGCAGCCCATCGTCGTCCGCGCCCGGCTCGCGGTCCAGCCCGGCCAGCTCCCGGATTTGGGGCCGCCAGCGGGCATAGCCCTCGATGGAGTCGTCCCGGAGGTCTCGCTCAAGCTTCTGGATGATCCCCCGGCTCTGGCCTCGCGGCGGACCGCCGAGCTGCGCTTCCAGCGCGGTCTTGCGGTTGGACTCGCCGAGCAGGCTGGCGGCCTCGCAGGCCGAGCCCCAGACGGCCCAGAGGGTTTTGAGCATGTTCTCCGTCGGCGGCTTGCCATCGGCCTCCTTGTCCGGTTCCGGCTTGGCCGCGGCCTTCTCGACCGGCGCGCCCTCGCCGCCAATCTGCTTGATGAAGCGGACCGTTTCCTCAAAGCCCTCGGCCTCGTCCCGCTTTAGCTGGTCGATCAGGGCCGAGGCCCGCCACTTCGGCAGGTTGGTCAGGCTGTCGATCTGGCAATAGGCGTGGATGGCCCGCTCCTTGCCCTTGTAGTCGGCGACCCCGGCCTTCTCGCAGGCCGAGCCGAAGATCGCCCAGAGGGCCTTGCGCTGTCCCTCGGTCAGCGTTACCGGGTCGTCGCCCTCGCCGCCGGAGGACCCCCCGCCGTTCCGGGCGTCGCCGGACCGGGACCCCTGCGAAGCCGCGCCACCATTGGTCTTGGTTGCGCTGGCGTGGCCGCCGCCGTTGCTACCGGCCTCCTCGGCCCGCTCCTCATCCTGGCTGACGCCGGAGGGCAGCGCCGCCTTGAGCTTGCGAACGTCGCCGCCGGGCAGGGCGTTCTCGGGCAGTGCCGGCGGGTCCCAGCGGAACGCCTCTTTGTCTTTGGTACGGCCCCGGTAGGCACCGCCCTTGTGAACGTCGGCGAAGGCCGCGTCGAGCTTATAGAGGTAGCGGCCGATCCCCCACTGGACCGCCGCCCGCTTCATCGCACCGGACAGGCCGCCCTTGACCGGCTCGATGTCCGTGTTCTCCGCCCCGTCTTCCTTGGCGACCCACTCGCCGCTCTCCGGCCGATGGATCGAGATGATACAGACGACGCCGCCGGAGGGTCCGGCCCGGAACTCGTTTCGCCAGCCGAGCGGCCCGAACACCTCGTCAAGGCGCTCCATGATCGCCCGGTTCTGGACGTAGGGCACTACTATCGCCCAGATCGAGCCGTCGTCGCGCTTGCGGCAGGTCTGGACCTTCCACTCGATGTCCTCGGCGGGGAATGCCTCGATCAGTTTCCCCAGGTCCGGCTTCCGCTCCTCAGCCACGGAAAGCCCCCTCTCTCAAAAAAGGATAGGGCCCCGACTTGCGCCGAGGCCCCCGGCGCGGCGGTCGCACGGAGGAGTGGAGGCAGAACCGTGCTCACGCTCGCGTTTTTGATGGTCTTGATTTTGCAGTCTTCCGGCAAGGGTTCCACTCCTTTTTCAGCCACCTACAATATAGGGACCGGACGGCCTCCGGTCCAGCCTTTTCTCCGGCCTCAGCCCCGGGCGTCCCCGGCGTCGATCTCTTCGCGCCGTCGCCGGACGGCATCCGCGGCCATGCGGTCGCCCCGCGCGGCGGCGCGGGCCAGGCACCAGCCGAACAGCCAGCCGCCGACCCAGACTACCAGGCCAGTAATGCCAATCCACAGGATGTTGCTCATATTTAACTTCTCGCCTCCTTTGCCGCCAGAATATCACCGGCCATTGCCAAAGCTTCGGACCATGCTTCCCGGTATTCAGCAGTTACAAGATTTTTAAATTCAATCTCCTGTATCTTCTCCGCCAGTTCTTCGCCCGCATCGGCTTGGGTGCAAAGAGCATCAAAGTTTCTACAAGTTTCGTGCACGGCCTCGCTTACTTCTCTTCGGGATTCTAACGGTTCCTGATTCATCCTTCGCTCCTTTCCTGCCGCTCCCAGCGGTCCAGCACCTCGTCCGGGTCCGGCAGCTCGCCCGGCTCGCCCCGGATGGCCAGTCGCTCCGCCTCCACCGCGAACAGCTCCAAGATGCTCCGCCGGTCGGCGATGGAATGGCCGCGCCCGCGGGCCAGATGGTCCAGGTAGTTCTCGGCCCGCTGAAGCTGCTGCTCCGGGTCGGTCCGGTTAGGCTCGGTCATCATCGGGGGCGACCTCCCGTTCTCCCTCATCCAGCAACAGCGAGTCCAAGCCCGGCATCGACACCCGCCGGCCACAGGCCCGGCACTCATACTCCGCGCCAGCCGATCCCATGCCAGTCAGTTTGATGTGCCGGTGGGTGCAGGTCTCCGGCTCTATGAACAGCCTCGGCGCCAGCCGGGCGGCCATGCCCTGGACGAAGTTGATCTCGGCCAGGTCCTCATTCAGCGTCGCCGCGACCTGCTCCCTGGTGCCGACGCTGGGCTTTCCCGCCGTCAGACGTTCGATCCGCGCCTGGGCGTCCGCCTCCAGCAGGCCGCGCATCCGGTCCAGGACGGCCTCGAACTCCGCTCGGGTCGTCATCGGGATTTCGCCGCGTCGCGCAGCGCCTCGCGCGTCAGGACGATCTCGCGCTCGAAAGTGGTGGCGGCCTTGGCGACGGCCTCGCGCAGGGCGGCGAGTTCGGCGGCGATACCCTGAAGAGCCAGAACTAAAGCGCGGGACTGGTCTACGGACGGCTCATCATCGGCCTGCACGGTGGCCCTGGCGTGGGTTAAATTATCCAGAGCATCGGCGAACTTACTCTCGGTGTATGCCAGCATCATGGCATTTCCCCCTTCTCGACGGGCACGGCCAGCGTGGTCCGGCAGGCCGCGCAGTTATAGAGCCGCAGGTCCGGCAGTCCCGGCACGGTGTGCTGGACGCCGATGAACTCGCGGCCCCGGTCGTGGCGGCACCGGCCATCCGGGCGCTCGGCCAGCCGCCGGACGACCAGTTCGCGCGCCAGCCGGAGACCGTCCACCTCGGGCAGCGCCGCGAGTACCGCGTGGCCGGGCAGGTCGCCGTAGAGCAGGGCCGCCGATAGCAGCAGGTCCGCCGCCGAGTCGAGGTCCGTCCCGTCCGGCTCGCGCGGGCAGGCCCGGCGCAGGCTGGCGCCGATCCGCTTCCAGGCGAGCTCGAGGGCCGAGAGGGCCAAGCCGGCACTGGTGCTCCCACCTATTGACCGCATAATTCATGCTCCTTCCAGATAATCAATGAGTCGCGTGAATTGCCAAGAATTTTCAGCGTCCCCTGCGGCGTCCCCTGTGGCGTCCCCTGCGGCGTCCCCTGTGGCGTCCCCTGCGGCGGCCCATGTGGCGGCCCATGCGGCGTCCCCTGTGGCGTCCCCTGCGGCGGCCCCTGCGGCGGCCCATGCGGCGGCCCCTGCGGCGGCCCCTGCGGCGGTCCCTGCGGCGGTCCCTGCGGCGTCTAATTGTTCCTTATCAATTTCACCATGCGCGAACCGCCGGGCCGCCTCAATGGCTCGCGCCGGACGATCATCACCAGGATATTTCGCTGTCCACAGATGCAGGACGTGCTCGGCGCAATCGGCGGCGAATAGTCGGATCGCGCGCGGCCCCATCGCCTGCCGGATCAGCCGCGCTTGGCTGAACACGTGCTTATTGCCGCCATGCTCGACGTGCTCTCCGCGCCCCTCGGCCAGATAAATGTAGTCGCCTTGCAGCCATTGGAGTATATCTTTGGCCTCGACAAGGTGATAACCGCGCTTACATGGGATGATGTTTCGGAGCCGGGGCATCCAGCGACCGGGCCGCTTACCCTTCGGTAGATGCCACGCGCCGGAGCCGCCGTTGCAGGGCTCTCCATCCGCGTTCAGTATCTTGTAGTAATTCATGTTTCCGCTCCTTTCTCCGGTCGGCAGCTCCCGTCACGCTCAATCTGGCCCAGCGCCAGGTCCAGCCAGCCGGGCACCGGGACGTGCCCGCGCTCCCAGCGCCGGACGGTCCGCTCTGAGCAGTTGAGCCAAAACGCGAGGGCGGCGCGGGATAGACCGAGCGCGACGCGGCGGGTGGTTAAATCGGCAGGGATCATCTCCGCTCCTTTTTGAGGGGTCCATCTCTACCTTCCGTCCTTAATATATATCATCCCGGACAGATTGTCCAGCCTTTTTTTCACTTTTTTTACGATTTTTTCCTGGGCCGCCGGGCTGGCTCCCGGCCGCAAAAAACCCGGAGGGGGGTCCGTTCTTTCGTCTGGACCCCGCCGTCCGGGTTCGCTCGCCCTCCCGGCTGAGGGAGGACTTACGGCGAGCTTGCTTGCTTGCTCTCGGCCTCGGATGGCTCCGGCTTCTTCAGGCCGTCGGCCAGGCCGCGCAGAATGTCATAGGCCGTATTCCGGACGTTGCCCCAGACCTTAGACGAGCTCTCCTGGCCAGCCTTCCGATTGATGGTCCGGCCTATCAGCCGGCCGAGCTTGAAGGCCAGCTTGTAGGTCAGCGTCCGCGGTGTGATGGCGACGCCAAGAGCCGCCGCGATTGCCACCACGGCGTCGAGGTTGCTGATCGCCCAACTGGCCGCGTGCGTCAGTATCCCGATCAGGTGCATTTGGCTGCTCCTTTCCGGTTGAATCGACTATCTCGACCACGATCTTCGTCTCCGGCTCCAGCAGGGCGATCAGGGCCGCGAAGGCCACCCGCGACCGCAGGACCGCCCGGCGACCATCCAGCCAACCCGACTGCTCGCCTGGCAGGATGCAGCCGTCAGTGTCCGTCGCCCAGTTGCCCCAGTGTATTTCGATGTCCCGGCGGTTCGGGACGTTCACCAGCTTGAACGTCGGCCCGTAGGTCGGCGACTCGAAGCGGACGGCCCGGTAGACCCCCGGCGGGATGCAGGACTCGCCCGGCAGATTATCCCGCCAGGGCGGCTCCAGCGTCGCGCATTGGTACTCCCCGTCCAGCCGGAGCTCGCCGACGGTCTCCGTCGGGTTGCTCTCGCGGCGAATGATCTTGAGCTGCCTCATGCCGTTTCATCTCCCGGCGGGGTCAGAGTTGCCGCCCAGGATGCCCGCCAGGGCCTCCAGGACGCGCCAGGACCGGCGATGTCCCCCGGAGACGCCTTTCTCTCTCTCTACCTGGCCGGGTATTCACTGTCCGGCTCTTCTCAGAGCAGGACCGCGCCGGATAGCAGCGCGATCTCCGCCTCGGCCCGGTTCAGCTTTACGTCGACGGCCGCCTCGTCCTTGGCCGCGATCTTGATGCCCTCGGCTTCGGCCAGTTCGGACAGCCGCCGGAGCCGGGTAAGGAGCTGGTCTATGGTATTCACCTTTTCCCTGATGCGGTTGTTTCGCTGCATCAAGCCGTCGAGCTTTACCAGCCTCGCTTCGTTCATACCGCCTCCAATTCGGTTACGCGGCCTCTCAGCCGCTCGTTTTCGGTCTCCAACTCGACGATCCGGCCCTCGTGGTCCTGGAGCGCCAAGTGGTGGCCGGCGATCACCACCCCGCGCCGCATGGCCGCCGGCAACCCCTCTTCGTCATAGACCAGGAAATCGGCCAGCCCCGCTTCGTGGAAATCTTCGGCGATGAACCCGAAGCTGGTCTGTGGCGTCGCCCCGTCCTTCTCTTGCTTGGTGTCGTAAGACCGGACCGGCTGATCCAGGAATGCGCGCAGATTGAGCGGCCAGCCGCGCACGTTGTCCTTGAATCGCAGACTGGAGCTTTCATAATAGATTAGATCGTTGCCGGCGTCATATTCAACGGCGGCCCCTGCGTAGCTCTTGCCGTAAAACCCGTCTATGGACAGCGCCCCGGCGAGTGCCCCGGCGAGTTGAAATTTCATTCCATAGGTGCCGCTGCCCCAAGTCGTGCCCGGCGCGGCGTCATACACCAGGACCAGACTGTCCGCCGAGTAATCATAATAGGTATAGCGGGCCGCCAGGTCGCCGCAGTCCCAGAGGATGCCCGCGTCGAAATTGCCGGTGTGCTCGATCTCGAAGACTGACCCGGCGGAGGCCTGCGCCCGGCTCATCACGCAGCGGTTAAGGCCGCCGTCGATCAGGAGCGCGCTGGCCTCGCCATCAGTCTCGAAGCGGGAGTCGAGGTCTATTCCGCCCTCGTTAAAGACCGTCTCGGTGCTGGAAAAGCTGAGTCGGCTGTCATTTGTTATCGCTTGTCCAGCAGCTATTCCAAAGTCCGCATATATTGCAAGCACATCGTTATATTTGGATATAAAAAAGTTCGAGCCCGCGTCGGAGCTTTTCCACCCAGTTTGATAGTAACAGTCAAAGGCGATGTTGATACTATCGTGTGACATATTCATTAGTTGCATCAGCGGGTAATCATCGCTCGCCGTCGTGAACTGCATATGAGGTCCGGCCGCGCTCGCGTTCGGCCCCTCAATCGCCAGCTTCGCCATGCCGACGGCGCCCTTCGGCGGGTCGGTGCCGATCTCGCCGATCATGAGACCGGAGAGGATGTGGACGTACTGTCCGCTGGTGAGGCGAAGACCTTCAGCCAGTGCTCCCGTATTCCGTGTGAACCAGGATATCCGGGTCGGATAGGCCACCTCCGACCAGTTCCCATCGGCCACGAAACGGACATGGCTTCCGACATAGTAGTTGGTGCCCCCGAATCCGAAGGCGGGGATGAGGCCGATATAGTCGCCCGAGACCAGGGCAACCTCCCCGGCCCCCACGTCGCGCGACTTATAGAAGCACAAGGCAGCGTTGTCTATATTGGCTCCGCTCTCGGCGAGGTACATGTTCCACGCCTCCAGCTCGCAGCCGGGCATCGATATCCCATAGACCGATCCGCGAATCATAACCTCCCCTATCTCTATCTGGCCCACCCCGGCGGTGTTGAAGAAGGTGATGTTCCCGCTCGCGTCCCACTGCCCCAGCGAGGCGGCATTCAGCCTGATCCTTATCCCGTTGGTCGAATCCACGGTGATGTTGACCTTGCCCGCCCCGTACTCCCCGAGGCCGATCCCCCACGCGGTCGCCGCGTAGCCGTAGACGCCGTTCAGGTTGCCGAACTGGCTGTAGTAGGTCTGCGTCGTCCAGGGCGCGCCCGCGTGGGTGAACACCCGCACGTAAGGCGCGTTCCCGGCGGTGGCCCCGGAGGCGATCAGGACGCCGCCCTCGCCGGACGCCCCGTAGTTGACGACCGTGGCGCCCTTCTTCCAGGCTGGATTAGTGTTCGGGGCGTAAGCGCCGGCCATGTCCCGGTTGACGATGTAATTTGGTGCGCCCGCGCTGTTTGTCACTTCGAACCACTCATCGTCGAGGCCGTCCTTGATTCGCAGCATGTCCCCGACGGCGAAGGTCTCGGCCCCGGAGACGAGCAGATATACAGGCCCCTCCCAAATGGTCATATCACCAGCCAGCACGTCCGATGGCCGGACCAGCAGGTAGCCGCCGACGGCCGATACCACGTCCTTCTGGAAGACGGCCGTGCGGATCATGCCCCGCGCCCGGATGTTGCCGACCTCCAACAGGTCCGGCTCAAGCGTGAAGCCCGCGCCGGCGACTCCGGTCACGTAGTTGGATGAGCGGACGCGCAGGTTGGCCCCGTCGATGGTGATGTAGTTTCCCGCCGTCGGCCCGCAGCGGATGAGCGTGTTCCCGGCGTCGAGGAGTATCTTGGCGCTGGCCGCCGTCGCGTTGTCGGCGAGCGTGGTGCTCGTGAAGTGGAATCCGGCGAGCTTCTGCTGCGTGTCGCTCATCTCGAAGATCACGGTCGAACCGTCGGTGGCATAGCCCTTAAGGCCGTAGACCCCGGCGGACAGGTAGCCGACCTCCACGCGCTTGGCCGTGTCCTCATAGACGATCAGCCCCGGATTGCCGGAGGCGAGGACCACGCCGTCATTCGGGCTGGATGTGGGCGTCCCCGAGGCCAGCTTGTACAGGTAGCCAGCGATAACCGTCCAGCCGGCGATAGCGCCGGAGGTGGCCGTGATCGATCCGGTTATCGTGGCGCTCGAAGCCGTGAAAGCCCCACCGGCCGTGAGCGACGTGTTGACGCCCGCCCAGGACAGGTTGGTCCCGTCGAACTTGATGAAGCGGGTGCCGCCCGCGCCGCCGGCGTAGAATCGCGGCGTCCCCGCGTTGTATTGGCACTGGACGCCCTGGTTGCCGAAGGTCGAGGTCTTGAACCACCACTGCGTCCCGTCGAGGTCGAAGGCGGCGGTGTTGGCGGCGTTCTGGATCAGGCCGGTGACCAGCGTCCCCATGTCCGGCGAGCCGTCGGAGAGATATCGTTGGGTTGTCCCGCTGAACGAGCCGGAGAAGTCTGAGGCGGTGCCCGCGCTCGTGTAAGCCTTGACCCAGAAGAAAAACTCGGTGTTGCGCAGGAAACCGCCCGATGGGGCGATCTCGCCGGTCGTGACGAAGCCGCCAGCCTCATAGTAGCTGGTAACCAGGCACATGGCGGTTGCGGTGTTCGGGTCATTCACCGTGTTGTACCAGACCTCGTAGTAGCGGGCACCCTCGACGACCTCCCAGGCCAGCTTGACGCCCGCCCAGGTGGTGTCGAGAACCTCCACCGCGATGGGTGCCGACGGCGCGACCGGCACCTGGTCGATGGCCTCCGAGTCGTCGGCGGCCGCCGGCAGGTCCTGGCGGGCTTGGTTATCGTTGACGCTCCGCAATTTGACGTATAGCGTGTCGCCGACCTTGAATTTCCCCTTGGCCCCGTCGAGCACGTAGCCCGCGCCGCTCTTGTCGTTCCCGTAGTAGACGTAGGTCGAGTCATCGGTGGACAGCCAGACCTCGACATGGTTCCAAAAGATATTGTCGGGCGGCGTGAACGTCAGGGTCACCGTCGACGTCCAGGAGTGGTCGGCCTGCTCCACGATGTCGGCCGCGGCGGTCTCGGTCAGCGTGATGGCCGTGCAGGTCTCGGCCGTCCACGGGTTCGGCAGGGTCGCCCCGCCGGTGTTCGCCTGGGACGGCGCCTTGACGTCCGAGTAGATGTTCTGGTACTCGCGGAGGATGAAGTGCATCGTGTGGTCGTCGTTGTAGGACTTCCCGACTACCACGAACGCCTTGGCGTTAAATCCCGTCGTGGCGCTGAATGTCACAGCCACCCGGTCGTAGAGTTCGAGGTCCGCAGCGCTGTCGGTCGTGTCGCCGGAGATGCAGTCGAGTTCGACCATGTAGCGGCACCAGGTCACCCGGTTGAACAGGAACTGGGCCCGCCGCTGGGCGATCTCCTCGTTGGTGATGTATTGGCAATTCTGCGTGAGCAGCTTTTCGCCCACGTCGTTCACGCTGTCGTCGTCCCGGACTGTCACCTGCGACTCCGGGAAGGTCGCGGCGGTCCCGTCCAGGTAGTTGACGCGGACGGAGTTGGCGACCAGCTCGCGGCTCCAGGACACCGAGCCGGGGACTATGTTCGAGGTCGTGAAGGTGTAGAGGGCCGAACTTTGGAGGTGGTCGTAGACGACCTTCCAGACCGTCGCGTAGCTGGAGTTCATCGATTTGACGAGCGTCCCGTGGAAGCTGGAACAGATCAGCCGCTGCATGTCGCCGAGCGACATCTCGGTATCGAATGAATAGTCAAAGCGGTAGCGCGGGATCGTATGGCCGGAGGGCACGGCGTCGGCGTACTCCTCCAGGGCCAGGAACGACGTGGTGTCGATGGTGACGGTCTCCTTGCGGACGTTCACGAGGAAGTCGCGGAGGATGACCGCCGGGTTGCGCGTGAAGCCCTCCGTCATGTCGATGTCGGCCTTGTTCGCCACGAGCAGGCAGGAGGTCGCGCCCTTGTCGTCGAGGTCGCTGCTCAAGGCGTCGCCCATCCTGGTGACCAGGCTCGCCGAATACTGGGCGACCCAGCCCTTGCCGAGCGTGCTCGTGATGTACGACCGCAGCTCCGAGAGCGTGTCCTTGTTCGCGTCGGTCAGCGTCAGGACGTCGCTCCCGGCATACTGGCCGCCGGTGATGGTGAGCGTCATGGTGTTCCCGGAGATGGCGACCGTGGCGTCCGTCGCCGGCGGGCTGCCGCTGTTGGCGTTGTAGATGTAGAAGACGGTCAATCCGCCGTCGGCCAGCGGGATCGGCGCCAGCTTCCGCGCCTGGACGATGGCCTTGATCTGCGGGTTGGCCCAGAACTGGTTGGAGCTTTTGTCGATGCTGACCTTGGCCCAGGCGGTCCCGCGCCGCGCCTGGTTTTCCCCGGCCGTGAACTTGGTCGCCGAGGCGTCGGCGGTCTGCGTGCGGTTGCCAGGCCAGTCGGTCGTTATGCCGGAGGACCGCTGCTGGCCGTTGAGATAGATGTCGGTCGTGGTCAACTGGTTGACGGGTCCCTGGCAAAACGCGGCGGCGACGTAGAGCATCGAACTGGAGCCGATGCCCGCCTCGGCCTGGACGTTGTAGCCCGGCAGGAGCACCCGCCCGTAGGCTAAAGGCACGCAGTCGGTCCGCCGGGGCGCGCCCGAGGCCGTCCCGTATCGGCTAAAGCCCTCCCGATATCGGTGGGAATGTCGGGCGAAATAATCCTGAATCTGGTAGATGGCGACGCCGGCGAACACCCCGCCGACGGCGAAGGGCGCGATGGTGGCCAGGAGCGATTTGGCGGCGACCGCAACGCCGGTCTCGATCCCGCGCTCGGCGGCCATCGCCCCCTGAATACCGATGGGAACAGGCATTGCTCAGTCCACCCCCGAGGATTCGGTTTCGATGGGAACGGCCAGGAAGCCCCCGAAATTGGCCTTGTTGTCCGCCGACGGCCCCGAGGCCGTATTGTGCGCACAGGTGTTGTAGAGTTTGGTGCAACCCTTATAGAGCGTCCAAGTATCATTCTCGGCCGGAGTCACGGCGGCCCCGGCGTCGGTCTGTAGCGGCAGCTGCCAGATGATTTTATCGCTTGACGCCGTAAAACTATAGACAGTCCGAGTAAGGGTCTTTCCGATGGAAGCTATTGTTATCTCGATGATTCCCTCATTCCAATAGCCATTGATATCGACAATTTGAGAGTCCGTAAGCTGCGTTGAGGAACAGCCGGCGGCGTCGGCTGCGTTCAGTGTCCCAGTGCGCTTCATCGGCGCGATCGCCACGTCGGTCAGGTCTGCATAGCCATCGGCGTTGCACTCGGTCCCGCCGAAGCGCCAGCCGCAGAGCTGCGAAAACTTCCGGCCGGTCCACTTGCGGGCGATCCCCTTGTCCTCGGACGCCCGGATGGCCAGCCAGGTGTCGTCGAGGCCGGCCGAGTTGATCCAGCCGTCGAAGACCAGCTCGAAGTCGTTATCGCCGAGGTCGTCGGTGAATACGCGGCGGATGATGAGCTTGCAGAGCGTGAGCTGGCTGTACCAGACGTAGGCCGTCATGTCGCCCGACACGTTGTCGAGCCGGAGTTGGGCGGTCTGCGGCTGGTCCTCAAGCATCTGGACCGGGCCGACGACCATGGCCTTGGCCGTCCAGGTCTGGCCGGAATTCCAGGTTGTGTCGTCCTTGCCGGAGCAGAAATAGATGGTCCCCTGCTCAAGCTGGATTTCCACCAGCCAGACGGGCTTCTTGGCCGCCGCCTTTATCTGCGTCAGGTAGTCCGCGCTCAGTGATTTGGCCATGTTTTAAAATTTACCTCATGCTGGATTAAATTTCTCCACGAGTTCGTTTTTTTACCCACGTTTTGAAATCTTCCTCACGCAAAGCTAAATTTGCTTTTGCTCTCGTTTTTTTACCCACGTTTTGAAATCTTCCTCACGCAAAGCTAAATTTGCTTTTGCTCTCGTTTTTTTACCCACGTTTTGAAATCTTCCTCACGCAAAGCTAAATTTGCTTTTGCTCTCGTTTTTTTACCCACGTTTTGAAATCTTCCTCACGCAAAGCTAAATTTGCTTTTGCTCTCGTTTTTT
>Ga0307376_10000911_pt1 | contig 34283 bp, 31 predicted proteins | sample TR2MG_FD_202536 | JGI IMG/M metagenome (GOLD analysis project Ga0307376, IMG submission 202536) | Soil microbial communities from Risofladan, Vaasa, Finland - TR-2 | ecosystem: Environmental > Terrestrial > Soil > Coastal area > Acid sulfate soil | place: Finland: Risofladan, Vaasa | collected...
TGTTGAGCAGCATCGCGGATTGGAGGTTCACTATCTCGTTCGGACGAAAAACGGTTTTAGCCATAGACTTCCTTCGCTCCGCTGACCGTCCCTACTGGGACGAGGTCCCTAGCGGGACGAGGTCCCTGCCGGGACGAGGTCCCTGCCGGGACGAGGTCCCTACTGGACGAGCTCGTCTCCCTCGCCGCGGGATATGATGATCTCGCCGGTCTCTTCGAGGTGACGGATGATCGAGACGATCTTCTGCTGGGCTTCCTCGACGTCCTTCAGGCGCACCGGCCCCATGAACTCCATGTCTTCCTTGAGCATGGTGGCGGCTCGCTTGGACATGTTCTTGAAAATCTTCTCCTGCACCTCGCCGTCGACGCCCTTGAGCGCCTTGGCGAGCTCCTGGCCGTCGACCTCGCGCAGGACCTTCTGGATGGAGCGGTCGTCCAGGAGGACGATGTCCTCGAAGACGAACATCTTCTTCTTGATGTCCTCGGCGAGCTCGGGAGAGTCCTCTTCAAGCGCCTCTATGATGCCCTTCTCGGAGGTGCGGTCGACGAGGTTCAGGATCTCGACGATGGAGTCGACGCCGCCCGCGGCGGTGAAGTCCTCGCTCGAGAGCGTCGACAGCTTCTTCTCGAGGACACGCTCGACTTCGCGCAGGGTCTCGGGCGAAGTGCGGTCCATGGTCGCGATGCGCTTGGCGATGTCGGACTGGACGTCGTGCTGCAGCTTCTGGAGGATGTAGGCGGCCTTGGCCGGCTCGAGGTAGGCGAGGATGAGGGAGATGGTCTGCGGGTGCTCGGTCTGGATGAAGTTGAGGAGGTGGGCCGGATCGGTCCTCCGGATGAAGTCGAAGGGCCGGACCTGGAGGGAAGTGGTGAGCCGGTTGATGATGTCTATGGCGCGCTGGGAGCCGAGGGCCTTCTCCAGAAGCTCGCGCGCGTAATCGATGCCGCCCGAGGTTATGAACTCGGCGGCCATCATGAGCTCCTGGAACTCGGTGAGAACGGCGTCCTTCTGTTCCGGCTCTATCGTGTCGAGGCGCGCGATCTCGTAGGTGAGCTTCTCGATCTCGTCCTCGCGCAGGTGCTTGAAGATCTCGGCCGAAATTTCCGAGCCGAGGGTGACGAGGAAGATGGCCGCCTTCTGGCTGCCTACGAGGTCCTTCACGCCCTTGGACTTCTTGGCGGGCGCCGTCGCCCCGGCCCCCGCGCCCTTTCCCCGCGCCTGCGCCTGCTGTGCCATGGATTATTCCTCCCGGATCCAGGTCCTGATGAGCTGGGCGACGTCCTCGGGATGCTCTTTCGCCATGTTGATGGCGTGCTCCTGGAGCTCGAGCCGCTTGCGCTCCTCGACGGACATGGACACCTCTATGTTCTGCTCCTCCGCCTGACGGATGGCGTTCTCGCGCAGCATGCTCTGCTCAATCGCCCGCTTCTCCTCCATGATGCGCCGGCGGCGCTCGAGTTCGCGGGAGACCACGCGGAACACGATGAAGGCGATCATGAGCACCGCCAGGCCGATCAGCGAGTAGAGGATGATCTGGTTGAGCTGCAGCTTGCGCAGGTACTGCTGGTCCTCGGTGGCGAACTGGGCGGTGCGATCGAAGGGAATGTTCTGGACCGTCACCGAATCGCCCCTGTCGGCATCATAGCCCACCGCGTCCTCGATGAGAGCCTGGGCATCCTTCAGCTGGTCGGGAGGGATGGGAATATACTGGCGCTCTATGCCTCCCTGCGGAAGCATGACGAGGCGGCCCTTGGCGTCGTACTTTTCCTGCCACTGGCCGTCGATGTTCACCGAGACCGTGATTCGCTGGATCGAGGGCGCGGACACCTCGTCGATGTTGCGCACGTTGATCTCGTTGTTCTGCGTGAGGGAGTGCTGGGTCATCTTGCCTTGGGAGTTCTGCAGGTCCTTGTACGCCGGCGGCGTCTGGCCCTCGGTCCCGGCCGGCCCCTCGGGATTGAAGCCCGTGCCTTGCCACTCGGTCGTCGTCTCTACCTTGGATCGCGTGATCGAGGGCACGACGACCGAATCGTCGTAGGGCGAGTGGGGAGTGCGCGGCTTTATGGTGACCGGGAAGTACTCCTGGGTCTTCACGTTCTTCTTCGACATGTCCATGTCGATCTTGACGTTGAGGTCGCGCACGCGGTCGGGCGTGTAGATCTGCTGGAGCGCCGTAAGGACCTTGGCGCGGTACTGGGCCTCGAGGTCCATGATGAGCTTCTGTTCCTGCTTGGTCTGCTGCAGACGGTCGAAGTCCGCCATGTTGGCGAAGTCGTTCAGGATGACGCCGTTCTGGTCGGTGATGACTATGTTGTCGTCGGTGAGCCCCTCGATCGCGAACTTCAGCAATTTCTGGATACCCTCGATCTTCTTGCGGTTCGTCGTGATGTCGGAGCCGGGCTTGGGATAGAGGATGACGCTCGCGGTGACCGGTTTCTGGTCCTCCTGGAAGAGCTGCTTCTCGGGCATGACGATGTTCACGTCGGCCTTGTCGATGTCGTCGAGAGCCTCGATGTGCCGCGTGACCTGCGCCACGATGGCCCGGCGCAGGTTCACGTTGCGCTCGAAGTCGGTGGTGGTCCAGCTCTGCATGTCGAAGATGGACCAGGGATTGGTGCCCTTGGGAATGAGGTCGTCGCGGATGAGGATGCCCCTGGCCCGCATGGCCGTCTTCTGATCCTTGACGTAGATGATCTTGTCGACGCCCACGGTGTACGCGATGCCTTGGGCGTCCAGCTTGTTCGTGATGAGCTGCATCTCGTCGTCGGAGCGGATGGGCGATCCGAGGATCTTGACCATGGTGGGCGCCGCCGAGACCCGGAGCAGGACCACCACGGCTATGACTGCCGCCAGCACGATGCCCGACAGGATGAGCTTCTGGACGATGGTCCACTTGGACCACATCGTCTTGACCTGCTCAGTCAGTTTCTTCAACCAATCGTTCATGTCCCCCCCCAGCGCGGACCTCGCGTCCGCTTATGAAACCGTCGACCGCGCCCGGATTCCCCCGGTCCGGGCGCCGCCCCAATCGGCGCCCGTCCCAGCCGGATGCGGCCGGCCAAAGGCTTACCTCGTATTGATCACGTCCCTCCACGCGGTGACGACGCGGCTCAGGATCGTCCGGGCGATGTTGAGCGACATGTTCGCCTCGGCCATGGCTATGGTCACGTCCTGGACATCGACGGTGCCCGGATTGACGAGCATCTTCTGCACCTCCGCGTCGCTCTTGACCTGCGAGGCGTTGACCCCGTCCATGGCTTTCAGGAGCGAGTTCTCGAAAGTCGCCGAACTGCCGGCGCGACTTCCCGCGGCGCCGTCCACGGAATCCGAAGGCGACAAAGGCCCCGTGAGGCCATCGGCAGTGTAGTGCATGGGATTGGTGCGCGCAAGGCGAGCGGGAGCGCCGCCTCCGCCTATGGGATCGGCGGGCCGGAGCGGCGCCGTCAACTGGGCAAGATCGATCGCCATTCACTACCTCCCGATCTCGAGCGCCTTCATGAACATGGACTTCGAGCCGTTGACTATGGCCGCGTTGGCTTCGTAGGCGCGCGAAGCCGCGATGAGATCGACCATCTCGGTGACTATGTTGACGTTGGGCATCTCGACGTAGCCGGCCTTGGGGCCGGTCTTGATGGCGTCGGGGTGGGTAGGGTCGTAGACGAGCCGCGGCGGCGAGGTGTCCTTCTCGATCTCGACGACGCGCACGCCCCGCCCCACCCCGTCGTCGAGCTGGCCGGGCACGAACGGAGTCCTGTAGAAGGGCTGATCGACGCGCGGAGCCAGGATGACGCGGCTGCGCTGGAAAGGGCCGCCCTCGGGGGTCCTCGTCGTGCTGACGTTGGCGATGTTGTTGGCGATGACGTCGGAGCGCAGGCGCTCGGCCGTCATCCCCGAGCTGGCGATATCGATGGAGGTGAAGAGTCCCATGTTCTAAGCCTCCTACCTCAGGACCAGGTTGACCTGGCCGAATTCGTAGCTCACAGCCTGGGCCTGGAGGGTGTACATGAGCTGGTTCTGCACCGAAGCCATGAGCTCCTCCTCGGGGTCCACGTTGTTGCCGTTGTTCTTGGACGTGGTCATGTAGTCGAGCACCCGCCGCGGCTGCACGGTCCGGTAGTCCACCGGCTGATAGTTCGATATATGGCGGGGATTGTCCGTCGCGAGCATGAGCGCCGGACGATCCTGGGTCGATTCGAGGGCTTGCTTGAGGCTGGACTCGAAATTGATCACCGAACGCTTGAAATTCGGCACGTCGGCGTTCGCGATATTGTCCGCGATGACCTGCCGGCGCAGGGTGGCCACGTCCATGGACCGCTGCAGGAGATCGACCGTTCTTCCGAATGACGTTCCTTCGAACATTCACTTCGCTCCTAGGAAGGATTCGGACCCCTCGGGGTCTCCCTTCCTTGGTATATTTTCGGCTTTCGGGGCCCTCAGATTAGGCAAAACCGAAGCCGGGGCCGGTGCGGGCGGAAGCGGCGAGAAAAAAAGCGAAGGCGAAATAGAAAGGCGCAAAGGCGCAGAGGAAAAGAAAAGGTGGATTAGGAAGTGAGGAAAACCCATCGGCGTGGAGACAACGCGAATTCCATGATCCGCCACGCCATTCTCACCCGTTCTCATCCTGCCATCTCCCCTTTCCTCTTCGCGTCTTTCGCGTTTTCCATTCACTCCCAGCCTCCGCGGTCCGATTCTCTCCGTCCCCTTACAATATGTACTTGCTCAGGTCCTGGCGCTCGGCGAAGTCCCTGAAGCGGGAGTCCACGTAGGCCGTGTCGACGGTCACCTTGACCCCGGCCATGTCCGGCGCCTCGAAGGACAGTTCCTCCAGGAGCCGCTCCATGACGGTCTGGAGCCGCCTGGCGCCGATGTTCTCCGTGTGCGCGTTGGCCGCCGCCGCTATCTCCGCGATGCGCGACACGGCCTCGGGAGCGAACTCCAGCTCGACCCCCTCGGCCGAGAGCAGCATGCTGTACTGGGTGATGAGGGCGTTCTTGGGCTCGGTGAGGATGCGCTCGAAGTCCTTGCCGGACAGGGCCTCGAGCTCGACGCGGATGGGAAAGCGGCCCTGCAGCTCGGGGATGAGGTCCTGGGGCTTCGACACGTTGAAGGCGCCGGCCGCGATGAAGAGGATGTGCGACGTGTCGATCGGTCCCCATTTGGTGTTGACCGTGGAGCCCTCGACGATGGGCAGGATGTCCCGCTGCACGCCCTCGCGCGAGACGTCGACCCCGGCGGAGTTCCGTCCCTCGCGATTGGCTATCTTGTCGATCTCGTCGATGAAGACGATGCCGGTCTGCTCGACGCGGTGCCGGGCCTCCTCGGCGGCCCGGTCGGGATCGACGAGCTTGTCCAGCTCCTCGGCCGCGAGGATCCGCCTGGCCTCCGCGACGGTGACGGACTTCTTCTTGCGCTTGCCGCCGAAGAGGCCGCCCAGGCCTCCGAGACCGCCCAGCGCGACCTCCATCTCCTCCATCTGATTGCCCGAGAAGATCTCGATGGCGGGTCCGCCCCCCTGCACGGTGATCTCGACTTCACGGCCGTCGAGCTTGCCGTCGCGCAGGAGCGAACGGAACTTCTCGCGGGTGTCGGCGCCGGCCGAGCTCTTCGGATCGCCCGTCTGGCCGATGGGGATGTAGGTGGCCTGGGTGGAACCGACGGGCTCGGTGGCCGAGGTGATGCCCGGCAGAAGCAGGTCGAGGAGGCGCTCCTCGGCGCGCCGTTCGGCCTCCTCCTTGACGCCCGCCTGCATCTCGGTCTTGACCATGGCCACGCCGGAGGCCATGAGGTCGCGGATCATGGACTCGACGTCCCGGCCCACGTAGCCCACCTCGGTGTACTTCGTGGCCTCGACCTTGATGAAGGGGGCTCCGCAGAGCTTGGCCAGGCGACGAGCGATCTCGGTCTTGCCGACTCCGGTGGGGCCGATCATGAGGATGTTCTTGGGGGCTATCTCGTCGCGGATATCTTCGGGCAGGCGCTGGCGCCGCATGCGGTTTCGCAGGGCCACGGCCACGGCCCGCTTGGCCTTGAGCTGCCCGACGATGTAGCGGTCGAGCTCCTCGACGATCTTCCGGGGGGTCATCGTCGCGAAATCTTCGCTCATCCTATCTCCTCCACCACCACGCGATCGTTCGTATAGATGCAGATGCCCGAGGCGATGCCGAGGCTGCGCGTCGCGATTTCCTTGGCCGAGAGCGCGGTTCCGTCGAGGTAGGCCAGGGCCGCGGCGTAGGCATAGGGCCCGCCCGAGCCGATGGCGATGACGTCCTCGGCCGGCTCGATCACGTCGCCCGTGCCCGAGAGCAGGAGCGACTTCTCCGCGTCGGCCACGAGGAGCAGGGCCTCGAGCTTTCGGAGCATCTTGTCGGTGCGCCAGTCCTTGGCCAGCTCCACCGCGGCGCGCGTCAGGTCGCCCTGGAATTCCTTGATCTTCGCCTCGAAATGCTCGAAGAGCGTGAAGGCGTCGGCGGTGGCGCCCGCGAAACCGACGAGGACCTTGCCGTCCAGGATCGTGCGCACTTTCTTGGCGTTGCTCTTCATCACCGTGTTGCCCATCGTGACCTGGCCGTCACCGGCCATCGCCACCTTGCCGTCGCGGCGCACCGCGATCACCGTCGTAGATCGGATCCTCATGTCGCTCACTTCCCTCGCCCACCGTGCGGGTGGGCCTGATCGTAGACTTTCCTGAGCCTTTCCATGTCGACGTGCGTGTAGATCTGCGTCGTCGACACGCTCGAATGGCCCAGGAGCTCCTGGACCACGCGTATGTCCGCGCCCCGCCCCACGAGGTGGGTAGCGAAGCTGTGCCTGAACGAGTGCGGCGTCACCCTGGCGCGAAGGCCGGCGCGCTCGGCGTAGCCTTCGATGAGCCATTCGATGCCCCGCTCCGTGAGCCTGCCGCCTCGCGCGTTGACGAAAAGGAAATCGCCTTCGGAGCCTTCGCTCGCGGCGCGCGCGCCCACGGTTCCGCCGCGGCGCCGCGTCTCGGTTCCGGATCGCGCGACGCGCGCGGCGCGCATGCTTAGGTAGGCGGCCAGCGCGCTCCGAGCCGGCTGGGCGAGGAACACGATGCGCTCCTTCGATCCCTTGCCCCTGACCCGGGCCGTCCCGCCCGCGAGGTCGAGCCGATCGAGGGTGAGGCCCGCGGCCTCGCCGACGCGGCAGCCCGTCGAGTACAGCAGCTCGAGTATGGCCCGGTCCCGGACCGAACGGAAATCGTCGCCCGACACCCCCGAGATGAAGGCGTCGGCATCGGCCTCGAAGAGGAAGCGCGGCAGCTTCCGCCGCGCGCTCAAGGACTCGAGGTCGCGCGAGGGGTCGATGGCCATGGCGCCGAAACGCACCCGATAGCGGTAGTAGCCGCGCACCGCCGACAGGGCGCGGTTGACGCTGGAGGCCGCCTTGCCTTCCGAGACGAGCTCGGCGGCGAAGGCGCGCAGCTCGCGCGTGCCGACCTCGTCCGCGTCGGCCCCGGCCGCGGCGAGAAAGACCTCGAAGCGTTCGAGGTCCTCGCGGTACGAGCGCACCGTGCGCGAGGAAAGCCCCCTGACGGCGGACAGGTAGGCGAGATGCTCCTCAATCCTCCGATCCACGCTCGCCCTCCTCCTCGTGCGTGTGCAGGTAGTCGCAGTCCGGGTTGATGCAGGCCTTGTGGCTCCCGGATTTCTTGTCGTATTTCTCGACGAGGAACCAGCCGCACTTGGGGCAGTTCGAACCCGTAGGCTTCGAGTAGGTGATGAAATCGCAGTCGGGGTAGCGGCTGCAGCCGTAGAATTCCCTTCCTCTTCCGTTGGCGCGCCTGCGGGCGACTATGTCGCCCGTCCCGCAGCGGGGACACTTCGCGAGCGGAATGGAGCGGGTGTTGCGGCATTCGGGAAAGCCGGTGCAGGCCAGGAAGAAGCCGAAGCGTCCGAGCTTCTTGACCATGGGCCGGCCGCACTTGTCGCAGACGATGTCGGTCGGCTCGTCGAGCCTGCCGCGATAGGACTGGAGCTTCTCCATGACTTCGTCGACCCGGAGCTTGAAGGGGCCGTAGAAGGTCCGGATCATGCGCACCCAGTCGGTCTTGGCGTCCTCGACCTCGTCGAGCCCGGCTTCCATGCCGGCGGTGAAGCCCACGTCGACCACCTGGGGGAAGGACTCGACGAGAATGTCGCTGATCATGCGGCCGAGGGTCGTCGGCGCGAGCTGGCGGTTCTCGCGGGTGACGTAGTAGCGCTCGAGGAGAACCGAGATGGTGGGCGCGTAGGTGGAGGGCCGGCCTATGCCCTGCTCCTCCATCGCCCGGATGATCGAAGCGTCGGTGAAGCGCGAAGGGCCCTGGGTGAAATGCTGCTCGGGCCGGAAACGCTCGACCTTGATCTCCTCGCCGGAACGGAGCTCGGGGACGTTGCCGCCCTCGGCGCCGCCCGAGGCCTTGTCCTCCTTCGACGCGCCGAGCTTGACCACCTTGTAGAAGCCCTGCTCGACGATGCGCGAGGAGCCGACGCGGAAGACCGCGTCGCCTGCGACGATGTCCGAGCTCGTCGAGCGGACCTTGGCCGCCGTCATCTGGCTGGCGACGAAGCGCTCCCAGATGAGGGCGTAGAGCCGCAGCTGGTCCCTCGTCAGATGGTCCTTGAGCGAGTCGGGATCGTAGGCGACGATGGTGGGGCGGATGGCCTCGTGGGCGTCCTGGGCCTTGCCGTCGGCCACGTAGACATTGGGCGACCCGGGCAGCTCGGCCGGAAACTTCTCGCCGATGTAGCCGCGCACCTCGGCGATGGCCGTCTCGGAGATGCGCGTGGAGTCCGTGCGCATGTAGGTGATCAGACCTATGCGGGTCGAGCCGACATTGACGCCCTCGTAGAGCTGCTGGGCGATCTGCATGGTCTTCTTGCTCGTATAGCCCAGCCGGTTGGCCGCGGTCTGCTGGAGCTTGGAGGTGGTGAAAGGCGGCTTGGGCTTCATGCTCCTTTCCGTCTCCCGGACCTCGCCCACGATCGCCTTCTTCCCCTCGATGTCGGCGATCACCTTCGAAGCTCCGGCCTCGCCCTTGAGTTCCGGCTTGGCTCCGCGGAAGAGAACGAGCTCGCCCGAGAAGGCGCCGCGGCCCTTGCGGAAATCCGCCTCGAGGCTCCAGTACTCCTCCGGCAGGAAGGACTCCACGTCCTTCTCCCTGTCGCAGATGAGGCGGAGGGCTACCGACTGCACCCGTCCCGCCGAAAGCCCGTTCTTGACCTTCTTCCAGAGCAGGGGCGAGAGATTGTAGCCCACGAGCCGGTCGAGGACGCGTCGGGCCTTCTGCGCGTTCACTTTCGTCTCGTCGATTTCGCGGGGATTCTTGACCGCGTCGCGGATGGCCTGCGGCGTGATCTCGTTGAAGACGATGCGCTCCATCGGAACGGAGGCTTCCTTCGAGAGGAGCGCGTTGCGGATGTGGTAGGAGATGGCCTCGCCTTCGCGGTCGTTATCAGATGCGAGGAGGACGAGGCTGGATTTCTTGGCGGCCTTCTGGAGCTCCTTCAGGAGCTTGGCCTTGCCCCGGATGGTGAGGTACTCGGGCTCGAAGTCGCCTTCGACGTCTATGCCGATGCGCGACTTGGGCAGGTCTATGAGATGGCCCATCGAGGCGAGCACGGTGTATTTCGATCCGAGGTACTTCTCGATCGTCTTGGCCTTCGCGGGCGACTCCACCACCACGAGGATGCCCTTTGGCTTTTCCTTGGCCTTGGGCTTGGTTTTCGCCTTGGCCTTCGCGCCCGTCTTCGTCTTGGAGGCCGTCTTGGACGCGGCCGCGGGCTTGGACGAGCTTGTCTTCCCGTCCGCGGCGCCCGCGGAGGCTGGTCGTTTCAATTGAGCCGTTCGCTCTGCCATGATGCACTACTCCTATACCGTCCAAGCTCGTTCGCGCAGGTCGAGTCTGGCGGAATTCGGCATTGTACCGTATTCCGGCCCGGCGGCGGGCTCGCCCCGGATTTCGAGGCCGAGCTCGGCGCCCAAAGATTCGGCGAGGCGCCGCCCTTCGTCCGCGCCGCTGCCGCCGGAAGCCGGCGCTCCGGCCCGAGGCGTCTCGCCCCGCTCAGCGGGCAGCTCCGGAAGCGCCACGCCCCAGTCGCTCAGCATGTCGCGGGCCGTCCCGATGAGCGGGGCGCCCTCGGCCGCCAATCGATCGATGCCGCCGCTCCGGCTGCCGCCCAGGCAGACTGCGGCCACCCACAGATCGCGCCCCTCGCCGAGCGCCTCGGATGCCGTGATGAGCGCGCCGGAGCCGAGGGGGGCCTCCACCACGACACAGGCTCGGGCCACCCCCGCGATGATCCGGTTGCGCTCGGGGAAGCGATACTTCTGAATGTCCGTACCCGGCGGATACTCGGAAAGCAGAAGGCCGCCCGAGTCGAGTATGGCGGCCGCAAGATTGCGGTTCGAAGGCGGATAGACCGAGTCTATGCCGCAAGGCAACACCGCGCAGGTCAAGCCTGCGGCGCAGGTCAAGCCTGCCCCGCCGGCCGAGCCGCCGACCGAGGTCGGGCGCGCGAAACGGCTCCCGGCGGCCTCGAGCGCCCCGCGGTGGGCCGCCCCGTCTATGCCCCGGGCCAGACCCGAGACCACGGTCACTCCGGCTCGGGAGAACTCGCGGGCCAGGCGGCGGGCGGTCTCGAGGCCGCGCCCGGTGGGCAGCCTCGTTCCCACGATCGATACGGCCGCCTTGTCCGGCCTCAGCATGGGCCCGCGGACATAGAGTCCGAAGGGCGGCTGGGCCGTCTCCCGCAGGAGGGGCGGATAGTCGCTCTCGTCGTAGGAGACGAAACGGGCGCCTATCCGCTCCAGGAGAAGGGCGTCGGCCTCGGCTTGAGCGAGCAGGGAAGCCGGATTCCAGCGCCCGGACTCGAGCCGCCTGCCCAGGGCGGCTTCGAGCTCTCGAAGGGAAAGTACCGAGAGCGAGGCCGCATCGTCAACGATATCCCACAGCTTGAGCCGTTCCTCGGCGCGGAGAAACGAGGCGCGCTGCAAAGCGAGCGCGAGGAGCCGCGTCCCTGAGTCTGTCATCGCCTTCCTCCTTTCCCCTTCTACGCGGCGAAGATGCCGCGGCGATTGCCGGAGTCTATTTCCTCGGAAAGTATTCCCGGTGATAATCCTGGAGCGCTTCGGAGTCGATGTGCGTGTAGATCTGCGTCGTCGAGATGTCCGAATGGCCCAAGAGCTCCTGCACGGTCCGCAGGTCGGCCCCTCCGGCCAGGAGATGCGTGGCGAAGCTGTGCCTGAAGGTGTGGACCTTCGCGTCCACGCCCGAGGCGTCCCTCAAGCCGTCGAAACGCTTCCATATTCCCTTGCGCGATATGCCCGAGCCCGCCTGATTCAGGAAAACCTTGTCCGAGCGGCGCCGCTTTTCGAGCAGGGGGCGCGCCTCCTCGAGATAGCGGCGGAGCCAATAGGCCGCTTCCTCGCCGAAGGGCACGAGCCGCTCCTTGCGCCGCTTGCCGACGACGCGGATCACCCGCTCCTCGAGATAGAGCTGATCGAAGGTCAGGAAGGAGGCCTCCGAGATGCGCAGGCCGCAGGAATAGATGAGTTCGAAGAGAGCCCTGTCGCGGAGCCCCCGGGGCGTGTCGACGTCTATCGAGGCCAGGAACCTCTCCACTTCGTCGAGGGCGAGCACCTCGGGCAGGCTGCGGCTCTGCTTGGGGGTCTCGATGAGCCCGCTGGGATCGTCGGCCCTGATCCCCTCCAGGCGCAGGAACTTGTAGAGCGCGTGGACGCTGGAGACGACCCGCGCCATCGTCCTGCGGGACAGATTCCCGGAACCCTCGCCTCCCGCCTGGCGCCAGACCAGGTAGCCCAGGAGGTCCGCGCTCGAGGCGGTCTCGGCCGAGAGCTCGCGTTCGCCGAGCCAGTTCACGAGCATGGAGGCCTCGCGGAGGTAGACCTCGGCCGTCAAAGGCGACCGGCTCCGCGCGGCGAGCAGGTAGGCGCGGAAGCGTCTCGCCAGATCATCCACGCTCAGGCCTCGTTCGTCTCGCCGGCGAAGCGTCGATCGCGGAGCACCGCGGGGATGTCGAGCTCGCTCTCGTCCTCGTTGCGCCCGAGCAGGTATTGCTTGTTCCGCGCCGCCGCGGGGCTCTCGGTGATGCGCTTCCACTCGTCCGTCGAGAGATAGTCCTCGAGCCCCCGGCGCGACTCGACGCGGGAGGAGCCGGGCTTCTCGGCGGCCGCCTCGGCCGAGCGCCTGAAGCCCGTCGCGATGACGGTGACCCGCACCTCGTCGCCGAGCGAAGCGTCGTAGACGATGCCGGGAATGACGAGCGCCTCGGTGTCGGCGCTTTCGGTGATGAGGTTGACGATCTCCTCGTATTCGGTGAGGGAGAGATTCTCCCCGCCGGAGACGTTGACCAGGATGTTCCGGGCCCCTTCGATGCGGGCGTCCTCGAGCAGGGGGTTGTTCACCGCCTTGCTCGCCGCCTCGACCGCGCGGTTGTCGCCCGAGGCCGAGCCGATGCCCATGATCGCGTCGCCCTGCCCCGACATGACCGTGCGCACGTCGGCGAAGTCGATGTTGATCTCGCCGGGGATGGTGATGAGGTCGGAGATGCCCTGCACGCCCTGGCGGAGCACGTCGTCGGCGAGCTGGAAGGCCTGCTTGATCGGCGTGCTGCGCTCCACCACCTTCAGGAGGTGCTGGTTCGGGATCACGATGAGGGTGTCGACCGCCTGGCGGAGCTTCTCGATGCCCTCCTCGGCGAGCCTGGCCTTGACCTTGCCCTCGAAATCGAAGGGCTTGGTGACGACGCCCACCGTGAGGGCGCCCAGCTCGCGCGCCACCTGGGCTATGACCGGCGCCGCGCCGGTGCCGGTGCCGCCCCCCATGCCCGCGGTGACGAAGACCATGTCGGCCCCGCGCAGCGCCTGGGCTATGGCTTCCTTGTCCTCCAGGGCGGCCTTCTCGCCCACCTCGGGCTTGCCGCCCGCTCCGAGACCGTGCGTCACCTTGGCGCCGAGGCCGAGCCGCGTCTCGGCTCTCGACAGGTTGAGGGCCTGGATGTCCGTGTTCGCGACGATGAACTGGACGTTCCTGAGCCCCGCGGCGATCATCCGATTGACGGCATTCGACCCGCCGCCGCCCGCTCCGATCACTTTTATGACCGTGGGACTCACGCCCTTCTCCTCGACCATCTCGATAGTCATGTTCCCCTCCCCTTTACTTCCTATCGATCCCTCCGGCCGGGGCTTCTTCGAGATGCCCCAGGCATCCTCCGAAGCGGCCCCGAGTCGCGGCTCTCAGAAAAAACCGTTCTTGAACCAGTCGGCGAGACGGCCGAGCACGGCCGGCTTCCCCTTGCCGGCCCGCTCGCCCGTCCGCGAAGTCTGCCTGAGTTCGGGCTGCACCGACTCGGCCCCGAGGAGCACGAGCCCGACGCCCGTGGCGTAGAGCGGACTGCGGTATTCGTCCACGAGGCCTCCGAGGCTGATCGGATTGCCGACGCGGACGGGCATCTGGAAAATCTCGGACGCGAGCTCGGGAGCGCCGTGCATGAGCGCGCCGCCCCCCGTGAGCACCGCTCCGCCCTTGATGTGCCGCCAGTGTCCCATCTTCTCGATGCGCTCGCGCACCATGTGGAAGGTCTCCTCCATGCGCGGCTGGACGATGGAGCAGAGCCAGCGCCTCGATTTTTCCTCGGGAGAGCGCGCCCCCACCCCGGGCACGAACACGCTCTCGGAGGGGTCGACGCCTTCCATCCAGGCCGAGGCCGCCTCGCGCTTGAGGCGCTCGGCCGCGTCCATCGGTATGCTCGCCATGATGGAGATGTCGTTGGTCACCTGGGAGCCGCCGATGGGCACGACGCTCGTGTAGTACGGAGCGCCGTCGGCATAGACGAGGAAATCGGTGGTGCCCGCGCCCAGGTCGACGAGGAGGCAGCCGAGCTCCTTCTCGTCCGAGTTGAGCACCGCCCTCGCGGCCGCGAGGCTCTGCAGGACGAGACGCTCGACCTTGAAGCCGGCGCGGTTGACGCACTTGACCAGGTTCTGCGCGGTCGTCACCGAGCCCGTGATGATGTGGACCTCGGCCTCCAGCCTGACCCCGATCATGTCCAGCGGATTGCGGATCCCCTTCTGGTCGTCGATGATGAAGGTCTGCGGAATGACGTGGAGCACCTCGCGGTCCATGGGTATCACGACGGCGCGCGCGGCCTCGATGACCCGGTCGATGTCCTCGCGGGTGATCTCGCGGCCCTTGCCCGTCACCGCCACGACGCCGCGCGAGTTGATGCCCTCGATATTGGCGCCGGCCACGCCGACGAAGCACTCCTTGGCTTCCCGCCCGGACATGAGCTCGGCCGCCTCCACCGCGGCCGCCACGGAGGCCAGCGTCGACTCGATGTTGACGACGACGCCGCGGCGGAGGCCCGTGGACGGAGCCACGCCGACGCCGATTATCTCGAGCACCCCGCTTTCGTTGTATTCCCCGACGACGGCTCGGGTGTTGGCCGTTCCCACGTCGAGTCCGACTATCAGATTGTCAGCCAGACTGTCCCTCCTTGCTGCGATACACCACCGTGCCCGTCCTGAAATCGATCTCCGCCACCGAGGCGCCCAAGTTCCGGCTTCCGAGGACATCGAGGACGAGTATGATAGAGCGCAGGGTCGAGGCGTTCAAGACGGCGGCTGCGCGCACGGGAATCCTGTACTGCACGGGATAGAGCACGAGTTCCGTCTCGCCGAAGCGGGGCTTGACCAGCCGGATCTCCGAGAAGGCGGACAGCAGGGCCCCGTCTCCTCGCTCGATCTCGCCGAGCGAGGAGAAGAAAGGCGTGAGTTCGTCCGGAAGCCGCGTGCCCGGCCTAAAGCCCTCGAAGCGCAGGCCGGAGACGAGGGGCAGGTTGTCCACGCTGGCAGGGACCGCGGAGGGGTCGGCGGCCGCGAAGGCCATGCCCGTGCCGTCGATGAGGACGAGGCGCTCCTCCCCGTCCAGCTCGGCCAAGGCGGTGGCCACGGCCTGCCGCTCGCGGACGACGATGCGCAGGCCGTCGGGGAAGATCCGCCGGACCTGGGCGTCCGCGATGCGCGGGTCCGCGAGGAGGTTCGCGCGCACCCGCCGGGGATCCGTCGTGAAGAAGTACTCCTTGTCGTGGATGAGGGCGGCCGAGAGCACCTCGCTCCGGCTCATGGTCGCGGTCCCCGCGACTTCGTAGTGCGTGATCCGGAGCGCCGAAGGCAGGAGGAGGGCCGCGGCGGCGACGAGGGCGACGACTGCGGCGACGAGCAGCAGGAGGACGATGCCTCGGACGGCGGGGTCCCGCGCCACGGGCCTATGGGCGTTCCTGCCGCGCGGCGCCTGCGCGAACCCCCGACTTTCGCCGCGCCCTGACTCGCCGTAGCCGGACTCGTTTCGCCAATCGCGGAAACCGGCTCCGGGGCGGCCGGAACCGTAGCTGCCTTCGTAGGGAAAGCCGCCGTCGTCCCGCGGCCTGCGCGGCGATGAGCCGTCCTGGCGCTCGGTACGCAGCCTATCGTGCAGCGCGGACTCAGACATCGCCCACCTCCCGCGCATCGAAGCGCATGGCGCCGAACTCATCGTCCCCCGCGCGCTCCCGAGCGGAGCTTCCCCTGCTCAGATTGTACAGAAGACCGCAGACCCCCGCGCTCGAGATGAGGGCCGACCCGCCCGCGGAGAAGAAAGGCAGGGCCATGCCCGTCGCGGGCACCGCGCCCACGGCCACCGCGACGTTGATGAGCATCTCGACGAGGAGCAGAGAGGCCAGGCCGAAGGCCAGATAGGATCGGAAGGCGTCGGGCTCGGCGAAGGCGATCCTGAAGGCCCTCCAGGCCAGGAAGGCCCAGAGGCCGAAGAAGGCCAGCACGCCGACGAAACCCATCTCCTCCGCCCAGGCGGCGAAGACGAAATCGGACTGCACCTCCGGGACCGAGGAGAGCTTGACCGTGCCCAGGCCGATGCCCTTCCCGAAGAAGCCGCCCGAGCGTATCGCCCGGATCGAGCCGAGGACCTGATAGCCCTGGCCGTGCGGCTCGTAGGCCGGGAAAAGGAAGGCGAGGATGCGCCTGAGCCGGAAGTCCGAGGTCAGCACCGACAGGGCCGCGAGCGGGGCGGTCACCGCGCCTATGCCCAGGAAGAAGCTGTAGGGCGCGCCGGCCGCCCAGAAGACGCAAAGCGAGGCCAGGGCCGCCACGACCGCCGTGGAAAAATCGTTCTGCAGGTAGATGAGGAGGCAGGCCAGGCCGATGAGGAGAAGAGGCGCGACGAGGGCCGAGCTGCCGTCGAAGCCGAAGCCCGCCTCTCCCGAACGGGAGGAGCGGCGTTCCAGGACGTGGGCCAGGTAGAGCACCGCGATGGGTTTCCAGAACTCCGAGGGCTGGAAGGTCGCGATGCGCAGGTCTATCCACCGCGAGGCGCCGTTGCGGTTCTCGCCGAGCCCGGGCACGAAGGGCAGAAGCAGGGCGCCGAGGCCGATGAGGGTGACGAGGCCGATCTTGGCCCGGATCGCGTCGATCGGGACGTAGGCGCAGAGCACGAATACGAGGATCGACGGGATGAGGTAGAAGGCCTGGCGGATCGCGAAGTAGCCGCCGCTCTTGCCGAGCGAGATGGCGTAGCCCGAGGAGGCCGACCAAAGCGTGGCCAGCCCCAGCCCGACGAGCAGGAGGAAGGCCGCGAGAAGGCCCGGATCGCCACCCTTGGCGGCCCGCATCCGCTCCACGTCGAATCCTGAACTCATGCTTCCCCTATTGAATCTTCAATGTCGAGAGGGCGAGGATGGCGAACAGGCCACCCAGGATCCAGAATCGCGCCACGACCTTGGTCTCCTTCCAGCCCTTGAGCTCGAAATGATGGTGGATCGGGGACATCTTGAACAGGCGCTTGCCCTTCGTGAGCTTGAAGTATCCGACCTGGAGCACGACGGAGAGGACCTCCATCATGAACACGCCGCCGATGACGAGGAGGAGGAGCTCCTTCTTGACGATGAGGGAGAGGACGCCGAGGACGCCGCCCAGGGCGAGGCTCCCGACATCTCCCATGAAGACCTCGGCCGGATGGGAATTGAACCAGAGAAAGCCGACGCAGGCCCCGATGAGCGCGAGATTGAAGACGGTCATCTCGCCCGCGCCCTTGACGTAGGGGATGGAGAGATAGGCGGACCAGTCGGGCCGTCCCGTGATGTAGGTGAGGACGGCGAAGGCGATGAGGGCCATGATCATGAGCCCGGTGGCGAGTCCGTCGAGGCCGTCGGTCAGGTTCACGGCGTTCGACCAGTAGACGACGTAGATGACCGCGATCGGCACCCAGAAGAAGCCGAGGTCGATCACCGGATGCTTGAAGAAGGGCACGTAGAGCTTGCTCATGTCGGGGCCGCCGTTGTAGTAGAGCACGAGGACCACGGCGGTCGCCACGACCACCTGGGCCAGGAACTTGAGCCAGGCCGAGAGGCCGTCGGAATTGCGGTACTTGATCTTGAGCCAGTCGTCGGCCAGCCCGATCGCGCCGAATCCGAGCAGGGCCCCGAGGGCTATCCAGGGAAAGATGTTGTCGAGGTCCTGCCAGAGCAGGACCGAAATGGCCACCGCCGAAATGATGAGAATGCCGCCCATGGTCGGGGTTCCGGTCTTGCTCAGGTGGCTTTCCGGGCCGTCGGCCCTGACCGATTGCCCGAACTTGAGCACGCGCAGGCGCTCGATGAGCCAGGGCCCGAGGAGGAAGGCGATGAGCAGGGCCGTTATCGCCGCATAGGCGGAACGGAAGGTCAGGTACTTGAAAATGTTGAGCGCGGAGAAGTACTTGACCAGGGGATAGAAAAGCTTCAAGAACATTCCGTTCCTCCAAACCGGATCGACATTCGCGACATGGCGGACGCGCTTTCAGTGCCGTGCCGCGGAGCCCGCGGACAAGGCCTCGGCCAGGCGCTCCAGCTCCATGCCGCGCGAAGCCTTGAGCAGGACCAGGTCTCCGGAGCGGAGCCAGGCGCGGGCGGTATCGCGAAGCCGGTCGAAATCCGTCTCGTGCACGATCAGGCCGCGGAATCCGGAGGCCCTCGCCGCGTCGAAGGCCTCCTTCATCTCCGCCCCGAAAAAGAAGAGCGCGTCCGCGGCCGAGCGGCCCGCCGCCTTTCCGACGCGCGCGTGCTCGGCCGCCGAAGAGGCGCCGAGCTCGAGCATCGAGCCCAGCACGTAGAGCCGCCGGCCTCGCCAGGCCAGGGAGTCGCAGAGCCCCATGGCCGCCTCGACCGAGTCGGGGTTGGCGTTGTAGCAGTCCCGGACGATCGTGAACTCGCCGCGGAGAATCTCCGAACGGCCGAAGAGCGGGCGGACCGACTCGAGCCCCGCGGCCACGTCCTCGACAGGCGTCCCCACGCGCTGGGCGAGGGCCATGGCCGCTATGGCGTCGAGCAGATTGTGCCGCCCCGCCAGCGGAAACCGGAATGTGAGGCCCTCCCAGTCGACATCGAAGCCGTCCAGCCCCATATCCACGGCGCCGCGGAAACCGCTGGTCGTCCGCGAGCCGAATTCCGAGACTCTCCCCCTGACTCCCTCTTTGAGAAAGGCCTTGAAGGCGTCGTCCTCCCAGACCAAGCCCTCCTGCCGGCCGTCGAAGCGCGAAAAAACCTGCTTTTTTTCCTTGGCGATCTCCTCGCGCGAGCCGAGAATTCCGATGTGGGCAGTCCCGATGTTGGTGATGAGCGCCAAGTCGGGCTCATAGACCTCCGCCAGCTCGCCCATCTCGCCTCGCCGATTCATGCCCATCTCGAAGACCGCCACTTCGTGCTCGGCCTTCATCGAAAACACCGACAGCGAAAGACCTATGTCCGAATTGAGATTGCCCGGATTGAACACGATCGAGCGGGCGCGGCCTATCGCCGCCGCCGCGCATTCCTTGGTCGTCGTCTTGCCGCTCGAGCCCGTTATGCCGATGCGGAAGAGCGAAGGAAAGCGGCGCCGGTGCTCGCGCGCCAGGCTCTGCAGCGCGGCGAGGGTGTCGGCCACGAAGAGCAGCGTCCCGCGGCGCCCGGCGGCCGCCCAGGCGGCCTCGGCCTGACTGCGATGGTCGGAGCGGGCCAGCACGCAGCTCGAGCCCGCGGCGAGGGCCGCGCCGATGTAGGCGTGCCCGTCGGTCTTCTCGCCCGGCAGCGCCACGAAGAGCGAGCCCGAAGCGGCCTGCCGCGAGTCGGCGACGACCGAGCGCAGCTCGGAGAGCGGATCGCCGACGAGTTCGGCTCCCGCGACGGCGGCCGCGCTCTTCGCGTCGAAAAGCGGCGCCACAGGCTGGCTCTCGGCCTTCGGCTCAGCCGAGGGCCGCGGCGTCGTGTCAGCCATTGCCGCCGCCTCCGACGCCCCGGGGCACTACGATCATGAGGCGGCGCGCCGGCGTAGCCTTCTGGAGCCCGAGCGATGCGGCCATGGCCGCGGCGCGCTCCCTGCTCGAAAGCACGGCGATGCCGGCGGCGAGCTTCCGGTTCTGCTCCACCCAGTCCTTCTGCTGGCTCTCGATGTCGTGGGCGCTTTCGGCCAGGGTCTCGTAGCGGACCGCCTGCCAGACCGTCCCCATGACCACGAGAGATACGACGACGGCCAGAGCCGGGAGCAGATACCGTTTCATGCGTTCGCCTTTCCCGCGGCGCCGATCTTGCGCGCCACGCGCAGTTTTGCGCTGCGGGAGGCAGGATTCCGGGCCTGTTCCTCGGCCGAGCTTTCCAACGGCTTCTTGTTCACAAGCCCGAGCATCACTCCCCCCGTACCTTCCGATATCGGAAGATCGGGGGCGCCAGTCGAGGCGCTAGTCGAGGAGAATTCGCGGAAAATTCGCTTGGCGATCCGGTCTTCGAGGGAATGGAAGGCGATGACCGCCACCAAGCCTCCGGGCGCCAGGAGCTTCACCGCGAGGCGGATGCCTCGTTCGGCGCGTCCGAGCTCGTCGTTCACCGCGATGCGGAGCGCCTGGAAGGTCCGCGTCGCCGGGTGGATCCTCCCGTGGCGATACTGGGGAGGAACCGCGGCGCTCACGATCTCGGCCAGGCGGCCGCTCGTCGCGATGCCGCCCGATCTCCTCGCCGCGACGATGGCGGCGGCGATGCGCCGCGAAAAGCGCTCCTCGCCGTACTCGAAGATGATCCGGGCGATCTCCTCTTCGCGCTCCTGGGCGAGGAGCTGAGCCGCGCTCCTCGGCGCCTCGGGCGAAAGGCGCATGTCCAGTTCTTCGTCCTTACCGTGGCCGAAGCCCCTGCCCGATTCGACGAAATGGTGCATCGAGATGCCGAGGTCGAAGAGCGCGAGGTCAGGGGCGGGCCCCTCCCAGGCTCCGAGGACCTCGTCGAAGTATCCGGACAGGAAGGATACCCGATCCCCGAAGCGGCCGAGGCGCAGGGCCGCCTTGGCCTGGATGCGGGGATCGGCGTCGATGCCCCGATAGGAAATACCGGGGTATCGCGAGAGAAAAGCCTCAGCGTGCCCGCCCTCGCCCAGGGTGCAATCGACCATGAGGGCGTCGGGCCGAGGGGGGACGAGGAGGGACAGCAGCTCCTCGAGCATGACAGGACTGTGCACGAACTCCGCCACGGCTTTCCCGACGCCCTAGAGCGTCAGGCCTCCCAGTTCTTCCGCCGCGGCGAGGAACTCAGACTCGTTATCCTCGAGGTATTTCCTGTAGGCCTCGCCATCCCATATCTCGATGTACTTCGAGATGCCCAGGATGACGCATTCCTTGCTGAGATTCGCGAACTCGCGCAGGCTCTGGGGAATCGCTATGCGGCCCAGCTTGTCCACTTCCACTTCCTGGGCGGGAGCCAGGATGCGGCGCTGGACGAGGCGGGCGCGCGCGGCGAAAAGGCTGGTCTGTTCCATAAGTTTGCGCGAAAGGCTATCCCATTGTTCCGGCGGAAAGAGCCACAGACAGTCATCCACACCCTGTGTAAGAACGAAGGCAGTCCCGGCGAGTTCGCCGCGGAGCTTCGCAGGGAGGGAAAGTCGTCCTTTTTCGTCCAGGGTGTTCCTGAACTCGCCGGTCAATAGGTTCATGCCACTGGTTCCTACGTTTTACCACTTTTTCCCACTGCTGACTTTATCTTATCGCCTAGCCGGATACTGTCAACAAATGCGAAATAAAAAGAATCGACAGAAACACAATTTCACGGCATTTCGCTTCACAAATGTATAGGTATCCTGCCGATTACGGATACGGTACAGAGTCTTGGCTACAACAAGGAGCTCAAGCTACGGAAAATCAGCGTTCTCGGAGCAGGCACTGCGAGATAACGCGATGTTCTGTCGACGCGGGCGGCCGTCGAAGGCCGCTCGCCACGGGGAGCCTTGTCGGGCTACACTGGAGGAGCCATGACCATATACGAGAATTATGTCGTTTTCCCTGATGGAGATAGCCAGGAGATCGAGGGCGGCCTGCGGATCGACGAACTCGTCGATCTCAACGGTAGAAGCCTTGAGCTGCCCCTCAGGACGGCCCGGATGATCGCCTATCGCGTGGTGAGAATACGCCACAGCGAGGAGAGAGGCCTATATTCCGTCTACCATCACCTCGAACTCGTGCCGGCCGCCGAACTCATCGGCTATTGCCGCTAGACGATTCGCTCAGATGTCCTCGTCGGCCTGCCCCTCCGGGAAAAGGTAGAGATCGGGCACCTTGTAGACGCGCTGCAGCGAGAAATCGGAGCGAGCCTCGCGCTCGGGTGAAAGATCGATGACGGCGAAGTGCGACAGGGCGTCGAATCCGGGCACTTCGACGCGAATTTCGAAGTTCCAGCGGCGTTCGCCTCCGCCTTCCAGACCCGGAACGGGTCGCGGCCAGAAAATGTACGTGCCGGCCGTGGCTCCGGCCAGGATGAAGGGGTTTTGCCAGTTCGGGTCGACCATCTGCGTTTCCGCGCCGCCTTCGAGCAGCCGGACCCTACCCTCCCCCAGGGGAGCGAAATTGCGGCCGTCGAACACCCGCCCCATTATCGTGGGGAAGTTGTAGGCGGGACCTTCGCCGCGGACTGGCGCGGACTCTCGCTCCAGGCCGTGATGCGCCGTCGTCTGCCGAGGTGCGTGACTGACCTTGCCCCAGCCCTCCCGCACGAGCGAAATGATATCGGCCTGGCGCTGCACCTTGTCCAGGCCTTCGCGCTCGCTGTACGCGAGGCCCCGGCTCGAGACAATGTACTCGGGCTTGACTCGGTTGAGGACATAACAGGCGACATCGTGCTTGCATTGCTCGCAGGTGCAGTAGCCTAGCCGCTTCTCCGCGGCTTCGGCGTCGAAGAGTTCGTCGACAACGGCTTTGACCAGGTCTTCCATGACGTTTCTGATATCCATCTGTCCTCCTCGCGGCTCAGGGGCGACCTGCCGTCGAGACTCCGGAATTACGCCCCAGTGGGCGCGACACGCATCGCCATCAAGAATTGTATCCATTTCGCGGCGAAGCGCAACGGAACCCCCTGGTCGGGCCTGCGGCGATTCTCGCGCTCCGGCGGCCCGCAATGCGCATCAGGCCAGCAGATCGGCGGCCGCTTTCCGGGCCGGCTCGGATAGCTCCGCCGCGAAGACGCGGATCCGCCTGAGCGAGCGCGCGAAGCCGGCCACGACTTCGGGGCTGAAGACCGTGGGGCTGCAGGAGAAGCTCGAGCAGGAGGCCCGGGCCTTGTTCGAGGCCTTGACCGGCTCCTCGTCGAGAACCTGAAGATCCGTTTCGAAGGACACCGGTTCTGGCAGGTCGATGATCACGTCCAGCGGCCTCAAGCGCGCGCCCTCGCGCTCGGCCCGCTCGGCCATCTCGGTCTCCAGACGCAGGCGGGCTCCGTGGTCGAGGAGGGCGCGGTGCCGCTCGTCGGTCTCGTCGAAGGGAATGTCGAGCAGCACAGGATGGAGGGCGCCCTGGAACACCGCTTCGGCGAGGGCGAAGGGCGCGAAGGAAATGCCGCGCAGCCGGGCGTAGAAGCCGTCGTCGTCGAGGCCGTAGAGGTCTTCGGGCGCGAGCACCGCCTCGCCGAGCGCGAGGAGGACGGCCTTCTTGATCATGGCGGTGGCCGAGCGCACGGCCCGATGCCAATAGACCGATCGATACATGAGATACTTGGAAAAGAGCAGGGACTCGACGCTCATGAGCCCGCGCTCCTCAATGGCGAGGCGGTCGCCCGGCCCCACGTCCACGCGCTGGAAGACGAACTCCGTATCCTGGATGCCGTAAGGCACCCCGCAGAAGACCGCGTCCCTGTTGAGGTAGTCGAGCTTGTCGGGGTCGAGGACGCCCGAGAGGAGGCCGCGGAAAAAGCGGATCTCGCGGTCGCCCCGGTCGGGGATGCTCAGGTCCACGATGGCGGCGACGGCTTGGGGATCGGCTCCGGTGGCCCCCACGAGGGAGCGCAGCGGTTCTTCGAGGACAAGCTTGGCCGTGAGCGTCTCGTGCGCGGCCAGCGGAAGGTCCTTGAGGGAGTGGGCGAAGGGATAGTGCCCGAGGTCGTGGCAGAGAGCGGCGGCGAGATAGGAGCAGAGCCCTTCCTTGGACACGAAGGAAAGACTGCCGCGCGCGGCGAGAGCCCAGGCCAGGCGCCTGGCCATGTGGAAGACTCCGATGGAATGGGCTCTTCTGGTATGGGTCGCGCCCGGATAGACGAGATGGGCCGGACCCAGCTGCCGAATTCGGGCGAGCTTGGCGAAGGGCGGCGACGAAGCGAGAGCCTCGAGCTCCGGCGTGAGCAGAATGTTCCCCCACAGAGGATCGCGCACTGGTTCGGTGAACGCCGTCGTAAGATGTTCGAGGGGAGTGCCGGACATGTGAATCGCCTCCGGTTAATTTGACCTAGTAGGACGTATGTGCTACATATTACATGACATGGTCAAAAAATATAAGTCGGCCGCGGGAGCGATGGGACTTTTCGCCCTGGCCGTCCTTCTCGTGCTGTCCCTCGATTCCTGTGCCCGCAAACGATCGGGAAACGACGCGGCGACGACTGCGGCCCCCGTCGGAGCGGTCATCGCGGCCGGCGCCCGGGCGGTTCAGGCGCAAACCGCCTCCGCGGCCGGGGCCGGGGCTTCCGCGGCGCCGATACAGCCTGCGCCGCCGCAGACGGCCTCGACGCCCGGGGCGCTGCTGCCCGGACCGCGGCCGGCCGCGGTTCTCGCCGCCTCGCTGCGCGCCTACGGCCTGGGCGCCGATCGACCCATCGTCCCCGAGGATGCCGACATCGGGCCGCTGCAGGACCTCAGGAACGCCCGGGGCCCGGCCAAGGATGTCCTCGCGGTCGCTCAGGCCTTCGTCGCGGGCCTGTCGACGGGCAAGCTCGACACGGGCATCCTCGACCCGGCCTCGCGGCCCGCCCTCGCCCTGCTTCTGGCCCCGGCGGAAAACCCCGCCCCCTCGGGAGCGGCGCCCCCCGGCGGAAGCTCCGGGTATCGCCTGGGCGCGATCGAGGTCGCGGGCGACAGCGCCTCGCTCGCGATCGGCATTCCCCGAAGCGAGGGACCAGGGCGCGAGCGAGGGCGGCTCAGCCTGGGGCTCTCCGGCGGCCGCTGGTACGTCGAAGCCTTCGTGCTCGACCCGGAGGCCCCCTCGGCCTCGGCGCGGCCCTAGGCCGAGGAGTCAAGCATGGCTACGACACTCAAGCGGATCGAAAAAGAGTTCATATTGAACGCGGTGATGGAAGAGAAGATTCCGCTGCTTCTCATCGCAGGCGCGGGGGAATGGCCCGTCTTTTTCGCCTCCGTCGGCGAGGACGACATCGCGCTCACGCACAGCATGCCGCTCAGGCTCCTGCGGCGCGGCGAGAGCTACGAGCTCCGTTTCGTGTATCGCGAGCAGCCCATGGCCTTCCGTTCCAAGGTCCTCGAGGTGAAGGAGGCGAGCCTCGCCCTGGAAATGCCCGACACCGTCTACAAGAATCTGGGCAGGCGCTACAGCCGGCGCGCTCCGCCGGCGCAGATGTCCGTCTCGTTTTCGTTCAAGGGCGACCGCTACGACCTCGCCTTCCCCGTGACGCGCGAGTTCGATCCCGTGGTCGAGCCCGAGCCCTCCTCGACCTTCGATCCGGCCGATATCCGCACCCTGGTCAGGGACTTCGACTCCCGCGCGGGCGAGTACGCCAGCGAACGCGCGGTGCGCATGTTCAAGGACCGCGCGCCCGAGAGTCTCGAAGAGCGGCTGATCGTGCGCACCGGCAGGATCTACTACCTGCCCACGGCCGTCGGGGGGCTGCCCCTCGTCGACCCCTACGTGCGCCCGCGGATAGTGACCCGCGAGATGCTCGGCGACTTCCTGCGCGAACAAGGCACGCGGGACGATCTCGTCGCCGACGAGATCGCGCGCTTCGAACGGAACAAGAAGAGCTCGGGGATCCTCTCCGAGCTAATGCTGCCGATGGTCTTCCAGGAGTACGTGATCGGGTACGTATGCCTGATCAACAAGCAGATCGGCAAGCCGCCCTTCGACCTCGCCCTCCTCGAGACGTTCCATCAGTTCGCGAAGATCCTCGTGTATTCGCTCAAGATCAACGGCTATTTCCGCGACGCCCCCAAGAAGGCCTCGGACTTCCCCGCCGAGGTGGTCGACATCAGCGCCGGCGGCCTTCTGTTCGCGAACGCCTCCAAGGAGCTCGCGGCCTCGCTCCTGCCCGGCTCCGCCATCGAGGTCAGCATCAGGACGGGAGGCCGCGAGGTTCGGGCCGCCGGATCGGTGAAACGCACCTATCGGGACGCCGAACTCGTCTACTACGGCGTCGAGTACGAAGAGATGGCCCCCGAGGATTTCCGCTTCCTGTTCGAGGCTCTCTACGGCCGGAATTTCACCGACGCCGACGCCACCGGGATCGAGGGGCTCGGCATCAAGATGCCTTTGAAGCTAGACTGAGCGGCATCGGAGAACCTATGTCGCTCATCGCATCCCGCTACCGCGGGCTCTATGCCTCGCTCTTCGTCGTCTTTCTCCTGTTCGGCACCTCCATGACGATCGTCGGCGCTTCCCTGCCCACGATCCTGTCGGACTTCTCGTGGAGCTACGGCGTGGCCGGCGTGGTCATCGCGGCCGGAGCCGCCGGCTACTTCCTCGCGAGCCTCGCGGGAGGAGCGTTCCTGAAGCGCATCGGGGCCAAATGGACCAGCGCCCTCGGCCTCGCTTTGAGCGCGCTGGGCCTGGCCTTCTTCGCCTCCACCCCCTCGGCGCTCCTCAACTTGGCGCTCAACGCCCTCATCGGCCTCGGGCAAGGCCTCATCGAGCCCACCGTCAACTGGGCTGTCGTGCGCATGGACGAAAAGGGCGACGGCCGCGCCATGAACCTCATCCACGGTTCCTTCGCGATCGGGGCCGTGGCCGGCCCCATGGCCCTGGGGCTGCTCCTCGGCGCCGGACTGGTCTGGACCCTCCTCTACCGCGCCATCGCCGTCCTTTTCGCGGTCATCGCGGCCATCATGGTTTTTTTGCCCTTCGAAGTCCTGGAAAGACGCGAGTCCGGGAAGGCCGCCGTGCCGTCGGCCGACGCGGCGGCAGGGGGGGGCTCGGGGGGCGATTCGCCCGTGGCGCGAGAGAAAGCGGCGGGGACGCCCCTCGGCCGGCGGCCGACCTACTGGATAGGCTTCGTCGGCCTCCTCGTCTATGTGGGCACGGAACAGGGCATCTCGAACTGGATAGCGGAGTATTTCGTCAAGGTCTTCTCGGCCAATCCGGCGGTCGCGGCGGGCATGGTGTCGCTGTTCTGGATCGGCCTGCTCGCGGGCAGATTCGGCGCGCCCGCGCTCTACCGCGGCACGAGACAGGATTCGCTGCTCGCGGCCGCGTCGGTGCTGCTGGCTCTGACCTTGATCTCGCTCAACGTGGTGGGCTTCGCGGGCGCCGTCCCGTTCTGGACGGGGCCGGTCCTCACTTTCCTGGCGGGCCTGGGCTGCTCCATCATCTATCCGGTCACGATCTCGCTCGTGGGGGCCAGCTCGCCCGACGAGCAGGAGCGCGCGGTCTCCTTCGCCGTGGCGGGGGGCGGGCTCGGCCTCTTCGCCTTTCCCTTCATCATGTCGTGGGTCTCGCAGGCCTGGGGCATCCGCGCGGGATTCCTGGGCTACGCCCTGATCGCCGCGCTCACCTGCGCGGCTTCCTTCGCGCTCGCCTCGGCCTATATGAAAGAGAAGCGGGATCGAGAGGCCTGAATCATGGAGCCGCCGCGGGAGAACACGCCTAGCTCTCCACCGCGACTCCGTGGCGCCTCTTGGGAAAGCGTTTGAGCATGGCTACGCAATTCCGCCGCTGGTTGAAGACGAAACCGCCGTTCCAGTATTCGAGCGCCGCGAACAAGGCGTTGCCTCCGTCGTTTTCGTCGGCCAGGGAACCGCGAAAGGAGACATAGTCGGCCAAGGCCTCGAAGTTCTGCGACTCCAGGAGATTCTGGCGCTTGTGGTTGAACAGATTCCACTTATCGAGGTCCTTGAAGCCCGGCCCCTCGTCCTCGACGATGATGTGGGCGTGCTCGGGACTGAACGAGTACCAGACGCGCACCTTCTTCTCGACATCGCACTTGTTCCCGTGCTTGACCGCATTCTTGATGATCTCGCTGATCTGCTGCTCGAGGAGGTTTATCTCCTTGATGTCCGGAGGGGCGGTCTGCGCGATGAGCAGCGTGAAGTAGCGGATCTGGCGGAAATCCGAGGGGAATTCCTTGTGCAGCATCTCGGTCTTGTCGAACAGGGGGGAGTTCTCGTCGACCTTGATTTCCTTGACGGGGTGCTCGCTCATCTAGGCCTCCATCTTCCTGAGAGCCTCGTCGATGTTCTGGGCGATCGGGAAATATCCCATCAGCTTCGTGAGCTCGATGACCTTCTTGACCGAGCCGTGGATGTTCGTGATCACGAGCTTGAGGCTCATCTTCTTGATGGTCGAGCAGATGTAGATGAGCGCGCCGATGCCGCTCGAGTCGATGTAGTCGACGTTCTCGAGATTGATGATGAAGCGCTCGACCTTCTTCTCGAGCATCTTCATCACGAGTTCCTTGAGCTTGTACGAATTGTAGAGATCCATCTCCCCGTTGACGTCGATGATGTAGTTCTCGCCGTTCTTGCGTATCTTCAGTTCCATACCGTTCCGCCCCCCTCAGTTTTTCGCCTTCATGACGAGCACTGTCTGGTCATCGTGCTGGCGCGCCTGGCCGGTGAACTCCTGGAGTTCGGCCCGCACGCGCTCGGCTATATCCTTCGCCGGAAGCGAGTGGTTTCGCTGCACCACGTTTCCGAGATTCTTGCGGCCGTATTGCTTTCCCTGGGCGTTCATGGCCTCGACGATCCCGTCGGTGTACATGACGAGGACATCGCCCGCGCCGAGAGCCAGCCGCCGCGCCGAATAGGCCGTGGTCCTCTCGACGCCGATCGGCACGCTCTTGGTCTCCACGGTCTCGATCGCGTCGGCGTTCGCGCGGTAGATCAGCACGGGCTGATGCCCGGCGTTGGCGATCTCGAGCGAGCCCGTGGACGCGTCGGCGTCCACGAGGGCGACCGTGGCGTAGTGGTCCATGTCGACCATGCCCGACACCCCCCGGTTGAGCCACTGCAGCAGCGTCGCGGCGTCCTTCGTGGTGTTGGTGATGAGGCGGAGGATCGAACGGAGCATGACCATGACCAGGCTCGCGGCCACGCCCTTGCCCGCCACGTCTCCGACGACCAGGATGGCCTTGTCGGCCCTGGTCTGGATCACGTCGTAGTAGTCGGAGCAGACTCCCCGCGCGGGCGTCGAGAAGGCGCCGAAGCTGAGCCCGCGGAGCGCCGGGAGCTTCTTCGGGAGCATGGTGCTCTGCACGTTCTCGGCGATCGCCGCCTCCCGCTCGATATCCGAGCGCTCGGCCGCCTCCAGGAAGGTGAAGGAACTGGCCACCGCTATCGAGCCGAAATTGGCGAGCAGCTTGCAGCGGTCGAAATCCCGCTCCGAGAAGACGCCGCCCGGCGCCTTCGCCGAGCAGACGACGCCGATGATCCTGTCGCGGACGATGAGGGGGACCGCGATGACGCCGCCGGGCGCGAGCCAGTCCTCGTCGCCGTTCTCGGGGAGCCGGGGATCGTCGCCCGTCGCGGCGAAGAAATGCCTGCCGGTCTGCGCGACCTCGCCCAGGACGCCTTCGCCGAAGCCTAGGCGCGCGTGGCGCACGAAAGCGGCGACTCGATCCTCGCTGCGCGGCAGGTTTTCGGGCAGCTTGAGGGGCGAAGCGCAGAAGCCCAGCATGGAACGGACCGACACCGCGTCGTCGAACTCGTCGGCGAGGAGCAGAAGCCCGGAATCTCCGCCCGTCCTGTTCACGGTCGCGAGCAGCATGTTGTCGAGGACTTCCTGCAGGGAGAACTCGGCCTTCATGGCGGAGCCCGTCGCCAGCAGCATCTCGTACAGGGAATCGACCGACTCCTCGTAGTAGTCCACGGCCCTGATGAGCTGGCCCTGGATGATATCGACGTAAAAAAAGCCGAGCGAGAAGAGCAGCGCGTAGAACAGGGGCACGACGAGAGACTGGAAAAGGCCGTTGCTCGGCCCGAGGAAAATCGAAGCTCCCAGGTAGATGAGGGAGCCCGCGAGGAGGAGCGGCCAGGACTTGGCCCCCAGCTCCGCCAGAGGGTTCTCCGATCCCGGCGCCTTGCGGGCGGTTACGGCGGCATTGGCCGCTATCGGCGCGAAGGCCGCGAGCGAGAAGACCCAGCGCGGCAGGCCGGGGAAAAGGCCCAGGGCCGTGTCGAGGAAGAGCAGCAGCAGCGCCAGGGCTTCGATGGACAGGGCGCCCCAGAGCGCCCAGCCGGGCTTTAGTGGTTTGGTGACGAGATAGAGGACGAGTCCGAAGATGATCAGGTCCGTGGCGCGGAAGAAGGCGGGCGAAGGGAAAAAGGCGAAAGCCAGGTCCCGGAGGGCGAGGATGCCGGCAAGGAAGGAGAAACCGCTCATCACCCCTTCGGTGTCCCGCCTTCGCAGGAAGAGGAAGGCGGCGAAGAGCACTGCCGCTAGGGCGAGCTTGACGAGAAGAGGGCCGCTCGCTGCCTTGACGAAGCTATCCAACACTCTGATCAATCCTCTTGCGTCGTTTGGCGGCAGCGCTTTCGTCGCCTGGGCGCCGGTCACCTGATCGAACAGTCTAGCATCGGCCTATGGGCGAGTCAAGTTTCGACATTCGGCGGCGAAGACCTATTCCCGGGGCTCCGGGCGAGATCGGCACGCAGAGCCGTATCGAAAGGCCGCCCCGATACGCTAGAATGTCCCGAGGCGGTGCGCGGCCGCAGGGGAGCTCGAAAGGCGATGATAGGATTACTGGTAAAAATACCCTTCTTCGACCAGATCAGGAAGACCGAGCCGCGGCTGACTGCCCGGATCGTGGCCGATATCGAGGCCGCAGGCCGCGCCTCGGCCGCGAGTCTCCGCATGTCGGACGAGCCGGCCTTTCTTTCCTATGACGATGCGCGCGGTCCCTGCGGGCTCAGGGCGGCAGAGGCGGCGCGCCTGCTCGCGGAATCGCTCAAGGCCTTGAGCCCGCGCCTCCACGGCTGGTGCCTCATCCTCGATTCCTGCCTGGCGGATGAGGAGCAAAACCAGCGCCACTTTCAACGGCTCTGGCTCGGATTGAAAAACGACGGCCTCTTCCTAGGCCCGGGCGCCGCAGGAGCCTTCGAAGGCTATTTCCTCACCGCGCCGGAGCGGGAGGAAGGCCCTGCGGAAGTCTGCGTTCCGATCGTCCGGGCCTGCCATGCCCGAGCCGCCATCGAAAGCGACGGGCTTTCCTCCGAGCCGCCGGGCTCCTTCGGCGACCGGGTCATCGACGAGCTCGGAGCCCTCGGCATAGGGACTTCCACCTCCCCTTCGCTCGCCATCCTAGGGCCCGAACGCGCCCCTGCCGAGCGGCTCGCGCTCGGCCTCGAATACCTCTATGGCCCGCGCTCGCGGGAGTTTCTGACCCTCCGCTCCTCCGTCGTTTCATCCTCGCCCTACGGCCCGATCGTGAACGGCCTATCCGCCCTGATCTCTCCCCGGAGGGAGGCGGTCGAGCCGGCCCTCTTCCTGTCCGGAGCCGACCGCCTGCTCTACGACGAGCTCGGGCCCATGCTCGACTTCCTTTCCCGATCGCCCTTCCGGCTCTGCTTCTCGTCGGCGCTCGACGTGCGGCTGCGCGTATGCGCGGCCGCCGCCCTGCGCCTCTACGCACGGGAGCGCCGCGCCTCGTCCCTGCCCGCCTTCGTCATCCTCGAAGGCCTGGATCGCTTCTCTCCGGAATCCCTGTCCATCTCGGCCCTCCTCCTCGAGAAGAGTCTCGCCGAGGAAGGAATAAGCGTAATCTCGACGGGTTCGAGGCTTCCTTCCGCCTGGCCCCTCGGCGTTTCGCGCCGCCTCGAGATGCCGGCCGGCCGGCGAAGCGAGGGCTTCCGCGCCAGGGCGGCGGCCCGTCTCGCGGGGGCGCCTCCGGGAGGGCCAGTGGAATCAAAGGCCTCTTACGCACAGGATTCGCTCGTGGAGCTCGCCCGCGCGGCCCTGGCCACCTTCCCGCGGGAGTACGCCGAGATCCTCCTCGCCCTGCGCCTCGGCGAGGAAGTCCTGCGGGACGAGGACCTGGACGCCTTCCTCGACTCGCAGGGCTACGTGTCCGGCATTCGATCCTTCGTGTACGAGCATCTCGCGCAGCTGGGATTCGTCGCGGGCTCCGGCCGGCCGAGGATCGCCTCGGAGGTTCCGGCGAGCGCGGCGGAGCTCGTGCTGGACGACGGGGGAAGAAGAATCAAGACTGCCTTTTCCGCGCGCCTCAGGGCGCTCCACGCCGGGCGCAGGATCATCCCCTCGCTGGCCCTCTATCGCAGGATGGCCGACCTCGACGCGGGGGGAGAAGCGCCGTCGGACCCCGGATTCTTCCTCGACTGCGCGGCCGCCGATGCGCTCTACGGCTCCTCCGAACCCGCCGCCGAGAGGCTCGATTCCCCGCTCGCGGCCTATCCGTCCTTCCTGGCCGCGTATGCGGCGGGAAACGGACCGGCCTGCGAGCGCGCGGCGAGCGAGCTCGAGCTCGGGGCCTCCTCCGGAGGCCGTCTCGGATCGGACATAGCCGCCCTGGCGCGCGCGGCCGTCGAATACGCGAACCGGGCTCCCGCGCAGGCGGCGCGCAGAGTGAAAAACGCCCTCATCGACCTTCACGCCCTCGGAGCCCAGCAGTCCGAGCCCCGCGCGCACCGGCTCCTGGGACTGTGCGCCCTCGCGCAGGGCCAGGTGCAGGAGGGCGCCGACTATCTCGCCAACGCCTTCGAGATAGCCCAGAGCGCGGGGAATCCCCTGTGCAGCATCCTCGCGTCCCAGGCCGAGGCCGCCGCCTATCTCGTCCTCGGCGACCTGGGCAGGACCCGCGCCCGCACGAAGGCCTTCGCCTCGCTCGCCGCGGCCGCGTTCCGTTCCGACTGGGAGATGGCCGGCGCCTTCATGGAGGGCAGGATAGCCTTCGAGCTGGGCGATTACGCCGCCGCCGAAAGGGACTTCGGCCGCGTCCGCTCCCAGGCCAGAGTCTACGGAGCGGCGGATACGGCGCTCCGGGCCGAGATATGGATAGGCCGGACCGCAGCCTGTCAAGGCGGCGTCGGGCGCGCCAGATCCATCCTCGCGCGCCGCGGCGACGACCACGAGGCGCTCTGGTTTCTCGCCGAGCTGGAACTGTGGGAAGGCAGGCCGCGCGAGGCCGCGGCCCTGCTCGAGCGCGCCCTCGGCGCGGCCCCGAAGCCCGGCTTCGCGAGCGCCGACGCGTTCGACTGGAGCTCGGGCTTCGCCTCGATCGAAGGCCGCGCCGTGGGTTTCGCCGCCGGGCGGAGCTACGTCGAGGATCAGATCTCCGCGTTGCGCGACTTCAGCTCCGCCCTGGCTTCTCCGGATCAGGCGGGCGAGCGCTCCGAGCGGCTCGCCCTCCAGGCCAGGGAAGAGCGGCTCGCGGCCACCCATCCCGCGATTCACCTCTACCTTTTCTACCGCTATCGGATACTCAGGGAGCTCGGCTCGGGATCCATGGACGCGGCGACGGTGCTCAGCAAGGCGTTCAAGGCCCTGCAGATGCGGTCGACGCGGATCAGCGACGCGACCCAGAAGGATTCCTTCATGGAAAAGAACCGCTGGAACCGCGAAATCCTCGCCGAGGCGCGGCGCTACAAGCTGATCTGATGCGAAAACTCGACGGCACCGTCTATCACGCGGCCAGGGGCTGGCTGCCCCATCTTCTCGAAGAACTCGGCGACCGGGACCGTCTCGACGGCGAGCTCGTCACCGTCCTGGGAGCCAGACGGAGGGCGCGCTGGGCCCGCAACATCTGGCTCGAGCCCTTCCTCCTCGACTTCGAATCCGTGGGCGAGGCTGCGCGGCTCCTCAAGGATATCCAGCGCAACTGGGCGCCCTGCCCCACCCGCCTCCACCGCCGAACGGCGCTGATCGCCGAGCGGCTTCCCTCACTGCCTTCCAAGCCCAAGCTCTTTCCCTTCGAGGTGCCCGAGGCGCCCATGGGAGCCTTCACCCTCCTCGACGAGCACCGCCTCCTGGCCTCGGCGCGCTGCTCGAACCCCTTCCCGAACGGAGAATTCGATTTCGAGGAAGACCGGGAGGGGCCGCCGAGCCGCGCCTACCGCAAGCTCTGGGAGGCCCTGATCCTCTCGGGCAAGCGTCCCGGCCGGGGCGAGCGCTGCCTCGACGCGGGAGCCTCGCCCGGCGGCTGGACCTGGGCGCTCGCCGAGCTCGGCGCCGAAGTTCTCGCCGTCGACCGCGCCGAGCTCGAACCGCGCATAGCCGCCATGCCGGGGGTCAGCACGATGCGGCACGACGCCTTCACCCTCGATCCGGCGGACATCGGCCCGGTGGACTGGCTCTTCTCGGACGTCATCTGCTACCCGCCCGCCCTCTACGCCTGGATCGAGAAATGGCTCGCATCGGGCTTGGCGCGCAATTTCGTCTGCACCATCAAGATGCAAGGGACGAGCTTCGACCGGGCCAGCACCGATCTCTTCGAGTCGGTCCCCGGTTCCCGGGTGCTCCACCTCTGGCACAATCGCCACGAACTCACCTGGATCAGGGTCGAAGGCGACCGCGGCCTCGGCTCACCTTAAGCCCCGGCGGCTCTATCGCAGGCCTCGCCTCGCGCGCCGCCTTTTCGCTGCGCCGTCACTCGGGCGGCGGCGGCGCAGCGGCCCCTCGCGCGACCGTAGCGGAGCCTCAGTCCTCAGTCCTCGATTCCTCGGACTCAGTCCTCGATTCCTCGGACTCGCCGCCGAACAAGGCCTTGAGCCGGCCGAAATACTCGTCACCCTCCGCCTCGCCGGCCTCGGCCTCGGGCGCATGGGTTTCTATGAGGTGGGAGGGTATCTCC
>Ga0307376_10000912_pt1 | contig 34276 bp, 25 predicted proteins | sample TR2MG_FD_202536 | JGI IMG/M metagenome (GOLD analysis project Ga0307376, IMG submission 202536) | Soil microbial communities from Risofladan, Vaasa, Finland - TR-2 | ecosystem: Environmental > Terrestrial > Soil > Coastal area > Acid sulfate soil | place: Finland: Risofladan, Vaasa | collected...
CTGTCCGTCGGCTTATAAATAAAGCAAAGTTCCGGGGACACAATACTTAATTAAAAAAGGAGAAAGGGAATCAATTAAGATAATTAAGTATTGTGTCCCCGAATTTTTATAAATGGGTTGAATTTTTGGGGAAATTGTGTTAAAATATTATGCGAATTATGAATAAAAAACTAATCAGATATTGCAATGTAATAATAGAGTTCGGCTTGCCAATTTTAGCCTTCCTTATTGCTCTGTCTTTTTATCTGAAGACCTACGATTCCTGTCAGATAAAAATTACACTTCTACATATTGGTGCTACCGTTATTATAGCAGCGTGGATTGTCAAGGTAATTGAAAGGGGAAGGCTACTGGAAAGTAGAGAACAGCGTCTCTATGCAATTCCTGCTCTCTTTTTTCTCCTTTCCGGTATCATTTCCTTCTCCATTTCCCCATTTAAATTTACCAGTTTTGAAGAGCTTACCAGGAGAGTTCTGTATATAGGAATTTTTCTGGTCGCTCTCGTTGAGTTTAACAGTTCGGAAAAAGTAAAGAGAATGTTCCGCTGGATACTCGCTGCCACCTTTATCGCTGTTTTCTATGGGTTGATTCAATTCATGGAGTTAGATCCCTTCATCTGGAAGGGAGCTTTTGGAGATAGAATATTTTCCACTTTTGGCAACCCCAATTTCTTTGCCGCCTTCCTGGTACTGGTTACTCCTTTAATTTTAACATTTTTCGATTTTTCCGACCTGAAAAAGGCTAAAAAGACATTTGTCTCTTTGGTTCTGGTGGTAACCATTGGTATCCTCTACTGTTTTATGCAATTTTTGGGAAAGGAAGGACTGATGGGCATGGGAGGTCTGGGAACTCAAGCCTATATCTTCTTTGTGGAAAATAAGACGTACGCTTTCTTCTTTTTACTTCTCCTTTCCATGTGCCTGATGGTTTTGGTGAAGATGAAGACGAAAAAGCTTCTGGTTCTCTTTCTGTTTATCCTGGTCATTAATCTCATCACGACGAGAACTAAAGCTGCGTATATTGGTTTTGCCGCGGGAGTCTCTTTCTTTGCCATGATTACCACGCTATTTATTGTTCCTGCCACAAAGAAGCAGAAGAAGACTTTTCTGGTAGTTTTCCTATCGGTCCTCATTCTGGGCACGGGAGGCGCGGTAACTTTCTTTATAAGACAGCGGATAGACTCGGTGCGTTTCCGGGTGTTCACCTGGGTTTCCACTTTGGAAATGATTAGAGATTATCCTGAAGGAGGCACGACAATTAAATCAACGCCCGGTAAAGAATTAATTCATAAGTTTCTGGGAACAGGAATTGGCACTTTCAAAATAGTCTATCCTGCTTTCCGGCGTCCGGAGATATTCCATATCGAGGGAAAACATAATACCGAAACAGACCATCCAGAAAATGAATATATCGAGATATGGTACGATGAAGGGATAGTTGGATTCGGGATATTTCTCTGGATTATGACATTATTCTTTTACACTGGAATAAAGAGGTTAAAGCAAGTTACCGGCTATTCGGCACAAGCCCCTCCATCTTCCAGGAGTTCCCGGTTGAATCCCCATACTAAGAGAGGTTCAAAATTCAAGATTGGCTCTCAATTAGAAAAGTTGACTAGGCGTCAATATCTACTCATTGGACTGCTCTCGGGGCTGTTTGGACTTCTGGCGCACAATCTTATGTGTGTGAACATGAGATTTGTATCTTCGGGTTTTGTTTTCTGGCTTTTCCTGGGACTACTTGGTGGTCAGATAGTGGGGCAGAAAGAGAAGGTTAATCCGAGTTTGGAAGATAATAAAAGGTCTAAGTTTCTAAGTAATATGCGTTCCCGAAGAATAGTCCAGATTATAGTCATAATTCTCACTGTGTTTCTGGTTTTATTCTTCAGGAGATTCTTTATAGCTGATATCCACCACAACATTGCTATTGCTTACTCCAAAACAGGAAGGTGGGAAAATGCTTTAAAGGAGTATCAGACTGTTTTGAAAAATAACCCTTATTATGCAATGACTCACTACTTTATGGGCAATGTCTATAACGATAGATGGGATATGAAGGAAGTTTACGACCCTCGCTGGGATTCTGTAGACCTCAAACAGAAATATTTCTTTCCCTCGATTCATAGATTGTTTTATGGCCTGGAGGAAGACCTGAAGATTCCGCGTACTGACGCTGAGAGGGCTGTGGCGAAGTATGCTGATTTAAAGAAGCTGGCTCCCAACTATGTGCAGGTTCACTTCCAGGAAGGAAGTTTATATACTAAACTAAAAGAATGGGATAAGGCTATAGAGAGTTTCCAGAAGTATTTAGCTCTTGACCCTGTATATGCTGCCACCTACTTCAAGATGGGCTGGTGCTATGTTCAGAAGAAGGAATGGGCTAAGGCAGAGGAGGTTTACCTGAAGGCTGTAGAATGGAATCCCAAATTAGGTCAGGCATATATAAATTTAGGCAATGCCTACTTTATGCAGAGGAAGTTAAGAGAGGCTGAAAAGTATTATAAGAAAGCAGTTGAACTGAACGATTCTGACATTGGTGCCCACAGGAGTCTTGCCGCTTTCTACACGAATACGAATAGACGCGCTTTGGCTCTGAAAGAATGGGGAAAAATTTTGGAATTAAATCCTGAAGATAAACAGGCAAAATCTATAATTCAACAGATAAAAGTCATAAGGCCGAAAGTGAAAGACTAATCTTTTCCTGGCGAGTGGCGTTTTTTCTATTATATAACATCCCGATAACAATCGGGATGCGGATTAGGGAGTTTGAGGGAAACAATCTGGTTTCCCTCAAGGGGCGCCGGTGGCGACGAATAAGGAGCGACGACCGAGCGAAGCGAGGGAAAGGCGCGGGCGCGAGATGGTGAGCGCCCCGGAGGACAGAGAAGTAAATGTCTGGTGGACATTTGGTGAGCGCCAGAGGGGCGAAGACCCTATGGAAGTAACCCCGAAGGGGTTATCTTGAAATGGATTTCGAGCGCATAATAAAATATATTTTTTTTATCATCCTTTTAATTTGCCCTCTAATCTTTCTTACCGATACTACTCGTAATCCTTATGTAATTCAAAACGTGGTGTTTGGGATTGGTCTATCCTTGATTTTAGCTATCTGGCTGATAAAGAGTAATCTTAAACGCCAAATCATTTTGCCCAAAACATACCTGGATAAACCCCTTTTTCTCTTCTTTTTGGTTGCCCTTCTCTCAGTCGCTTATTCGTTCTATATCCATCCGAGATTTAAACTGGCTATCCTTTCTTTTGGTGGAAGAAGTCTACTATTATTTTTATTTCTCAATTGCATAGCAGTCTTTTACATAACTGTCTATCTCCTTCACGATGAAAGAAATCTTAAAAGGTTACTCTATATTGCCTTTGCCGTGGGAACGCTTGCCTCTTTGTATGCTTTACTTCAGTATGGAGGGATTGAACCTATATGGCCAATGCAGTTAGACCCTTTTGGCACTCGCAGCGTCTCCACCTTTGGCAACCCTAATTTCATGGCAAGTTTTCTGATTCTAATCTTGCCTGTGATAGCGGTTCTGGTTGTTTATGAAAAGGCTCCCATTAAGAAGCTCTTTTTAGGCGGACTTTTCGGAGTTAACTTCTTTGGACTCCTGGTAACCCGCACGCGCAGTGCCTGGCTGGGACTTTTTGTTGCTTTGGTTTTCGTTGCCTTTTATCTCCTCGTTTACCAGCGTTCCCTAATTTCCAGGAATAGAAAATGGTTAATTTTTCTAGTGGGTATTCTGTTTCTGATGATGTTCTATCCTGTGAGGGTCGGTGGGGGAAAGAAAGTCAGGATGGTGAAAGTAGCTTTGGAGAAGGTTAACAGCGTTACTGATTTTAAACAGATGGCCTATGTTCAGAGATTTTTAATCTGGCAGGCAGCCCATTCTATGTTTAAGGAAAGTCCGCTTTTAGGCCACGGCTGGGGAAATTTCGAGATTATCTATCCATTTCATCAAGGGAAATTTCTGAAAATAAAGAAGTATTCTCCTTTTCGCACCCATGCCAATAATGCCCATAATGAGATATTAGAGATAGTTTCCGGGACGGGGATTGTGGGTCTGGGAATATATATCTGGTTATTCATTCTCTTTTTTAAAATGGGAATAGATAGTTACAGAAAGCTTACTGGTGAATATGATAAGATTGTTGCTTTGGGGCTTTTGGCAAGCATTTTGGGAATGCTCATCGACAATTTATTGAATGTTTCCTTGCATTTTCCCATACCTGCCCTTCTCTTCTGGATATGGATGGGATTGGTAGTGGGAATATGTCAGAGACGGAAAACCTCAGAACGTAAGATTCCCATTAAAAAAATCCTTGTTTACCCATTGGGAATAATTATTTTTGGAATTGTTCTGTTTAATCTCAGATATTTCCGGGGAGAGATTCATTATTTTAAGGGTTTTAAGTACGCAAAAAATAACGCTACGCTGGGAAACGCAGTTAGGGAGTGCGAGCTATCCTATAAGATTTATCCTCTAAACGTGGACAATAACTATGAACTGGGGAACGCTTATGCTCGCTTAGGTGAGAAGGAGAAAGCTATTTGGGCTTATCTTAAAGCAATAGAAGCAAACCCTGGTTACGACGAGATATATTCAAATTTAGGAATTATGTATGGACAGACCAAGAGAATACCAGAGGCCATGGAAGCTCTAAGTAAATCGATTGAGATAAATCCTCTCTCCGTCCCTACTCGCTCTTACCTTGCACAGGTGCATATTGGAAGAAAGGAATGGGAGAAAGCTGCTAACCAATATCGAGAGATATTAGAGCTTGAACCCGAAAATTCGAAAGTTAAAGGGAATCTTTCCTATGTCCAGGCACAGATGGAAAAGAAACCCCCTATTCCTGCACCAACTCAGGAAATCAACCTTCTATTTGAGAAGGGGGAAAAATATGTAAACAATAAAGATTGGAATAAAGCAGAAAAGACTTACGGGAAGATTGTAGAGCTTGTTCCTGGAAACATAAAAGCAAACCTCTATTTGGGTAATATATATTTTAGCCAAGGTAAGATGAAAAAAGCAATCAATCAATATGAGAAGATAATCAAACTCTCTCCCACATTCAATATTGGGGCTCATAATAATCTCGGTCTTGCCTATCTGGAATTGAAAAAGGTCAATCTGGCAAGAGAAGAATTCCAAAAAGTTTTGAAAGTTGATCCTGGAAACGAATTGGCCACGAGGAAGTTAAAAGAGACAGAGTCCAGGTTTAAAGGGGAGGGGAAAGAGGATAACTTGACAAGATAAATGAAATTTGTTAGGATGATGAACATATAATTGAACGACGGAAATTGTGATGAAAAATAATTTACAAAGGAGAGGAAAATGAAAAAAAAGCCCTTTCCATTAATATTATTAGTAGGATTGGTTATTACTTATTTTTCAGGCATTTATTCTGTCTTATCTGCAGGGGAAGTAGTTGATTTGATCGATACCCCCACTCCTCAAATTACTGAACGGGGGGGATATAATGTAAATTTCCGCTTCTATAGCTTGAAAAGCAGGGAAGGCAGTAATATTAGCGGACTTCTGGTGGGTCTATTCTTTGGAGTATTGGAGCATATGAACCTGGGAGTTTATCTTGATACTGAAAATATCATAGGGAATGATAATGTCAAGCTCAGGCGTCCTCGACTCTTTGTAAAATTTTACCTCTTCGGTGGAGCCGAGTACTTCCCAGCAATTAGCGTTGGTTACGATGATCAAGGTTATGGAGAATATAGTGATGGAAAGTATGAACAGAGAGAAAAAGGTTTCTTTATAGTCATCTGCAAAGAGAATTTTATTCCGGGATTGGAAGTCTCTACAGGGATTAATGGTTACGATTTTGATAAATTCAGGGTTAGAGGATTCATTAGCCTATTTTCTAAAGTATATGAGAATGTAATTCCCATGTTGGAATTCGATAATTTGGGTGGCGGAAAGCAGGTTAGGATAAATATAGGCATACGTTATTTCATCACGCCAAACTTAAACGTTGAAATAGACGGAAGAGATATTGCCCATGAATCTGATCGCATCTTTCGCATCGGATATATGAGTGGATTTTAAATTAAAAGATAGTCTGTTCATCGCTAGGAGGAATTTCTTGACGTCAAAAAACTTCGGACTCTGCAAGGCGCAAATCAAAACTCCTCGCTTCGCTCGTCAGACAGTGATTTGCTTGAAAGAAGATGAGTGAAGCATCCCGATTTTCAATCGGGATGCGGATTAGGGGGTTTGGGGGAAATAATCTGATTTCCCCCAAGGGGTCGCTGGAGCGACGAATAAGGAGCTCCGTGTTAGCGACGGGCGCGAGACGGTGAGCGCCCCGGAGGACAGAGAACCCCGATGGAATCGGGGTGAACGCCAGAGGGGTGAAACCCCTATGGAAGTGTTCCTTTGAGGAACACTTGTCCTCGTTTTTTGGCTAAAATTCCAATAGCTCTTCACAGACTATCTTTTAAATGTTGTAGTAAGGGAGGATGTGTTGGCTGAAGTTGAAGGTTTGGATTTTGAAAGACCGGTTGTACAACTGGAAAAGAAAATTGAAGAACTGAAAAATCTTGACGTTAACGAAAAAGTCGATTTTTCTCAGGAGATAGCCAGTCTGGAGAAAAAATGCGAGAAACTTAAGAAGGAAATTTTCGGGAATCTCACTCCCTGGCAAAAGGTCCAACTGGCTCGCCATCCTAAACGCCCCTATACTTTAGACTATATAAATCTACTTATGAGTGATTTTGTAGAACTTCAAGGAGACAGAGGTTTTGCCGATGACCCAGCCATGGTGGCGGGAGTGGCTAAATTTAAGGAAGAACCGGTTGTAATTATTGGTCATCAGAAAGGCCGAACGCTCCAGGAAAACATGGTGAGAAATTTCGGGATGTCCCATCCGGAAGGATATCGCAAGGCGTTGAGGATAATGAAGCTGGCTGAGAAATTTTCAATTCCTGTTATTAGTTTCATAGATACTCCCGGAGCCTATCCAGGAATCGGGGCAGAAGAGAGAGGGCAAGCCGAAGCAATTGCCCGAAATTTGAAAGCCATGTCAGAATTGGAAGTTCCCATTATTGTTGTGATCGTGGGAGAAGGTGGTAGTGGGGGAGCGCTGGGAATCGGTGTTGGCGATAAAGTCCTGATGTTGGAAAATGCTATCTATTCGGTTATCTCTCCTGAAGGTTGCGCTTCTATTCTGTGGAGGGATGCAGCGAAGGCTCCGGAGGCTGCTAAGGCACTAAAGTTGACCGCTCAAGATTTATTGGGGTTAAAAGTGATTGATGAAATTATTGATGAGCCTCTGGGTGGCGTCCATCGGGATATAGAATTTGTAGGGAGGCACTTGGAAAAAAAGATAAATAGATACCTGAACGAATTAAAAAACTTGCCCGTAGAGGAACTGTTGAGAAAAAGGTACCAGAAGTTTCGCCTGCTGGGCGAATTTATAGAAGTACAACCGAGCAGAAAAGAAAAAACTGAAATAAAAGAAGAAAAAAAATGAGAAAGATTGCTGTTACCACTGCTGGTGGTGATGCCCCGGGAATGAATGCTTGTCTTAGAGCAATAGTTCGCTCAGCGATCTATTATGGCTTAGAGGTGGTGGGAATTGAAGAAGGGTATTGGGGATTGATTGAAGATAAAAAGAGAAGAATGGATTTGAGGTCGGTTAGCGGAATTATCAGCTGGGGCGGAACGATATTGAAGACGAAAAGGTGTAAAGAGATAAAGACTAAAAAAGGGATAGAAAAAGCAGTAAGGGTTTTAAAAAGAAACAGGATTGACGGTTTGATTACCATAGGAGGAGAAGGTTCTTTTAGAGGGGGAGTAGAACTCTATCGGGCAAGTAGAATACCTCTTGTTGGTATACCAGCAAGTATTGACAATGATATCGCTGGCACAGAAGATACCATAGGTTTCGATACAGCGGTGAATACAGCCTTAGACTCTATTCAGAAAATTCGGGATACCGCTTCTTCTCACGAGAGAATCTTTATCATCGAGGTGATGGGAAGAGAGAGGGGGTTTATTTCCCTGGCGGTGGGATTGGCTTGCGGGGCTGAGATAATTTTAGTGCCCGAAATAAAATATAATCTCAGTAAAATCTCTCAGGAATTGGAAAAGGGCAGAAAGAGTGGTAAGAAGAGTAGTATTATTGTTATGGCTGAAGGAGCAGGAGCTTCCTATGCCATAGCTCATCAAATAAGAGATGTTACAGGCTATGAAGTCAGAGTAAGCGTTATTGGTTATATTCAACGTGGTGGTTCCCCCACTGCCCGCAGCGTAAATTTAGCTAATCTTTTTGGACATCAGGCAGTGAAGGTTTTGATGAGAACGAAATCGGCCAAGATGGTGGGATGGAAGGAAGGAAAGGTTGTAGTTCTGCCTTTGGGCTATTCAACAAAACATAGAAAAGAGATAGATAAGAATCTTTACAGGTTGGCTCATATACTGGCAATATAAAGAGGGGGATGAAGGGATAGTTATCGGAGGCGCTCGGCTAGAGCCTCGCTCAAAATCGACCAGCGCTGGGGCTTTACCTGGCCGATTTAAAGCTCCTGCAACTATCCCTTCATCCCCGGCGTATTGGAAGGTGGGGATAGTTATCGGAGGCGCTCGGGAGTGCTCGGGATTTGGTTCGCTCGCTGACAATTTTTTGGTCTTTGACCACCGCCAAAAATCTCAGGAGTTTCTCCCGTCTTTGCGGGACTAAACTCTAATCTTCGATTTTTGGCTAAAAATTCTAATGCTCGCTTTACCAAATTCCCTCGCATTAGAGTAGGGAATAGTGGAATAAGGATAGTTTTCGGAGGACGGCACTGTAAACAGTGCCCGACCAACCATGGTGGGGCACCCTTTAGGGTGCCGAAGTAAGTGGAAGGGTAGAAGGATAAAGGAGGTAGAGTAAAAATTACCATGAGAATTGGAGTATTGAGTGGTGGAGGAGATGTGCCAGGTTTAAATCCGGCAATTCGTGGATGTGTGTTGCGGGCAATGGATTTCGGCTGGGAAGTAGTGGGAATTAATGAGGGCTGGAAGGGATTGATTGAGGGTTTGACTGAGTCCTTGGAAATTTCCCAAGTGGAAGATTTAATGAATAAAGGAGGGACAATACTGGGCACTTCCCGGACCAGTCCCTATAAGGTAGAGAAGGGCGTGGAAAGATGTTTGCAGAATATAAGAAAACTTAGGATTGAGGCAATAGTTGCTATGGGTGGCGAAGATACTTTAGGAATAGCCAATAAACTATATAAGGAACACAAGATGAAAGTTGTTGGTGTCCCAAAAACTATGGACAATGACCTTTCATCCACAGATTACACTTTTGGTTTCGATACCTCGGTTACTCTGGCGATGAATGCTTTGGAAGTTTTAAAAGATACTGGAAAATCACATAGAAGGATTATGGTTTTAGAGGTAATGGGCAGGCACGCTGGCTGGGTGGCGCTGTTTACAGCCATTGGCGGTGGTGCAGACTGGGTTCTGCTTCCTGAGGAAAAAGCGGATATAGATTCGATGTGCAAACATTTGAAAAGAGTTTATGAAAGGAAAAAGATAGCCACAGTAGTAGTTTCTGAAGGTATCGAAGTTCCCGTAGAGAAAATAAGTAAAGAAAAACTGGATCAGTTTGGCCATATGCTTTTGAAAGAGAGAGGGGTGGGAGAAGGTATTGCTAGAGTTATAAGGGATAGACTGGGAGTTGATACCAGGGTAAGCGTTATCGGTCATATGCAGAGGGGAGGAGCTCCCACTCTATTCGACCGAATGCTGGGAGTGAGGGCTGGTGTAAAAGCAGTGGAACTGATTAAAGAAGGAAAGTTTGGTCAGATGGTCTCCTTACGGGGAACAGAGATGGTGGGGGTTAGTTTAGAAGAAGCTGTGGGTAAGTTAAAGACTGTTTCCCCTGAGTGGATCGACTTCGCCCATACCCTTTTTAAATAGAAATATTAAAAGATAATTTGTTCATCGTTAAGGAATTTCTTAACGTAGAGAGATTTGGAGTCCTCCCGAAAGGGAGGTAGGTAGTTATCCTTGCTTTCGCAAGGACTCCATATAACAGACTATCTTTTAAGAAGCGACTACGGTGATTAAATCGTTTACAGGAATAAGGAAAAATGAGAATTTCTTATAATTGGTTAAAGGAGTATGTAGATTTTTCCCTGTCTCCTCCAGAACTGGCTAAATGTCTCACCATGGCAGGTCTGGAAGTGAGCAATATTCTCTATTTGGGGTCAGAGGTGGAGAACGTGGTGGTTGGTGAAATTCTTTTCCTGAAGCCTCTTCCCCAGGCAGATAAATTAAGCCTCTGCCAGGTTTCCGATGGGAAGCAGATTTTTTCTATAGTTTGTGGAGCAAGGAACATAAAGGTTAAGAATTTAGTTCCTCTTGCCAGGGTGGGAGCTAAACTTCCTGGTGGGAGAAGAATAAGTAAGGCGAAAATAAAAGGGCAGACTTCTTACGGAATGCTCTGTTCTGAGAAAGAATTGGGGGTTGGAGAAGATGCCAGTGGCATTCATATTCTTCCCCCTGGTTGTAAACTGGGTGAGGATATTAAGAAGACGTTAACGTTGGAAGAAATAGTGCTGGAGGTAGAACTGACTACCAATCGCTCCGATTGTGCCAGTATATTTGGGATAGCTCGTGAGGTTTCCGCTATTTTGGGTGGGAATTTAAAGCCACCCAGGATTGAATTGAAGGAAAACGGAACTTCTGTTTCTGACTTAGCGAAAGTGGAGATTCTCGCTCCCCAGGCATGCAGGCGTTATACCGCCAGAATTATTCGCGACCTGAAAGTGGGTTCTTCTCCTTCCTGGTTAGTCAGGAAATTGGAGACAGTAGGGCTTAGAGCGATTAATAATGTGGTGGATGTTACCAATTATGTGCTAATTGAACTTGGCCATCCTCTTCACGCCTTCGATTATGATAAATTGGCTGAGCATAAAATTCTTGTGCGTTTTGCTACTCCTGGCGAGAAGCTATTGACTTTGGATAATGAACAGAGAAAATTGACGGAAAAGAATTTACTTATTGCTGATGCCGAGCGGCCGGTTGCTTTAGCAGGGATAATAGGAGGGACGGAGACGAGCGTTGACCAATCTACCAGAAATGTGCTTTTGGAAAGCGCTTATTTTGTTCCTCAAGTAGTAAGAAGTACAGTCCGGCAGTTGGGGATTGATACAGAATCGTCTTATCGTTTTGAACGTGGCGTTGATGTGGAAAATGTCCTTATCGCCTCCAATCGAGCTTGCCAGTTGATCCAGGAACTCGCCGGAGGAAAAGTTGCTTCTGGAGTAATCGATGTCTACCCTCAGCCTTTCTCTCCAGTAGAGATAGAGTTTTCCCCGGAAGAGACCAACCATATCCTGGGTTCTAATATTTCTCCCAAAGAAATGAGTGAAATTTTGACCCGTCTGCGATTTAACATTTCCCAGAAAGAGGGGGAGAAGCACCTGTGGGTCAGAGTGCCTTCCTATCGAAACGACATCTCTCGCCCCATCGACCTGGTAGAAGAGATTGCCCGACTATATGGATATGATAAGATTCCCTCAGGAATGCCGAAAATAGAGATCAGTGATTCGGTTGATGATAAAGTTTTGATGTTAGAGGACTTTGTAAAAGAGGTTTTAACCAGGTTAGGATTATGCGAAGTTGTCAGCCGTTCTCTGGTTAGTCCAGAATATTATAATGAACTGGACATTGCTATCCCCACAGGGCTTAAAGGAACTGTGGAGATTACCAATCCCTTATCTCGGGAACAGAGTCTTTTACGCACTTCCCTTCTCCCGTGTCTTCTATCGGTCCTGAAATGGAATCTAAACCACGGGGTCCCTGATATGAAAATATTCGAAATAGGTCGGGTCTTCTTTCCTGGAAAGGGCATACCAGAAGAGAAAAGGATTTTGGCAGGTGTCCTGGTTGGTACTCAGGAGGAGCGATACTGGGAAGACTCTTCAAAAGCTATCGATTTTTACTATGTTAAAGGGATTGTGGACTCCCTGTTAGGAGAACTGGGCATTTATCCTCAACGTCGTGGAGAATCTGGGATAGAGAAAAGCAGCCATTTTCTTCTGGAAGAGGGAATTTCCAATAAGATAATGGTAGACAATGAACATCTGGGAGATTTTGGCGAATTAGCTAATAAGGTCTCCCGCAAAATGGAATTCAGAGATAAGGCATACATTTTTGAGTTAGATTTTGACAAAATGTGTAGACTTATCGAGATTAAGAAAAAGTATAAGAGAATGTCGAGGTTTCCCTGGGTTTCCAGGGATATTGCTTTGGTAGCTCCCCAGGGCTTGACATTTGGAGAGATTTGTGTTAAAATTAAGAAGGTTGGAGGTGAGCTCGTTCAAGACGTAAAACTTTTCGATGTCTATTTTGGTAAACAGATTGAGCCGGGGAAGAGGGGCTTGGCCTGTAAAATTATTTATCAATCCATGGAAAAGACCTTGAGGGATGAACAGGTAAATAGTTTACATATGAGAATAGTGGAAGAGTTGGAAAGAGATTTAAAAGTAAAAGTGAGAAAACAAGACTCACTTGTGAAATAAAGGAAAATGAGAGAATACAATACTGTCAAGAAAAAGATAGAGGAGGTTGTTCTATTAATTAATTCGCTGAAACAGGAAAGGGTAAAGTTACTGGAGAGGATTGAAAAGCAAAAAGAAGATATTAAATCTATGGAAGGAGAGAATAGAATAGCAAAGAAAATAGTCGCACAAGTCGAACACCTGGGAAAGGGAAAAAAAGAAGTTAGGGAAAGACTCCGGATTTTGCTTGATCGGTTAGATAAAATGAAAGTATAGTCCTGGCATAGGGAAGAGGGTTCTATGCTTGAAAAAGATGGCGATAAGATTCCAATAAGGATATATAACCGAGAATTTGTAATTGAAGGGGGTAATTGGGACCCCTTGTACATTTCGGCTTTAGCAAAATATGTTGATGAACAGATGAACAGAATAGCTAACACATCAAACATTGTAGATACAAGCCGAGTAGCAGTTTTAGCTGCTTTAAATATTGCTGATGAATTGTTTAGATTGAGAGAGAGCAAGGATACCAGTGGCCAGGAAATATCAAAAAGATCTGAAGAGTTAATCAAGCTGCTCGATCAAGCATTAAAAAGATAGTTTCTATATTATTTAAAATATAGCAGGCTTTTATTGTCCCTGCGATGTTCGTGATGTGTTGACTATTTTAAGCCGACAAGTGTAGATTAGGGAATCCGGAGTTTCTGGTAATCGTGGTTATCAGAACAGGATACCCACTTTAAGTTGGTGCTTTAAAACAGTCAGACACACGGCAGAGCGGGGACTTTTTTTAACAAAAAAGGGGCCAGAGTCATTTTTTTGCGGGGCTACTCTTGAATACGCCCCGATAAATCGGGGCTAATCCACGCTCCGATAAATTGGGGCCAATCCCAATCCACGCCCCGATAAATTGGGGCTAATCCTGAATTCAAAAATGGAACTTTTTGCCAAAGAGAAATCGGAAGCCATTAGAGATATGCCCTTAGCTTTGAGGATGTCCCCCAAGAGACTTTCCCAGTTTGTAGGGCAAGAGCACATTTTAGGCAAGGGTAAACTGCTCCGGCGAGCTATTGAGGCGGATAGAATTGTATCTCTCATCTTCTATGGTCCGCCAGGCTGTGGTAAATCGGCACTTGCCAGAATAATCGCTGAACGGACGAAAGCACACTTTGAGGAGTTAAATGCGGTGACTTCCGGGGTCGCTGATTTAAGAAAGATAATTGAGAGAGCCTGGCAAAAGAGAAAGTTTTCGGGTCAGAAGACAATTCTACTAATCGATGAGCTTCACCATTTTAACCGAAGCCAGCAAGATGGACTCCTGCCAGATGTAGAGAAGGGGATAGTTACCCTGATCGGCATTACTACCGAGAACCCTTATTTTTATATTAATTCCAGGTTACTCTCCCGTTCCCAGATTTTCGAATTTAAACCTTTGAATAATGAAGAGCTAAAAGTTATTTTGAAAAGGGCAATTGAAGATAAAGAAAACGGCTTGGGCAAGAAGAGAATAAACATTGTTCCTGAGGCACTAAAGCATCTGATAAAAACTTCTAACGGTGATGCTAGAAGAGCATTGAATGCACTGGAGGTAGGAGTGATGACCACAAAACCAAGCCGCAATGGAGAAATTAACTTTACCCTATCAGTTGCTGAAGAATCAATCCAGAAAAAGGCTGTGGTCTATGATAAGAAAGGGAATGAACATTATGACACGATATCTGCTTTTATTAAGAGCATGAGAGGCTCTGACCCGGATGCAACTTTATACTGGTTGGCAAAGATGATATATGCTGGTGAAGACCCACGATTTATTGCCAGAAGGATTGTGATCTGTGCCAGTGAAGATGTGGGCAATGCAGACCCACAAGCTCTGGTAGTAGCCAATGCGGCTCTGGAGGCCTGTGAATTTTTAGGAATGCCCGAAGCTAAGATACCCCTTGCCCAGGCGGCAATATATATTGCTTGTGCTCCCAAGTCTAATGCAGCCTATAAGGGAATAGATAAGGCTTTAGCCGATATAGAAGAGAAGAAGATTCTTAAGCCTCCAAAGTATTTAACTAAGGCTGGACAAAAAGATTATAAATATCCTCACAATTATGCAAAAGGATGGGTTGAGCAGGACTATTTACCCGTGAAACGTAAGTACTATTTTCCCACAGAAGAAGGCTATGAGGCAAAGATTAAAAAGAGGATGGAAGAATTGGAGTCCCGGATTGCTAAGGATTCTAAGTTTTCCCATAGGCAGAAACCAGACCATCCTATAGAAAAAGTGACTGGGAAAGGGAAAGGGGATAAAGATAGAACTTTTTAGAAAAATGGAGGAGAAAAAAAGAAAAATCAGGCAAGAATTCCTGAAGAAGAGAAATAACCTTTCCCGGGATGAAATAAAGTCTAAAAGCGAGAAAATCGAAAAGGAACTCTTTTCCTTACCTGAGTTCCAACGAGCAAAGACAGTTATGTTTTATGTATCTTTTCGTAGTGAAGTGGAAACAGAGAAAATGACAAGAAATGCGCTGAAATTGAAGAAAAAGATAGTAATACCTGTTGTGCATGGAGAAAAGATAGTGGTGTCCGAGATTAAAAATTTAAAAAAAGAACTCACCAAGGGAAGTTTTGGAATAAAAGAGCCGAAAAAAGAGTTCAGAAGGAGGGTGAATCAAAAAGAGATTGATCTTGTAGTTGTCCCTGGAGTAGTCTTTGATAAGAGTGGAGGTCGCCTGGGGTATGGGAGAGGATATTATGATCGATTTTTAAGAAGTAAATCGATAAGATCAAGGATGAGTCGCTACCGTCAATGTGCACTGATTGGACTTGCTTTCGATTTGCAGATTGCCAGGAAAATTCCTCTCGTAAAAGGAGATATGAAGGTTGATAAAATAGTTACTGAAAGCGGGATAGTAGATTGTAAGAACCGGCCATAAGTAAATTCCAATAGTCGCATTACCAAGTTCCTCGTATTTCCAGCAGGGATAACTTGAGTGTGGTAATTTTCCGTAGATTAAGGAAACCTTTGTGGAAGGGGGCGCCGGTCGCGACGAGTAAGGAGCGACGACCGAGCGAAACGAGGGAAAGGCGCGGGCGGAAGACGCTTGAGCGCCCCGGAGACAGAGAGTCCCCGATATGTAATATCGGGGAAGCACAGGCTGATTCACATAGGAGGGAAAAATGAATAGTCTAATCTTGATTGGTGCGGGTTGCCTTCTATTAGGAGTGTTGGCAGGATATATTTTAAGATTTATTTATGCAAGACTTCAGGCCTCGTCGGTTGAAGCACAATCGAAAAGGATAATCGATTCCGCCCAGCGAGAGGCGGAATCGGAAAAGAAAGAAGGCATCCTTGAGATAAAAGATGAAATGCACAAAGCAAGGATTAAATTTGAAGAGGAAACGCGAAGTCGACGAAAAGAGTTGGAAAGTCTGGAAAAGCGATTAGCACAGAAGGATGAAAATTTAGACCGTAAAGTTGATATCCTGGAGAGAAAAGAGAGAGAAATCAACAAGAAAGAGAGATATGTTTTAGGGAAAGAAAAACATTGGGAGGAGGAAGCAAAGAAGTTAGCGCAAGCAAAGGAGGAACAAAAAAGGGTATTGGAAAGGTTAGCCAGAATGACTCCGGAAGAAGCAAAGAAAGTTCTCCTGGCCAATATGGAGGAAGAGGCTAAGAAAGAAGCGACGACAATTATTAGACGGATGGAACAAGAGGCTATAGAGATCGGAACAATAAAAGCTAAAGGGATTTTAAGTCAGGCTATCCAGCGTTGTGTTGTGGAGCATACTGCGGATATCACCGTTTCCACAGTTTCTTTGCCCGATGATGAGATGAAAGGCCGCGTGATAGGCCGGGAAGGGAGGAATATTCGGGCTTTCGAGAACGCCACTGGAGTTGATTTAATAATTGACGACACTCCTGAAGCCATTACACTTTCTGCCTTTGATGGGGTGAGAAGGGAAATTGCCCGGGTTGCTCTGGAAAGACTAATTGCCGATGGCAGGATTCACCCGGCAAGGATTGAAGAAATTGTAGAAAAGGCAAAGGAAGAGATGGAATCACATCTAAAGTCAGTGGGAGAACAAACAGCATTTGACGTCGGTGTTCAAGGTCTCCACCCGGAAATAATTAGGTTAATAGGTAGGCTTAAATATCGAACCAGTTATGGTCAGAATGTTCTCCAGCATTCTTTAGAGGTAGCTCACATAGCTTCTATATTGGCTGGTGAATTAGGCGTAGATGCAAAATTTGCCAGACGAGCGGGGTTGATACATGATATAGGTAAATCTATCGATCGCGACGTGGAGGGAACACATGCCCAGATTGGTGCAGATTTAGCAAGAAAATATAATGAACCCTCGAATATGGTTAATGCCATTGCTGCCCATCATGAAGACTGCCAGGCTCAGAGTATAGAGGCAGTCCTGCTGCAGGCTGCTGATGCAGCCTCTGCTTCCCGCCCAGGTTCTCGGAGAGAATCTCTGGAATACTATTTAAAGAGGTTGGAGAAGTTGGAAAATGTAGCCAATTCTTTTCGAGGAGTAGAGAAATCTTATGCCATTCAAGCAGGACGAGAGATAAGGATTATTGTGGAACCGGAAGAGGTGGAGGATAGTATGGTGCAAAATCTGGCCAGGGAGATAGCTAAGAAAATCGAAAAAGAAATAGAGTATCCTGGACAGATAAAAGTTACGGTTATCAGAGAGACAAGAGCCATCGAAACTGCAAAATAAAAAGGCAGCTCGGGATTTGGTTCGCTCGCTGAGAATTTTTTGCTCTGCGAGCACCACCAAAAATCTCAGGAGTTTCCCGAAATTCCCTACGGTCAGTTTCGGCTAAACTCTTTTCTTCGATTTTTGGCTAAAAATTCTAATGCTCGCTACACCAAATCCCTTCGCGTTAGGATGAAGGAGGAAAAGTGAGAATACTATTTGTTGGTGATATAATCGGTAAGCCGGGTAGGGAAATAATTAGAAACGTTCTTCTTAAAATAATGACAGAGGAAAATATTCAGTTTGTGATTGCTAATTGTGAAAATGCAGCAGGCGGTTTTGGTCTCACCCCTAATATTTCTCGCGAGGTATTTTCAGAGGGAGTCGATGTAATTACTATGGGCAATCATGTATGGGCAAGGAAGGAGATTTCAGAAATAATAGAAGAAGAGAATATCTTAAGGCCAGCGAATTTTCCACCTGAAGTTCCCGGGAAAGGGTGGACGATTGTTCAAGCGGATAATGGAATAAAAGTTGGTGTCATAAATCTTATGGGTAGAGTTTATATGTCCACTTTAGAGTGTCCTTTCCGTGCAACTGATGGAATTATAGAAGAAATCAGTAAACAGACAAAGATAATCGTTGTGGATATGCATGCGGAAATTACATCAGAAAAAGTTGCTATGGGTTGGTACTTAGATGGTAAAGTAAGCGCGGTAATAGGCACTCATACGCACGTTCCTACTGCTGATGAACGGATTCTTCCACAGGGGACAGCTTATATTACTGATGTAGGAATGACCGGTCCCCGCGATTCGGTTATCGGGGTAAAAAAGGAGATTATCCTGAAGAGGTATTTGACCCAGATGCCCATCAGGTTTGAAGTGGCAAAAGATGATTTAATTTTTGCAGGAGTAGTGATGGAAATCGACGAGAAAACGGGAAAGGCTGAAAGCATAAAGAGAATTGCTAAACCATTTAAGGGAAAAAGGGAGTGAAAGGTGGAAGAGCCAAGAAAAATTTATAAAGTATCGGAAATAAATAAAATAGCCAAGAATCTCCTGGAAGAAGAGTTTCCTGAGATTTGGCTTGAAGGAGAAATATCCAATTTTACTCTCCACTCCTCAGGGCACCTCTATTTCAGTTTAAAAGATGAAGATGCTCAGATAAATGCCATTATGTATAAGTGGCAGGCTGGACAACTGGAGTTTGTGCCAGAAAATGGAATGAAAGTAATTGCCCAAGGAAAGATAAGTGTCTTCGTAAAAGGCGGGAGATACCAGATTATTGTATACGGTCTCAAACCCATAGGGATAGGCGCATTGCAGCAAGCATTCGAACAATTGAAACGGAAACTGGAGAAAGAAGGTCTATTCGATAAGGCACGTAAGAGACCAATACCCATGTTACCGCAGAAGATTGGCATAGTTACATCACCTACCGGAGCAGCAATTCGTGATATCTTGAATATAATTGAGCGCAGATTTGCCAATGTACACATTTTAATCCATCCAGTAAGGGTGCAAGGCGACCGTGCCGCTGGCGAGATTGCCGAAGCAATAGCCTATGTTAACGAACGTTTTCCCTCTCTGGATGTGCTAATCGTGGGAAGAGGTGGTGGATCCTTAGAAGACCTTTGGCCTTTTAATAGAGAAATTGTTGCCCGGGCTATCTATAACTCCAGGATTCCTGTAATTTCTGCTGTTGGTCACGAAGTCGATTATACTATTGCTGATTTCGTTGCCGACCTTCGCGCATCCACACCTTCAGCTGCTGCCGAATTAGTGGTTACCAATAAAATTGAGTTAGAAAAGAAAATATTGCTTTTGACTTCTAAGATTAAATTGTCTATGAAGCACGAACTAGATGAACTCACCAGCCAATACAGACGCCTTGTGGACAGTAGAATCTTTCTCCATCCCGAAGAACTATACTCTCAATTTCAACAGGAAATAGATTACTATTTAGAGAAAATAACTTCTAAGTGTGCCCATTTTTTGGATTTCCAGAAGGAGAGGTTAAATTCAATTGCTGGAAAGTTGAATGTTCTCTCCCCCCTGAATATTTTAGCCAGGGGATACAGTATCGCTTACAAATTGCCAGAAAATGAGATTTTAAAGAGCATATCGCAAGTTACAATGAAAGATAAAGTGAAAGTTAAGCTACACCGCGGCGAAATAATTTGCACGGTAGAAGAGACCGACATACCGGTTAAGAAAGAATCAGAAAAGAGAGGAATGAAAGGAGAGTAAAATGGAAGAGATGAAATTCGAAGAGGCTATAAGTAGATTGGAAAAGATAGTTCAACAGTTAGAGGAGGGAGAGAAGTCGCTTGAGGGTTCTTTGAAATTATTTGAAGAAGGGATAAAATTATCAAAATTCTGTTCAGGGAAACTCGAAGAAGCGAAAAAGAAAATTGAGATTTTGACCAAATCTGAGAAAGGAGAACTAGCAGCAAAACCTTTCAATTTGGAAGAAGAGGTAGAAAAGAAAGAGAATAATTTTTGAGAATTCGAATTCTACAGAATAGAATTACTCCTATGAGCTTTTCAATTGAAAAATATTTAAAAGAAAAAAGAATTGCTATTGAGTCTACTTTAAATAGACTCCTTCATTCTCCCAAGAAGTATCCGCCAATAATTCATCAGGCTATGCGCTATGCTGTTTTTGGAAAGGGAAAGCGCCTGAGGCCAATTCTCCTTATCGCTGCAGCAGAAGCATGTGGAGGGAAAGCCTCTGATGTCCTGCCTGCTGCCTGTGCCATAGAAATGGTCCATACCTACTCTCTTATTCATGATGACCTCCCGGCAATAGATGACGATGACTATCGCCGAGGTAAATTGTCCTGCCATAAGAAATTCGGGGAAGCTATGGCTATTTTGGCTGGCGATGCATTGTTGACCAGAGCCTTTGAAGTTTTATCCCAAATGAGATTCCCCAAAGATAAAGTTCTTCAAGCAAAAGTAATTGCCCAGATCACTCAGGCTATAGGAACGGAGGGGATGCTGGGAGGACAGGTGGAGGATATTCAATCTTTAAGTTCACCGACAAAAGGGCAAAGGAAGAAGAGATTATCTTACATCCATTCCCACAAGACCGCTGCTCTAATTAACGTGGCATTAAAGGTGGGAGCGATATTGGCAGGTGCTTCTCGTGGAGAGTTGAAAGCGCTCGATAAATATGGGAGTAATTTCGGATTAGCCTTTCAAATTACCGATGACATCTTGGACAAGAAAGAGAAGAAAGAGTTAACCTATCTTCGAATTTACGGTTTAAAAACTTCCAGAGAGAAGGTAAAAAGGCTGATTAAAAGTGCTAAAGTTTCCCTGGGGATATTTAAAAAAAGAGGAGAGCTCCTCAAAAAATTAATAGACTACTTTGTCGAATCCAGAATATGATATAGAATTCTAATTTGGTAGTCGCAGGCTTCAGCCTGCGTATCAGGAGTAGCAGACTTTAGTCTGCGTCTTAACGCAACCTAAAGGTTGCGGCTACCATTTTATTCAATTTGGTAGTCACTCCCATTCATGAGAGCGCTCTCTCTGAGGAATTTATGAAAGAAGTAAATATGAAATTAGCGTATGGAAAAGAAGGTTTAGATATTACTCTTCCGGAAGAAGGTCTTACGATTATTGAGCCGAAATTCGTGCCCGGGCTTTCTGATGAAAGGAAAGCTTTTATCGATTCCTTGAACCACCCCTTAGGAAGTCCGCCACTTAAGGAGCTGATTAAATCCAAAGATTCTATCGCTATTGTCTTCTCGGATATAACCAGACCTATGCCCAATAGAAAGATTATTCCCTGGCTTTTGCAGCAGTTGAGTGGTGTTAGTAAAGATAGAATAATTTTGCTCAATGCTACGGGAATGCATCGAGCCAATACAACTGAAGAACTTACGGAGATGCTGGGTGAAGAAGTTGTTAGAAATTATAGAATTATTAACCATAATGCCCAGAAGAAGGAGGAAATGGTCTATCTGGGAAAGACGAAAGCTGGAGGGGAGATATGGGTAAATGGTAATTACATGCGAGCCGATGTTAAGATACTGACTGGATTTATCGAACCCCACTTCTTTGCTGGATTTTCCGGAGGCCCGAAATCAGTACTTCCTGGTATTTCTGGCGAAGAGACAGTAATGCATAACCATAGTGCCAATATGTTGGACAACCCAAAGGCAAACTGGTCCATTACTTACGGAAATCCTCTCTGGGAAGAGATTCGTGAAGTAGCCCTTATGACCCAACCTACTTTCATCATAAATGTTACGCTGAATAAGGAAAAAAAGATAAGTGGTGTCTTTTCGGGAGAGATGAATTTGGCACACCAGAAGGGTGTGGAATTCGCCCGGAAGAGTGCAATGCGGCCTGTTCCTCATCTATTCGATTTAGTCATTACCACCAATAGCGGTTATCCTCTCGACCTGAATCTATACCAGACCGTAAAAGGAATGTCTGCAGCAAGCCAGATCGTCAAGAAAGGCGGAGCTATTATTTGCGTATCCCAGTGCTCAGATGGCATTCCCGAACACGGCAATTATCGCCGCATTCTCCAGATGGGGAAAAATCCAGAGGAGATTCTGAAAATAGTCGAGTCCCCCGGGTTTTCCATGTTTGACCAGTGGGAAGCCCAAATACAGGCTGAGATTCAGACTAAGGCAAGAGTCTATCTATATTCGGAGCTTCCGAAAAAAGAAGTGGTAGCTTGTCACCTCGAGCCTATTAAGAATATAGAAAGCACAGTGGCGAGAATAAAGAAAGAGTTTGGGAATAGTCCCAAGATAGCGGTTCTCCCGGAAGGACCTATGACCATTCCTTACCTGAGTCAGACCTCTTGTAATTACGGAGGAGGCAGAAGATATGGCAGTCCTGGAATTGATTGACCGACCAAGCGACCTCAGGTTAATCAAGAAAGAATTACTTCCGCAACTTGCAGAGGAAATCAGAGAAAAAATAATTACGGTGACATCCCAGAAAGGAGGACATCTTGCCAGTAGTCTAGGAACAGTTGAATTGACCATAGCCTTACACTACGTTTTTGACTCCCCTCAGGACAAGATTATCTGGGATGTGGGCCATCAAGCCTATACCCATAAGATTCTAACAGGCAGGAGGGACAGTTTTTCTACTCTTCGCCAGCACGGAGGAATAAGTGGTTTTCCTACTCCCATCGAGAGTGAATATGATGTCTTTGGCGTGGGACACAGTTCCACTGCAATCTCAGCTGCTCTGGGAATTGCCTGCGCTCGCGATTTATCTGGCAACAACAACCATAAGGTGGTGGCAGTGATAGGTGATGGTTCGATGACCGGAGGAATGGCTTTTGAAGCTCTTAATAATGCCGGACACCTGGGTAAAGACCTTCTGGTAGTTCTAAATGATAATGAGATGTTCATTTCCCATAGGGTGGGAGCTCTGGCAGGATATCTGACAAAATTGATGACTTTAGGCCTGGTTAATAAACTGGAGAGGAAAGTAAAAAAGTTTTTGACCAGAGTCTCCTTCTGGGGCATTGCAATTCTCAGAGTAGTTCGGCGATTTAAAGTACTTCTCTTTCCAGGGATGCTTTTTGAGGAAATGGGCTTCTCTTATCTGGGACCTATTAATGGACATAATGTTCACTATTTAATCGAAATCTTTCAGAAAGTAAAAGATATGAAAGGTCCGGTCCTGATTCACGTAATTACCAAAAAGGGTAAAGGGTATCAGCCGGCGGAGCGAGAACCTATAAAGTTTCACGGAACAATGCCCTTTAATATTTTGACTGGAGAGACAGAAAAAAATAAAATTATTTCATATACAAAAGTATTTAGTCGGGTTCTTATAGATTTGGCTAAATCGAATAAAAGGATTATTGCCATTACTGCGGCAATGCCTCAAGGCACAGGGCTGGACGCATTTCAGAAGGAGTTTCCCAAGAGATATTTCGACGTGGGAATTGCTGAACAACATGCAGTTACCTTTGCCGCAGGGTTGGCCAGAGCCGGGTACAGACCAGTTTGTGCCATCTATTCCACATTTCTTCAGAGGGCATTTGACCAGATAATCGATGATGTTTGTCTCCAGAACCTTCCCGTAGTCTTTGCTATAGATAGAGCTGGTATAGTAGGTGAAGATGGACCAACTCATCAGGGAACATTCGACCTTTCGTATCTTAGATTAATTCCCAATATGGTGGTGATGGCTCCCAAGGATGAGAATGAATTAGTGCACATGCTTAATACTGCCTTATCCTGGAATTTCCCCTGTGCCATTCGCTTTCCTCGAGGCCAGGGCATTGGAGTTAAATTGGACAGGCAATATAAAGTCCTTCCCCTGGGAAAGGCAGAGGTGCTTGCAGAAGGGAATGATGTAGCCATCCTGGCGATAGGGAATACTGTGCATCCTTGTCTCTTGGCCCGGCAGAGACTGGAAGCAGAAGGCATAAAGGCAAATCTGGTTAACATGAGGTTCGTTAAACCTTTAGATGAAGATCTAATAAAGAAAATAACCAAGAAAGTTCACAAAGTTGTTACTGTGGAGGAGAATACCCTTTCCGGAGGTTTCGGCTCGGGTATCAAGGAGTTACTGGCAACTGATAATGTGCGTATTTTAAGTATTGGACTTCCTGATAAATTTATCGAACATGGTAGTAGAGAAAAGTTAAGAGAGAAGTATGGACTGACTGCTGACAAGATTGCCGAAAGAGTCGGTGAATTTGTGAAAAGTAGATAATGTAGCTGCAGAGCGAAGCTCTGCTTCAGTGTAGGGGCGACACTCCGTGGTCGCCCGAGGAAGGGACGGCACAGAGTCCGTCCCCTACAGAGGAAGCAAAGCTTGCGCTTTGCTGCTACCTAATTATCGAATTCAAATAGATTTGTGAAAATAAAAAAGAGAAAAGAGAGATTAGATAAGCTTTTGATGGAAAAGCGACTGGCGTCAAGTCACCATAGAGCAAAGGGATTGATAATGGCTGGCTCTGTATGGGTGGGTGGTCGGAAAGTTATTAAAGTAGGTGCTGAGTTCCCTATTGATATAGAGATAGAAGTAAAGGAATCTCCTTTACGAAAATATGTTTCCCGGGGAGGATTGAAGCTGGAAGCAGCAATAAAGGAGTTCGGGTTGAGCGTTGAAGGAAAGGTCTGTCTTGATGTTGGCGCATCAACGGGAGGGTTTACGGATTGTCTTCTTAAGAATGGGGCGAAAAAGGTTTATGCCCTGGATGTGGGTTACGGTCAGCTTGATTGGAAATTACGGAACGATCCCAGGGTGGTCACCATCGAAAAAATGAACATAAGATACTTTAACGGAAAAAAGATTAAAAGCCCCATCGATTTGGCTACTATCGATGTCTCTTTTATTTCTCTGGATAAAGTTTTGTCGAAAGTTAAAGAGTTAATTAGAAAAAGGGGCGAGATAGTCTCCCTGATTAAGCCCCAATTTGAGGCAGTGAGAGAAAAAGTGCTCAGAGGCGGTGTGGTTAAAGACAGGAAAGTTCATCAGGAAGTTATCGATAAAATAAAGCTTTTAGCTCGAGATTTGGGATTAGAAGTAAAAGGATTGACTACTTCGCCGATTAAAGGTCCTGCTGGAAATATTGAGTATTTTATCTACTTGAAGAAAAAGGAGTAGATAAGACAGGGGCGAGAAGTAAGTTTATTGAGGGTGCAAGTTAAACATGGAGAAAATTTACAATTTCAAGAAGATTGAAAAGAAATGGCAGAAGAAATGGGAAGAGGAAGGAACTTTTAAAATCTCTGAGGACTCGGGAAAGAAAAAATTCTATCTTCTGGAGATGTTCCCTTATCCTTCTGGAGAGCTCCATATGGGACACATGCGTAATTATGCAATAGGAGACACTGTGGCTCGCTTCCTGAGGATGAGAGGGTTCAACGTCCTTTACACTATGGGTTACGATGCTTTGGGATTGCCTGCAGAGAACGCAGCAATAGAGAAAAAGATTCACCCTTCTTCCTGGACGAATAGATGTATTGAGATGATGAAAAAGCAGCAAAAGAAAATGGGATTGAGTTACGATTGGGAGAGGTTGGTAATTACCGCTGAACCAGAATATTATCGCTGGAACCAGTGGATATTTCTTAAGTTCTACGAGAAGGGTCTCGCTTACAGGAAGAAGGCACCTATCAACTGGTGCCCACAGTGCGGGACAGTCCTGGCCAATGAGCAGGTGGTAAATGGAAAATGCTGGAGGTGCGAGGCTTTTGTGGAGATTAAAAGTCTGGAGCAGTGGTTTTTTAAGATCACCGATTACGTTGAGGAACTTCTGGAAGATTTGAAAAAGCTAAAAGACTGGCCAGAGAGAGTTAGAATTATGCAGGAGAACTGGATTGGCAAAAGTCAGGGAACACTGGTCAATTTCAGATTGAAGGGTTCTGATAGTCTGATTCCAGTATTTACCACGCGGCCGGATACCCTTTACGGTGCTACTTTTATGACTTTCGCTCCCGAACATCCCAGAGTTTTAGAATTTATTGCTGGGACAGAATATGAGAAGAAAATAAGAGAATTTATTAACAGGGTAGTAATTGAAGATAGATTCACTCGCACAGGGGAGAACAAAGAAAAAGAGGGGATGTTTATCGGCAGGCACGCGATAAATCCTTTGAATGGAAATGAAATTCCCATCTACGTAGCTAATTTCGTGTTGATGGAGTACGGGACAGGAGCAATAATGGCCGTGCCAGCTCATGACCAGAGAGATTTCGAGTTCGCTAAAAAGTATCATATTCCGATAAAACAGGTAATTGTCCCTTCTCCAGAGGAATCTTCTACAGGGGAAGATTTACAAGAAGCTTACGAAGGCGAAGGAATTATGGCCAATTCAGCCCAGTTTGACGGTCTTTCTTCACCAGATGGAAGGGAAAAGATTACGCAATATCTGACCCAGAAAGGCTGGGGAAGAAAGACGCTTCAGTACAGATTGCGCGACTGGTTGATTTCCCGACAGAGGTATTGGGGCACACCTATTCCCATAATTTACTGTGATAAGTGCAAAATTGTGCCTGTGCCGGAAAAAGATTTACCAGTAAAGTTACCAATGAAAGTTGAGTTTACGGGCAGAGGGAATCCCTTGGCTAAAAGCAGTGATTTCGTAAACTGTAAATGTCCTAAATGTGGTGGTGCGGCAAGAAGAGAAACCGATACTATGGATACCTTCGTTGATTCCTCCTGGTATTTTGCCCGTTATTGTAGCCCGCATTTCAAGAAGTTACCTTTTGATAAGAAAAAAGTCAAGTACTGGATGCCGGTCGACCAATATATAGGAGGAATTGAACATGCGATTATGCATCTTTTGTATGCCCGGTTCTTTACCAAGGCCTTGAGGGATATAGGCTTGTACAGTATTGATGAGCCTTTTACAAAACTCTTATGTCAAGGAATGGTAGTTAAAGATGGAGCGAAGATGTCAAAGTCGAAGGGGAATGTAGTTAGCGTAGATGAGATAACTCAGAAATATGGCGCCGATACAGCGAGGTTATTCATTCTCTTTGCCTCACCTCCGGAAAAAGATTTAGAATGGAGTGATAGAGGGGTTCAGGGCTGCTATAGGTTCTTGAACAGAGTTCGGAATCTGGTAGGAGAAATAGAAAGTAAACGCAAGGAAACTGTTCTTAAAACTTACGACCAAGAAGAAAAAAAGCTAAACAGAATTACCCACGCAGCTATTAAGAAAGTTACTGAAGACATAGAAAGTTTTCATTTTAATACTGCTATTGCCGCCATTATGGAACTCTCCAATGGAATATATGATTACTTAAGGAAGAAAGGCACGAGCTCCCACTTACGGGAAAGCGTAGAAAAATTAATACTTTTGCTAGTTCCTTTTGCGCCACATATTTGTGAAGAATTATGGGAAGTGCTGGGACATCGGGGAAGTGTGATTAAAAAACCTTGGCCAAGATACGACCAAGAAGTAATCAAAAAAGAGGAGGTACTTATTGTCATTGAAGTGAATGGTAAAGTGAGAAGCAAAGTAGAAGTTCCGGTAAATTTAGAAGAGGAAGAGATAAAGAAAAGAGCCCAAGTAGATGAGAGAGTTAGAAAATATATCGATAATAAAAAGATTAAACAGATAATTTATGTGCCCAAGCGACTGGTGAATATTGTAGTGGAAAAATAGAAAAAAGGAGAAACTTATGAGAAAGTTTATTTTCGTTATCATTGTGTTGGGGATGTTTCTATTATTTGGTTGTGCTTATACGCCTGTGGAAATTCTGCCCAAGCATATTAAGACAATAGCTGTGCCCACATTTATCAACAGAACCGCTCACTACGGCATTGAGTCTAAACTTACCGACGCTGTAATAGAAGAATTCATTAGAGATGGCCATCTATCCATTGCCAAGAAAGGGGAGGCCGGTGCTCTGTTAACCGGAGAGATTGTTACTTACGTTTTACAACCCCTCTCTTACGATGCCACCGAGGTGGTTGAACAGTATAAGCTCTGGGTCATAGTCAATCTCTCTTTTCGGGATTTAGCTACAGGAGAGGTTCTCTGGGAAGAGAAGAGGGAGAGCGTAGATGGGAACCTTATTGGAGGGATTGAAGGAGATGTAAGGTACTATGTAACTCCCAGGGCAGGTGGAACTGTGGAAACAGAAGAGGAAGCACAGGAGCGACTGGTTATTGAGCTCGCCGATCACATTGTGCGACGCACAGTCTATGGATGGGGAAGCCAGATTGAAATCCAGAGTCAATAAGTAGGATGAAGGGATAGTTATCGGAGTCGCTCGGTCAGGGATTCGAAAAATAGTTTCCTCATTCCTGAGGAATTTCTTAACGCCAAAAAACTTTGGACTCTGCAGGGCGCAAATCAAAACTCCTCCTCCGATGAATCGGAGTCGTCAAACAGTGATTTGCTTCAAAGAAAAAAAGCCGTCCTTGTTTTTTGGCTAAAATTCCAAAAGTTCTTCGTAAACTATCTTTCAAATTTCAGGGTGTTAGAGACAGGATGGGTTGCTGGGAGGCTTTCAACGCGAGAAAGATGATGAAGTATAAAGAATTAATTACAAAATTAAACAGAAAAAAAATTGCCGATTGTTACTTTTTTTGTGGGGAGGAGGATTATCTAAAACAGGAAGCCATCCTTTTATTGAAGAAGATGCTAATCAAGCCCGGGGCACAGGACTTTGACTTCGGGCTTTTCTATGCTGAAGATACTTCTGCTAGAGAGGCCATTTCCCTTGCCGAGACCTATCCTTTTATGTCGAAAAAGAGATTAGTAGTGGTTAAAGGTATAGATAAATTCACAGAGAGTGAGTTGAAAGAAATTATTAAATACTTGAAAAAACCTATTTCCTCTACGTGTCTTGTTCTGGTGAGTGCAAAGGTTAAAAGAGAGGCGTTATATAGAGGAGTATATAAAACCATTTCTTCTTTTTGTGAGACAGTAATTTTCTGGAGGCTTTTCGATTCAGAGATTCCGGGTTGGATTGAGAATAAAATATCCAGAGAAGGAAAAATTATCTCCCCAGAAGCGGCACATTATCTGTTTGTAGAAGTGGGAAATAATCTATTAGACTTATCTGGAGAGATTGAAAAATTGTTAATCTATACTAAAGATAGAAAAAAGGTTACCCTGGATGACGTTGAGCAATTGATAGGTCGTTCTATGTCCAACTCTATTTTTGACCTTTTGAGAGCGATTACCCAGAAGAACTTAAAACACTCTCTGGAAATCCTAACAAGGTTGACAGAAGACGGAGAAAAGCCAGTAGGGATTTTAGTAAGAATAGCAAAGAGGATTCGACAAATAATTTACGCTAAAGAGCTTCTAGACCAGAAAGTAGGACAAGCGAGGATAATTAAGGAAGTGGGCCTACATCCTTTTTTCGACAAGGATTTTCCATCACGGATTCAAAATTTCAATCGCAAAGAACTGTTGAATAATTTTCATCACTTACTTCGGGCAGACTGGGAAATTAAGGTAGGCAAGAAACCAGCTCAGCTTGTGCTGGAACTTCTAATTTTGGATTTATGCGGTAAGAAAAGAGCATCAATTTATTCAGGTTAATTTACTTTTTTTCTTTTAAGGTATTGATCTTTTTTGCTAATCTTGACTTTTTTCTGGAGGCTCTTCTTTTAGGTATGATATTCTTACTGGCAGCCTTATCTAACTCTTTCATAGCTTGTAAAAAGATTTTTTTTGCTTCTTCGGGTTTACCCTGAACGACTGCCGTCTCTACTTTTTTAGCTATTGTCCTGATTTTTGTCTTAACGGCGACATTCCTGAGATGCCTTTTCTTATCCTGCCTTTGTGATTTAAGTGCTTGAGTGTGTCGTCCAGATTTTAGTTTAACCATTAGCGAGATCTCCTGACTCGTAGCTTGAGAGTAATAGCTTTGATATATGATCATGTCACTGCGAGCGACTGAAAGGAGCGTGGCAGTCGGGAGATTGCTTCGGTCGCTTCGCTCTCTCGCAATGACAATTGATCTAAAATACCATATTGAGAAGCGAAAGTCAAGAACAATCTTTATTTAGGAGAAAGGGATTGGAGAGGGAAGGAAAAATCACTAGGTCGGTTGCTGGTGTTAGCGTTTCTACCCTGGCATCTCGGATTCTTGGCTATCTAAGAGACATGCTTATAGCTAATTTTTTTGGTGCTGGTTTGGTAGCCGACGCCTTTTTTGTTGCTTATCGCATTCCCAATCTTCTCCGTCGGCTTCTTGGAGAAGGGGCGCTCTCCGCATCCTTTATTCCTGTGTTTACCGAATATTTAACTACCAAACCTAAGGAAGAAGCACAGAGACTGGCAAGAATTTCGGGCCTGCTACTTTTGGCCATCTTATCTATTTTGACAATTCTGGGAATTATCTTTTCTCCTATAATTGTCCGCGTGATTGCTCCGGGTTTCATTAAGGATCCGCAAAAACTCTCCTTAACCATTACTCTTACCCGTATCCTTTTTCCTTTCATGATGGCAATAGGTATGGCGGCTTTAGCTTTGGGAATATTGAACTCTCTTCACAGGTTTATTATTCCTGCCCTGGCTCCCTCTCTGCTCAGTATTTCTGAAATTTTCTTTATTTTGTTTATATGTCCATTAATGGAACGACCAATAATTGGACTTGTTTTGGGGGTTCTGGTTGGGGGGTTTGCCCAGTTCTTCTTTCAGGTACCCTCTTTAGTAAAGAAAGGTTTTCTTTTGCCAGCAGGGAGGAGTTACAGTAATCCCCGTCTAAAGCTGATGGACTATCCTCAGAATCTCCTGAAGAACTGGAATGTCCTGTGGAAAAGATGGACTTCCATCTTAAATCATCCGGGAGTGAAGAGAATAGGGCTGTTGATGCTTCCAGCGACTCTGGGATTATCTGTATCCCAGGTGAATACCTTTGTGGATACAATTTGCGCTACACTACTTAGAGAAGGAAGTGTTACCGCTCTATATTATGCAAATCGCCTGATGCAACTTCCTTTAGCTCTGTTTGGGACAGCGATAGCAACCGTTGCCTTGCCCATGATGTCTCGCTCAGTGGCAGCTACCAACATGGAAGAACTAAAGGATACTCTATCGTTATCACTTAGAATGATAATGTTTACTATTATTCCTGCTTCACTGGGACTGATTATTTTAGGAAGTCCCATAATCTCTCTTCTATTTGAAAGGGGAAGATTTACATCCCAAGCTACCCAGGCCACCAGCTGGGCGCTCTTATTCTATTCAACTGGAATAGTGGCCTATGCGGGAGTAAAGGTGGTAGCATCTGCATTCTATTCCATGCAGGATACCCGGACGCCAGTAAGAATAGCCTCCATTGCTATGGTGGCAAACATAGTTCTGAATCTGATCTTAATGCGTATTCTGGATGTAGGCGGGCTTGCTTTCGCTACTGCCATTGCTTCCTTTATTAATTTGTTAATCCTTCTATACTATCTAAGAAAGAGGATTGGCAGGTTGGGAGGGAAGAAAGTATTACTTTCGCTTGCTAAAATTCTAGTTGCCTCATCAGCTATGGGAATAGCCTGCATATATTTCTCCCGATTATTAGGCCAGATTAACAAGTTGATACAAGTGGCTGGTACTATTCTGATTTGTGTAATTATCTACATTTTGGTAGCGCATCTTTTGCGTTGTGATGAGATTAAATATGTATGGAAGATAATTACGCGAAAGGAATCGACAAATGAAGTTTGAGGGAAAACTCGCTTCTCTACCTGATGTACCAGGAATATATATGATGAAGGACATTACTGGCAGAGTTATTTATGTGGGCAAAGCAAAATCGATTAGAAAGAGAATTCCTGCATATTTTCAATCCCCGAGCACTTACTCTCCAAGAACTTTTGCTTTAATTTCGAATGTGCGAGACCTCCAGTACATTGTAACCCGAAACGAAAAAGAAGCTTTGATATTAGAAAACGAGTTAATAAAATACTTCCATCCCAAATATAATATAGCCTTAAGAGATGATAAAACTTATCCTCACCTCAAGTTGACCATTGATGAGGATTTTCCTAAATTGGTGATGGCGCGGATCTCAAAAAAGGAGAGGGTGAAGCACAGAATGCCTGGGATAAAATATTTTGGTCCTTATCCCGATGTCTCTTCACTCAAGAGGACACTTAAGACAATCCAGAGGATATTCCCTCTGGTTAAATGTAGTAAGAGCTTCTTTCTGGCTCGACGAAAAGAGGGTAACCCCAGTAGTTGCTTGGATTTCCATCTGGGACAGTGCCTGGCACCTTGTGTGGAGTGGATAAGCAAGGAAGATTACAGGAAAATAGTGGAGAAAGTCGTCCTGTTTCTCTCGGGAAAGGGAGAGAGTCTTTTGAAAAAGCTGAAAGAAGAGATGAAAGGGGCATCCAGGCAACTCGACTTTGAGAAGGCAAAAATCTTTCGAGACCAGATAGGAGCAATACAGTCCATTTCCCAAAGGGTTAATTTGCGACAAGTAGAGAAACAGAAATTAAAGGCTGCTGGAAAGGGTGAGATTTTAATTGAGCTTCAAAAAGCAATAGAGTTGGAAAACTTACCGGAAAGGATAGAGGCTTTCGATATATCCGATATTTATGGAGACTCGGCTGTGGGGTCTATGGTCGTCTTTTCCGGTGGAAAGCCTGAAAATAAATCTTATAGGAAATTTAAGATAAAAATGGTCACAGGAATTGATGATGTAGGTATGATGAAAGAGGTAATCCACCGAAGGTATACGAGGTTGATAAAAGAAAAAGGATTGTTGCCAGATTTGATTCTGGTTGATGGAGGGAAAGGGCAAGTGAATGGGGCTAAAGGAGTTCTTAATGAGCTGGGACTGGGGACTATTCCCGTGGTTGGACTTGCTAAGGGAGAAGAGTTAATATTTCTGCCTCAACGTTCCCGTCCGATTCGCCTTCCCTTCAGCTCACCTGTTCTACATCTCATCCAGCATATACGAGACGAAGCTCACCGCTTTGCTATCAGGTACCACAGGTTACTACGAAAGAAAAAACTCATCGGAAAGTAAGGATACTTGAATAAGTAGAGCGGTTTGATTTACAGTCTTTGATAGTGGACGGACAAAAAGTGAGTTATTTATGAAAGAGCAAAACAACACAATAATATCTAACTGGTGGGAGAAAAATGAAAAAATAATTTTGATTATAATAGGAATTCTTGCATTTTTTTCTTTTATAAATACTTTTCAAAATCCATTCGTCTGGGACGATCCAGGACGTATTGTAGAAAACGGGTATATAAAACGATTAGATAATCTTTCGTTACTTTTCAGTTCGAAATATCTGTCATATTTCCGTGAGACAACTTACCGGCCTCTTTATACATTAACATTGTTCTTAAATTACCATTTCTTTAAGTTAAATGTATATGGTTGGAGAATTTTTAATATTTTTGTCCACATATTAAATACAATCTTAATCTATTTTCTCATTAGATATATATTCAAGAATAGAACAATCTCGTCCATTACAGCATTGATTTTTGCAATACATCCTATACATACCGAGGCAGTTAATGTGGTGGTTTACCGGACGGAATTACTTGCCTGTCTATTTTTTCTAGGGTCATTCTTTTTGTATTTAAAGAGTATAAGGAATATAAAAATTAAAAAAGGGTTTTATTTACTTTCTATTTTTATCTTTATTTTAGCTCTGTGTTCAAAAGAAATGGCGGCTTCCTTGCCTTTGATTATAGTTTTGTATATTTATTTCTTTTCACAGCAAAAAGAAAGAAAAAAACTGCTTGTTTCAGTCCTTCCTTTTTTTCTCATAGTTCTTATATGGATCGTAATAGCCCGCGGGTTTGAACTACCAGGCAAATTTGTTGGCAAGCATGAATTTTATTATGGAAGTTCATTTGGTAGTAAGTTACATTTGAGAGTTTTATTATCCATGGGTGCTTCTATTTTGCGATACATCAGGATTTCTTTTTTTCCCATAAATTTGGTTATAATATATCCCCAGGAGATAGAAAATTTCACTCCCACTTCAAAAGAAATCTTTTCACTTTCGATTTTAATTGCAATTTTAATTGCATCCTTTAAGATAAAGAAATTTTCTAAAGAAGCCAGTTTTTCAATATTCTATTTTTTTATATGTCTCTTGCCTATCTCACAAATCATTCCTTTCAGCGTGGTTTATGGAGAACGCTGGTTATATATTCCATCTCTGGGATTTTGTTTATTTGCGGCAGTTTTGCTTAAAAGACTATTTTTTGATAAGAACTTAAAGAGACTAGGAATAATTCTTCTTATTTCGATTACCAGTTTTTATTTTTTTGTGACTATAGTAAGGAATAGAGACTGGAAGGACCAAGTAACTTTATTAGAAAAAAATGTAAATATTTATCCTCGATCAATGTATGCACAGCTTTTTTTAGCTGATGAGTACATTAAGAAAGAAGATTATGAAAAAGCATTATATCATATCAGGACGGCACATGAAATCTATCCCAATCTTTTTGAACCATACTTTTGGTTAGGCAAATACTATGCTAAAAAAGGACCAAATAATGAAGCCATAAAGACTTTTTCAAACCTTTTGAGAGATTTTCCTGACAAGTGTGGAAATAATGCTGATTTTTATTATTACTTTGGCACTGCTTACGACAAGGGAAAATTATA
>Ga0307376_10000914_pt1 | contig 34221 bp, 47 predicted proteins | sample TR2MG_FD_202536 | JGI IMG/M metagenome (GOLD analysis project Ga0307376, IMG submission 202536) | Soil microbial communities from Risofladan, Vaasa, Finland - TR-2 | ecosystem: Environmental > Terrestrial > Soil > Coastal area > Acid sulfate soil | place: Finland: Risofladan, Vaasa | collected...
GGTACCGTTGTTCTACAGCCTTCTCCCGGGCCAGCCGCTCCAGAGCCGCCCGTTGCTCCTCTCGCTTGGCGCCACAGCCTCGACAGATGCGGGCCGTTACAGGGCCCCAGGCCATCGCCTCAAAGGGATCCCCGCAATCAATGCAGATGACCTCAACCTTCTCTCTCGCCGCCTTCTCCAGCACCTTTGATATAGGTGATAGGCCGCCTTCGTTTCTGGGGCTGTCGTGTGACTTTTGCATCTGGCTTCCCTCCTTCTTGCCAATTCTCAAGTATTTTCCGGATATAGCGCCAGTTCCGTTTCTTGCGACTCAGGGCCTCCTCGAATGCTTCTCGGACCCAGGGCAGCGGGCCATCAAACTCTGAGCAGAACTCTATGAACTCTTCGGCCAGCCGAGGGGTCAGCTGGCCAATATTCTCTTCATACAGCTTTGAGATTTCAGCCAACATCGGATCGAGCGACGGCTTGCTGGCCACGAACTTATCAAGCCCCTGGCTGAGGAAATCTTCCAGGCTCCAGTGCAGTTCCGAGAAGCGCCCTTTGGCATGCAAAACCTCAGCGTAGTCGATTATCGCTTGGCACAGTTCCTCGACCGTGTGGCCCTCCAGAGCTGCTTTGATGGCGTGTGACCTCTCGTCGGTCAGTTCGGCGTGCTTAATGAGGTTGAGGGAATTCCACAGCTCGAAGACTGTTTCTTTAGAAGTTTTCTTTGGATGTTTATTTAGATGTTTCTTTCCCGTGCCTGAGTCAGGCACGGAAAGGGGGTCATATTCGTCACTAAAGGGGGTCATATCTGTCACAAAAGGGGGGCATTTCTGTGCAGAAAGGGGGTCAATTTCGCCCCCCTTTTTCTCGTAAAGGGGGTCAATTTCGCCCCCCTTTATTTCCCACGTGGAAGGGTCAAGGTTGAAGGCGGTAACTGCCTTGTGTTCCCGGCCACCGGCGATCTTTTCCCGTAGGATGATTTTCATGGCCACCAGTTCCCTCAGCTCTCTTTTGACCTGGCTTACACCGACACCGGTCTCGGTCGCTAGGTCCAGCTTGCTGATGGGATAACTTTGATTCTTCCAACGGCCGCCCACCTGCCAGCACAATGTCTTCCGCCAGACGGCCCAGAGGATCTGCCACTGTGTTGAGGTAAGATGTAGCCTTGCCAGTCTTTCGACCAGCCAGTTAGGTAGCTCTAGATGCCCTCTTTCTGGCCCGGGTAACGTCATCTTGTCCTCCCGGCAACCGAGTCTCGACAAGCCGGCCATCTTTGAAGACCTTGGTCACTACTACGGGGTCAACACACATCTGCTGGCCTGTGAAGGTACCGGGCTCCGGATGACAGCGCCCACAGGCCCAGCCGCCGTCCTTACGCTGCCATCAGGCATCATGCCCCAGGGAACAGGGAATCGTCGGTTTACTATTGTCGTCTTCCGGTCCTGCAAGTGTCTTGTACCTCCGCTCGTCGCTCATCGGATTGCCGCCGTTGAGCCGCGGGCCACTATCGCTTCAGCCTGGCTAATCACGCTGTCCTCCCTGAACAAGCTGCCCTGGGCAGCGGCCGCCAGCCCCTTCAGCGGGGTGCAACGCGCGTGATTGATCGCCATGCGCCGGGGATTGTTATGGATATACCGCAGGGTCGTCTTGAAGTCACTGTGGCCGAGGATATCCTGGAGGACTTTCGGGTCACAGCCGTCTGCGGCCGCGTAGGCGGTCCCGAAGGTGTGGCGAAAGGTATGAGGTGAGCAGCGCCTGCCAGTAATGCCTGCCTGATTACACATTCGCCGCACTCGCCGGTAGATACCCTGGTAGCCCAGGGGCCCCCGCTTGCCCATGAATACGTGCCGATTGCCGGCTGCCGGTGGTAGCGCTGGCTTGAGAGCCGACAGGAGCCGGTAGGTGGTCTCACTGATTGGGACGATCCTCTCACCGGTCTTCCCCCGGAGGACGGTAAAGCCGGGGCTCACATCGTTCCAGACCAAGTTCGCACACTCCGAGGCCCTGGGGCCGGCGTCAAGGAGTAGCGTGAGCAGGGCGTAATCCTGGGGAGAGAGCGGCAGGTTGAACAGCCTGTGGAGATCGCTGTCGGCGAACGTCCGCATTGCCTTGGGGTACAAGATGGGCGGCCTGACCATGGGCATGGGGTTGGGGATGCCCGGCCGCCACAGGTGTATTTGCCTATAGAAGGTCCTGATGGTACGGAAGCGCGAGTGGATAGTTTCTGGGGCGAGCCCTTCAAAGCTGTTCAGCCACGACTGAATGGGCTGGGGGGTCTTCGGCAGACGCGGGAAGGCCTTCTGAAACTGCGCCAGGTGCTTGCGGTACTCCTTTTGTGTCATGGGCCGGAGGCCGCCGCGGCTGGTCATGAAATCCTCAATCGCTTTCTCAGTTAGCATGAAACATGGTCTCCTCCTGGCACTTGCTACAGCGTTCAGTTTTTGACGCACCAGGATCAAAATCTGGGGGTCTTAACCGACATATTGGTGGTAATATACCGGTCGGGTCCGCTCTGATGCTTCTGAGGGGCGCGCGAGAGGGCGAGAAGGGGAGGTTGTTTTGAGTCGGTGGCGGCGGTGCCATCGAAAGTAGGTGATTCGCAAGAAAACTCCTGATTTTCTGTCCTAACGAAGACAGTGCTCCGGAGATGAGGACAATGTCAATATCGTTGACGAATAGCCGGCTCCATCCGAAGAAGCCGGCTACTTCGATCTTTGTGCATAGAGGGCAGAGCCTCTCCATGACACTATGAGATATTGCCGGTGCTCGTTCCAGATCCATAGTGCACCTTAGAGCCTGAATGGAGAGCCTGGCCCAGGTTGCTCGATGGCTATCGGACTTCTGCTTCGCTCGGGTCAGGCAAGAACAGCTCCGACTCCGGCAAACCCAGTTTGAAGCAGACTCGTTCGACAAAGGCACGGCTCAAGGGGAGCTTACCGGTGGATACCCGGCTGAGATACCCCTTGGAAAAGCCTGTTACCTCGTGTAGCCAATCGCGTCTGTACTTGAAGAATATAGGGTGTTCATGATTCATAATGTACCTCAACAATGAAGTAGTGTATACCCTGATATACGTGTTGTCAAGTGGTGTGGCCAGCCACGGTAGCAACTAATGTGTTTACAATGTCAATCTGCGGTGATATAATGCGTATGTATTGGGCACGAAATGAAACAAGGAGGGCAGATTTGAGTAGCGAGGGATTAAAAGATTGGTTGCGTAAGAGGATGGAAACGGAGTCTCTGTCCTTGAGGAAGGCGGCTGCGGTGACTGACCTCAGCCACGGGACTATCGCGGACATCCTAAAGGGGGTTACACCTTCCGCAGAAACCGTGAGGAAGCTGGCTCACGGATTTGTTTCCGGGAATGGGCAGGAAAGGCTGGCGCTGGAGGATGAGCTTCTGATCCTGGCCGGTCATAGAACAGGCCGCGCTAAGTCAGAGGATGTGAGTCCGCCCATGGGGCGGCTCCTGGACGCGGTAGCTAGCTTCAGTGAGCCACAGCTTAACCTAATGTCCGAATTTGCCAAGTTTTTATCTCGGGAGGGCCGATAATGGAATTGAGCTTACCTTCCTCGCTGACTGCAATAGTGCATATGAGGTTTCGCTACGATGAGAAGGGAAGGAAGCTGGTCGGGGAGGCCGAGATCCAGTTGCTGGATGAGTTGTTGGGGCGGGCAGGGAACCTGGACCCGGAGTTACAGGAGATGTTGGTCAAGTTCGCTGAATATATGAACAAGGGCTCAACAAAAGTAGGGTAGAGTCCCTAGGACGGACGAGCAATCCTCCTTTTTACCAAGCAATTTGCTGGTGGGGCTCTACCCGTTCCCAGAGTGTAAAGGTTACTGAACGCAATGTCAATAGTGGTAGACATTAGTAAAGGAGATAAAGAATGGAAGCCTATTGTGTCAAGTGCCGTGTCAAGAGGGAGATGAAGGACGCTAAGGCCGTAACCATGAAGAACGGAAAACCGGCAACCCAGGGCGTATGTCCAACCTGTGGTACGAAGATGTTCAGAATCGGGAAATCTACCTAGGAAGGGGCTGCCAGGGAGGGCCTGTGGTCAATGTGAAACGGGTCGGGGTTATCTGCCCTGCTTGCGGGCAGGAAGTTGAAGCTATAGCTCGGGACGGTCGGATTAAGGGATACTGTGCAGTTGCGGGGAAGTATGTGGACTTTGATACCGGTAGAGATAGCAAAGGCCACTTCATAAAGGATAATGTGCCCTGGAATGCAGAAAGCAGGAACTCTAGGCAGGAACTCTGGTTGAGTTCCTGCTTTGACAAAAAGCAACGGGAAATGTAATAATGTCTATACAGAGTGTCAATTAGGACACACAGGATATCGAGACTAAAAAGGAGGAAAAAGCTCATTCCGAGGGTGTTCAGGCGCGGGAGTAACTCAGTTGGCAGAGTTCCTGCCTTCCAAGTTTACGGCTAAATTGACCGCTCCCCAGCCTCGATAAAGAGTAAAAGTAACACCCGGAGTCGCTGCTTATTGACAATAGGGCAATCGTGGTTTACACTACTTAATTGTCGAAGCACATGCCCCTGCCTCTGGGCAGGAGCCCCTACCCCTTGGTAGGGGGGGACGGACGAGCGAAAATGAATCATGGTAATAGAAGCACAAACCCGAAACCTGCCTTCCCAGGCAGGCCTGACCCTGACTGAACTCGTCTCACGGTTCATCCAGTCACGCCAGTACCTCTCCCCCAAAACGGTGGGCTACTACCAGGTCTGCCTCGGCGGCCTGGAGTGGTTTGCCCGGGACAAACGCTGGCCCGACCCGCACCAGGTCACCCGGGACCACATCCGCGACTTCATGGAGTACGTCGCCACCGAGCCCCACCGCTGGGCCGGGGACGGGCGGCGCTGTACCTTCAAGAAGGCGTCCACGGGCACCGTCCACCACTACGGCAAGGTGGTCAAGACCTTCTTCAACTGGGCCCTGGACGAGGAGTACCTCGAGAAGAGCCCGACGCTGCGCATGAGGCTGCCCAAGCCCCGCTACAAGGAGGTGGAGCCCTACTCCGACCAGGAGGTGATTGCCATGCTGCGGGTCTGCGAGAACGATATCCAGCACGGCTACCGCTACCTGGGCCTGCGTAACAAGGCCATCATCTCGGTCTTTCTCGACACCGGCCTGAGACTCTCCGAGCTGACCGGCATGCGGCTCTCCGAACTCGACCCCCAGCTGCAGCAGGTGCGCGTCATGGGCAAGGGCGCCAAGATGAGGGTGGTACCCATCAGCGGGGAGGCCAGGAAGGCCCTGAAACAATACCTCACCCAGGCCCGGGAGCCGGGCGGCGACCGGGTCTGGCTGACCGACGACGGCCAGCCCCTGCAGTCCTTTTCCGTCAAGGTAATGCTTTCCCGCCTGAAGAAGCGCGCCGGCGTCGACAGCGGCGGCGGCGCCCACCGCTTCCGCCACTACTTCGCCACCAGGTGCCTCGAGAACGGCATGGATATGAACTCGCTGCGCCTCCTGCTGGGACACGCCACCCTCTACATGGTGCTGCGCTATACCCGCTCCGTCAACGTCCGCCAGGCCCTCGATGAGCACCGGGAGTATTCTCCCCTCGACCGCCTGATGCGCGGCGGTAACCACAGCACCCCTAACGACCGCTGGGGCTGGCGACCATGAAGGAGGAAGTAGTGAGAAAGGTTTAGATGATCAAGCGACACCCTGAGGGCACAGGGGAAAAGTAAAGAATATAAGAAAAAAGGAGACGACTATGGCAGATACGACTAAGCTTTCAGAGGTTGTGGTATGAAAGACTTTTTAAGGGGTACTCTTGGGATGCTACTTCAAGTAGTACTTAATATAGCAGGTCTTCTCTTAGTGGGGATAGGTTGTGTGTCTTGCATGTTTGGGGAAGCTTCTGGTCCAGGTGTCGTATGCGCTATTCTCGGAGTTTTGTGTTTCTGTGCAGCGTTTGGTATAAAGTACTGGTTAGGTCACGTAGCTAGGTTAAGGTAAAAGAGGTGTATTCAGTTCTCCTGCCGAATTCCCGGTGAAGCCGAGAAATGTGTTGTGCTGGTCTGAAGCCGAGATATGATATGGCATGCGCTGCAATGAAGCCGAGGTCTGAAATGGACTGGACTGAGTTGAAGCCGAGAAGTGAACTGAAATGTAATGAGGGGAGGTGAAGCCGAGATGTGCGTTGGGCTGAGGTGGGCTGTGTTGAAGCCGAGAGGTGGCGTGATGTGGCGTGTCCTGAAGCCGAGAATTGAGATGTGCTGCGATGTATTGAAGCCGAGAACTGGGATGTTCTGACGTGAAGCCGAGAAATGTGATGAAATGAGCTGAAGCCGAGAGTTGTAGTGAAATGTCTTGACCTGAAGCCGAGATTTGTGTTGTGCTGCATTGAAGCCGAGAGGTGACCTGTACTGAGGTGCTATGTAATGTCCTGAAGCCGAGAAGTGAACTGAAGTGATTTGATCTGAAGCCGAGACTTGGAATGAAGTGCGGTGAGGTGAAGCCGAGAAGTGCGATGAGTCGTGGTGAAGCCGAGAAATGAACTGAACTGACCTGAAGCCGAGAAATGTGCTGATATGTGCTGAAGTCGAGAGGTGTCATGCAGTGAACTGCATTGAAGCCGAGAATTGTGATGTGGTGCGCTGAAGCCGAGAAATGTGCTGTGCTGGTCTGAAGCCGAGATGTGGTATGTGATGTACTGTGCTGAGCTGCCTTGAAGCCGAGATGTGCGCTGATCTGAACTGAGATGTGGTGAAGCCGAGAAGTGCGGTGTGCTGTACTGATGTGAAGCCGAGATATGTCATGGTATGTGATGAAGCCGAGAATTGCTGTGCGGTGGGCTGTGCTGCAGTGAAGCCGAGAATTGTGGTGGCATGGGTTGTGTTGAAGCCGAGAGGTGGGATGATATGTTGTGAGTTGAAGCCGAGGAATGAGGTGAGGTGGGCTGAAGCCGAGAACTGAGGTGGGTCGGCAAGGGCCTCCTGCCACCCAGGAGGCCGTTGCCACTCGGGGGATTGAGATGAAGAAGCTGGCGAAATAATACTACTCATCAGCCTAAAGTCAATGGACGGAAAGTGAAACATGAAAAGGATACCGGTCCCATATGAGACTGAGGGGAATTAGAAGTATGAGGCGCAGCACCAGGCCGAAAATAATCGTCGGTGGTGATGAGGGCGAGTGGCACAAAGGGACCAGGGTAGAGAAGACAAACAGTGAGCCCGATGACACCCACCGAGATGGAGCACTGGGTACCATAGTTGGCGCTTTGGGCCCTGCTCAACCAGCCCTTCGAGCTGCGATTCTGGCAGGGGGAAAGGTAAAGCGGGATGTCGTCTTTATCTATTGGGTTGAGTGGGACGATTTTCCTGGGATGCCAGTTGCCATAGTTGACTACCGAATTAAACCAGTCAAAGGAGAGCTACTATGACTGAGAAACCGCGCATCCTTCGTACCGAGGATCTCGGCAAGGAGGACCTCCAGGGTGGCGGGACGGCCCTGGTGACCGAAGATAGGGCGATAAGAGAACGCGGCAAGCTGGACGTCGGGGACTACTCGGTCATGGCGACAACGGCACACGGCGAGGGAGCGAAAGCGGTGTCTCTGAACGATCTCCGGGAGATGGCCAGGCAAGCCGATGAGACGTATCGCCATCTCCTGGACCTGGTTCGGGGAGGGATGAAGAAGAGGCACGCCCGATATGTCCGTCAGTTGAGACTGGCGAACCACAGCTGGCGGCTCATAGCCCGGCTTTGCTATAACCGGGGATGGCAGTGGGCTCGCTGGGAGCCGCCGAGTAACCAGATCGCCGGGATGGCCCTCTGCCAGAGGGCGGCCGAGCTACATGGGGAAAACTACAGAGAGGAGCCTTGGAATTGAGCACAGAAGGGGACTATTATCTTGAGACCATGGTGAGAGAGGTCAAGGAGGAGTCTGCCGCACTAATCGCCTCCTTTGAGGAGCTAAAAACCGCGGGGCAGCCTGTGCATCAGGTGATTCTCGCCACTGGGAAGATTTTCGCCACCTTACTGGAATTGGTCATGAGGATTAACGCGACCCTGTTTGAGGCAAGGCCGGATGACGAAGAGAGGAAACTGAGGCTGGAGCTTGATGATGCCTTCCGTCTACAGCTGAATACTATCAGGGAATTGCTGAAGATACTCCCGAGAGAGGGGTCGTAGAAGATGAATGATATGAAAGACTACCTCTGGCTCGTTAAGACAAACAAGGGCGACTTCTACATAACCGTAGCAGGGAATTGGACTCAGGAAGAGGCTGCCAAGAAAATCTGGATGGTGTTCGATTGGATAAAGCTCGACATCAACGCCATGATTCCGAGGAAACGAGCCACCGGTCCCGATGATGCGGTGGGCACTATATACCAATTGGAGGAGCCAGAAGACGGGGGGGGCTTCCAGTTTCTAGGCGGTAAGAAACTCTGGGAGGCCTGCGGCCGGAGAATCGAATACGAGGCCGAGCTGACACGCTTGGGAAAGCAGTTGGAGTTATGAGGCGTGGGTTATACGCTGAGGAGGTCAAAGTGGAAGACTATTTACTGCTAATAGTCATGACCAAAGGTGGGAATATCATGGGCAACCCCCTGCTCAGAGCCACAGGGGTAACGATGGTCGGTGGTGAGTTCACGCTCATTGAGAAGGAAACGCCTATCACGTCCATCCCCGACTTCTTGGAAGCCTTTGAGGGATTATTCCAGGAAGAGAACAGTGAAGAGATTCCAACATAGCCCCGATTTATGTGGTATGGAAGACTTCGGAGACCGTGGGCCATGGCCAGTACGACCCAACCCCACGCTCCACGAACAATGCACCTGTGGGAAATGGGCCCACTCCGACCATACCTCGAAGGCCGAGCTCTTCTGGGTCTGTCTTGGTTGTGGGCGTAAGTTCAGGACTCCGAGGGGGGACGCAGTAAGCGTGTAATAGGCGTTATACGCAAAGGAGTTGGGGAATGAATAATCCCAATCTCAACCATGCCGACATGGTTTTCCTGGCAAAAAGGATAAACACGTTCGTAGACTTGGTTCAGGACCCCCGGGGCTATTTTAACCGCCATCCAGATGTCATACTGCCAGAGTCGTTAGACCTTAAGATTACCTCTGCGGCTCTGTATCTACTGGTTGACTGCTACCTGAGGGGCAAGGGGCTAAAAGACCACCCGCGGAGCAGCACCCAGGAGAGAGCCAGGGACGCATTGGCTGCTGTGTGGGAGGCGGTTGAACAGGAGGTAGAGGGCCGTCCCTATATGTATCCAAAGTTTCATGAGGCCCTTGGACGGGGACGAGCTTCCATCGATCTTGACTTGTTACTTCAAGGTTACTCGTTGTGGGCGACGGAAGATGAAAGCGTATAAGCTACGTTACACGCAAAGGAGGCCAAGGTGAAGGTTAATATCTCTGTTGAGAGCGACCAGTTAAACAAAGAGGACCTGCGCGCCTTACTACAGGCTATCCGTGACTGTGAGATGGCGACCTTTCCGGATAAGGAAATCTACGTCTTCTGTGAGGTACCGGAGATGACTGCGGACGATACTAGGGATGTCCTGACGAGTATAAAGCCGCCGTATGGTTACGGACTGCTGGTTTTGAGAAAGCCATGAGCTACGAATTTCGGGTAGTGCCTCACTCGATGCTACCTGGCAAGCAGGCAGTAGAGTGCTGGCGAGATGGAAAGTTCGTGGCCGGGATTTACCCTCATCAAGACGGCATTCGTATCGTCAGCAAATACATGACCGACGTGAGCATGGAAACGGAGCCCTCTGGGGCCCGAGGTGAGTGGCTTCCCGCAGCCCTCATCGAGCTGGGAGGGTGACATCCGGTTTATTGACACCTGAGTTGACAATATGCTACCGTATGTCAGCCTTGCCGGGGGAAACCAGGGTGCTGGGGGTTTCACATTCCCACCAGCTTAATTATCACCTCCTCCCCTCCCGTGTGCGGAGCCTTGGGTGTAATCGGGCATAGCCCGATGCAAGCGAAACCTGTTGTGTCGCGTAGCGTGTTGCGCCGTAATCGGGCTTAGCGGCAGGGCTGTTATTGGGGGGTGGGGATACGGCATCCTCGCCCCCCTCCGCCTCAGGTTAAGGACTGAGATGGGGAAAGAAGAACTGACGGGCGTATGGTTTGAGGCTAAGATTTCAACAGTTCGAAATAGGAGGGCACAGGATGGGTTCACAAGCGACAGTGTCCCAGGAGGACACCAGTCAAACCAGTGGAGAGGAAGGCACTCCTCTACTCTCGTTCCTTGAAGACCTCATGCGTCGTCGGAAGTGCCGAGTGAATCAATTGGCGAAGGGAATCGGTGTCAGCCATGTCTCAGTTGGGCGCTGGCTGTCCGGTGAAGACAAGCCCAGTACTTTGTCCTGCCGAAGGCTGGCTGCGTACAGCGGCGTAAACGTAGAAAAAATGTTTGCGATAGCCGGTCATTTGCCCGCGGTGGCTCAGACGGTTCCTGATGAGTGGCCCGAATTCAGCGAGTACATGCACGGTAAGTATCCCGAAGTCGACGAGGACTTGGTGTCAGCGTTTGAAGACTACGTAGAGAGTCGCAAAGGCCGATAGAGCTGGAGACCCGAACACCCGCCTCCATCCGGGATATTGACACCAGAGTTGACAAAATGTTACTGTGCAACTGTCAGCCCTGCCGGGGGAAACCAGGGTGCTGGGGTTTTCACAATGCCACCAGCTTAATTATCCTTTCTTCCCCTCCCGTGACCGGAGCCCTGGGGGTAATCGGGCTTAGTCCGATGCAAGCGCAATCTGTTGCGCCGTAATCGGGCATAGCGGTGGGGCTGTTAGTGGGGGGGCGCATAGCCGCGAAGTCGCCCCCCCCACTTCGTGTTGGTGGTATTCACGGCATGATTTTAATAAACGGAGGTAATTATGCCCGGACGAAAAAAGAAACCAGCGAAGAGGGGAATGTGGCTGAGGTACCAGGTGGAGCTCCAGATGACCGGCAGGTTTGCCGCGTCTCTTCCCAAGACCAGGGAGGAGATCGCGGCCATGCTGGAACAGCGGATGCCAGCCAACCGACCGGAGGACTACACGCCGATAGAGGAGCTCGCGGAGGAAGTAGCCGCGAAGGTGGGTGCAACCGAGGGCGAAGAGGACCATGAGGAGGTCAAGTTTGGCTGGGCAACCTTCCCCAAGGACGACAACGGCCTCTACTATGAAGGGCGGTGTGTCCGCGGCCACCTCAAGGACTGCGCCACTCAGGTAAGAGGCTTCCTGGAACCGGAAGTGAAAGCTCTGAAGGCAAAGGTGGCCAACAAGGTCTACGTGGTGACCGATGTTATCCCTCTTGGCGCCAAGGAACCGGCAGGGACCGAAGCCCGCTACGTGCAGGTTATGACGAGGATGGGACCCCGGTCTACCATCAAGTACGTGGAATACCTCGAGAAACCGGAGTTGACGTTCGAGCTGAAGGTGTTTAACGATGGCGTTATCACTCCGGAGATCCTCAATACCATCTTTGAGTACGGCAGCATCCACGGGATGGGGCAGGAGCGTTCCCAGGGCTGGGGACGGTACACCTTCAATATCACCGAGCTTTAGCAACCGAGAGATGTGATGGGATGGGCTGATTTGGAGCCGAGAACTGGGATGTACTGCGATGTGCTGTACTGAAGCCGAGCTATGTGCTGCATTGGTGTGAAGCCGAGAGATGGGATGGACTGAAGTGCACTGAAGCCGAGATATGGGATGAGATGAAGTGTACTGAAGCCGAGAAATGAGATGAAGTGATATGAAGCCGAGAAGTGAGGTGTTATGAACTGAGCTGAAGCCGAGAAATGACATGGAATGCTCTGAAGCCGAGCTATGTGCTGCATTGGTGTGAAGCCGAGGGATGGAATGAGGTGGAATGAAGCCGAGAAATGGTATGTACTGAACTGAAGCCGAGATGTGAGGCGGCTTGGAATGCAGTGAAGCCGAGATGTGAGTTGTGCTGCAATGGACTGAAGCCGAGAAGTGAGGTGATGCGGGCTGCAATGAAGCCGAGATATGGGATGAGATGAAGTGGTCTGATGTGAAGCCGAGAAATGACCCGACCTGAGCTGAAGCCGAGAAGTGAGGTGGACTGTACTGAGATGAAGCCGAGATCTGATATGAGGTGAGGTGAGTTGAAGCCGAGGGGTGGGATGTAGTGAATCGAAGCCGAGAAATGGTATGTACTGAACTGAAGCCGAGAGCTGTAATGTGATGGAATGAGGTGGAATGAAGCCGAGGGATGCTATGGACGAGAGAACCTCTGAGTGTACTATGGAGGTGAGAAAGTGGATATCTGGCTTTGCCAGTAGAACCATGAAGTCTGATAGCTCAGAAAGCAGAGCACATTGGATATCACCACAATCACCATAGCTGCGTTGAGCCATCTCAGAAGCCGGGCTTTCCCTACACGCATCAGAACCACGGCCACCAGGAAGGCCAAGAGGCCCTTAATCAAGACACTGCTATTGAAGGAGGAGGACCACCAGAACGCCTCGACTCCCTCGTGAGCTAGCAGCTGCTGTGTCAGCCAGGCGTCGGCTATGTTGAGGAGGATGAAAGCTATTACGCTTACCCCGGCGGTCCGGACCAGACTTTTGACTGCTATCATGTTCCTTCCCTGGTACATAGTCTACTCTAACGGGTCAATTTCCCGGGTTAAGATACTTACTGCCCCAATGTCTTCGTCTTCAATTACAACCGACCTGATTGTGGTATCTCCAGCCTCAGCTTCTATCAGCCATTTGCAGAGGCCGGGGGCGTCAGTTACATAGGATATATCCTGCTCTTTGAAGGTGGCCCAGAGAAAGCAGTCAGAATATGACCAGTCAGGGTCGTGTATTTTGAACTTAAAGCTAACGGCTCCTGTATTACCAGAAGCGAAAATTGGGCCTAGGTGTTCATGCCATTTCCAGATGAATGAAAAGCCGCCCGAGGCTATCTTGGTTTCAGGAGTACCGTCTTTAAGGAAGCTAGATGTTATCACCAGTGTATAAACAATGTCATAAGGACCCTCAATTAAATCCATACCAGGATAAGGGGCAAAGAAGGCTCCGATGGTTTCTAACTGGCGATTCCCAACGCCGGTATACGTGAAGGTCATATCACAATTATATTCAACCCAACCCTCATCGTAATCGCGAGTTACCTGACCCGATGGTATCTCAAACCCGCCCCAGCCCTCGTGGGGGCTGTCTGGCTTATACTCTTCCTCACTTAAACCCTCTATGAGGGAAAGCTTGGTGATAGTAACATTAACTGGCAGGCTATTTACCTGTTGGGGCAGGGGATAGGGATAAGGATCGCCATACTCCAAATCGTCCAGCGATTCGTCATGCTTAATTATCTTCCATAAGGCATCTTCTACCCCGCTATCAGCGGCAAATAACTCATCCGTCTTCCGCTCATATACCTGACTGGACTTAAGCCCGGTGCTGGCAAGAGCCAGAAGGGGCGGGAGCATGAGACCCCCTATAAGCAGCAGGACCAAGGCCAAGATAAGTGCTTGCCCGCTTTCACCTTTGTTGCTGAGTAGCTTCATTTCTCTTCTCAGTATACTTCGTAGGTTCTCGCTTCCTCGACGTCCCCAACCGAGGCGGTTATGGTGACAGTAACTCCATCAATGGATATGGCAGTGTGCTTAGCAACAAGCATCTGGCTTGTAGCAGTCTCCACGCCGCTAGAATCATAAGTAGTTACTTTGCGCCGAAGCTCACTGCCAGCATGTGTGTAGCTAATTTTATTGCCAGCGGACTCGTAGCCCACCCAGGCCAGGGTTAGGACCTCTGTCTCCGGGGTCATCGTATCATCATCGGTAATAATACTCTGAGCCATATTGGCATCGCGCCTAATCCAGTAGACAGCATTCTCTACCTCGGTGATAGCAATCACACGATTGGAGGTCAAGGCGTTTATGTTAAACACCTGAAAGATACTCATAGTAATGCCGGTGCTGATAAGGGCGGTAATGGCCAGGGCTACCAGCATCTCAATTAGGGTAAACCCCTTCTGGTTCTTCATCGGTTTACCTTGTAGGCCTCGAACGTTGTTACCACTTGACCATTATGCTCGATTTCCACTGTTATCTTCTGGATGTCCTGGTCATGCAGAGGCTCGGCAAGAATACTGGCTGAGTAACCAACGCAATCATCGGGGATTGCTGCTGGGGCGTATACGGCCTCATAATCCTGGCTCTTGACATATTCCATCTGGCTACAAGCCAAGTTTTTGGCGGTAGTGCGTTCATCCATAGTCATGGTCGCCCTGGCACTGGTAGCTAAAGCACTGAGAAAGGCAAGACCTATTATGGCTAGGATCAGGAGAGATACTAGCACCTCAATTAGAGAAAATCCCTCTTCGCTTTTCATTCGTCCTTATAGGGCGGCGCAGGGAGGGCTCCAGTCGAGGCACAACTGGAGCCCTTGTTTTTCCCCTGGCAGAGCGCCACACTTACACTTGCTCCGATACTATGGTGCCGGTCCCCATCCTGCGCCCGGCGTATACACTGACGTGCCCCACTGGCTATCGGTTACCACGATGGCACTAGCTATCTGGCCAGATGCGTCGATCGTATAGTTGGCCTGTAGGCTGCCGGTAATGAAGCTCTTGACAGAGGTATCAGGGGGAGTGGGAGGTAATACAGGGATATCAACCGCCGGGCCTACATCGCCGGCAGTAATTGTTGCCAGGTTGTTATCTACCATATAGGCGAGGACAGCCATCTGGACATTGTGAGCCTCGGTATTTGCTGCCTCTATGGTCCCGGAGCTCATGAACCTGCCGACATTGGGCACGACTACGGCGGCGAGAACACCGAGCACGGCCACCACCACCAGGAGTTCGATCAGCGTAAACCCCTTCTCGCCATAACGGAATTTCTTGAGAACCTTTTTCATGGTTCACCTCCTCTATTACTAATTTTATTCTAGCTTCGCCCACACCTGCAAACAATAGCCCGAAGGTACCGGATGCACCCAGTACCTTAGTCAGTGTCGCGGAGAATACGAGCTAATTCCTGGACACCGGACACTGTGAAGTCACCCCGCTCGGCGTCGACACGGTTATCCTTCCGTAGGTGCCGATCCCCGGGTCAAGGTTGATAACGATCTTCATCTGCTCCCACGGGTCCAGGATGTTCGGGTCAAACGCCTCGGGGTCACCGCTCAGGAGGTAGATCCCCTCGACCGTCCACTGGTTGGGGCCCGGCGGATTCCCTGCAGTGTATTCGACATAGTCAACGTGCTTCACTGCGCTGTCGTCCGGGTACTGGGCAATGACGTCCCACCGTGAGAACTGGGATAGGTTGGTCTGGCCCTCATTCCTGACCATCAGCTGGATGTTTCCCCCCGAGTATTGCGACGGCGGGACGGCAGCAATACCGGTTCGCCTGATGATGCCGGCCTCGGTCTCCATCGCCTTCATTGAGTCGGTAACACTGATGGCCCCCTGGAAGGCGCTCATGCAGAGCGTCACCGTTCCGATGATCACCATGGCGATGCAAACGAGGGATATCAGTGCCGTTTCCATTCGTCTTTCTTACCCCTGAGTTTTGATGCCCCGCCACGGGCCAGGGCACCAAAACCCACGGGAGAAGCTACTGCAGGTCCATTACCTTGGAGATGCCGCCCGGCAGGGTCCTCTGGATGGTAATAGTGGCACCGGTGGGTGGGATCACCTGGAGGGTGAAGCTATCGTACGCGGCTAAAACGACCGATGGTATTTCGACGTCCACAATGAAGATCTCGTCCCCCTCCAGGAGGGTGGCCGTGCCACGCTCAGCGCTCCCAAGGGTGTAGGACCAGGTGACATCCTCGGAATGCATCACATCGTCGAAGTAGTTGATAACCATGGCGCTCATATCGACCTCGTCACCACCCTGGATGGTCAGGCCGACGCTGAACTGGACATTCTCGAGAACCAACACGTTGGGGGACAGTCCGAGCACCGAGCCCTGAAGTTCCATGGTGGACTGGACCGACTCCAGACCCGAGTAGACAGTCGCCTTACCTCTTTCTGCCGAGAAGATACCAGCCGAGAGAACGCTGTAGGCCAGTACTGAGGCTACCGTCACGAACGCAATCAGTATGATAGCTGTCTCAAGCCCGGTCATGCCTCTCTGGCCACGGTGTAGTTTCCTTAATATTCTGTTCATATCGCTCCTTTTTATTGTTCAGATTGTGGGGAAGGAAGAAGGCCCTACTGCAGATCCATTACCGCGGATATACCGCCCGGCAGGGTCCTCTGGAGGGTTATAGTGGCACCGGTGGGTGGGATCACCTGGAGGGTAAAGTTATCGTACGCGCCCAATGAGGCCCCTGCCGGTATGGTGACGCTCACAACGAAGATCTCGTCCTCTTCCAGGAGGGAGGGCGCGCCACGCTCCGTGCTCCCAGCGCTTATGGCGCCGGTCCAGACGACATTCTCCGCATGCATATCTTTGTCGAAGTAGTTGATAACGACGGAGTTTATATCGACCTTTTCACCACCCTGGATGGTCAGGCCGACGTTGAACTGGACATCCGTGAGGGTCGGGTCGACGCCCCCCGCGAGGTTGGTGGCAGCCATGATGACCACGACGCCGGTGTCAGTGCTGGAAGCGTCGACCAGGGCACCTGCGCCGGGATGGGCGTTTATGGCAGCTACGACAAGGTCAGCGGTGGAGGTGATGGCAGAAGCCCCATTGGTTGCCAAGGAGACCTCGATGTCGGTACCGGTGACAGTCACAGTTAGAGTCTCGTCAGGACCCGCCGGGTCAATATACGCGATTGTGATGCTGTTGCCTGCGATGCCGGTCGTGTCAGCTACATAGTCTATCTCGTCTGTGCTTGGTGTCCCTGTGGTCAGCGTCGCCTTCACGCCGTCGGTGGACAACCCGAGCACCGAGCCCTGAAGTTCCATGGTTGCCTGGACCGACTCAAGACCCGAGTAGACGGTCGCCTTACCTCTTTCCGCCGAGAAGATACCAGCCGAGAGGACGCTGTAGGCCAGTACCGAGGCTACCGTCACAAACGCGATCAGTATGATGGCTGTCTCCAGCCCGGTCATGCCTCTCTGGCCACGGTGTAGTTTCCTTAATAGTCTGTGCATGTTTACGCTCCTTATTTTTACTATGGACTCCTGGCTTCCGTAAGTGTCACATCAGAACCTCCTGTTTGCATTCTGCCCCGCGCAGCGCTGGGGAGCCTCTTTACAGTTGAGGAGGAGGAAGATGAGGAGGAAGAAGTGGTGATGGTAACCCTCGAGACTCCGAACCCGCTGCCTCTGGATGCAAGCGGGGAGGTTGAGCTCGAATGAGACGCTCCTGGGCTGGCGGTATCTGCTGGAAGATCTCAAGGGGTACTGGCCACCCCAACTCGATTGTTACCTGCCGGAGGGCTTCGGTCCGTTCATCGGGCCGTCCCCAGCCGAAGGAATTGCTCACGAAGGTGTCCCGTGGCCCGGTCACTACCAGAACCTGTTGCCCGTCCCGGATTTTCAGTTCAATCTGCGACGGCGGGGTGAGCTTATCCCGGTAGAGGACTAGCGCAGCCAGCCCTATGCTGCTTTGACTGCTGTTATCGGTAATAATCAATTTTCTTTCATCCCTTTTATTTCCATGGACCGGCGCCCGCGTCAAGGGCGCCGGACCATTACATTAGGAAAAGGAGTACCATGTACCATCCTCATTCTTCCATAGCTCCAGGCTGGCGGTAAGGTACTGGGGGGCCGGAAATGAGAGTCCAAATGGCCAAAGTTGCCAATCTTTGGGGTCAAGGTGGTCACTGCGAGGGGCCCAGCCTGAAATGGGTAGTACTTTGGTACTATTTCGTACCAGAACTTTAGTCCTACCTAATGTGGTAGTACTGATGTACACTCCGCCAGCCTGTATGTACACTCCACCTGCCTCAAAACACTCCGATGACCCCAAAATGACCCAAAAGTGACCCTCAAGATGACGCTCAGATGACCAAAAAGGCTTGACAGATATGACCCAGATGGCGTACATTTTGACTACAGTGGTTGACAAAGTTGAACCCTGGGGTTACAATGCTAGTCCATTGAGGGTGAGACGACCAACTTGAAAGGAGGTGAGAGGATGAGAAATAGCGGGGAGCAGCTGTACCGCAAATGACTGCTTTCTTCCCTATACCACTACTGAGAAAACTGAGAAAAAAAGGGAGTAATAAATTGAAAAAGAGAATATTTAGTGTGCTGCTAACCCTGGTGATGCTCTTAACCCTAAGCATGGTGACGGCAGCAGCTGTCATGGCGAAAGGTCCCGTGGGAGACACAATTACCATTAGCTGGCTTGAGGATGCTGAAAGATGTGCCCCAGATGGCACACTTTTGAGTAGCTGGATAGATGACCCGCTTGGCCCGGCAGACTTAGTGCAGACTGGTAAAGCCTATCATTTTGCCGATATACAAGAATACTACAACTATCCAGGGCTGGAAAACCTTAGCGGAAGTTTGATTATCAGTGGTTCCGGGAAACTGTCGGGCCATGCCACGTACACTTCGCCAGCCTCTGAGCTCCCCATTAGAGACCGCCTTCAAGGCGAAGTAACCATTAATGCTGAGGAAGGAACAATGGAGGGATCATACACCCAGTGGAGCTACGCCTTTGGGGAAAGGGGTGAGGTTTTAGGCTCGTATCCTAACGCGGTTCCTGCTAACAAACAGGGCGCAGGCTGGTGGTTTATCGGGTATACCGTCTACGAAGCTCATAAATAACGAGTGGAAATCAATATAAGGAGAAAAACGAAAGTGAAAAAGAGAATATTTAGCGTGCTGCTAACCCTGGTGATGCTCTTAACCCTGGGGTTGGTAACAGCAGCTCCGGTGGCGGCGGTGGCGCCTGGGTGGGTTGAAGGCGCTCCGGAAATTGATGGAATCATAGACACTGGCGAGTGGGATGGTGCAAGTGCTTCTACTAGCGGTAGTGGTATTTATACTGTTTATACATTAAATGATTCTGAATACCTCTATGTCGCCTTTGAAGCGGTAGGAGGCGACTACACCATAGCATCCAGCATGACCAACACATACATCTATGCTGGAGATGACTGGGGAGGTGAGTGCTGGGCATATACTGCCGGAGCACCAGGTCAAGTTGTGGGATTGACGTATTTTACGACCCACCACATACCGGACCCCAAAGTTAAGGAAGGACAAGAATCCCGTACTACCACCGCGATAGTAGCAGTAAGCACCCTTGTGGCAGAATGGCAGATTCCACTTGCTGAGTTCCCTATGGGCCCGGGAGACCCCTTGGCATTTGACTTCCTATCGTATAGCGAAGGTGTCTCAGGTTGGAATGATTGGATTTTCGAGAAAGAGTACTGGGCTCGAGTACAGAACCAAGATACCGATCTCTACTATACTACCATTCAGGGGGCCGTTGACGCCGCTAGTGGCACAACCCTTGTCTGTGCGCCGGGAATCTATAACGAAGAAGTCACCATTAACAAGAGCCTGACTCTGGAGGGTGCTCAATCCGGTATTTGCGCTGTTGGTGGAAGATCCGGTGATGAGTCCGAGATAGTCGGGAGTATTAAGGTGGTCTCCCCTGCAGAACATGTGACCATTGATGGCTTCACGATTACGGGGACTGCCGGCGGTGCAATGGATGGTGTCTGTATTCGTACAGAATCGCCATCCATCACGTTCGTAAACAGCATCGTTAACGCTGTTGCGGTCGCTGGCGGGTACACCTTTTCGGGGATTGCCGACCTTGACGGTATCACAGATGCTCTTGTGGAGTGCAACTCATTCTCTGGGGTGTATGACCAAGCCCGCGCCCCTAATGTGATACGGTTAGGGATTACGGGTGTCGGTCCTGTGACGGTGGCGAACAATGAGATGACTGAGGTTGGCGGTGGCGGTGGCGTTGGAATAATGTGTACTAACGCTGACGCTGTTGTCAATATCTTGGGAAACGACTTTGACCACACCGGTGATGGCGTCTGGGCCTACCAAAGCATTGCCCTCCTACGTATTGAGGACAATGTTTTCTCGCACTGCAATGGTGTGCATGGAGGTTCCGGCGAAAACACTGATACGGGTGTCAAGCTGGTGGGAACCATTAACGGCCAGGTAGTCATCGAGGACAACGAGTTCTTGGATAACCAGATCCAGGTGGATAACACTGCCGGGGTCGTGGACCTTGAGCAAGTTCTCGCCAACAACACCTTCGACCGCGCTGTGGTCGTTGACAATCCTGGTAGTTCGCTGCTTCCTATAATCTGGAGCTTCATCCAGGATGGCGTTGACGCAACGGTAGCTGGAAATACTGTTGCCGTTCTGCCAGGTATTTATCCTGAGGACGTGACTGTAAGTACCGCGAACCTGACCCTGGTGTCTGTATCCATGCACGATGCTGTTGTTGAGGGAACGATAGTGGTTAATGCCAATGGAGTGACTGTGGATGGGTTCACCATCACCGACTTCAGCCAGATCCCGACACCCGACTGGTCTGCTATTTATGTCCCAAGCGGTACTGGTGTCGTTATAGCTAACAACTCGATAGATGGTGCTGGTATCGATCCAGTCGCTAACTTGACTGTTGGTATTCACACACTCTACGGCGGCAGTGCCGACATAACGGCTCAGGATAACACCATCACGAACGTGAGAATGGGCATCTACAACCAGGGTGCCGAAATGCTTATCACTGGGAACACCATTGATGGTGCAACGTCCACAAATCCACACTGTGGAATCGGTGTAGACACCTCTCTTGGCACCGAAATCATAGAAAATGACATCATCAACAATGATATAGGCATAGAGGTATTCCAGACAGGCGTCGTTGCTCACTACAACAATCTCTGCGGCAATACTGAGTATGGAATTTGGTCCGCAGGGCCAGTTGTAGATGCCGTCAACAACTATTGGTGTCATCCCAGCGGGCCATCCCACAGCCCAGGCTACGGTGATAAAATCGGCGGCGAAGTACTCTATGACCCGTGGCTGCTTGAGCCGGTTGTCCCGGGAGCGCCGCTACCAACAACTTTCGAGAAAACACTGACACTGAATATCGGCTGGACATTAGTCTCAACCGATAACTGGATAGACCCTGCTAACACAGTCGGGGTAGGCGTAATACTGGCCTATAACTACATACCTGACGATGGTTGGGTTGAGGTAACCCCTGCTGCTTTAGTGCCTGTGGATGCGCTGTATGTGAAAACGGAAGTTGGTGGCGCACTAGGCATTATCTATTCAGGAGGCTACCCGGCTCCAAGCTCCAAGGACCTTAAGGCTGGCTGGAACCTGATAAGCAGTGCCACCGCCACCATCGGTAATGCCAGGGCAGTTCTATCCCCGCTGCGCTATATTGACGTAGGCGAGGAGCAGGGAGTAGGCTTGGCGACACTGGTAAGCCAGGGGAACTACAACCAGCATACCGAGAGCTTTACCCTGGCTACATTTGGTGCGCTAGACTGGCTCGCTCTTGGGAAAACAACGCTGAATCCGTTCGACGGCTACTGGGTTTACCTGAACGCTGACAAGAGCTTTGGAGTGATTCCAGAATAGCTTTTACTTGGGGGGCTTCGGGTTACCGAAGCCCCCCAAAGGAGATAAAAATCATGAAGAAAATACTTATCTTTATACTTCTGTCTTTCCTACTGACCTTTGGTGCCACTCCGGCCTATGCTGTACCAGCCCTTCCCCACGCCTTCTATGGTAGTGTCACCATAAACGGTACCGCGGCACCGGACGGCTCCCGGGTATCGGCTACGGTAGACAGCGGTACTATTGTATCAACCCAAAACCCGGTTACCACCGTAGCGGGTAGTTACGGCATTGACAGCTCGAAGCTCCTGGTTCAGGGCGATGACCTGAGTGGGGCTACCATAACCTTCTATGTCAACGGCGTCTCTACTGGTCAGACAGACACCTTTGAAGCTGGAGGTGGACCTACCACGTTAGATCTAAGCGTCACGATAGCACCACCACCACCACCGGCGCCACCGCTTGAGCCGCCAGTGCTACCCCGCGGCACCACCGATGTCAGGGGAATGGTTGGTACCGGATGTCGCTTCACTGAATCTGTGCCTGCTACTTCCGATGATGAATTATGCACCCTCACTATTCCCGAGGGAACCGTAGGCCTGACTGAGGACCTGGAGTGTATCACCGAGATAACCATGGTGACAATGGATGACCCGCCTCCACCGCCCGAGGAAGCCCATGTTATCGGGCTGGTCTATGACTTCGGCCCCGACGGGGCTACCTTCGAGGACGCAATAATCCTGACATTCACCTACGACCCTGACTCCCTGCCCGAAGGCGTCTCCGAAGAAGACCTCGTAATAGCCTACTTCATAGATGGTGAGTGGATTGAACTCGAGGGGGTGGTTGATACCGAAACCAAGACTGTTACGGCTTCCGTCAGCCATTTCACCACCTTTGCCCTGATTGGCACTCCGCCAACAGTGGTGGAAGAAGAACCTCCAGTGGTGAAGGAAGAGCCGGTTGTTGCTGAGAAAGAGGAAGAGCCGGTAGTAGAGGAAGAGCCGGTAGTAGAGGAAGAGCCATCTGTAGTGGAAGAAGAAGTGGAACCAGCGCCAGTGGAGGAAGAGGTTGAGGTGACCCCGGAACCGGCAGCAGGCATCAATTGGCCTGTGGTTGGCGGGATTATCGGCGGGGTAGTATTACTGGTAGGGTGGCTAATATTCTTATTCTGGAGACGGAGAGCTTATAACTAACTCACCAGGCGATGACTGGGAGGGTGTGTATTGGGTAAGTCAATAGGCGGATTACTGGCCGGTGTAATACTGGCAACGGTGCTCTTCATATGCCTGGCATCCCCCTTTCCGATGGCGGCCACATCGGGGGATGCCAGCCAGCCGGAAACCCTCAGTGACAACATAACGGACAGCTACCAGAGTATCTCCTCGGTGCTGACGGAAGCGGCCAACCAATTTCAGGACGAAGACCTGGCAATATTCTACGGCAAGCTGATAGACAGCTACGATCTCGATGAAGCGTCTTCATGGCTGGCTCCGGGCGACGGCTCGGACGACCCCGGGGTAGTGCCCGACATTGAGAAGATAACCCGCATGGCAATCACCCTGCCGCTGCTGGAAGTACGCGCTCAAATCCAGGATGAAGACATCGCCGCATTCTACCAGGACTTCCTGGAGAAGGCCGGCTTTATAGAGGTAGAGTAGACGGACAGAGGCCGAATGAAGTACCTCATCACTCTTCTGTGCGGGTTCGAGATTTCCGATGGCATAATCACGCATCTCCTCGTCGGCAACGGCCAGTTCCGGGAAGGCAACCCCTGATGACACCCATCGTCGGAGAGGGACACCTATCACCAGGCGATGAGGAGGTGAGAGAAAGTAAGTAGAGACGGAGGTTCTATTTTCTTGGGAGTAGCAAGCAAAAACAAATAATAAGGAAAAGGAGAAAGAATCGTGTTTCGGAAAAGCAGGATAGTATGGGTTTCGATTGTTGCGGCGTTAGTCGTGGCCAGCTTGGGAGCTGGTGGTGTCATGGCAGCAAAGATCTTGAATCCCGTTGGTGAAGATGGGATGATTAGCGGTGCCTACCAGAAGGAGAATGGTATGCTGCGGCTGGTCAATGGTGAGGAGGACGTAAGAAAGTCGGAAGTATTTATACAGTGGAATCAGCAGGGTGTACAAGGTGAACCCGGCGCAACAGGGCCTGCAGGCCCAACTGGTGAAACCGGACCTGATGGGCTGAGAGGACCTGCCGGCTTGCCTGGTGAACCAGGACTTGATGGCCAGCAAGGTGACATAGGACCTATTGGAGAAATGGGACCTGCTGGACTCGCCGGAGCGGATGGAGCCGCCGGAGCGGATGGACAAACTGGTGATACTGGACCTGCTGGCTTGCCTGGTGAACTAGGCGCAATGGGACCTGCTGGAGCTGATGGTGCGACTGGTGCTACTGGACCGATTGGACCGCCTGGAGCACCTGAATTTCGTGTCATTCAAGAGTCGTATATCAGGTATTGGGGTTCTGGCACTGTAGTTGGCTGTGTCATAGAGGCTCCACCAGGTTGGCAAGTTGTAAGCGGTGGCTTCAATTTTGGTCCAACTTCCCGAGACCTCAAGTTGATTACGTCTATTCCGCAGATCAGCGGAGAACTCACTGACCCTCCGAGGTCATGGCTTTGTATGTTCGAAGCGCCTCTGCTTCCAATGCATACAGGTGGCGTTATCGAAATGTATGCGGTGGTAACGCCGCTTCAAGAAGAATAACAGCCTGACTTGTCAGACCAAAGGAACGAAAAAGGGCTGGGTGTATTCCCAGCCCGCATCTTGGCCGTCCAGTTTCGGCTCCACTTATCGGGACAGGCGCATGGTAGGTTGCAGCCTCCACTCCTGCGGTCGCAGGTTTGAGTCCTGCCACTCCCACCATCGAGAGGAGACTTCACAGGGGGACACCACTTGGTACCTACACGGCGACCCTAACCTTTTCAGCTAGTACAGTAGTGGGCCATTAAGAGAAGGAGAGGGACCGCGGAGAGTTGTCCCTCTATTCTTCCTGGTCACTCACCAGGCGATGAGTATCTCTCTTATTTCCCTTCCCTGATACTGGCCACCGACTTCGGGATGGATGGCAGCATCGGTCTGAGGTTCGATATAGACCAGCCCTCTGTCTGTAGTCTCAAAGGCGATGACGGAGTGCTGTCCCTGCTCAAAGCAGAGCAGGACAAACGCGCACCTCAGACCCTCCGCCTCAGCATTATTGTTCACGGTAGTGGTGAAGTGCCGGCACTCATATGCATAAAGAACAAAGCTATTGCGGCTGGTGGTGTCTCCGAGGATAAAGTCCCTGACCTCACGGAAGGTTGGGTTTCTAAGCTCAATAGCCTGGCTATCTGAGTCCGGCTCACTGGAGACGGCGCTCTCCGGAGAGACTACCAATTCAGGGACCTCTATGGAGACTGTCAGCAGCGGGGCCGTGCCCTTCTCGTAGATATCGCCAGGCAAAGGCAGCGGGGCCGTGTCCTTCTCGATATCGCCAGGCAAAGGCAGGAGAAGCGATATGAGAAGCAATATGGTGAGGGGGTAAATCAGCTTTCTCATCCTGGACGGCCTCCGGCTTGGTTCCCTAACCTCAGGGTATGACCAGGATGAGAAACAGAGCCTAAATATTCGGGGCGGAACTCTAAACAATTTCTAAAGAAGATGGAAACAGTGACAATTATTGCCCTTTTTGCACAGGGGGTTGACTAAACTGTCGATAGTGTGTATATTGCGGTCAATGAGAAGAGAACCAAATATGAAAGGAGAATGTAAAGTGAAAAAGAGGATATTTTCCTTCTTTCTGGTGGCAGCGCTCCTTGCGCTGCTAGTAACACCTCTCGCTGGATGTGGGCCAGACGGTGAGCTAACACCAGAACAGGAAACTGCGATCAGCGAATTTGTGATAGAACGCCTTTCTGGTCTGACCGGCCCAGAAGGACCGCAGGGAATTCAGGGAGAACCTGGCCCACAGGGTGGAAAGGGAGCCCCTGGCCTCACTGGCCCTGCTGGCCCGAAGGGAACTACTGGTTCTGATGGAGCAGATGGGCTTCCTGGGCCTGCCGGGGCAGTCGGACCTCAAGGTGAACCGGGCCTTGATGGTGCCCCTGGTTACCCCGGACCTGTGGGTGCCACTGGCCCACCCGGAGTATTCCCGATGTTCTCTGTACAATTACAGGTCAAGACAACTGGTCTAGCGACCATCGTGTTTGACACCACCACCTTTGCTAGTGGCACTCGGTCGCTGCATCTGACGACCGCCGGCGTAGTAGGAAGTGGGCAAGAGGCGCGCATCGTACTCACGCCGCTCCAGCCCATGACTCTGAGTGAAGTGCTGACGATTGCGTGGTCGGAGTATCTGGTCTCAGGCTATATGCCCCATGTGGACATCAAGCTGGATACAACGGGCGATGGTCTGTGCGACGATGCACTGGTGATTGAATACGCTTATAACACCAGCGAAGGGCCTGTCAGACCGGAAGGGTGGCCATCCTATGGTGCCACGATCGGTACTTGGTACCAGACATTCAGCGATGACGGCAACGGTCCGGCTGTAATTAACGACACGTGCTACGCATGGCTGACAAGCGGTGCGCCGGGACCAGTTGGTGGTGCCTTCGGCGCCGGGAATCATTGGGGTGATACGCTGGGGAACTGGAAGCTCGGATTAACGGCGAATACTAAGGTCATCGACTCAAACACCCTAGTAACGGCCATCGAGATAGAGGTGGACAACTGGCTATCAAGTGGAGTCCAGGCAGAAGCCTACGTTGACAACATCATGGTCAACGGAACCGTTATCTGGCAATAGCCGGGGAGGGCTGGAGAGCCCACTAGAGCTTAGGTATCCTTGAGACGGAGATGAGAAGAGAAGTCACCCTTGGGGTGACCTCTCTTTTTGTGAAGGAGATCTGTAGTGGCGAGGGATTAGATGGGAAACAGTGACAAGTAGTGCCCTATTGGTAAGAGGGGTTGACATATTGCAGTAATTGTGCTAATGTCCAGCAGGGGTGGGGCTGGGGTCCTGGGTCGGCAGAGTTCGTTTCATCGACCTGCTCACCGACTCTCCTCCTTGGCAGTTCGCCCCCCGCTGAAGACAGAAGGAGGTGTGCCATCGACAAAGCCCGAAAGGGAAAGAGTAAATGGATACCACAGGCTATACTGAGAAACAATCATTGTCTCCGTAAAGAGCAGGGTCTCTTCTGGAGGCTAATTGTGTTCATGTTACAGAGGCAAGTAATCTAAGGAGAAGAAACAAAACAATGAAAAGGAAGTTTTCCAAGATGCTGGGTGTGGCCGTAACGCTGGCCATGCTCAGCAGTTTAATTATTGCTCCGATGGCAGGCGCTGTTAGCACATCGAGCGTCATCCTGAGCAACGGTGTTATCAGCCAGGGGTCGGACTACACCCTCACGTTTGACGTAGTCGCGGCAGTGCCGGACACCGGTATCATCACCGTTCAATTCCCGGTAGGCACCACCGTACCAGCCACTGGTTTTTGGGCTGCAGACCCGGATGGCGTAGGTCCTTTACTTGGTGACGTCACCCTACAGGCCACAGCCGGCTTTGGCTCGCCAATATCGGTGACACCCTTTGCTCCTGCAAACATTGCCACTACCGCCGGGACAACCCTGGCCGGACCGATCGTGGCTCTGACAATCACAGCTCCTCCCGCTGCCGTTTGGGATTTCCTCAACGGCATCGGTGAGGGTGCCACGGTTCGTATCAAGTTCAACAACCAGGTAGTCACCAACCCGTCGGCAATCGCCAGCTATACGCTGACCGTCAAGACGAACCAGACCGGTGATACCACCGCGGTCGCTTCGCAGGCCTACACCCTGACCGCCCCCTACATTCCGCCGCTGGCGGGTATCGTCGAGATTTATAACCCCAGCGGCATACTGATGGGTAGCTACACTGGCTCTCTCGCCTTGATGGGTCCTGGTAACGCGCTAGCCAGTGCCGGAGCCAACTATACCATCAAGATAGGCCCGGGCACATATACCGAGAATGTCATCCCGAGCGCCGCCGGCCAGACGTTTATCGCCACCGGCAGCGCCGCCCAGACCCTCATTGTCGGTAACTGGACTATCGGTGTCGCCAGTGTGACCATTGACAGTCTGACACTGGTAGACAACGCAGCCGCTCCGACGGTTGACATTACCGCCACCGGTAACCTGGCCACCATCCAGAACTGTGTGTTCACCAAGCAAGCGCCAGCCACCGCCAGAATGGCTGTTCGCTACGGCAACACCGTTGCCCTGGGTACCGGTCTCATCGCCAATAACACCTTCGACACAACCCTTAAAACAGCCATCGCTACATCAGTCGCTGACACTTCTATTCAGGTCAACAAGACCGGTCTGACCATCAGCGGCAACACCTTCAGCGTCGACTTGGGTGACGTTGCGATTGATGCCGTCGCTGGCATAACCGCCATAACCACTAATACTATCACCGGCTCCAGCGGCACCGGTATTCAGGTCACCGCAGGTACCGCCACCATCACCGGAGCCACAATGACGGCACTTGACCCGGCACTCAACATCCTTGGCGGTACTACTAATGTTACCGACAGCACCATCACCAACTGTGGCCAGTCCACAGTCGCGACCGCCACGTATCAGCCGGCTATCAGCGTCACGTTAACCGCTGGCCTGACTATCTCCAACAGCACGATAACAGGCAGCCCGAATGACATCTTACAGACTGCTTCCGCCGCGGTCGGCTCGAACCTGATTATCATCATGTTCAACGACCTGAGCGGGAACACCAAGGGCATTGACAACAAAGACACAAACGCTGCCAATTTCATTCAGGCCCCGGTCAACTGGTGGGGCAGCGCTGCCGGACCGGCCGCACTGTTTAACACTGGAAATGTCAACGCTTCAGCACCCGCCGGTACTGTCGCGACAGGCGCACTGGTCGCCGGAGCTACGGCAGTCCAACTGCTGGCAAGTGCTACCCAGGGTGTCGATGTACATCCGCAGGTAGCCGCAACAGGTGCCGCCTACACCCCGGGCGCCGGTGAGGTTATCGCTGTCGGCCGTTACTCCGCCAACCCTGGAGAGGCAACTCCGCAACCCGCACTGGCTAACGGCTACTACGACGTCTACTTCAGTCAGACGACTACGGCTAGTGTGCCAGCCACTCAGGTAATGATTAAGCTCTACAATCCGGCCATCACCGCCAACACATCAATCATGGTCTGGAGTGACCTGCAGGGCGCATGGTCGAACTGCACATTGCAAGGCATCAATCTCTTCGGCGGCTTCGCCTGGGCGACGATCACGGGCACAAGTACTCCGTCCATCCTAGACCTGTCCGGTACGCCGTTCGCACTGGTAGAGCCTGTTGTAGTTCCCGTTGTTCCCGTAATCGGGATGACCGGAACGCCTGTTTTCGGCGCGATAGCGGCACCCATCCAACCCACCTTCACCTGGAGTGCTGTTGCTGGCGCTACCAGCTACGAGTTCGTCCTTGCCGAGGAAATCGGCCAGGATGACAAGTTTGCTATCATCGACTACAGCGCCACCACAACAATCAACGGGCATGTAGCCAGGGAGCAGCTCAAGTACGACACCGTCTACAACTGGCGTGTCAGGGCTGTTAATGCCACCGGCCCTAGTCTCTGGGCCACCAGTTTCTTCACCACCATCACCGAACCGGTACCGCCACCGGAACCGGTACCGCCGGTAATCATCAAAGAGACACCACCGACACCAGCACCGGAGATAATCCTTCAGGTGCCGCCAGCGACCAAGCAAGAGGTCCAGGTTATTCCTGATTACCTCCTGTGGGTAGTTGTTGCCGTCGGTGCGGTACTCATCATCGCGGTAGTCGTTCTTATCGTCAGGACCAGAAGGGTAGTCTAAGCCTGTTAAATAGTCCTGGCGTGACGGACGTCGCGCAACACGGAAACCCAGCGAGCCCCCCTTCCCACGAAGGGGGGCTCGTAGTAACACGACCTGTAGCCGAGATGTGAAATGAAGTGAGATGTTTTGGAGCCGTGAAGCGTATGGGTATGAAAGCGGAGGAATGTCCAAGGCTTAGAGTGAGGCTAAAAGTTGGGCTCTTTGGCAGATGCTATTTGAGGCACGAAAAGCGAGAAGGGTGGACAGCCTCTTTACCAATCTACTTGGCGAAGTGCCCTAAACACGGGTATTTTGAGGACTATCTGCATGGCTACCCAGGAGGTCAATATCTATCCTGCCCGAAATGCCGGGAAGAGAGGGGATAGAGTCGTCAGGGCCAGCCTGACGAAGACGGGAGGCCTCAGACCCCTCAGAATAGCAATCTGGGTGCCCTCCGGCCGGAATAGGTGAGGCAATTCGGTACATTGACACCGCCTGATTTTTGCGTTAATCTGAGGCTGCCGGTTGGCTGCCGGCTTCAGTTCCTACACCTCTTCTCATTTCTGACTCCAGCGCTGGGATATCTTAACCGAAGGGGATATCCCGCGCCGGAGGGCAAAAAAAGGGCCCGGGAGAATAACCCCCGGGCCCTCTCTTGGCGCTCCAGTCCTTACTAGCCGTGCTCCTTGCACCAGGTCCAGCCGTCGACGAAGGTTGCTATAGTCACGTCGAGCTCGTTGCGGTTCTGTTCGTCTGGCTCAAGGTCGATAAACATCTTGGCCAGGAAACCGCGGGCTGCCATGCGTAGTCGGTTGTTCTGGTCTTCCTTGGGGCTTCCTACAACATCACTTAGTTGGACCTCGATCAGGTCCTTGTCCTCAGGGCTGATGTTAGGCATTTGCATTAGTTCTTCCCTGGTGAGTAGTTTCCTCTCCATGTGTCTCCTCTCACACTCTCAGATTATCAATTATAACATAAGTGTCAACCCAGGTTGACCTTTAGACTGGCCTCCATCTGAGCGTTGTGGATATCCCGCGCCGGAGGGCAAAAAAGGGGCCCGAGGGATAACCCCCCGGGCCCCTTACTGGTTGCCCCCCGCTTACTCGATGCCGTGTTCCAGGCACCATTCCCAGCCGTCCGCGAAGGCTGCTGCGTCCCCGCTGGCCTCATTGCGGAGCTTACCATCCGGTACCAGGTCGAGGAACTGCTGGGCCAGGCAGCCGCGGATTGCCTTGCGTAGCACCGTGTCGGGAGACTCCGCACTCCCCCCGCCATGTTGATTGACCACCGCCTCGATCAGTCCCTTGTCATGAGGAATGATGTCGTCGAGGTGGGCGAGCTCCTCTGCAGTCAGTAGTTTTCTCTCCATACTAACCCCCTTTCCTATTTCAGTGACAGCCGCTGCAGTTCCTTGAGAACATTCTGATTGGCGCGGAAAGCGTCGTCAAGTTCCGACCGCAGCCGCCTCTCCGTGTCCTCGGACTTTGCCTCAAAGAGGAGAGCGTTAAGCGACATGGCCTCCTCCAACTCCAAGGCTGTTGCCCGCGCTTGCTCGATGACCAACGGAGGGATGGTGGTATGTTCCGCCTTGTGCAATTTGATAGCATTAGCCAGGAGACTGGTTGCGACCTTGGCCTCTCTCAGCATTTTCTCAAGGCCAGCGATTACCTCCGCGTCCGGTATCTCTACCATCTAACACCTCCTATTCTATTTTACCGCAAGGGGCAAGAACATCTGCTCGCCCATGGTTTCCTTGCGGTGTGCCTCGGCCTCTTCCTTGGCCAGCCGCTTCTCGGTGCGACGCCGCTCGTCCCTCACTTTAGTCCTCCGGTCGTATATCCAGGCCTTCAACTCGTTGAGCATCCGTGTCTGCTGGCCGGTCAGGGACTCCCCGGCGATGTCTTCGGGTATCTCTGTCTTTTGGTGCCGGCGTACCACCTGCGTTGCGAGGTACATGTAGATCTCTGTCCAGTCGTGGTCGAGTGGGGCTTCCAGGGTTCTCGGGTACATGTAGGCCATCGCCTCGGCGTCGGTAGCCGTCGGCTGACCGTCCTTGCTGGATTTCGCGCACTCAAGCAGCCTCTCCATGGTGATAGCGGGCTTGATCCAGTCGGGCAGGGTGTCTTGCCAGCCGCTCGGATACACGATGATGGGGTCCGTGAAGACACCGACGAGCTCCGATATCCACTTATCGCTTTTCGCACTATTCAATTGTCTCTATTCACCTCCTTCCTTCGTTTTCCAGTGTTGGCAACGGAAACTTTCCTCTGCGAGGGCTTCGAGTCGCCAGAGCTGATTGTAGCCCATCTCCTTCCACACTCCCCAACTGCCCAATTCCCTGGCAAGGGTTTCATTGCCACAGTTGACCCCGTCCTCCGGACCTGACGGACTACCGGCGTAATCGAAACCAACAGCCCATCCACAGGTCCCGCATTGGCCCTCTATCTCTTTGTACTCGGGCAATGTTCTCCTCCTTTCTCTCGATTAAACGAGAAGTAGTGGCTGCTCATCGCCACTCTTAGCTCTCATGGCGTTCAAGTTTTGGACCCTTGTTTCCTTCTCCTCCCAGACTACCTCGATTCTGGTCATGCCATTTTCCTTGAGGTAGCCCATGTCCATTATTGACCAAGTGGATAGCTTGTCCAGGAAGAGCCTCTCTGCGTCTTTGGCCTCCGCTTCGCTGTGGACAGTGCCGCTCCCCCAGGAGCCCCCGAACGACAGCGGGTTAGGGTAGGGAATTATCTCTATGGCATCGCGCAAGTGATAGACAACGCTCCCGTCTTCCAGTTCCACCGGTGTTATGGTCAGCGTGGCACTACTCAGGTCGCTGTCCATCTTCCAACTGCGCTTCTTCTCTTCCTTCTCTTCAGCTTCCCACTCGGCAAGCATATTCTCCTGTCTTTGCCGAGTCATCGCTCGCACCTCCTTTGTTTTCCTCCTTTACTCGATCGCTTCTACCCCGACGAGGCTGTAGATGTCCTTCCAGCGTTCGCCACAATCGAGGCAGTCGACCAGCTCCGAGCTGGCTTCCGGCTCAAAGCCTTCACCACTGATATTGTCGCTTTCGCAGTAGGGGCATAGCACCCCGCCAGTAGCCAAGTGCACCTCTATCTGTTTTTGAGTCAAAGGTGCCATCTGCTTTTTCCTCCTTTCGCTATTCGTTCCAGCCTGCCAGTAACCGGGGTGAAGAGTTACTGGCAAGCGGGAGCGGGTCTAGTTGGGGGTAAAGTCGCTGGCTAACACCACCAAGCTGCAGCCCTCGTCTACCATGTAGACAATTGCATCACCGTTCTTGTAGTGAGCCTTGATACCCAGCAGGCCATAGGGTGCCAGTTCGTGAGAGCAGGCGACATAATCTACCTTTGGCAGACGTAGTTCTATGATGGCGGTCTTGATAGCCTCGCCGGACATGGCCCCCATAGTGCAGGGTATGGACCGCCACTGGAGCCGGTCGAACATACCGGACAGTTCTTCCTCTCGACCCTCCGAATGGCCCTTGCCCACCTCTGTGAAAGTCCTTTTCATTTTCTTACCTCTGTTCTCCTCCTTTCGCTATTCGTTCCAACCCGGGTCCCGTAGGACCCCGGCGGGAGCGGGCCTAGCGCTCACTTTAGTCTTTCAGGGCCTGACTGATAGCTTCCTTGATGACTTCCGTCCATCCTTCCCAGGCCCCTTCGAGTCCCTTCTTGACTTTGTAGAGGATGTCATCATTTATCACCTCTTCAGGGATACCCATTTCCCTGGCACAAGACAGGACATCCTCTTTAGTCAGTAGATAGACTACATCGTGTGCCCTAATCACTTTGTCAGCTCCTCCTTTCTCTTGGATTATTGGCGTGGGCTAATACTCGTCGGGAAACAGGATAGTGGTCGCCGACCTATCCGCCTCAGTGATTATCCAGATTTTGGGTAAACCCTCGACTTCATAGGCGGAGAGAAGCCTGTATCCCTCTTTGAGGCTTAGCTCGTTCTCGTTCTTGTCCTCGATGCTGAGGTCTCCCCAGTCCCCTTGCCCATGGCGGGCAAGGCTATCCACGGTAAATTTGGCGAAATCCGGCCTCTCGGCAACCAGGTTGTTGACTCCCCGGGTCGTCACCAATAGACCCAGGGCGAACCCTGTAACCATATTTTCTCCCTCCTTTCCCCCTATACCAGGGCTAGAGTCTGTTGCTCCGACTGTTGCCTGGCGGCGGCCACGATCGCACGGATCCCCTGGCCAACACTCTGGCAGTACGGCTCTCCGTACCACTTGATGAAGGATGGGTCGTGTTCGTACTTAGTGGCCCAATTCAGGTTGTAGTCGAGGTGCTCGGAGTACTCCGATGTCTGGAGCATCTTCGCGAATAGCTCGATGTCTCTGTAGGCAGACTGGAAGCCGTGAATGTCGTAGTGGGCGATGAAATGCATCTGCAAGGTGATGAACTTATAGGTCACCCCGTTGAGCTTGCGGATGTCGCCGGTTTTGAAGACAAGGGCGGCGTTCGCTTCCAACAACTTGACGTTGTGAGGCTTCCAGTTGCCACTCTCCTGTTGTGGCACTTTGTCAGCTCCTTTCCTTTCTTAGTCTTCCCATGTCCAGACGGCATTGTTCATAGTCGGCTTTTCCTCTCTGGCTTCCAGAATAACGCACCGCCTGGCCAGCTCGAGAGCTTGGTCCTTCGCCTTGTCAGAATAGGCCCATGACAGGGTGTAGTGCTCGACTACGGTGCCTTTCCACTTCACGTAGCCGGAGTTTTCGATGGTCAGGTGCTCGATACCGTGGAACCACGGCTTCTTATAACCATCCAACACGTCTTTATAGAGCTTTTCAAATGCAGCCTCGCCCTGCTCATTCAGGAAACCGTTGACGGCGTTCTCCAGGAGCTTCAGGTGGCGCGGGTCCAGGTCGTCGCCATCGTTTGTCGCCTGCAAAATTGCACAAGCG
>Ga0307376_10000916_pt1 | contig 34150 bp, 32 predicted proteins | sample TR2MG_FD_202536 | JGI IMG/M metagenome (GOLD analysis project Ga0307376, IMG submission 202536) | Soil microbial communities from Risofladan, Vaasa, Finland - TR-2 | ecosystem: Environmental > Terrestrial > Soil > Coastal area > Acid sulfate soil | place: Finland: Risofladan, Vaasa | collected...
GGACATCCTGGCGGCCTGCGGGCTTCTGTCCACCAAAGCCCTGATCGAGCGCGGCTAACGCGGCGGCGCCGAGTCGGGCGGCGCCGAGCCTGGCGGCGCCGAGCCTGGCGACGCCGAGCCTGGCGACAGTCCGGCCTCGACGGCGCGGGCCGCCAGGAGCACCGTCGCCTCGTCCCAGGGCTTGCCGACGAGCTGGAGGCCGAGGGGCAGGCCCGCCGCGCCCAGGCCGCAGGGCACGCTCATCGCGGGCCAGCCCAGGAGATTGAAGGGCGAGGTGAAGCCGAGGCGGCCGGGACTTCCCAGGCTCGGCGCCTCCGAGCTCATCGTGGGCGTCGAGAGCAGGTCGACCTTGTCGAAGATCTCGTCGCAGCGGTGGCGGACGACCAGGGAGCCCTGCTGGGCCCGCACGAAATCCGTCGGGCCGTAGGCCCAGCCCGCGAGCAGCCGCAGGCGCGGAAAGTCCCCGTAGTCGGCCAGGCGGCCGCGCAGCGTGCTCAGATGCAGCGTCGCGGCCTCGATGGCGAGGATGGTCGAGTTGAGGGTCCGCAGGGACTGCAGCTCGGGCAGGTCGAGCTCGACGAGGACGGCGCCTGCGTCGCGCAACGCGCCGAGTCCGGCGCGCCAGGCCGCCAGCACCTCCTCCGAGGCCAGGCTCCGGCCCGAGCCGTCGTCTCCCAGGACGCCCACGCGCAGGCCCTTCACTCCCTCCGGCCTCCGCGCCCAGGCCCCCGAGTCGGCCTCGGGCTGCCTGCGCGAGCGAGCGTCGAGGGGATCGTAGCCCGAGAGCATGCCCAGGAGATAGGCCAGGTCGGAAACGTCGCGGGCCAGGGGGCCGAGGTGGTCGAGCGACCAGGCCAGGCTCATGCCACCGTGAAGGCTCAGGCGGCCGTAGGTGGGCTTCAAGCCCGCGAGGCCGCAGAACGAGGCCGGTATGCGGATGGACCCGCCCGTGTCGGTGCCGAGGGCGGCGAAGACCATGCCGTCCGCTACCGCGGCCGCCGAGCCCGAGCTGGAGCCGCCCGTGTCCCGGTCGAGGGCGCGCGGGTTGCGGGTGGGCCCGTAGTGGTCGTTGTTCGAGCCGGGCGAGTAGGCGAACTCCGACATCCGCGTCTTGCCGACGATGACGGCCCCGGCCTTCCGGAGCCGGGCGACCGCCGTGGCGTCGGCCTTCGCGATCCGATCGGAGAAGATGATGGACCCGGCGGTCGTGGGCGTTCCCGCGACGTCGAGAATGTCCTTGACCGCCACCGGTATCCCGTGCAGGGGACCCTTGTACCCTCCCGCGCGGATCTCTTCCTCGGCGCGCCGGGCCTCCTCCCGCGCCTGGTCGGCGAGGACGAGCTGGAAGGCGTTGATGAGGGGATCGCGCTCTTCGATCCGCCGCAGCGAGGACTCCACGAGCTCGCGCGGCGAGATCTCGAGCGAGCGGATATGGGCTGCGACCTGGTGGATGGACATCCGGAGCGGGTCGGTCGAGCCCAGGTCGGCCGGGCGGAGCTTGACGGCCGAGCTGTGCCCGGCCCCGGCCGCGGGGGAGAGCGCCGGGCTCTCGCTCTCATCCTCATCCTCCGCTACGCATTCCCAGGCGCTCAGGTATTCGGGCACGAGGTCCATGGGGATGTCCTTCGTCGCGCGCTCGAAGGCGAGAACGGGCTTGAGATAGCCCCGCTCGGCGATGGACTGGATATCCGGTTCCGAGAGCGCGATGCCCGCGCCCCTGAGATTGCTGCGCAATTGATCGATGACCGTTTCGAGCCGTACGTCCGACATGGGGGCGCCTCCTGCTGCCTGTGCATGAAAAGGATCAAGGCGCCCGGCTAGGCGCCGCCTCGGGCCTCGGTTCGCGCCCGGTTCTCCTCGATGAGCCTTCGGGCCAGAGCGAGCAGTCCGGGCCCGTCGAAGGGCTTCACGGCTACGGCCGCGAAGCCGGACTCGAGGAAGCGCCTCTTGTCGCTTTCCAGCGCATAGCCCGTGAGCGCGACGGCCGGAAGGCGCTCCGGACCGCGCCCGCCCCGACGGATCGAGCGCAGGGCCTCGATCCCGTCCATCTCGGGCATCTGGATATCCATGACGAGCAGGTCGAATTCCGCGTCGGGCCTGAGCGCGAGTTCGACCGCGGTCCGGCCGTCGGCCGCGGTCTCGACCCGGAAGCCGGCTTTCTCGAGCAGGCGCTCTAGGTAGAGAAGATTGATGCGGTTGTCTTCGACCGCGAGCACGCGGTAGGCCGGGGCGCCGGAAGAGTCTATCGTCGGCGCGGCGCCGCCGGAGGGCCGGTCCGGGACCGTCGGCGAGATCCCGGCGCCCGCGGGCGGCCCTTCGCCTCCCGCGGCGAAGGGCGGTTCCGCTGCCGGAGACCCGGCCGGCAATTCCACGGTGAAGGTCGAGCCGGCGCCGAGCTCGCTTTTCACGCCGAGCTGGCCGCCCATCAGGCTCGCGAGCTCGCTGACGATGGCGAGCCCGAGCCCCGTGCCCTGGCGCTTCTTGGCGCTGTGGCTCTCGACCTGGGTGAAACGGTCGAAGATCTCGACGAGGCTCTCCGGCGGGATGCCGATGCCCGAGTCTTCGACCTCGAGGGTGAGGCGCCCTCCCCCTTCGCCTTCGGAAGTCCAGCCGAGCCGCACCTCGACGTAGCCGCGCTCGGTGAACTTCATCGCGTTGCTGACGAGATTGATCGCGATCTGGCTGAACGCCGTCACGTCGATCCCGACGAGCTCGGGCAGGGCGGGCGCGAAGGACAGGCGGAGTTCGATCGAGCGCTCGGCCGCCTGCAGCCTGAAGGCCTGGAGCAGTGAGTCGAGCAGGTCCCGGATCTTCGCAGCCTCGGGCATCAGGAGGCGCTTGCCGGACTCGATCTTGGCGAGATCGAGCACGTCGTTCACGATGCCGCCGAGGAGCTTGGCCGAGACGCCCATCATCTCGACATAACGCCGCTGCTCCTCGTCGAGGCGGGTATCGCGCAGGAGGTTCGCCATGCCGACGATGCCGTTCAGCGGGGTGCGGATCTCGTGCGACATGTTGGAGAGGAAGGCGCCCTTGGCCCGGGAGGCGCGCTCCGCCTCGGCCTTGGCCGCAGAAAGCTCGGCCACCGCCTCGCTGAGCTCTCGCGTGCGCAGGCGCACGGTGCGGCGCAGGAAATAGGTCCATAGGGCCAGGATGAACAGCAGAGCGAAGAGCGCCGCGGCTCCCAGGGCGACGTAGCGCAGGTAGGCCGGCATCTCCAGCTCGCGGCCGGTCCACGTGCGGAGGATGCGCTCGCGCTCAGCCTGGCCGATCGACGAAAAACCCTTCTCCACCAGGTCGAGCAAGGCGGTCTGGCCCTTGCGGACCGCGCGGTGGAACTGCCCCGTGTAGAGCGAGAGCGCCGAGCGGAACTGGTTCTGCAGTCCGAACTTGTAGAGGTAGTAGAGTCCCGGAGGCCGATCGATGCAGAAGACGACGAGGTCTCCCGCGCCGGCCGCGCGGACGATCGACTCGTAATTGGGATAGATCTTGAGGCTGTCGATGCCCGCGGCCTTGAGCACCCCGATGCAGGCGTCGCCCGCCTTGACGCCGACCGTGAAGCCGCGCAGGTCCCTCACCGAGGCGATCCCGCTGAGATTTTTGCTGAAGAAGACCGGCACGTCGATGGAGGCGTAGGCGGGAGTGAAGTCGTAGTACTCGGCCCGCTCGGGCGTGTAGAAGATGGTATCGATCACGTCGGCCCTGCCGGCCTCCATGATCGCCTGGGCCTGGCTCCAATCGACCGCGGAAAGCTTGACGGCGACTCCCGTGCGTTTCTCCCACAGGTGCCACTCGTCCACGAGAATGCCCTGGGGCTTGCCATCGTCGTCGAGGAAGCAGTAGGGGGGATAGTTGTCGTCGAGGACGACGCGGATGGGTCCGCGCAGCGCGGCGGGGACGCGGATGCCCGTCGGGGAGGACGAAGCGAAGGCTGCGGGCGCAAGGGCGAAAAGAGCGCAGAACGCGGCTCCGGCGATACAACCGAGTAGGTAAAGCCTGCGGGGTATCGGTCTCATCCAGCCACGTCCTCCTTCACTTTACTGTGTCGCTTCCCCGCTGTAAAGCGAAGCTCGAAGTATAGTAGTATAGCGGAACGATGAAGGAAACATTAGACACCAAGGGAAACCCGGCCAAGGCCCGGACGAAGATCGCATCGGTCTGCGTCTTTTGCGGCTCGAGCGCGGGATTTCGGCCTGAATATGCGGCGGGCGCGGCCGCCATGGGACGCGAGCTCGGCCGCCGCGGACTTGCCCTGGTCTACGGCGGCGGCAACATCGGCACGATGGGCATTCTGGCCCGCTCGGCCCTCGAGGCGGGGGCCTCGGTGACCGGCGTGATCCCGCGCAAGCTCTACGAACTCGTGGACCATGTCGAGCTCAGCGAGCTCGTGGTCGCCGAGGACATGCACGAGCGCAAGGCGCGCATGACCTCGAGCTCCGACGCCTTCCTGGCGATGCCCGGCGGCATCGGAACCCTCGACGAGCTCTTCGAGGCCTGGACCTGGCGGCAGCTCGGCTACCACGACAAGCCGGTGGGCCTCCTCAACCTCGCCGGCTTCTACGACGGACTGCTCTCCTTCCTGCGCGTCGTGTCGGAGGAAGGCTTCCTGAAGGCCTCGATGCTCGGCGACCTCGTCGTCGAGACCGATCCCGCGCGGCTCCTGGATCGGCTGGAGACGGCCCCGCCCATCGCCGAGCCCAAGCTGCCGGAGCGGCGGAGATGAAGCACCGAATTCCGCCCGGGGCCCCCGGCCATCCGCGCGAAGACGCCCGCGCCGCGAAGGCGCCTAAGGGAAGAAGCCCGCGGGGCCGGGCCGACCGCGGCGGAGACAAGCGCTCCGAAGCCGGGCCCGATGACCGGGACCGCCGCGGCGCGAAACGTCGCGACGATCTCGCCCGGCCCGCTCGCCGATCGGGGCCGCCGCGCTCCCCGGCCGCCGTCGAGTTCCTCTACGAGGACGAGAATCTCATCGCCGTCGACAAGCCGGCCGGACTGCCCGTCATCGCGCCGGAGGGCGGCCGCGGCAGGTGCCTCTACGATATCGTCACCGACCACATCAGGAAGACGAACCCCAAGGGGCGGGCGGCCGTGGTGCACCGCATAGACCGGGACACCTCGGGCCTCGTCGTCTTCGCGACGAATGCGGCGGCGAAGAAACTCCTCATGGCCGGCTGGGACGAGATCGTGCGCGAGCGCCGCTACCTGGCCCTCGTCGAGGGCGAGATGGAGGCCCCCGAGGGCCGCCGCGAATCCTGGCTCGTCGAGAACAGCGCGGGCGCGGTCTACGAGGCCCAAGCCAAGAGCCGCGGCGCCAAGAGGGCGGCCACTCGCTGGAAAGTCCTCGCTTCCGGGAGGGGACTGAGCCTCCTCGAACTGTCGCTCGAGACGGGGAGGAAACATCAAATCCGCGTCCAGCTCGCGGCCATGGGCCACCCCGTGGCCGGCGACGAGCGCTACGGCTCCCGCGTCGATCCGATCGGCAGACTGGGCCTCCACGCCGAGCTCATCGAGCTCGCCCTGCCCGGCGCCCGGCTGCCCCTGCGCCTCGAATGCCGCGCGCCCGCGACCTTCCGCCGGGCGCTCGGCGGCGCTCCGGCGGCGAGCGCCAAGCCCGCCGAAGCCGCGGCCCCGCGATCGACCGCGAAAAGCCGCCCGGCGGCCCCGAAAGGGGAGAAGCCGCGCTCGAAGGCCGATCCCGCGGCGGGCGGCGCGGGGCACGATGCGCGGAAGAGCGCCCGGCCGTCGCGGAAGGACGGCCCTAGCGCCCCCGCCGACGCTCGGCGCGCCTCTCGCTCCGAAGCTCGAAGCGGCGAGCCGCTTCGGCGCGGCCGGCGCCGCGCTCCCTGATCGACCGCTCTTCCTTCGAGGCCTCGCGGGCCGACGACAGGGCGGAGCGGGCCCTGGTCGAGAGGCCCCGACTCATCTCGCGCCGCGCCTCCCTGATGGCCCGCTTGGCGCCCGGAAGCCGCTCGTCGGTCCGCACCGCGCCGGCCGCCGCGGCCGCCGCGGCCGAATGAGTGCGCCGCATGAGGTGATAGCGATGGAGCATGAAGTCGAGGAGCTGGGCGTTCGAAGGCTCGGCCCCGAAGACGTGCCGGGCGACGACGAACTCGCCGTCCTCGTCGACCTCGAGCACGCCGACCCAGAATGGACCCTCGAAATAAATGGTGAATTGCGCAAACATGAAACCCTCCGGGCGGACTACCCCCCGGCGGGGAACGGACGGCGCCGACGGCGCTGGATACTGAGGAGGAGCCCGGACGGCGAGACCAGCTCGCCCCTGGCCCGCATCGGCGGCCCGCTAATGCGGGCGATCCATGCGGCCCCTCCCTGCCGGACTACCTACCGGCATGTGTTTCTATCCCGGCCATTAACAGAGAAGCTACCGGAATCCTAGCGAAGAAGAGGGGCCGCGGCTAGTGGAAGGCTTCAGGCGTGGATGGCCCGCCCCAGGCCCGCGCGCGCCGACTCCATCACGAGTTCGGAGAGCGTGGGATGCGCGTGGATCGTGTCGGCCAGGTCCTCGAGCCTGAGCTCGGCGCGGGAGGCGAGGAGGAACTCGTGGACGAGTTCGGTGGCCCCGGCGCCGACCACGGTCGCGCCCAGTATCGCGTGACTCGCCGGATCGTAGACGATCTTGGCCTGGCCGTCCGGATGTTCCGTGGCGACCGCCTTGCCCACGCCGCGGTAGGGGAAACGGGCCACCGCGTGGGCGAGGCCCTCCGCCGCCGCGCGCGCCTCCTGGAGGCCGAAGCTCGCGAGCTCGGGCTCGCAGTACACGGCGCTCGGGACGAGAAGGGGATCGACGCGACGCTCGCGCGGCTCGTCCGAGCCCCGGAGAAGCTGCGCGACACGCTCGGCGGCTATCTCGCCTTCCTTCGAGGCTACGTGCGCCAGGAGCGGCGTGGCTACGATGTCGCCTATCGCGTAGAGGCCCGAGACCTGGCTCTCCTGCCAGTCGCCCACCGGCACGAAGCCCCGCTCGAGCCTGATGCCCAGCTCTTCGAGGCCGAGATTCTCCGTGTTCGGGCTGCGGCCCACGGCGACGAGGAGGCGGTCCGCCTCCATGGCCGCTTCGCTTCCGTCGGGGGAGGCGACGACGAGCCTCAGCCCTCCCTCGGGCGGGCGCTCGAGCCTCCGCGCCCGCGTGCCGACGGCGATCTTGACGCCGCGCCGGCTGAACTCCTTGGCCACGAGGGCGGCCGATTCGGCGTCCTCCAGCGGCAGGATGCGGTCCATGAGCTCGACGACTGTCACCTCGACGCCGAAGGCGTTCATGACGAAGGCGGTCTCCATGCCGATGGCCCCGGCGCCCAGCACGATGAGGCGCTTGGGCAGCTCCTGCGACAGGAGAAAGCCGGTCGACGAGAGCACGGCGGTTTCGTCGAACTCGAAGCCGGGCACGAGCTTGGGCCGGGAGCCCGTGGCGAGGATGACCGCCTTGGCCTCGAGGCGGCCGACTCCGGCCACCTCCACGCTCTGCGGCCCCGCGAGGCTGGCCTCGCCCTTCACCACCTCGACGCCGTTTTTCCTGAGGAGAAAGCCCACGCCCTTGGAGAGGCGGTCCGCGGCCTTGCGCGAGCCTCGCCACACGCCGCCGTAGTCGAAGGCGGACAGGTCGACGCGGGCTCCAGCCGCCTCGAGCGCGGCCCTCCCCTCGCGGAAGAGCGAGGCGCTGTGGATGAGCGCCTTCGACGGTATGCAGCCTATGTTGAGGCAGACGCCCCCGAGCTCACCGCGCTCGACCACGACGGTCTTGAGGCCCAGCTGGGCGGCCCTGATCGCGGCGACGTAGCCTCCGGGCCCGGCCCCTATGACGACGAGATCGTACGCTAGATCGGACACACGCACCTCCTTCGCGGCGGCACCCGTCCGCGCGGCCGCCGATTCGCGCAACGTTCCGCGCTCCGGGCGCAGGACTCAAGCCAGAGTCAGGGCCGGCTCCTCCACGAAACGCGCGAGCGTGGCCAGGAATTCGGCTCCCGCCGCCCCGTCGATGACGCGATGGTCGCAGCCGAGGGTGAGGGCGGCCAGGCGGCGGACCGCGACCGAGCCGTCCTCGAGCGCGACCGGCGTACGCAGGGCCGCCCCGACCGCCAGGATGGCCGAACCCGGCGGGTTGATGATCGCGGTGAACTCCTCGACGCCGTAGCTTCCGAGATTGCTGATCGTGAACGAGGCCCCCTCGTAGTCCTCGGGGGCGAGGCCGCGTCCCTTGGCCTTGTCGATGAGGGCCGAGAGCTCCTCGTCTATCCGCCCCACGCCCTTGGAGCCGCAGTCCCGCACCACGGGAGTGACGAGCCCGTCGGGGAGGGCGACGGCGAGGGCCACGTCGACGGAGCCGCGCTCCAGGATGGAGTCGCCCTCCCAGCTCGAGTTGACGTAGGGATGGCGGGCGATGGCCTCGGCGCACAGCTTGACGATGAAGGCGTTGAGCGAAACAGGTCGCTCCCGGCCCCGATTGAGCGAGGCGCGCAGCTCCAGGAGCCGCTCCATCGCGACGCGGCGCTTCAGGTAGTAATGCGGCGCGGCGAAAAACGACTCGGAGAGCCGCCGCGCGATCACCGCCCGCTTGCCCGAGAGCGGAATGCGGCGGTCGGCCGGGGCGCTGCCCGCCGCGCGGCCGGCGGCCTGTTCGCCGGCGGCCCGTTCGCCGGCGGACGAGCGCGCTGCGGCTCCTCCGGCCGCCGGCCCTGCCGTCGCCGGCCCTGCCATAGCCGCCCCAGCCGCCTCGACGTCGCGGAGCACGACGCGGCCGCCCGGCCCCGAACCCGGAATGCCGCGGATGTCGACGCCGAGCCCCCGCGCCCGATCGCGGGCGAGGGGCGAGGAAGGCGGCAGGCCCGGCGCCTGAAGGGGCCGCCCGCTCGGCTCCTCGGGCGACCGGCCGGCCGGGGCCAGGCGGATTCCGTTTGGCGTCGCCGCCTCGGCGGCCTCGGGCGACGCGTTGCGCGAACCATCTTCCGTCCGGGGCGCGACTGCCGAGGCCCGAGCGGCTGCGGGCGGCGCGGGGACGGCGACCGGCGCGTCGGCCGGAGTTGCCGCGGCGGCGACCGGGGCCGCGGCGGCCCGTGGCGCGTCGGCCGAAGCCAGGAGCGCATCGATGTTCTCGCCCTCGGCGCCGACGATCGCGATCGGATCGCCGATCGCCGCCCTCCCCCCCTGAGGCAGCAGGATCTTGAGGAGGCGCGCATCCTTCGGCGCCTCGTAGTCCATGCTCGCCTTGTCGGTCTCGACCTCGCAGAGCAGCTGCCCCGCGGTGAAGGCCTCGCCCTCCGCGACCCTCCAGCGAGCAATGGTTCCTTCGCTCATCGTGGGGGACAGGGCCATCATGAAAAGCTTTTCGGCCATGGATCACTCCCTCGCCGCGGCGCCGGGCTCGAGATAGAGAGCCCGCAGGGCCGCAGCGACGATCTTGTCGGCGCCGGGCTCGGCGGCGAGCTCGAGCGAGCGGTTATACGGCATAGGCACGTCTTCGAGCGATACGAGTTCCACCGGCGCGTCGAGGCGATCGAAGCACTCGCGCGAGACGAGATACGCCAGGTGGGAGCCGACGCTCGCGACCGGCCAGGACTCGTCCACCACGACACAGCGGCCGGTGCGTCTCACGGAACGATGGATCGCCTCTTCGTCGAGGGGACGGAGGGTCCGCAGGTCGATGACCTCGGCCTCGATCCCGCGCTCGGCGAGCCGATCCGCCGCGTCCAGGGCTTCCTTGAGCGCCTTGGAATAGGCGGCGATCGTGAGGTCCCTGCCCGGCCTCGCCAGGCGAGAGAGGCCGATGGGTACGAGAGTCTCCTCGTCGGGGACCTCGCCCTTCCAGCCGTACATGAGCTCGCTCTCGAGGAAGACGACGGGATCGGCGTCGCGTATCGCGCTCTTCAAGAGTCCGTAGGCGTCGGCCGCGGTGCCCGGCGCCACGACCTTGAGCCCCGGCACGTGGGCCCAGTACGAGGCGAAGGACTGGGAGTGCTGGGCCCCGAGCTGCTCGGCCGGACCGGAGGGGCCGCGGAAGACTATGGGCGCCGAGAGGAGCCCTCCCGACATGTAGCGCATCTTCGCCGCCTCGTTGACCACCTGGTCCAGGGCGAGGAGGGCGAAGTTATGCGTCATCCACTCCACGACGGGCCGGAGGCCCGCGAGGGCCGCGCCGACTCCCACGCCCGTGAAGCCCAGCTCGGCGATCGGCGTGTCCCGGACGCGCTCGCTCCCGTACTTGGCCAGCAGGCCCTTGGACACCTTGTAGGCTCCGTCGTACTCGCCCACCTCTTCGCCCATCAGGAAGACGCGATCGTCCCGGGCCATCTCCTCGTCGAGGGCCCGGCCCAGAGCTTCGCGAATGGTCATGATCGCCATCACAGCCTCCCGGCGCCGGTCCCGGCCGGGGCCAGGACGTCTTCGTACAGGACCATGGGAGAGGGCTCGGCGCTCGCCTCGGCGAAGTCCACCGCCTGGGCCACGACGCGATCGGCCTCGGCGACGATGGCCGCCCAGCGTTCCTCGCTCAGATCGCCCTTCTCCGCGAGAGTATCCTTGAGGCGGAGTATGGGATCGCGTTTCCGGTATTCGTCGATCTCGTCGCGCGAGCGGTATTTCTGCGGATCGCTCATGGAGTGCCCCTTGTAGCGGTAGGTGCGCGCCTCGACGAGTCCGGGGGCGCGCTGGGCGCGGGCCCGTTCCACGGCGAGGCCCACGGTCCGGCGCACGTCGAGGAGGTCCATGCCGTCGCAGGCCTGGCCCGGCATGCCGTAGGCCGCCGCGGTGGCGGCGAAGTCATCCTCCGAGGAGACGCGCCGCCAGTTCGTGCCCATGCCCCACTGATTGTTCTCGATGACATAGACGATGGGCAGCTTCCATATTCCCGCGAGGTTGAGACTCTCGTGGAGGGCGCCCTGGTGGAAGGCCCCGTCGCCGAAGAAGCAGAGGGTGACGCCGCCGTCCTTGCGGTAGGCCTGGGCGAGGGCGGCGCCGGTGGCTATCGGTATCTGGGCGCCGACGATGCCGTTGCCCCCGAACATGCCCCGGCCGGGGTCGAAGAGGTGCATCGAGCCGCCCTTGCCCCGCGAGGAGCCGGTGATCCTGCCGTAGAGTTCGGCCATGACGGCCTTGGGCTCCAGGCCGCAGGCGAGGGCGTGGCCGTGGTCGCGGTAGCCCGTGAACACCAAGTCGCGCGGCAGCTCGAGCGTGGAGATCGCCCCCACCGCGACCGCCTCCTGCCCGGTGTACAGATGGCAGAAACCGCCTATCTTGCGCAGCCCGTAGGCCATGCCCGCCCGCTCCTCGAAGCTGCGGATGAGCTGCATCCGGGAGAGGAGGCCGAGGAGTTCTTCCGCGTCGGGTTCCTTATACGGCATGACCGGCCTCCGCCTCGAAATGTTCCAGGGTGACGGAATTGAAGAGAGATATTTGCTTAACTTTCGTCTCCAGCACGACGAGCCGCCGGGGATCGCCGCTCAGGCGCCAGAACACGCCGAGGTTGGGACCGATGGATTCCAGCACCTCGGCGGCGAGCAGGGGATCGACGACGAGGCGGGCCAGGCCGCGCAGGCACGCGACGGCGCCGAGGTCGCGGCTCTGGAAGCCCCACGCCACCTTGGGATTTGCGCGGACCTGCCGCGCCTTGGCCAGGTTGTCGGCCGTGACCGCGTAGATCGCCCCGTTGGTCCGCCCGAGCGCCGTGGGGGTCATCCACCTCGAATGAGGGAAGCCTTCTTCATCGATCGTCGTGAGAATGCCGAACTTGGATTGACCCAACATGGAGATGACCGTACCCAACAGATTCGAAAACTCCATCGCAGCCTCCATTCGACGCCGGATGCCTGGCGCGGGATCGGCGCTAAGCGGCTCCGCCGTCCGATCTCGAAAGAGCGAGCGGCAGGTCGTACTCGAAGCGACGGCCCAGCAGATCGGCGCGGTCCTTCGCGCCGGGGCCGTGCAGGCCGGCGACTCTGCCGCCTTTGACGTCGACTATCACGTCGCCCGACAAAGCGGGCGCCGAAACGCTGAAGTCGGGCGTCTGTCCCCAGGTCCAGTCCCAGCCGAGATGACGCTCTCTCGCCTCCCGCGCGACCTCGGCCGCACCCGAGGCGGCCAGGAAGGACTCGGCGCTCCCGGCCTCGCCGGCGAGGCCGGCCGAAGCGAAGTAGGCCATCAGATCGGCCGCCAGGGCCTCTGCGCCCAGGCCCGGCCGCAGAGCCGAGAGATTGACCGGCCGGCCGGGCACCGAGGCCACGGCCCGGCTGGAGACGGGTCTGATGCCTCCTAGAGAGGCGCGCAGTCGGCCGAGGTCCGCGTCGACGAGGATGGTTCCGTGGTGGAGCACCCGCCGGGGGCCGAAACGCCTCGCCGTGCCCGAGACCTTGCCCCCCGCCCGATCGGAGCCGCCGCCCAGATACAGGCCGCCGCGCGGCCCCGGTTCGACGCCGAAACCTAAGGCGCACAACGCGCCGGCCACAAGGGCGAGCTCGGCGTCCTGGTCGTGCAGGCGGCGCGGGACGAGAAGCGCCCAGTTGAGATTGCCCGCGTCGTGATAGACCGTCCCTCCTCCCGACACGCGCCTGCGCACGGGAAGATCCGAGCGGGGATCGACCTCCGCCCAGGGATTCTGGTTTCTGCCGACCACGACGCAGGGATCGTTGACGTAGAGCAGAAGAAGAGCCTCGGCATCGCCGGGAAGGGAAAGAAGTGCCTCTTCCAGCGCCAGATTGTCCGTCGGATCGCGGCCCTCGGCCCGCAGAGCTTCGAATACCATGCGAACTAGAAGATACTCAAGCCGGGGTGATAGGCGGAAGAGGAATCGCTCGCCCATCCGGCCGTTCTCCGAACTGCGATCGGGGATGCCGGACGGATGAGCCGATCCTGCGATTCGGTCTCTTTCCGGATCGGCTTCGGACGTTCCGTGCGCGAATGCCGCAGCCTGAAGGCTCAGCGCCCCTTGAGGCAGAGATCGACTTCGAAGGCGCTGTCCGGCAGGCTGAAGGAAAGCGCGACCACGGGCGCGATATTGGGCCAGCCGATCTTGTGCCGGGGGCCGCTGATGATGACGGGCGGGGCGATCTCGGCGTCCATGGAAGCCGTGGCCGCCCCGGCGATGATGTTGCTGATCTCTCCGACGATGCCGCTTTCGAGCTGGCGCCGCTCCTCATCGTGCGAGGCCTCGACGCCGGAACCCGCGAGCAGCTCACCGGCCAGAGCGCGCGTCAGCCTGAGGGCCACGACGCCTTGGGTCTGGCCCGCCAGACCGATGAGACCCGTAAGGTCCCAATCGTGGTCCTCGCCGCCGGTGATCTCGCGGACGCCGTCCGCAGCGGCCTCGAGGCCGAACATATCCTTGAACGTGCCGCGAACCGAGGCGATGAAGGCTTCTTCGATGAGGCGCTGTTCCATATTCTTCCTCCGAAATCCCTGATTCCAGCCTCGTTGGGCTTTCCAGCTACCATAATCTCGACCCGAAGCGACCACAAGTGGCCCGGCTCCGCCCGACGGAGCGTCGTCATTGCACAAACCGCCCCACAACCTGTATGATCGTCCCGAGTATGTCCGAAGATACAACTTCCCCTCCAGCCGACACAGACTCAGAGAGCCGCAAGCGGGCCGTCGCCCTGGCCGTCGGCGCCATCGGCATCGTGTTCGGCGACATCGGCACATCGCCCCTCTATGCGCTGCGCGAATGCTTCGCTCCGGAACGGGGCATCGCCATCGAGCGCGACAACGTGCTCGGCATCGTCTCCCTGCTTCTGTGGTCGCTGACCCTCGTCGTCTGCGTCAAGTATCTGCTTGTCGTCCTCCGGGCGGACAACAAGGGCGAGGGGGGCATCCTCGCCCTCGTCAGCCTCGTCGGCAGGAATCTTACGAACACTCGCGGAAAGCGCGCCGGCCTCGTCGCCGTGCTCGGCATCGTGGGGGCCGCCCTGCTCTACAGCGACGGCATGATCACGCCTTCGATTTCGGTCCTCTCGGCGATCGAAGGCCTCGAGATCATCACCCCCGCGTTCAAGCCCCTCATCGTTCCGCTCGCGATCGGCGTCCTGCTCCTGCTCTTCCTCTTCCAATCGCGGGGAACCGCGAAGATCGGCAAGCTCTTCGGCCCGATCATCTGCGTCTGGTTCGCGGTGCTGGCGGCCCTCGGCCTCGCCTCGATCGCCCAACGTCCGGGCATCCTGGCCGCGCTCAATCCGCTGTGGGCCGTCGGCTTCCTGAACCGCGAGGGGCTCATGAGCCTCCACGTGCTCGGCTCGGTCTTTCTCGCGCTGACCGGCGCCGAGGTGCTCTACGCGGACCTCGGGCATTTCGGCGCCGCGCCCATACGGAGGGCCTGGTTCTTCCTCGTCTATCCGGCCCTCGTCCTCAACTACATCGGCCAGGGAGCCTACCTCCTCAACGGCTCGGGCGAGGTCTCAAACCTCTTCTACCGCATCGCCCCCGCCTGGTCCCTGTTCCCGCTCGTCATTCTCGCGACGACGGCCACCATCATCGCCTCGCAGGCCGTCATCTCCGGCTCCTTCTCGCTCGCGCGCCAGAGCGTCCAGCTGGGCTACTGGCCGCGCATCCAGGTGAGGCACACCTCCGAAGAGAAGATCGGCCAGGTCTACGTGCCCTCGATCAACTGGTTCCTCATGGCGGGCACCATCGGCCTGGTGCTCGCGTTCCGCGAATCGGGCCGCCTCGCCAACGCCTACGGCATAGCGGTGTCGGCCACCATGCTCATCACCACCGGTCTCATGATCTACGTCGCCCGGCGCATCTGGAAGGTCTCCCTCGCCCTCGTGATCCCGGTCGCGGCGGTATTCATCGTCCTGGACAGCATGTTCTTCGTGGCGAACGCCACCAAGATCGTCTCCGGAGGCTGGATCGTCGTGGCCTTCGCCGTCGGAATCTTCCTTCTCATGCGCACCTGGATGGACGGCCGCGCCCTCTTCCACGCCAAGATGAGCTCCTTCAGGCTCGAACCCGACGTCTTCGCGGCCAGCATCGCCATGAACCCGCCGGTGCGCGTCCCGGGGACGGCGGTCTTCATGACCGGGGATCCCCGGGGCGTGCCCAAGGCGCTCCTGCACAACCTCAAGCACAACCGCATCCTCCACGAGCAGACGATCATCGCCTCGGTGCGGAACGTCGACCTTCCGAACGTGGACGAGCAGGAACGCGCCGTGATCACGGGCCACGCCGACGGCATCTGGCAAGTGATCCTGAGCTACGGCTTCAGCGAGACTCCCGATGTCCCCGCCGCCCTGGCCCGGGTGAAGATCCCCGGTTTCTCGCCTCAGTCCATGGCCACCACGTACTTCGTCGGCCGCGAATCCCTGATCGTCACCGCGAAGAAGAGCCCGATGAGCTACTGGCGCAGGCGGCTCTTCGGCTTCATGTTCGGCAATGCGCTCAACGCCACCGACTTCTTCCGCCTGCCGCCGAACAGCGTCGTCGAGATAGGCGCGCAGACCGAACTCTAGACCGGGGAAGCGGACCGCGAGCGGTGGGAACGCATGGCTAACGGGGAAGCCTTCGAGATCGAGCTCGAGGTCAGGGATTACGAGTGCGACCTGCAGGGCATCGTGAACAACGCCGTCTACCAGCACTATCTCGAGCATGCGCGGCACCGCTTTCTGCGCGCGCTGGGCCTCGACTTCGCCGAGCTCCACGAGCGCGGCGCCGACGCCGTCGTGCATCGCGTCGAACTCGACTATCGGATGCCCCTGCGCAGCGGCGACCGTTTCATCGTCCGGAGTTCGGTGCGCAGACAGGGGATCATGCGCTTCGTGTTCGAGCAGGAGGTCTTGCGGCTGCCCGACCGCGACCAGGCGGCCCGAGGCCTCGTCACCGCCGCCTTCATGAGCGGCGGCAGGCCCATCAGGCCCCCGGCCGACGTCGCCGCGGCCCTGGAGGGCGCCGGCGGCCGAGCGCCGCCTCTCACTTCATGAAGCGGTCGATGAAGCCGAGCTTGAGGTCGCGCAGACGGGTCGAGATCGACACCTTGTAGCCGTGCGGATTCAAATGCCGCAGATAGCTCGCGTCGAAGCGGGACAGCTCTCGGCGAAGCGCCGCGCGCGACTCGGCCAGGGCGGGCGCCGCGGCGATCGGCCTCCCCTTTTCCATGACCTTCGCCAAGAGGGGCCGCGCCGTCTCGGGGCAGGCCCGGAAAAAGCGCCAGTCGGTGGAGGGGTGGTGGAGCACCAGGTCGCAGTCGGCCTGGATCTTCTCGTCGTCCAGCGCGACGAGATCGGCCAACGCGGAACCGTCGCCGCCGTACAGGCGCCAGACCTGCTTGACCCCGGGGTTGGTCGACTTCTCGGGGTTGTCCGACAGCTTCATGGTCGGTTCGAGCACGCCCGAGCGCTCCACGGCGGCCAGCTTGTACACGCCCGTGAACGAGGCCTCGCTGCCGCCGGTCACGAGATGCGTGCCCACTCCCCAGAGGTCCACCGGCGCGCCGTCGGCGACGAGGTGCTCGATGATCTCCTCGTCGAGCTCGTTCGAGACCACGATGAAGGCGTCGGGATGCCCCGCCGCGTCCAGGGCCTTGCGCACCTCGCGGGAAAGATAGGCGATGTCGCCCGAGTCGAGGCGCACCCCGAAGCGCTTGCCCGCCGCGGCCAGAGCCCGACCCGAGGCGATCGCGTTGCCTATGCCGCTCTCGAGGGTATCGTAGGTATCGATGAGGAAGATCGCCTTGTCGGGATAGATCTCCGCGTAGGCGTCGAAGGCCTCGCGCTCCGTGGAGAAGGACATGACCCAGGAATGGGCCATCGTGCCCATGACGGGAATGCCGAGCATCCTGCCCGCGAGCGAATTGGACGTGCCCTCGGCCCCGCCTATGAACGCCGCCCGCGACGCCGAGAGGGCCCCGTCGACGCCTTGCGCGCGGCGGAGGCCGAACTCCATGATGCGGCCGAAGTTGGCCGCCCGCCAGACTCTCGCGGCCTTGGTGGCGATGAGGCTCTGGAAATTGAGCGTGTTGAGCACGAGCCCCTCGACGATCTGCGCCTCGATGATGTCGGCCTGGATGCGCAGCAGGGGCTCCTGCGGGAAGATCACCTCGCCTTCGGCGGCGGCCCAGACATCGCCCCGGAAGCGGAAATCGGCAAGGTAGTCGAGGAAGCCGCGCTCGAACATGCCCAGGGACTCGAGCCAGGCGAGGTCCTCGCCCGAGAAGCGGAAATCGGCCAGCGATTCGAGCAGGGGCTGGAGGCCGGCGAAGACCGAATACCCGCCTTTGAAGGGCTGGCGCCGGAAGAAGACGTCGAAGACCGCGGCGCCGTCGCTGCCGCCCGAGCGTTTCCAGTAGCCTTGAGCCATCGTGAATTCGTAGAAATCGGAGAAAAGCGCGCTCTGCATGGAAGCTAGGCCACCTGTCCGGAATCGACGAAGCGGACGCCCGCGCGCCGCATCTCCTCGAAGGCCCGCTCGACGCCGCCCGAAGGGAGGTCCACGCCCCGCACCGCGTCCCGGACCACGGCGACGCCGAAGCCCAGCTTCCGCGCGTCCATGGCCGAGTAGAACACGCAGTAGTCGCTGGCCAGGCCGCAGAGCCAGAGCTCCTCGACGCCGAGCGATCGGAGCCAGCCTTCGAGACCGGTCTTGGTCTTCCGGTCGTTTTCGAAGAGGACCGAATAGGAGTCGAGGCGCGGTCTCGTGCCCTTGCGCAGCACCAGACTCGCCCGGTCTGCGGCGAGCCCGGCCTTGAACGCGGCCCCCGGGCTGCCTTGGACGCAGTGATCCGGCCAGAGCAGCTGCTTGATGCCGTCGGCCTCGACGAGCTCGTAAGGCGCATGCCCGGGCCAGTTCGAGGCGAAGGACACATGATCGGCGGGATGCCAATCCTGGGACAGCACCACGTGCCGGAAGGCCGGAATCATCCTGTTGATCGGCTCTATGACCTCGTCGCCCCCGCTCACGGCGAGGGCTCCGCCGGGACAAAAATCGTTCTGGACGTCCACGACGAGGAGGGCGCTGCGATCTGCGTCGATTGTCACCTGCTTTCCTTTCCGCCCGCGGGCGGCCTTGGGCGCCCGCGACGAGCCACAGCGGCTCATAATAGACCGATTCCTCGATCGAGTGAAGCCGAGAACGAGTCACGGCCGCAGCGATCCATCGGCGGCGCTCCGTCCGCGACGTCCCGGCCGCGCGGGGCCTGACCTCGGGCCGCATTCAGGCTAGAGTTGCGACATGTACCAGGCTTCGGAAGCCGTCCGCGAGGCGGCGCGCGACTACCGCTGGCTCCTCGACCGAGGCTACCCCGGCGCGGCGGCCCTCAAGCTCGTCGGGGACCGGCTGCGGCTCTCCCGCGAGGAGCGGCTCGTGCTCTTCCGCGGCGTGGCCGCAGCCGAGCCCTCTCGGCGCAGGCGAGCCCTGCTGGTCTCTTCGGTCCGCGGCGAGCCGCTTCTCGTCGACGGCCACAACCAGGTCTTCACGGTCATGCACTACCTCGGCGGCCGCCCCCTCTTTCTCGGCAGCGACGGGCTCCTGCGCGACGCCGGCGCCTCGCACGGCCACATTGCCGACCGCGAAGCCTTCGGCCGAGCGCTTTCCCTCCTGTGCGCCGCCATCGCGGCGGCCCGCCCCGGCCGGGTCCTCGCCTACTTCGACGAGCCCATCACCGAAAGCGCGCGCCACGCGGCGTCCTTCGCCGCCGAGCTCGGCGGCCTCGGCATCGAAACGGACGCCTCGGTCGAGCGCAGCGCCGACGGCCCCGTAAAACGGGCGCCGCCCGGCTCGGCCGCGGCGTCCGGCGACTCCGGCATAGCGGAAAGCCTCGCCGCCCGCTTTCCCGGGCTCGCCCCGCCCGAAAGCCCCGGCATCTTCGACGCCGCGCGCTTCGCCCTCGAACTCGCCTTCGGCGGTGCGGAGGGCCGACTTCCCTGGTTCGACCTCGCGGCCCTCCTCGACGGAGAGTGACCGGGCCTCGAGTCTTGGAATGATCACGCCGACAGTGTTGAAACGGAGACAAAAATCTGGTCTATGATTGCCGATGCACCGACGGGCGGGAGGACGGGCCGTGAACAGAGAAGAACAGGTCATGATGAGTTTCACCGACTTCCTGAACAAGATGGCGTCGCTCAACAAGTTCACGATGAAAGACAGGCTCAAGGGTTTGAAGCCTTCCGAAGTGCATTGTATCGAATACATTGGACGAAACGCAGATCCCAACGTGACGCGGCTCGCGGAGTCCTTCTACGTGACGAGGGGCGCCATCAGCAAGCTGGCCAAGAAGCTCATGGGGAAAGGCTTTATCGAAAGCTATCAGAAGCCGGACAACAGGAAAGAAATCTATTTCAGGCTCACGAAACAGGGGAAGGCGATTTTCAAGCTCCACGAGGCTCTGCACCGAGAGTTTCAAGAGCGGGATAAGGCCGTATTCGCGCAGGTGACCGAGGAGCAATTCGATATCGTGCTCGGCTTCGTGGAAAAGTACAGCAGGCATCTGGATGAGGAGATAAGGAAGCTAGGTGTGGATATTGCAGAGGGAAATGATTTTGAATAATGGAAGCGCTTATGAAACAATCTAACTAAGGCAAGGGGCGTTCCTCCTTGCGTCCAGCTCCGCTTTCCCCGGGCGGCTTTTCCGGCAATGGCTCGGCCTTATTGTTGACACGGAAACAATAAGGCGATACGATGATTTTCATCATCCAAATCATACGCGCGCGCGCAAGGAGGAACGATGAAAATCATCGGACTTATCGCAAGTCCGCGAAAGGCGGGCAATACCGCTTGGATAGTAGACAGAATACTCGAAGGGGCGAAAGAACAGGGCGCCGAAACTTGTTCCTGGCATTTCGGCGAACTCGATATCAAACCGTGCCGGGGTTGTCTGAGCTGCCACACCGGCGATCGGGATCGGGGTTGCAGCATCGACGACGACATGCAGAGGCTTTATGCCGCGCTCGAGCAGGCCGACGCCCTCGTTCTCGGCTCGCCGGTCTACATGGGGCAGATGAGCGCCCAGGCGAAGATCTTCACCGACAGGTTGTTTGCCCAGATCTCTCCGCGATTCTCTCCGCATTTCAAAGAAAAAGCTGCCGCGAAAAAGCGGCTGCTTCTTGTGTTCAATCAAGGCAATCCCGATTCCGGCATGTTCCAGGCGTATTTCGAGTATACGAAAAAAATGTTCCAGCTGCTGGAATTCGAAGTCGACAAGGTGCAGGTCGTCGCCGGCATGCGAAATGAACCGGCGCATGAAAGAGAAGGTCTGCACACTGCCATGAAGGATGTCGGCTCATCGCTGGTTTCGGGACGATTCCCGGAATGATGAACGGGCGGACCGCAGGGTCAGAACCTGCAGCGATACGACAAGCTCAGTTTCGCTTCTCCGGCCGGAGCGGCATCCAGCCGGTCGAGGCGGAAGCCGGGGCTCGGCACGTCGACGCCAAGTCCCAGGCGCGAGGAGGAGCGCAGGGGCAGCCAGAGATCGATCCCGAGATCGGCCAGGGCGGGAGCTTCCGCGGCTCCGCCGTCCAAGAGTTCGAGGCCGAGCCTCGCTTCGAGCTCCGGGCCGAGGACATCCTGGGGCGGAGTCCTGCCGGCCGTGAGCGACAGCGAGAGCCCGTCGAAACCGGGGCCGCTCTCGCCCCCGAAGCGCAGCTCGGCGCCCCAGCGGCTGCGCCACAGCCCGGCCTCCGAGCGCAGGGAGGCAGCCAGAGCCATACCGAGCCGGAGGGCGGCCGGAACATCGGCGCCGTTCTCCACGGCGCAGGAAAGGTCTAGGCTCCTGCCGTACTGCGGCAAGGGCGCAGCGAAGCTCAGTCTGGCGCTGCGCTCGGCCCCTCCGGAGTCCCAGCCCGGCGCGGCTTCGGATTCCGTCGCCGTCGATGCGGGCTTGGACTTCAGCCTCAGACCGAGGCCGAGCGCCGCGGAGCGCCGCAGGATTAGGCGCAGATCGGCGGCGACCCCGAGTTCGTTGAGCGGCTTCGATCCGTAGAGACCGCGGAACCCCGAGCCCGCCGCTCCGGCGGCCGCCCGCAGGCTGAAGGCGCCCCGCCTCTCTTCGGCCTCGATCCGGGCGGCCAGCCCCGGCCCCTCCACCCGCCCCTGGCTCGCCGCGAGCCCCACAGCCGCCCGACCCGAGGGCCAGTTCAGGGTCCGCAGGAGGCCCAGGTCGACCACCAGCCCCGGGCTGTCGGGGCTCGGATCGGGCCTCCAGCCCTCGCCTCCCGCGCGGCCGGTCCTCAGCGAGGCCGAGGCAACCGTACCGATGCTGCCCCCGCCCCAGGGCAGGGTCAGTCCCAGACCGGCGGCTGCGGCCTCGGGCGGCGACGCGCCCTGGGGCTCGCCGAGCACGCTCCCCGTAGCCGGGAGCACGATTCCCGCCCCCGCGCCCCTCTCCAGGGCGAAGACCGAGAGCGCCCCCGCTTCCACGCCGAGGACAGCGGTGCCCGAGGAAAGCGAGCTGTCGAGCTCAACGCCGGGCCTAGCGTCGAGGCCCGAGGAGAGGTAAGCCGGATCGGCGAGCAGCCTGAGCGCCCCCGAGGCCGAGCCGGGACCGGCGGCCACGCGCGTTCCGGAGCCCTCGGCTTCGAAATCGAAGGACCCGACCAGCCGGGCGCCGTTCTCGCCCTCGTCGAGCATGACGGCGAGGCGGGACGAGCCGGGCGCGCCGAGCAGGAGGCGGCTGCGCAGAGATTCTCCGTCGGCGCAGAGGTCCATGCCGCCGCCGAATCGCCGCTCCTGGGCCCGAGCGGGCGGGAGAAGGCCGGGAAGCAGGCCGCAAAAAAGCGAAAAGACGAGCGAGGGTGCCGCAAGGCGAGTGCAGAAGCGCATGCCCGAAGAACGCCGGCCGGAGCATCCGATGATTGACAGCGCGCGCACCAAGCCACGGGCGCGAGCTCCGCTTTTCTTGACTTCGCCAGAGATATTCCATAATTTGCATATATCCACAATCGCAGAAAGGAAGTCTCATTATGCCCGTCACCATATATACGACCCCGAGCTGCGGCTATTGCAGACTCGCCAAGGATTATTTCAGGCAAAACGGCATTTCCTTCACGGAATACAACGTGGCCGCCGACCTCCGCCGGGCCGACGAGATGCTCAGACGCTCGGGACAGATGGGCGTGCCCGTGATAGACGTGAACGGCCGCATCATCGTCGGCTTCAACCAGACCGAGATCGAACGGGCTTTGACTCGTTGACGAAAGAGCCTATTATGGGCTTCGCATGAACCAGGACAATGTCAAACGCATTCTGCTCGACACGGCCGAGCCGCAGACCGAGTTCTCCGTCATTTTCTCGGGCAAGGAAAGCCCCATAGTCAACGGTCTCTACAAGCCCGCCACGCGAGAGATCATCATCCACAACCGCAACTTCGAGTCGGACGAGCAGCTCGTCTACACGGCGCTCCACGAGTACGCCCACCACCTGCACTGCGAGCGCAAGGGCGGCCAGGCCTCGGGCAGGGCCCACACGAACGAGTTCTGGGCCATCTTCCACGAGCTGCTTGTGGCGGCGGAGGCCAAGGGCCACTACCGCAATCTCTTCGATACCGAGCCCGGCTTCGTCGACCTCACGCGGCGCATCAAGCAAAGCTGCCTGGCCGAGAACGGCCGCGTCATGCTCGAGTTCGGCAGACTCATGATCGAGGCGCAGGAACTCTGCCGCCGCCACAAGGCCCGCTTCGAGGACTACGTCGACCGCGCCCTGGGCGTGCCCCGGAGCACCGCGTCTCAGGCGGCGCGGGCGGCGGTCTACGAGGTCGACCCCGACGTGGGCTGGGACGGCATGAGGATGGCCGCCGGCATCCGGGACCCGGGGCTGCGCGCCGAGGCGCTCGACGCCCTGCGCGGCGGCTCCAGCCCCGCCTCGGTCAAGGCCCGCTTCCTGGCCGCGCCCGCCCCCGAGGACGCCTCCGAGCGGCTCGAGCGCGAGAAGGAACGGCTTACGCGCAGCATCGAGCGCCTGGGCGAGCGGCTGGCCGAGGTGGAGCGCAGGCTCGCCGAGATCGAAGGCCCCCGCGGGGCGACAGGGTGACGCCGCTCAACGTGCTCCTCGTCGTCAGCCTCGCGCTCACCGTGCTCGCCTACCTGGGAATCTCGCGCCTGCGCCTCGTGCCGCCCGACAACGACCCTGCCTCCTACGTCCTCGCCCACCCCGACGGCGCGCGGGAGAAGCACCTCGCCGTCTGCGCGGGCGACTCCATCACGCGCGGCGCCGTGAGCGCGAACTATGTCGACCTCTTGGCCGGCCGGCTCCCGCGCTGGGACTTCGTGAACGCCGGCGTCAACTCGGAGCTCGCCTTCAACCTGGCCGGCCGCCTGGACCAGATCATAGCCCTCGATCCCGACGCCGTGACCATCCTCATCGGCACGAACGACGTCAACGCGACCTTCGGCCTCCGCTCGGCCCTGGGCTACTACGCGATCCAGCGCTTCCCCGAGCGGCCCAATCCCCTGTTCTTCCGCGAGAACCTCACCCTCGTCGTCCGCCGCCTGAAGCGCGAGACGAGGGCGCGCATCGCGCTCTTCTCGATACCGCCCATCGGCGAGGCGAGCGACCACTACGCCTACCTGCGGACAGAGGAATACTCGACCATCATCCGCGAGGTCGCCGAGAGCGAGGAGGTCGACTACCTGCCCCTGCGGGAGCGGCTCGTCGAGTACCTCGAGTCCCTGCCGGCCAGCCCGCACGCCCCGCCCTTCCGCCGCTTCGGGACTATCGGACGCCGGGCGATACGGGCGAGGATCCTCCTCGGCCGCAGCCTCGACGAGATCTCGGCTTCGAACGGCTTTAGGCTCCTCGTGGACGGCATCCACCTCAACACCCACGGCGCCGCCATAGCCGCCGCTCTGGCCGAGGCCTTCATCTGCGAATGCACGAGCTACTGCGAGCCCTACGCGGCTACAGAATGAACTTGGCCCCGAGGGTGAACTTGAACTGGCGGATGTCGTACATCGGCATCGTGTAGGTCGTCGTGCCTATTAGAGTGCCCATAGCATCGTATTGGTTGACGGTTTTCTGGACTGGCGATCCGGGAAAGGCGTAATTTGTTTTGGCGAAAATCCCCAGACTCCCGAAGTTGAGTCCGATCCCAATGCCTAGGTCGAGATAGGTAGCGATCGAGAGGGGATTATTCCCTTGACTGTCATCCTGAAAGTTCTTTGCTGCGACCCCGCCTCCGAACTCGAGGAAGGGGTCCACGATGGAATCGTAGTCGAAGAGGTGGCCCTGGAGGTAGAGGTTGAGGTCGTAGTCCATCATCTTGACTATCCAGGAACCGTCTTGATTTGAGGACCAGTCTTCTTGGTAGAACGAAAAGGCGAAGGAGCCGCCGAGGGCGAAGTGCCCCATGCCCACCTCGATGAGGGGGCCGTAGAAGACGCCGTTGCCGTCGTGGAGCTGGGAGAGATTGGCGCCCAGGCTCTGGCTCGTGTTCGAGTAGATCGAGCCCGCGAAGCCGAGGGCGATGTGGGGGCGGCCCCAGGGACCGAACTGGGCGTAGGCCCCGCTGCCGACGAGCAGCGCGAGGGCGATGGCCGCCATACCTTTTCTGTTCACCGTAACCTCCTGATCGTCGACAAAACCGGGCATGGGCCGCAGCCTTCGCCTCCCGCTCGTTCTCGCGGCGAGAGCCTTTCGTAGGCTTCAAGGCGACTCTACCGATACAATATCACTTCGCCCGGGGAAAACAAGCGTGCCCGCACCGACACTCTCCGCCCTTCCGCGGCGCCGGCGGGGCTTCGCCGGAGTCTTCCCGATGGAAACGGCGAGCGAAGAAGACTATACTGGTTCCGAGCCGCCCGTACGGCCTTCCCGATCGGGAGACTGGCCGCTTCTCGGGACCGACTCATGGAGAGGAGACCTATGAAACGCATACTGGCGCTGGCGGCAGCGCTCGTGGCCCTCGCGGCCGGCGCGGCCTTCGCGCAGAACAAGACCTCGCTCAACATCATCTGCGACGAGCTGGGCGCGCAGGTGTACATCAACGGCCATCTCGCCGGGAGCACCACGCCCAACTTCTCGTTCCTGATTCCCCAGGGCGAGGTCCAGATCAGGGTCCAGAAAAACGGTTTCCGCACCTTCGAAACCGTCGTCAGGGCCGGCTCCTATCCCATCACGCTCAACGTCAGGCTCCGCGGCCCGGGACCGGAGGAGCGGCAGCCGCAATGGCCTCAACGACAGCAGCCGCAATGGCAGCAGCAACCGCCGCCGCCCCCGCCGCCTGCGCCCGCCACGGTCCAGCAGCCCCAGCTGTTCGGCTACGGCAACAGCCTCAGCATCAACGCCAACGTACCGGGGGCCAGCGTCTTCATCAACGGCAATCCCGCGGGCACGATCCCCTTCAGCGCCAGCATCCCCGGCGGCTCCTACACCATCCTGGTCCGGGCGCCCGGCTACGCCGACTTCAGCCAGAACGTCCTGGTGAACGGCCCCGTGCAGATCTACGCCAACCTCCAGGCCCAGGGTTTCCAGCTGGGCATCGACGCGCCCAACGCCCCGGGGGCCCAGGTCATCGTCAACGGCAGCCCGGTGGGGCAGACCCCGTACACCGGGATCTTCCCGCCCGGCTCGTATTCGATCACCATCCGGGCGCCCGGCTTCGCCGACTACAGCTCGCAGCTGAACCTCTCCGGTCCGCAGAATCTCGTGGCCACCCTCGTTCCCGCCATGTCGACCTGGCGGCTCGTGCTCCCCGACGCCATGATCAACCGCGACCTGAACGGCCGCCACTTCGAGCAGATCAGGCTCTTCATCGACGGGCAGGTCCAGAGCGCGACCAGCGGCCTCATAGGCGCCGGACGGCATTCCCTCAGGCTCGTCTCGGGCGGCATGGCCGTCGAGTCCTATATCGACGTCCAGCCGGGAAGGAACTACGTCTTCGAGCCCAGGCTCGGCATCGAGATACGTTGACCGACATCGACGGCTGCCTGCGCCTCGCCCGGGAGACGGGAGCCTTCCTCGACATCGAGCTGGAGATGCTGACGGAGTCGCTGAGAGATTGGGCCGGGAATCCCGGCGAGCCCTATACTCTCGTCGAGCGTCGCGAAGGCGAGGCCCTCGAAGGCTTCGCCCTCGTGAGGAGGGAAGCGAGCACGGAGTTCACCTTCGACGTGACCGCCTTCTGTCTCGCGTCCTCCCGCGCCGTCCGCGAAGCCGGCGCGCGGCTCCTCGAGGACGTGGAACGCGAGGCCCTGCGCGGCGAGGTCTCGGCGATCGTCCGCTTCGAGATGTCGCGGCGCAGGGAGAAGGCCGTGGACAGGCGGCTCCTCGTCGAGTCGGGCTACGCCCTCATCGGGCATATCCCGGATTTCTACGGTCCCGGAGACGACTACTTCATGTACGCCAAGCACGTCTCTTCGGCAAGGAGCGACTCATGATCATCGCGGCCATCGAGGCCGGCGGCACGAAATTCGCCTGCGGCCTCTTCATGTCGGATTGCTCGACCCGAGGCAAGCCGGTGCTGCTCGAACAGGGCACGGTGCCCACCACCACTCCGGAAACCACCCTCGCGGCCGCCCGCGACTTCCTCGTCCGGGCGGCCGAAGCGCACGGGCGCATCGATTACTTCGGCATCGGCTGCTTCGGCCCGGTCGAAGTGCACCTGAACAGTCCCGCGTGGGGACACATCACCTCCACGCCCAAGCCTTTCTGGTCCGACACGGACATCGCCGGCTACTTCCAGAAAGCCTTCGACGTGGCCGTGGCCTTCGACACCGACGTCAACGCCGCCGCCTACGGCGAGCACCTATGGGGAGAGGGCCGCGGCCTCCGCGACTTCGTCTACGTCACCGTGGGCACGGGCATCGGCGGCGGCGTCTTCTCGGGCGGCGAGCTGCTGCACGGCATGACCCACCCCGAGCTGGGGCATATCAAGGTCGCCCGCCTGGAGAGCGACGACTTCCCGGGCTCCTGCCCCTTCCATCGCGACTGCATCGAGGGCATGGCCTCCGGTCCCGCCCTGGCTCTCCGCTGGAGTTGCCCGCCGCAGGACCTCGATCCCGACCACCAGGCCTGGGGCCTCGAGGCCCGGTACCTCGCGCGGGCCTTCGCGGCCTACACCCTGATCCTGTCGCCCGAGCGCATCCTCATGGGCGGCGGCGTGGGCCTGCGTCCGGGCCTGGCCGAGCGCGTGTCGATCCTCGTGGGCGAGGAGCTCGCCGGCTACATCCAGCCCCTGGCCGATCCCGAAACCATCGCAGGCTTCGTGCGCAGGCCGGCGCTCGGGTCCGCCGCGGGGCTTTTCGGCGCGGCGGCCCTGGCCCTGCGCCTCTGCCCGGACTAAAAGACAGTGAATGTCCGGCCCTCCTCCGCCGAGAATCATAAGGGGACCTCGACGACCAGCCGGTAGACCGAGGTTCCCTAGGATGGGAGCCGTGACCGCATACGCTCTGACCGATGCCACCGTCGTTACTCCACGCAAAATCCGCGGCTCAGCCTCCGTGCGCGTGGAGGATGGCAAGGTGACGGGATTCGGCCTGGGCTCGCGGCGCGAGCTCAAGATCGGTTCGGCCTCGATCGTCTTCCCCGCCCTCGTCAATGTCCATGACCATCTGCGCGGCAATTACCTGCCGCGCGTGGGCCCGGCGCCCGGCTCGTTCTACCTGAACTGGGCCCCCTGGGACGCGGACCTCAAGGCCTCCCCCGTCTACAAAGAGCGCTCTTCCATCGATGTGGCCACGATGTACAAGCTCGGCGCCTACAAGAACCTCTTCTCCGGCGTCGGCACGGTCAACGACCACTTCCCCCACGAACTGAACGAAGCCCACCTGGCGCAGCTTCCCATCCGCGTGATCAAGAACTACTGCCTGGCCCACGAGTGCTCCTCCTTCGACCTGGGCTGGGGAGAGGGCGTGGAGATCGAGCATCGATGGGCAGTCGAGCGCGATTGGCCCTTCATCACCCATCTCGAAGAGGGCTTCGACCCGGAAAGCCAGGACGGCATCGGCGTCCTCGAACGGGCCGACGCGCTCGACGAGCACGATCTCCTGGTCCATTGCATCGGCTTTTCGGACGAGGACATCCGCAAGGTCAAGCGAGCCCAGGCCTCGGTGGCCTGGTGCCCCGCCTCGAACCGCTTCATGTTCAACCTGACCTGCAAGATCCGGAAGATGCTCCGCGCGGGGGTCAATGTGGCCCTCGGCACGGACTCGACCCACACCGGCTCCGTAAATCTCCTCGAGGAGATGCGCTTCGCCCGCTCGAGCTACCGCGAGCTGTACGGCGAGGAACTTCCCGCGAAGTCCCTCTTCGAGATGGTGAGCTCCAACGCGGCGAAAGCCTTGCGCATGGAGGGCAGGGTCGGCATCGTCGAGCCGGGAGCCTACGCCGACTTCGCGGTCTTCCGAACGCGCGCCGACGACCCCTACGAGAGCCTCTGCGCATCGCGTCCCGAGGATCTCGAACTTCTGACGGTCGCAGGCTCGCCCGTCCTGGGCGACGAAGACAAGTACGGCGATTTTTTCTCGCGCGAGCTCGAGGCGGGAGGCTACGGCAGGATCGACCTCGGCGGGCGCGCGACCTTCGTAAAGGGCGAGCCCGCGGCCTTGTATAGACAGCTGCGTTCACTCGTGGGTTTCGACAAGAAACTGGACTACCTGCCCTTCGAGCCGTAGAAACCATGATCGACGAGCGAAGATTCGCGGCCGGACTCCTCGGCGGGCTGGCAATGCAGGGCCGCACGGCCTACACTATATTGTGGCTTTCCCGAAAGTCTGACGGCTTTCGAGGAGATCCGGACGGGAGCCTGACAGGATGCCTAAGGTAGCAAGCTACCGCGCCAACTCGGTGATCTATTTCCAGGGAGATGTGAGCGACAAGGTCTTCATTCTCCAGGCGGGGAAGGTGAGCCTCAACTACGCCGACATCGAGACGGGCAAGGAAACGCGCGAGATCATACAGATGGGCGAGTTTTTCGGCGTGAAGAGCGCCCTGGGCAAGTACCCGCGGGAGGAGAACGCCCTCGTGCTATCGGACACCCAGGTCCTCGTCTTCACCGTGCCCGAGTTCGAGGTCTTCGCCCAGGCGAACACCCGCATCATCATGAAGATGCTCAAGGTCTTCTCGAACCAGCTCAGGCGGGTGCACAAGCAGGTCGAGAACCTGCTCGAGAAGTCCGAGGCCCAGAGCCCGGAGTACGGGCTGTTCAAGGCCGGCGAGTACTATCTCAAGAGCAGGCAGTATTCCCAGGGCAAGTATGTCTTCAGCCGCTACCTGACCTACTATCCGGCGGGCAAGCTGGCGGAGCAGGCCAGCCGGTATCTCGAAATGGCCGAGGCGGGCTCGGTCAAGTACGGCGACGGCAGGGGTCCCGCGCCCCTCGTCGCCGACGCCTCCGGCCGCAGCGGCCGCGCCAAGGCCGAGAGCGCCGACGAGCTCGTGGCCTCGGTGCCGCCCGCCCAGCGAGCCCCCGGCGACACGCTCTCCGGCGCGGCCAAGGACTACTACGACGCGGTGAGCCTCTTCAGCTCGGAGCGCTACAAGGAAGCCCTCGCCGGCTTCAAGCGCATCGTCGAGGTCAACGAGGATCCCGAATACACCATGAAGGCCCTCTACGACATGGGGCGCTGCCTCTACATGCTCCAGCAGTACGACCTCACCATCAAGCATTTCACCCAGCTGGTGCAGACCTACCCCAAGCACCCCGACCTCATCGACACGCTCTACTGGCTCGGACAATCCTACGAGCGCAAGGGTGACGCGACCCGCGCCAAGGGCTTCTACAAGAAGATCCTCTCGATGGAAAGCGACGAGGACGCGTCGACGAGGATCAAGGCGACCAGGTCGCTCCGCCAGCTCGAGGAGGGCAAACATGGCTGATTTGGCAGCCTTCACCCGCTTCGCGCGGACCTACCAGCCGGGCGAGCTCATCTTCGCCGAATACGAGCCGGGCGACAGCTTCTACCTGATCCAGGGCGGACGGGTGAAGATCTCGAAGATCGTCGGCGAGCTCGAGAAGACCATCGACATCCTCCAGCCGCCCGAGATCTTCGGCGAGATGGCCATTCTCGAAGGCGCGCCGCGATCGGCCACGGCCCAGGCCATCGACGCGGTCAAGGTGCTCGAGTTCAACCGCGCCAACTTCGAAGTGCTCATGATGGGCAACCCCCAGATCGCCCTGCGGCTCCTCAAGCTCTTCACCAAGCGCATCTGGGACCAGAAGCGCCGCTTCATGATCCTCACCCTCGACGACCCCCAGGCCCGCATCGCCGACGTCTTCCTCATGCTCTACGAGACCAACGCGGCCGTATCTGGCGGCGAGCAGGACGGGGAAAAGCGCGAATTCAAGGTGACGATGGAGGACGTCTCGCACTGGGCCGGCATGTCGGACAACGAAGTCCAGGCCATACTCAACCACTTCGCCAACCAGCGTCGCCTTGAAGTCTACCCCGACCGCATCGTCGTCAAGAACATCAACGACTTCATCCGATTCGTGAACTCGCGAAGGAAAAAGTAGCCTTTCGGGCCTTTCGCCCCGCTTTCGGAAGGGACCTTCCTCTTGATTTTCGTCTTTCTCCCCGGTATAGTCGTCGAGTCTTCGCCGAGATAGCTCACTTGGCAGAGCGGCGCACTCGTAATGCGCAGGTACCGGGTTCGATTCCCGGTCTCGGCTGAATTTCTAAAAAAACCACCGAAAGGTGGTTTTTTATTTTGAGCCGAGACCGGGAATCGAAGGGAAAGCGCTCCGGAAGTCGCGCGATTCGATGAGCGCGACTTCCGGTCGAGCCCGCACGGAAGCGCGCGAGCCGGCGAGCGCGCGGCGCGGGCGAGAGCGCTTTCCCCGGCCCGGAGCGATGAGGCAGGATGCCGAATCGCGGAGGGCGATTCCCGGTCTCGGCTTTACAGGACAAGGATTTAACAAGGTAGCAAACGAAAAACCGGTACACCTGCACCCTATGCACGGCCTACAGCAGGCCCGTGCGAGGGAGTAGCGATGCGCCGGTTTTTTCGGCGTTCTGCCAACGGCATCTACTATGTTCATTTTCGTGACCTTCGACCGGGGTGGACTAAAGGAACCCCAAATGGCGAGATAAGAAGCGCTCCACTTCTCCCAGAGGTGAGAAGAGCGTTGCTCGCCTCGAATCGGAGAGCAAGCATCCTGCTGGCTCGCACCGATATATCTTCGCTGGGAGATATCAGGACAGACCTCTGGACGTGAACAGAATTCTCGCCGGTATGCGGCAGGTGCTCGTCACAATGAATGGAGGGGCTTGACTTTCCCTTAAGAGTCTCTATATTAAACGTAGCTTTATAACTACGTTTAAGAGAAGGTATATGACTACGAAAAGCTCTCCTACGATCACTAGGCCACTCGTTATCATCGGGATTGCTGAATCGATTAGCGGAATCGGCAATTGGATCACGATGATGGCAGTGCTAGTGATCATTGTCTTTCATGGCGGCGGCAGCACAGCGGCGAGCGCCGGGATTCTGCTCGCGGGTCTGCTGCCGGTTCTCGTTATCAGCCCACTGGCTGGCTGGCTCTGCGATCGCTTTGACCTCAAGCGTCTCATGATCGTCAGCGAGTGCGCATCGGCGATTACCATATTGACCATGACGTTCGTGACGAGCACGTCCGGGATCTACGCGCTTCTTGCGCTCAGTGCGATGACTGGATCAATCATGACTCCGGCGCGTGGTGCCGCGCTTCCAAAGCTCGTCTCTGATGCGAAGCTCATCCACGCGAATGCATTCCTCCAGCAGCTTGGCGGCATCATCAAGATGGGGGCTCCCGTGCTTGCCGGCGCCTTGCTCGCATTCATGAGCCCGCGTGTCGCGATGCTCCTCGACGTGGCATCCTTCCTGCTATCTGCGGCTTTGCTGAGCACACTCCCGCGGCTTCGGCAGAGTGCCAGTGCGCGCCCGGCAATCGCCAATGCCCCCGTCTCGGAGCCCAAGTCTCACCGGGAACGCGTCGCTGGGATCATATTCTCTTCGCGGGAACTCCAAACGTTGTTTGCGTCTGTATTCGTCGTCATTCTGGTTGCGATGGGATTCGATGTCCTCGCACCGGTCTTCTTTCGTGATAAACTGGGAGCCGGAGAGGAAACGTTCGGCTTGCTCGTGGGCATGGTCGGGATCGGGACCGTGGCGGGATCGACCATGTTGATGAGTCGTTCGAGATTCGTCACTTGGTGGCGGGACATCATCACGGGCATCCTGATGCTCTCGGCGATCCCGCTCGCCATGGTGTCGGTCACGTTCGTGTCGCATCATGCTATCTCGCTCGTGGCGGCTGCTGCGGGTTGTCTGCTCGGCGGATTCGGGAGCGGACTGATCAACGTTCAGGCTGCGACGCTGCTCCAGCTTCTGTCGCCGGCGGCGTATCTTGGTCGCGTCGTCGGGGCGTATCAAGGCATTCTTGCCTCGGCCCAACTCGTCGGGGCGATTGCGACGCCTCTCATCGTGCCAGCGGTCATTTCGGCGAGAAGTTACTTCGGCATGGCAGCCGCCGCACTTTTCGTGCTATCTGTAGCGGTTTGGCTGGCAACGCGTAGAACCGGCACTGGATTGGAGGAAGACATGGCACACGACGAGGCGCGTTCGTGAATGGTGGGTGGAGAGTAGGTCGCTCTATCGCCTTGGAATTGGACTTTGGACTCACATTGGCGAGCGGTTACCTCTCAGAGTCCGGCGTATTGGAGGAATACGCGGGGCTGGTGGGTCCCATCGATGAAACGTGGCGAAGCGAGCTAACTGAGATTCTCGGCCCGCACCCGCGCTCCGTGTCGCTGCTGGACCTGGCATCTTGGTGCGTCGGCACAACGTACAAGGAGGACTATGCGCGAGCGCTCCTTCCTATCCGGTCGCTCGATGCGGACGCGGCACGGGCGTCGCTTTCGGCTCAATTGGGACGGCCCGAGATTGCGGCACTCCCATTGCCGGAAGCGTTCTCTCAGGTACAGCGTGAAGCGTATGAAGCTGTAGGGTTGGACGTGGCAAACGCTATGGGAGAGCTCGGCAAGGTATCCGAAGAAGCCCGCCTGCTGGAGAGAGTGCTCGTGGGAGGCGATCTTCACGAGAAGTTCTGGCACTTGCTCGACCGCTTCACCTACGAGTGGTACCTACCCTGGGTGCGGACGCGCGAAGAGCTGATGCGAGCTGCAACAAGGCTTGCGACGATGTCCCTCGGCACGGCGACGGCGGAATCCGGGACGCCGCGACTCGAATGGCTTCCCGCCCAGAATCCGCTACGGACCTACCCGGAGATCAAGAAGGCGATTTTGGAGCGGGGACTCGCGGTATATTTCTGGGTTGAGCCGTTCGGACTCGCCGACTCCTCGGCGATTCGGACAGATAGTATCTGCATTCCGTTCGGCGAACCTGGCCCCATCTACGCTCGATTTCGCCAGTTCGCGGACACAGTTGCCGCGCGAGCGAAAGCACTCGGCGATCCCACGCGGCTGCTCATCCTCAGGTTGATCAGGAATTTCCCGCTCATGAACACTGAGCTCGCCGAATTCCTCGAAATCGCTCGCCCCACTGCGAGCATCCATGCAAGGATCCTCCGCGATGCGGGTCTCATCACTTCGTACCGTGACGGTCATGCGGTGCGCCACGAGATCAATCGAGAAGAGCTGCGCGCGCTCTTTGACGACTTGTACCGACTATTGGACCTCGATCCTGGGGAGTGAAGGGTGTCGGTGGACAAATGTCACGGTCAAGCATAATTGCGATACTGGGGTCGCTCGCCAACTCCGTGAGAGCATCACTGGCGCCGATCGGGATGAAGTAGAAACGGCCGTGATTGTCGAATCCCCCCTCTAGGACACGAGAAGCAGATCGTCGGCCAATCGGCCACGTAGTTCCCCCCTATCCATTACGCCCGCTTGTGTCCCTTGAAAATGACGATGCCGCCCTCCCTGAGCGCCTCGGGGGCTCCATCGAGTCCGACTCGGGAGCCGGATCTCGGAGGATATTTGAGTTATGAAGCCCCTGAAGACGCAGGGCAGGGAGCAGGCATAAAGGGCTTCAGGATTCCGCTTGGCGACGATGAGAAGATCGCGCTAGCATGAAGCGCTCCGCGTCGGCCACAGCATCGGAGCGCGAGGTGGGCATGAAGATCACGAAGGTCGAGGACGGTTTCGTCGTCATGAGCGACGGGAATATGACGGGGAGGCGGCTCTACGAGTCGTCGGGCTGCGCGATCATCCACATGACCGTACAGCCGGGCCGGGAGGTCGCGCCCCACGCCGCGGCCGTCGACATGGAGTTCTACGTGCTCGAGGGG
>Ga0307376_10000918_pt1 | contig 34081 bp, 23 predicted proteins | sample TR2MG_FD_202536 | JGI IMG/M metagenome (GOLD analysis project Ga0307376, IMG submission 202536) | Soil microbial communities from Risofladan, Vaasa, Finland - TR-2 | ecosystem: Environmental > Terrestrial > Soil > Coastal area > Acid sulfate soil | place: Finland: Risofladan, Vaasa | collected...
ATAATCCACTTTAAACCTGTTACCTCTGCATCATCCCTAACAAGCTTATACCCGTTAGGTCCACCTGCCAATACAGCCGGAGTACCATCAGCAAGCGCAGAGAGTAATGCTCCTTTGGCAATATTCACGATCTTTTCGGAAAACTCAACGCCTTCCGAAGCTACGTTTTGAATTAATAGTAAATCATACTGTGCCATGATATTTTATTTTCAAAAATCAATCGTTATAATACAATCTGAATGGAATTTTAATATTTTCCTTTGTTTCCAATGCAAGTCTCAGAACATTAATTAAATCATCATGAGTAAGAATTACTCCGCAAAAGATGTTATTGTTTTTTAACAGTTCGTTAATCGTTCCTTCTGTTTCATCAAGAAGCTTTTTTTCTTCTTGTTCAGATTTCTCAAGCAATTTTTGCATTTCCAACAGTTTTTTAGCCTGTTTTTCGGTTTCTTTTTTTACCATTTTACTTTTACGCATCATGATATATATTTAAGTTTGAAATAATACACTTCGTTTCCATACAGCTTCTCCAACTTCGCCTGTTTTAACGCATTTATAGATATAATCATCATCAATGCTTGTTTGTCCATATACTCCGGCATCTACTCCTGTTTTTTTCTCTCCTGTCATGGGAGTCCATAAATCTTTTTCATCCTGGCTTACATGCTCCGATGTCCAGAGTTTATTCATCCAATCTTTAAATGCTGCCCATGTTTTTCCTAATTGTACATCATTCATATCAGTTGATTGTTGCTGTGTTATAACCTAAAAGATATTTATAATCAAGATCAATGGCATAAGAACCATTAGTATCAATTATTCTGCTGTTTTGTAATTGCCCGTGGATTGTTTCAACCATTCCTGATTTCGATAAATGGGAAAAATAAATAAATTTCATATTATCAATCTGATGAGATAATTCTATTTGAGAACCAATAACATGGGAAAAATTCACAAGCTTTTCCTTGTCAACCTGATGAAGTAATTCCTGTTGAGGATTTGTTAAATGAATAAAATCTTCATGCTTTTCAATAATATGTTTTAATTCATTCATTTTCTTTCCATTGCATTATAAATAAGTGAATATCCTTCTGAATGATCGGTGAAATAACCGTCCGGCATTTCCGGATCTTCAATAATTATTGTGGTAGCAGCGTAAATTGCTGCCTTTGTATGCGGAAGTATTTCTCCGTCCATCGCTACTTTAATTGTATATTCATCAGCTATAACAAGATTATCGTTTGTGTATTCCTCGATATTTACACCACATTTAAGAATAACTCCTGAATTAGAAAATATTTTTACTCCATAACCATATAAGGCGGATAATAGAATAGGATTGCCATCTGCATCAAGAAATCTTACTGTCAGTTTTTTATCTTCAGTAATATCTCCAAACCACCATATTCCGGATTGTGTTGCCATTATTTATTGTTTTAAGTCCAAAAACTAATTTTAGGCGAAACTCTTGCTGTTTGCCATTTTATATCACAACTTCTCACCGCGCTAATTTTAAAACCATTAGCCGTTTTTTCTGTGATATCAAGTTCTCCTTTTACATCAATGTCATCTCCGTCCAGGGCTTCAATTATTCTTATAGCATAATCGTCCGCATCATCGTAGGCATCTCCACTGAATGATATTGTATTCTCACCGGCAGAAGCCTCTTTTTCCCCGTATTTTATTAGGAAAATATTAATCAGCATAGCACAGACAAGGTCTTCTACTTCTTTCCTGAATGCTGCTATTAATTCTTCCTGTGTTGGCATTTTTTATAAATTTCTGTATGATAACTGTTCCTGCTCAAAAGCTACTTTAGCCAGATCAACACGTTCCGTAATTTGCAATATCATGCCCGCTGCCACCCAGGTTAAGGCATCCACAAGGTTGGATTGAATATCCTGAGCACTCGTCTCCGGAACGTAAAGCATTTTTTCAAGGGTATGATTTTCATTAATCGAATAATATTCAATTACTCGTATTAAAAATCCGCCAATTGTTCTGTAATTATATACAGCAACCGGTTTAACCGTTTTACCTCTTAAATATTTGTTTCTTTGAAGTTTATAATGAGGATGATAGGTAGTTATTGCATAACTAACTTCTCTTTCCCAGTCCTCCATTTTAAGAGCAATCAATCTGAGAAAATTAAGTGGCAATTCAATGTATCCAGTTTCCAGGATACCATCTATTCCACCTGTTAGAGATGTTTCAATTTTTGCATTAACTACGCCGCTTCCATCGCCCTCAACTTTTACCGTGACAAGTGCCGATGCTTCCGGATCTGCGTCAACAGCAGCTTTTACCTCTTCTGCAGTTGAAGTAATTACTCCTGTTTCATCAGTGGCCAATGATACTGATATGTCTGTATCAACTACCGTTACTTCAAGAGGCTGGTTATTACCCGAAGGATCAACATGGGTAACTGTTATATTATCACCATCTACTCCGGCTTCTTTGGCTATGTAAGTAATATCAGCTTTTTCATTGGTCATGTCAATTTTAACCAATGCTCTGGCCCCATCTTCGGGAACAACAGGTTGTGAACTTGCATCGACCGGCTCAATTATATGAAGTGGTGCATTTAATAAAACTCTTTTGGCAGCTTCATCGAGAATAGCATTTATAAGCAGATTTAACGGGTCCGAAATATTTATATCATCTTCAACCGAAAACTGAACTCCTTCCCCTTCCGGAATTATTTCATCCAGTTTTGCTTTTACGTAATTGATTAAAGTTAATCGTTCCGACAATATAGTCCCGCTTCCGGATCCTACACCGTAAGTTGCAAGCAGATTCGCCAATGCTTGGTCAAATGATATTCTTTCTGAACTTATACTTGCCATTTTAACTTTTTTTATTTACAAAAAACCCCGCCCTGAAAATACCGGGCAGGGCTTTTGTTAAGGAATCACAATAAAATTACAGCCCAGCATGGGCAACTTTCTTCCAAACCTGTTCAGATATTTTAACATAGAAATTGGTAGCATCAAATGCTGCGGAACCAATAATTCCTTCTGTTACATTTACTCCACCGGTAAGGGTTGCTTTTGCCAGTGCATTGACAACACCGGCCCCGCCACCTTCAACAGCGACAGTAACAAGTTCACTTGCTTCTGCATGTGCGTCAACAGCAGCCTTTACCTCTGCGGCAGTAGATTCTATAGCACCCCCAGAACCAGTTTTTAGGGATACAGTAATATCCTTGCCGCTCACGGTAACGACTAAAGGTTGATCGTTCCCAGCGGGATCAACATGGGTAACAGAAATACTGTTTCCGTCCGTTCCGTATGCTTTTGCAGTATAGGTAATATCAGCATTGGCATTGGTCATGTCAACCGTAACTGCTGCCTTTACTCCGTCAACAGGTGTTGCTTCTTTAAACATGGCATCAAAGGCCGCGCCGGCAATTTCTGCCAGCTTGTTTTCCAGCGATTTTGCATCTCCATAATGCTTACCGCTATATTTTTCAATAAATTCATCCCTTGTCATGATATTTAATTTTTAAAATTATTATCCGTTTCAAATAGCATATTCAAACCAAGGTCTAATGCTTCCTTAATTACCTTAGTTTTATTATTGAGTTTTGTGAATGAGATTCCGTATTCTTTGTTTAACCAGGTTTTACCTTCCTGAACATTACGAAAACTCACTTCTTTCATCATTAGCTCTTCCATTACAGCAACTTCCTGTATTGGATCCGGAGCAGGTTGTTCAAAAACTTCTTCCAGTTTGAAAGAAACATTAAAAGAAGAATGGCTTTCCAATAATTCCTGTTCTTCGACTTTTTCAGTTGAGTATGAAGGAGGTTTAAAAACCGGATTTCTAAAGCCTCCCCGGAAATCAAAAGTACGAAGCATGTCCCCGTCCATTATGTCAATGGACAAGGGGCAGGCTCCGGTTGATATATACTTTTTACGAGTCATCATTCTTAAATATTATACCCCGATAACCCAACAGTGAGTATCAAGATTTTTAAATGCCATAGACCAGTGTTCGAGTATTCGCTTTGCATCAACCCTTTTCTGTCCAGTCTCATCCAGATTAAGAGTTTTAACTTGTGTAGGTTCGTAAATACCACGTTCAACATGTTCCATGTCAAGGACAAGGCCGTTATCAGAATATCCATATACTTCATCAAATGCCTGGTGCCTGCGAATCAATAATTCTCCAAATCCTGTTACAATCCTGTTAAATCTGATGCCAGCTACAACTTCAGTTGCCTTCGCTTCCATCTGTTTCTGTACGATATCGGCATTCATCATTCGCTCCAATAAGTTATTCCCGGAGAACAATAATCTTCGGTCGGAACCATTGTTGCCAGTAAAAATGTATTTCGACCAGCTATTAAAAATTGCATTTGTAATAGCAACAATTTTAGTATATTCCTTCTTTTTAGTGATGTAATAATCGGCACCACCCAAAAGATTCACCTTCTTTCTCAGGATAGGATCATAAAATCCTTTTTTAGGATAACCAAACAGCATCGCCATTTCTGCCTGTGCTCTCATGTCTATAATTGCATCTTCCTTATAATCCATGATATTCAAATCAACTTCTTTCAGATGCGCTTTAGCAACAAGTGACTCTTCAACCTGTGCCATGAATATCTGGGCATAGTTATAAGTATCATAGGGTGCAATTTCAACGGGTTCAGTCTGTGCATCTGTTTCACCATGGGCGTTCCCGATACGGGTTATATAACTACTATTGGGCACTCCCGGCATTAAATCACCTAATACCGCCGGATTACCAACAGTTCGTCCATTTACCGGTGTAACTGTAATTTTATTTAAAGTCACATCAACAGCTGAGACTAAACTCCGAAGTTTTTTCCCATCACCCCCGGTAACCGTAGGAAAAAATACAGTATCATGCGGAGCCCATTGGTGAGCACTATTTACAGTTAGCTGACCTGATTTAGTTCCTGCAAAAGCATATTCTGCTGTTAACTGATCCTGTAATCCACGTTCATCTTTTTGATAAAATTTCCATTCTTCGCTTTTGATAGGTTTTACTTTTCCAATTTCACGCATAATTGTATCAAGCGGATAAACATCACGCCGAATCTGAGTGATTAACTTAGATATTTCCGGCCTTAATAAGTTCGAAGCGGCATCATCAAGCGTTTCAGTTGTCGCTGGTTCTCCGGAAATCGTAGTTGCTGCGCTTGCTACTGCAAGTGTTAATCCCATACCTCCAAGTATTCCGATTGCAGGGAAAAACATGCAAAGCATAATAAGCATCCCCATTCCTCCAAGTAGGAACTTGGCAATTTTCTGATAATTTGTTTTCTGTTTCATTTTCGTAAAATTTTATAGAATTGATTTTTTATTTGCAATTTTTTTAAGGCCGGTAGTGAACTGATCTTCTTTCTTTTCTGGTGTTAAACTTCCGGTACTTGCAAGTTTGGGTAGCCCGTCTCCGGATTCCTTATTTATCCTTTTTTTTTCGATCTGTTCGTTTCGTCCTTTAACAAGAGCATCTTCTACTGCTGTTTCCTTTTCTTTTTCTTTTTCAGATACAACAACTTCATGTCTTAGCCCATTGGCTAATTTTTTCCAGTTTTCAGGTTTAATCAAACCATCCTGCATGAAATCCTGAATAATTTCACCGGCCATTTTCCCTACTTCCATAGTAGTCGCATCATCCAGTCCCAACTCATCTTTAATATTGATCAGGTTCTGAGCAGATACAACTTTATTTTTTTCGATGTTTTCAAGTTTGGATTTTCGTTCGTTAACAGTTTTTTTTCGGGTTTCTTTTGCCTTCATTACTGCTTCCTCATCCTCTGCTCCTTCCGGTGGAGTAAGACTTTCAACATCAAAATACATGGCCATTGCTTGTTGTGGTGTATAGCCTTTTCGTAGGCCCAAGAGAAAATCGCCAAACTCCGGAAATTCTTCAACAACCTGATAAAGGTCGTCATGAAGGGAGACTGTTTTCTCAACAAGAGGGAGCAATGATTCCATTAATTTTTCGGGAGTAGAAACATCAGCATCGGGAAAGAATCTTATTATATATTCTGTAAGTTTTTCTTGTGCTCCGGTGGCTCCCGGAACTTCTTCCTGATCTGCTTCCGGAACTTCTGCTGATATAGGGGGTTCTTCTAATGATTCAGCAACAGGTATTTCTTCAGTATCTGTTGCTTTTGGTGTTTTGTCAATTACACCAGGTGAAATTTCTGGAACTTTCTCAGTTAGAACTTCACCTTGTTCTTGGTTTTCTTTTTCTTTATCCATATCAGATACTTTTCCTAATTTTCCTAATTTCATGTTAGGTAAAAGTACCCTGTGACATACACTCCATTAAATAAAATCAAAACAAAGATGTCCCGATTTAAAAAAAAATACCAATTGTTTATATGTTTACATATTAAACTATCTAAATAGTTAAATTTATAGTATATTTATGGAATTATTTTAGTTGATGAAATAATGAATAATACAACAAAAAAGAAGTATTTAAAAATCATCAACACTCACAAACAAATCTGTATCTCTTTAGGGGAGAATGCTCCTTATATTTCAAAGGGCAGAATTATTACTCTTACTCTTAATTCACTGAAAGGACAAAAAATCAAAGGCAGTCGTTCAGTGATTTATTCAGCATTAAAAAAAATCAAAAAATTAAAAAGGGAGGAACTATTTTTGAATGACTGATGAAAGATTACTGGAAGAAAACAAGAGAAGAAATGCCTTGCTTGATGCTTACTATGATCCTGTCATAGGTTATGGAGGCCCCTTTGAAAGGCAAAAAGTTAGTTTTTCCGATATTAAAACAGTTATGTATCTTCCTGTTGAGATGCTAAATGTAAAATGGATAAATTATCTGGTTGGCTTTTCTTCTCTTGTTGATTATTCCAAAAAATTTAATACTTCAGTTGAAAAGGTTATGTCGTCCATAGCAAATGAACGATTTAAGTATGATTTTGAATTCTGGGCGGCAACAACTATAAAAATCACAGACAAGGATACTTTTAGGGATACACCCTTCATATTACGTGGTGCACAGCTGATTTTACTTGTTGTACTTGAGGAGATGAGACTTGCCGGTGTACCTATCCGTATTGTCCTGTTAAAAGCCCGTCAGTGGGGAGGAAGTACACTGGTGCAAATTTACATGATGTGGATACAGCAAATCCACAAACAAAACTGGCATCTGGCTGTTTGCGCACAGGATGATAATGCGGCAAGAAATATGCGGAGTATGTACACAAGGGCAGCCAGATTTTATCCCAAAGAAATAGGAACAATAACATTTCAACCATTCGAAGGATCATCAAAAAACCGTGTTTGTATTGAAACCGGAGGTATTATTGGTGTTGGTTCTATTAATAATCCGGATCAATTCAGGTCCTTTAATTATGCAATGGGACATTTTACTGAAGTATCAAGCTGGAAAGATACACCTAACCGGACAGCACAACAACTTATCACTTCTCTTAAAGAAACTATACCTGATGTTCCTTATTCCTTAATTGTCGAAGAATCTACTGCTCGGGGACTGAACTATTTTTATGATTCCTGGAAAAGAGCCATTTCTGGAAATTCAAGATATAAAGCAATATTTATTCCCTGGTGGAAAATTGATCGTGACCGCATTCCGATTGAAGAAAATATGCAGGAGTTTATAAATAATATGGGTGAATATGATTGGACACTTTGGGAATATGGAGCCACACTTGAAGGAATCAACTGGTACAACAAACACAAAGCCGATAGATACGAAGAAGCTGACAGGGAAAACCGCATGTTTTCCGAATGGGAAATGATGCAGGAAAATCCCAGTACCGAAGAAGAGGCTTTTCAGTCTTCCGGTGAAAAAAGATTTAATCCCAAATACATTAAGGCAATGGAGCAGGATTGTATGCCACCGGCATTTATGGGTGATGTTAAAGCTGATGGCACACAAGATGAACAGGCATTTAAGAATATTGAGTTTGTTCTAAACAATAAAGGAAAACTTTCTATTTGGACAATGCCCGATACTTCAATAAAAGTACTTCATCGATATGTGGCCTATGCAGATATTGGAGGAACATGGAAAGGTGCCGATTATTCTGTATTGAAAGTTCTTGACAGGTACTGGATGATCGAAGGAGGAGATCCTGAAACCGTCTGTTCATGGCATGGACATTGCGATAAGGACTTATTTGGCTGGATATGCGCTCAAATATGCACCGTGTATGATAATGCTTTGCTTGCATTTGAATCCAATAGTTACGATAAGGACCGGTCCCGGGACGACCATTTTCTAACAGTAGTTGAAAAAATAGCTGATTATTACCCCAACCTGTATATCCGCAATAATCCCGAAAAAGTCGGTAGTGATTTTGTGCCGATTTATGGATTTCATCTTAACAGAAAAACAAAACCTGCAATAATTGATGCCCTTTATGCTGCTTCAAGAGAGAGATATTTTAAAGATCAAAACAAACAAGGTGGATATTGCCTTATCGAAAGAGATATCAGGGCAATAAAAGAAATGAACTGGTTCGAAAGAAAAGAAGATGGAAGCCTGGGGGCAATGGAAGGACAAAAAGACGATCAGGTAGATGCAACAGCAGGTGCATTTTATATAGCTATTGAAAAAATGCCGATGCCCCAGCTTGTTGATACGAATAAAGCTATTAAGAAACGAATTTTAAAATCAGAAGCTTCATTTTAAAAACTATAATATGAATAATCCACGTCTTATACTACTCATAAATCTAAAAACATTTGACGGGATACCCGAAAAAACGTTAAAATGTATTGAAGCCGCAATGATTGAATACGGATTACGGCAGGTTGCTGAATATAAAAACCGGGAGATAAAAGATGTATGTTTATACAGTTTTAAATACTTTCCCAGGCTTACCTGTAATAATATTATTTGGTGGCTTCGAAAATTATCATTTAACATGGCAAAACATCAGGCTCAAATCCGGGCAAATATCGAAAACCGGAAATGCTATGTTATCCGAAAATCACTTATTGGATATGAAATACTTTCCACGCTTGATATTGACTTAAATAAACGTATCCGACTTCTTAACAAGAATATTGATGCTCAAAAATTACACGAAGTGGCTGATTTTGTAGCTTATCCTAAAATCAATTAAAATGAAAAATGAAAAAATATCTGTAATAATTCCCACTTATAACGGAGAAAAAACCATTCGCCGTGCAATTGAATCAATATTAAATCAAACCATCAGTACTGATATAAAAATTCTTATATGTGATGATTGCAGCACGGACCAGACTATTGAAATTTGCAAACAATATCCTGAGTGTATTATTTTCGCAAATATTGAACATTCCGCAGGACCAAACAAAGGAAGAAACATAGGAATAAAAAATGCTGTCGGAGATTATATAACATTTCTTGACCAGGATGATGTTTGGTTGCCAAACAAACTTGAATTACAACTTAAAGAAATTAAAAATGCAGACTTTATCTATTCACGATGTATTAAAAAAACGGTCCAAAAAAGCTAATTGGCCTTATATAAGTAGTTTATTGATTAAAAACAAAGATGTTCCTTTATTCGAAGAACATTTTGGGCAACTTGATTATGACTGGTTATTAAGAGTTACTAAAAACCGTAAATGCAAGGAAACAGATGTATCTGTTATTAGATATGTTGACGGTACTAATTTAAGCCTTGATCCTGTTTACCGTAAAAGAGATTTTTACATGGGTCTGTTAGATGTTGACGGCGATATTCCTGTTATGAAAAAATGGTTTGCTTCCCGCGCAAGGTATCATTACTATATGAATGAAATGAAAATGGCAAGATTTTTTTTTGTCAGAGGATCAATAAACTGGAAAACTATTCTTTATTTTATTTCCTCTTATAACAAAGCATTAAGCAAATGGATAATTAAAAAATTCAATGTATTTGGATGAAAACAAGATTAGAACAACAAGAGTTATGGCCAGAAAAATTACCAAATTCTCTTAAAAATCGAATTAAGAAAACTATTGATTTTCTTAAAACAGAAAATTTAAGTGGCCAAATTGCGGATTGTGGTGAAAATAACCCAATGAAAGAAGCTATTGAAAAATATTTTGATATTAAGATTTACAACCTCGATTGGGATTTTAATGATCCGCTCCCCATGTATCCTGCAATAGGATATAAATTTGATGTGATTTTTTGTTTTGAGGTTTTAGAGCATTTATTTAATCCATTATTATTTTTAAATCATTTAAAATATCATTTAAAACCTGAAAGTATTATTTTTTTAAGTACACCATATCAATGGCCACAAAAATTAAAATCCATTCATCATTACCATGAGATTCCAACAGATAGACTTTTATGGTTATTTGATGCTGCTAATTTAAAAATCGTAAAACAAGGAAAAATAACTATTGCCGGTAATTGGTACAATCATATTCACGGAATCCGCCCTTTATTACGATATTTTCAAAAAACAAGAATGTTTAAATTAATTAAGTTCGAAAAGTGAGTTTTTCGCAATCTGTTTTTCAATTATTTATACTGTAAATAAAACTGTGATTTCCCATAATCCCCACAATCCCCGGGGAATCCCCTTGCAAAATCCCCTATTTTAAAATGTATTAAAAAATGTGTTTTGTGTGTAGTTTTGTGTATTTTGTGTATAATTTACTAAAGAAAGGCCGGAAGTCAATACCTCCGGCCTTGTGTTTAACAATAAACCTCAAATTATGAAAAAAAACTAAACCTAACCTTTCCTTGGATTCATCATTTCAATAACTCTTTGCATATTTCCCTGGTCCACTCCCGCTTGTTGTGCCTGCTGATTGAAGTTTTGTGATACACCGCTTACTGCCTGTTGAGGGGTTATTTTTTCTTGTCGTAATTGTTCTTGTTTATTGCGTAAATCCTCTAAAAGAGCATCGGCAAATGGCGCATTGGAATGAGTTAAAAACATCTCCATATCAATTAATCCAGCCATCACAAAATCCTTTAACATTTCATCAATCCAGTTTTTATAAGTTGGTGAATCCATACTTTGACCGATAACCAAGTCAAAATCACTCGCATCTTTTATCATTGCCGGATCATACAATTGATCTTCATCTTTTCCGGATATTGCCAGATAACGTTTTGTTTTATAAAACTGAATAATGGTTTTTAGCACCTTCATATCTCTCCACTTGCGAAAACTGGCAAAACTTTCCATCAAATCCCGGTTATTCAAATTTGTTTGTTGGATTTCCATTGCATACCTGCTTGCAGGGGTTCCGGATCCTCCCGGTTGTCCTTGTGAAGCCGGCTGAACTCCTACAATATCCTGCAACCATTTCAATTGCATACCTATCAGTTCTGTAATTCCCAGGTTATTTGACATTTTGCTGCCCAATTCAAAGGGCGGTACTGCAGTTCCTTTTTTAAGATCAAGTACAATAACTCCACCAACTTCTTTATAAGTGGCTCCTATTGCTTCAGGACTTTTCCCATCAAGTGAGTTTTTGTCAAGAACAAGAGTATTTTTTGCACTGGTACCCATAATAAAGTCCCAGAGGGTGATTAACCGGTTAATGTATTTCTGCTGATCAATAATATCTTCAAGCGGTCCCCAAACCTCACCATTGATTAAAGGATAAGGATACATGATATAGGGATGCATGTTGTGATCGTAGGGCGTTTCACCTTCCCTTAAAACATGGCCGTAGGGGGTGAGATATTTATAAAACCACTTAAAGGCCACGCTTGTATCGTATTTAATCAACAACCATTCATCTTCGGGAATGTTATTTGTTTTGTACTCAATCACCCTTAAATTGTTTATTTCATTTAATTCATCCATGGTTCCCTCCCAGATTCCTTCCTCTCCTGCTGCCTGATCCCAGTACTCAATCACATCAACTGCCTTTTTCTCCCATACTTCTATTACACGACAGATATGCGTTTCATTGGGAATATAAAAATCAAGATTCTCTGCCCTTTCTGCTGAAAGTCCATATTGTGTTATTAATTCAAGTTTTGTAACATGCCTGTATAAATCTTTGAGTTTTTCTTTATCCTTTTCTGTTTTTGCGAAATGGACAAAAAGCTCATCAGTGGTAATATCATGTAACTGGCCTATCCTTCTAAGATCAGTTCCACGGATATCTTTAATGTCAGTATTAAAGAAAATGTACTGCGGATCAATGTAATCAATGACAACATCATACCTTCCGTACATGTCAATAAAATCATAACCTACTTTTTGGATTGGTAATCCTGAAAGAATAAATAAATCAAATGTCCTGGGATCAATTTCTCTGGCTTCATTTATCTGTAAGGCATATTGGATAGCATTTGATAATATTTTTTCAAGTTTTGCTGAATCCGGTTTGCGACTTATTACTATTGATTTACCTTTTTCACTGCGGAATAATCCCCCTAATGACTTCGCCATAGGACGCATAATATTCTGCTTTAACGGAAGCTTTCCCTGTTCCTGGATATAAGTTTCTTCAGTTATGGTCTGGCCTGCATCATTGGTTGTTTTATCACTCCATTGATTGCCTCTTTGAAATTTGCATACCCGTCGGTATCTCACCCTGAAATCTTCCAAAGAATCCCAATCCTGACGATAGGTTTCCATCAGCATTAAATTCTCAGAAATATCATCGTATGAAGTTTCCTTAACAGTCTGACGTGAAGTTTTTACCCCCCGCCGGCTTTGGGTAAGCCTTTTTATATCATGTTGTGAAATATCTGTTATCATGGCTTATTAATATTTAATTTATCCAATTCATTAATTGCATCCTGGCGCAATTCTATCATTAAATTACTTAATCCTTCAATGCCCTGTAATCCTTCAATATCTTCTCCGTATTTATCTTTAAGTACTTTGAAATTTGATTCATAGCCTGAAAGTATCTCTATTGCCTTTGGGTAATCCCCGGAAATATATTTTTGTATTTCTTCAAGATCACCTTCCCTTATTGCTTTATCGGCAATTATTTTTGCATTGCTGATATGTTTTTTATAATCGTAATATTTTTCCAGAACTGTCCATTTCTCATCAGGAATTTTACGGATAAAGAAGTTTATAAATGGCCAGTCATAAAATTTATATTCCTCATCACCAGTAATAAATTCTCCCATTGTTGACATGAAATCATTGGTAAATCGTCCTACACCACCCAAATAACCACTGATAAGATGCTCGATTTTTGAGGGATTCCAATCGAAAATTCCGGGAACATATTTTAGTTTTCCGTCTTTCCCGTATCTGAATTTATATTCTGTCTTTCCTCCTCCCAGTTCAAAAAGTACGTCTGTTATAAATTTTGCAGCAGGATTCACGTATTTTTTATGAAGCCCCGAGTCCGCCAAATTTTCTTCAAGTTCTTTCGTAAATGCTTCATAAGATATTTTATTCCCCATGAAATCCTTGTTTATATCAATTTCCTGAATTGGTTTGATCGTTGTAGGAATCAACGGGGCCCAACTTAATTTCCCTTCCTGGATGAAAGATGTTACATCAATTGGAGCCATACCTGCAATCAAATTGCTGATGCTTCTTGCAATTGCGGTACCGGGAGGTATTTTACCGTTAACATAATCATAAGTTGAAACACCCATTGCATGAAATCCACGCCAAAACTGAGATATGGGTACTCTCAGATACTCTTCTTTATTCCCCCAAAATTTTCGAATCACAAGATAATTTTCACGAACATAGTTATTTATCCGATAATACTTTTCATCTTCATTTTTATCATCATCCCAATCATTTAGCATAGCTTCAAGAAATCCCCAGGCAAGAATAGCAGTAGCATTTTTTATGAATTTTCGGGGATTTATTTTTGTAAGTTGAAAGTTTTTTTGAAGGGCACTCATGCTAACTTTGAAAAAAGCATAGATAGATTCAATTGCACGGGTTCCCTTGCCCTTCATGTTAAAATCAACACTTGCATTACGACTTTCAAATGCAGAATCTTTTATCGAAAGCCCCTTATCTCTGGCATCCATATAAACTCCAAAACGTGTTGTATCCTCAAAAATTCGATTCCAGTACTCAATAATCCTGAATATTCCGGTTAGTTTATCCCAGGTTTTACCTACTGCCGTATCACTTCTCAAAACTCGTTTTAATTCTTTTTTTAGTTCTTTTTCAAGTTGTTTTATTGTTTTTTCATGTGTGAAGCCTGTAAATCCTCCGGCTTCCCCGCAATTTCTGTATTCAACATCATATTTATTCCCGGGATCAAAATTAGCTCCTATATTTCTTATAATAGTACGGGCAGCAACAGGAATATTTTTAGGAATTTTAGTAATCCGGGTATTCAGCCTTATATTTTGTGTCAGGGATGCTTCTAACTGGTCCCGGCTGAAATTGGAAAACGGGAATACAGGATTATAGCCTGTCATCATGGCCTTCATGAAGTTTGTCCATGCTCCAAGCCCTCTGAATATCCATGTTTCCCCAAGTTTCCGGGCATCAAATACATGGCCTAAAAATTCAACCATGGTATTCTGATTATTGAATGCCTGGGCAACTGATAATTGTTTTTCCGGAAACACTATAATTGTGGGTTCACCATTATTCATTACAATAACTTCATGCTGCAATGCATTCCAGACAGTTCTTAATTTTTCATGTTCCGAATTAACTTCAGTTTTAACTTTTCCCTCTTTGAACATTTCGACAGGTGGCCGGGTAAGATTACCGTTCTCATCACGATATAGCGACCAGACGTTCTCATACATTTGTTCCTGTTCATTCCATATCTCTTTTTCTACCAGATAAGCCTTTTTAATTTGATGAAGGTCTTTAAATTCTTTACCATAGTTTTCGAAAATAATTTTTAAAGCTTCCTGTTTTACTTCATTTGCTACTTGTTCATTGATAGCTTTAAATCCGACAGCCTGAATATAAGCTATTGGATTATCTGCAAGGCTTGTTCTTCCAAATGCCCTTTTAAATGAAGCTCCAATACCATAACCCTCGTTTTTGTATCTTAAAAACTTTGCAGCTCCTTCCCGCCAGCCTCTTAGCGGAATGAAATTATCATATCTTTCTTTCAGGTAATCATAAGTTTTTTGACTTATTTGTCCTCCTTTAAGCCAGGTATTAAGAGTATAATCAGTTGCCTTACGTGTATTTTCCCAAAGTTCTTCTACAAGTACAGGGTCAACCTGGGATTCGAAACCTTTTATTATTGCCTCTGCCAGATCATCTACATTTTCAAATTTCTTTTCCAGATCAAAAGAAAGTAATCCGGCAAAATCCATGCTTTCCAGTTTATCTTCATAATCAAAAAGCTCATCCATTGTTGCATCAGGATTTCTCTTTTGAAATTCTTCCAATTTTTCTTCTCTCATTACACGGTTACGCTCTAAACCATGTTTGCATATCATATATGGAAGAATACCTTTTGATTTCATCCCGGACTTAATAATCTTTGTGAAACTTTTTGTTATCGGTTCAATATTTTCCTGCTGAAATTCTTCATATAGTATTTCCATCCGACCAAACATATTTCGGATATCACGATATGAATCGGCTTTTGTTTTTTCTCCTTTGTGTTCAGTATCGGGAAGTTTTCCTCCATGTTCAATAACTGCTTCTTGCCACCGTCTTATTGGAAAATTATCATCAATCCAAAATTCGCGCATTTTATCAATGGTTTCCTTAGTCGGAGGTTTTCCTTTTTCTTTTTCAGCATAAACTTCCATCGCTGTTCTGTGAGCCTCAATATTCTCATCCAGAAAATCATTGTTATTTAAAACAGCATTTTGCGCTTTTGTTATTTTTTGTTTTATGGGAGGTTTTTCATTCGGATTATCCTTGTAAAATTTCTCCAACGCCTTTAGGTAATCAGGCAATGAAGGGTAATTCTCTTTTTTAGGTTTTTCAGGTAGACCGTATTTGCTTTCCGGTTCGAATAATGGCATCCCCTCCCTTAATGCCGATTCTTTCATCTGTGGGGTAATGGGTAGGGATTGAACTTTTATTCCAGATTGTTTCCATTGGTCAATTTTTGATGGGTCAACATTATTCATAACCATATTACCATCAATATCTGAAATCTCATAAAAACCATTGTTTTTTAATCTGATTTTAAATTTTGGTACACCAATATCCGTTTCCTCCACTCTCGCCCCGAACTTCTTACCTAAACTGTTTGCTGCATTTCTGACTATCTGGTCATAAAAGGCTTTCATTCCTTCGCCTCCTACTTTTAGGTCAAGACCGGAAAACTTCATTCCTTCTTCATCTTGCATTATTTTTTCAGCAAGGTCTTTCCCTACAACTTCGTCAAGATTTTTTCCTACAAGTTCAATTCCTGTACTCCCGTCAACTTCAAATATTTTCCCATCTGCATCAACTTGTAATTGTATTTCCTGATTATTTTCCTTCATTTTGATGAATACTCGCCTACTATTCATCAATGGTGTATTTCTTACAATCAACTTGTTTACTCAAATCATACCTTTCAGCCTGCATTTCTCCATTAGTCCATGCAACTTTATCAAATCCGTTTTCTGCTGCATAGCGGATCATCCTTCGTAATACAAGATTTACCCATTGAGAGGTTTGTTTGAAGGGCATATCGGGAACATCATCATGTTCTTTAAAATAACCTGTTTTTTTTGCTTCACGAATTGCATCATCTTTATTTTCTTTTCCTAATCCAATTTGGTTCCCATGCTCATTATAAACTTTCCATAACTTGACATCGCGCATTGAATAAAGCAAAGTTGTTTTATCATCTTGTTTTACTGTCCATCCCTCTGGTAATGTAAGTTCAGGCAATTTTTTGTCTTTAAATCCCTCCTTTCTCCCTTTCTCTGCCCAGTCAGACTGAATTTCTTCCAGGAATAATACTTTCTCTCCACTCTCTAAATTTCTTTCGTTAAAACGGACGTGTGCAAGTATGTTGGGTTCGTCGAAGTGGGAAGATTTGAAATAATTATCTTCGCCTAATTTTTGAATTTCAGCCCATTTATCTCCCCATTCTTGTTCTGCTATTAATTCACGTTCTTGTTCTAATTTTTCAACTTTAGGTAAAATATCATCGGTTCTTCCTTCTCCTGAATGAATTTTTTTAAGAAGTGTATTGATTTTATCAGTATAATCCCTCCATTCCTTAGTGTTTTCTGCCTGCTGTCTTATTTCTTTTTTTAATTGCTCAATTCTTACTTTTCTTTTTTCCCATGTCGGCATCGTCAACAATACCTCTTTGTAGTTCTCTCCCCCGGGAAGTTGCCATTGGGAAAATTTGGTATCGTCTGCATATTGCTTATATTCGTTTTTTGCCGCTTCTTTAGCTTCAAATACTGTTGTAAACCATGCTATTTCTTCATTGTCTTTTAATAGTAAAACCTCTCCATTTTCGTAATCGTGAATTGTAAGCCCTGTATTAGATGTATATGATATAACACCAGTACCCTGATTTGCGTCATTCCAATAAATACGTGTTTCTTTGGATTTAATTCCTTTTGTAACTTCCTCAATCTCAACCTTATTCTGATTAATCCAGTCCTGAATATCGGCTTTGGTAATTGATTTTTTTTTCTGGATTTGTGCTTTTTGATAATCCTTATCGATCTTATTCCATTCTCTCACTAACTCTTTTTGGTTGTTAGTCAAGAATGGCGAATCTTCTTTAACTTCTTTCCATTCACCATTGACAACTTTAGAAAGCGTATATTCTCCTGCGTGTTCTGTATCGTCACCCCATTGCATATCGTCAATTTCATGCTCTTGAAGTTTATCGTAAACAGCATCCAGTTTAGCTTCATACTCATCCAATACACCAATATTTTCAGTAAATGCTTCATCCCATCCCATCCAGTCCAGTTCCGCTTCTTTGGCTCCGTTTTTAAGCAACATAGCTTTCATTTGGTCCGGAGTACCTTTTTCTTGTTTTATGCTCTGCAGGGCTTTCTCTGTGGGGGAATAAAATACCTGTTTTGTTACCGGACGACCGCCGTAGGTGGCTTGTGGTTCTTGTACTATTCCTTCGTTTAACTTTGAGATGATGATTTCACCTGTTTTATCAATTTCTCCAGGTCCTTCTCCTCTAATTTCTTCACCTGTTTTATCAATTTCTCCACGTCTTTCACGTCTTTCTCCGGAATATGGTCTTTCACGAATAATTCCTTCATGAATTCCAACACGGAGAGCAGAGTATCTTTGTCCATCATCTCTCTCTTTAAGAGTTCGTGATAAATTTTTTGTACTGGACTTATTGTATTCATGTTTTAATCTCCTATAAGTTTCGAAATGTTTTTGATACAAAATTCGTAATAATGGTTGGAAATAAAAAATCTCATCAGCCATTTTTGCATATAAATCAGATATTTCGATTGCAAATCTTTCATCATGCCCTCCTGGTGATCCTTCATGGGCAAGTTCATGTAAAAAAACATGCAGGGTATTTTGTATTGCTTCATTAATAGTATTATAATCCTTACCTAATGGATTGAAAAAGATAGCATTTAAAATTTTCTGAACATGTACACCTGCGTATTCCTTGTCAATAGATATACCTGTGAAATATTTTACATTTCCTCCTCTAATTTTTTCATAACCGTATCCCATCACGTCTCCTGCCCTTTTAACAAAATCTTTTAAAACGGCTCCCAGGTCAGCAAAAAATTCAATTCCACCTTCCATACCCATAAAATCCACATTTGTATTATTATGCATTTGCGGATCATCAGGATTAAGAAATTCAACATCTACTTCGGCGCCTTCTATTTCTCTTTTGGCTTGAAATGACGTTTCATATTCTTTTTCTGTTTCTATTTTTTTATATCCCGTTCCCGAAGGAATATAAATATCTTCATACCGGATTATTATACGCGCATATTTTGGAATTTCTTTTTCGATATTAAATTCCTTGTTTAATTCCCTGATTTTTGATGCATACTCTAATGGGGAAACTTTCGCTCCCTCGACGAGGCTTTTATTAATATCCACTTTTGGCAATGGTCTTAAATCACTAAAAGTGGCAGCAGCTTCTTTTTCTGCTTCTCCGGATGCAAATTTTCTTATGTAATTTCCAAGTTGCTTAATATCATTTTGAACAGCAGGAGAAAATGCTTCCCTTTGATTGTTAAAAGGATAATATTCATCCGTTGGAGCTACATAAGATTTGATATTTACTATTATATCATAGGGTATTTTATCAAATTCCCTAAATATAAATGTATGTTCAAACTGATAAATTCCGGCACTTAAAACCTCATGGGTTGGGTACTCTTTCTTTTCTTCACTCATATAAAGATCAGCCTCTCCCCAGTTAAACTCTGCGGTTGTAAACAAAGAGGGAACTTTTTCTTTTGCATTGTTACCACTGGGTAACATCTGCTCATGTTCCCGGCCATAAGATATTGCTTTAAAGTTTACATTAACATTTCCAAGCAGGGGCCGTTTGAGAATACTGAATGCCTCCCATTTTTGTGCAATGTCATTCCATTTCCCGGGGAAATTTATCTCTTTATCCGCTCCGTAAAAATCCGTATAGGATCCTGGTATGGTAATACGTACCATTGTCCCGTTTGGTTTATTGGTATGTTCTTTTTTAAGCTTAAAACTTCCGTTATATAATTCAAAATTGGTAGTATTAATTGTAGTTGTTAAACCGTCTCTTGTCGTTTCCAGTTCTATTCTTTCACTACCCAGTAAAAATTGAACCTTAGCCAATCCAAAACCTCCGGAACTTTCCCCTACTCCCAATCCTTCCTTACTTGTTCCTCCTACTGTAAGAAATGCATTTTTTACAATATCCGGGGTCATTCCAACTCCATTGTCTCTTATTTCAATTGTTCTTTCATCATAATCCACTTTAAAATCTATTTTCCCTTCTTCTCCGGTCTTTGTCGTCATGGCTTTGACTGCATCAAAACTGTTTTGCAGTAATTCTTTTACAGCTACCTGTGCAATCGGAGCTTCATACATTTTAGAGCCTAACAGTTGAAGCATCCTTTTCTTGTCAAATGCCAGTTCTGCACTTTCTTCACCTACATCAAATGATTGAAAATTAATTTGTTTTTGACTGGGTGTTAATTTTGATTCTCCTTCATGTACTTCATATTCCCCTTCCGGTTCATATAGCATTCCCTCATCGGCCATACTTTCGTAATTGGTAATGATATTTTCATCTTGTTTTATCGTTAATACATCTAAAAGTTGAGAATCAATTGGTTGTAAAGCATTTTTTATTTTACGTACTGTTTCTATGGTTATCATTCCATTAGAGGCCAGAATTATATTATTCCCATGCCTGCCAACATCTACATATAATTGTTTTATGAATTGACTGACAGGAGTGGTTTCATCAATAAGATAGTAACGATTAATATTATTACCACGGTCAAGAATTAACACGTGAGTTTTATTTGTGGTACCTCTTTTTTGCTTACTTAAAAACAAGGCGACATCATGGGAACTTCTGATTTGTGTTCTGTCTTCTGAATTTACATAAAATTTCTGCTTTTCGAACTGGTAAACTCTGATAGGTTGAATCTTCCCCCTAACCTCTCTTTTTTCGTAAATATCACCATAAGCAGAAAGAATATCAATAATAGCATATTTTCCTTTATCTATATCAATAATAACAGATGGTAAATATTCAATACTCATTAAAGTACATGCTTCTTTAAGTTTTTTGCTAATATTTATATCTGCAGCAGATGCCATTAAAGTTCCGCTGGGATGATTGTGTACAAAACTAACTTTTACTGCATTAAATTCTGCCGCTGCTGCCATTATAAGTTTATGATCGATTACAGTACCCGCTGTTCCTCCTGTGGATAAATATTGTACCCGGTAATTCCATTTTTTATCAATCAATACAGCAAAGGCATGTTCATTGGTTGCTGATTCCAGGTTTTTGAAAAGAAAAGCAATATCATTTGGAGATTCTATTTTTGCCGAGCCGGTTAACTGTTCTCCCATGAACGTTAGATATCCTTTATCGGATAACTGACGTTCCATTGCTGTCAATCTGTTGTCGATATCGGGGATATAATTTCTTTTCCGTTGTATATCACGGGTGGCGGGGTCAGAACCGAAGGCGGGATCTCGTTTTGCTGATACAGTTTTATCTTCCCAGTCGAGTTGGGTTTGGATCGCCTCTTCTTTGTATAGAATTTCTTCATTTTTTGTTTTTTTCTGCAATTTACTACTTTTTTCCGGTGTTTCCAATACATCAGCAAGAGCAACTTTATACCCTGCACGTGTCAATTTAGGAAGATAGTTATCAAGATTAAAAACTGGAAATCCGGCTCTGGGATTCCCGTTTGGACTTTTTGTCAATACTGTTCCTAAATTTTTTGAAACTTTAATCGCATCATCCCCAAAGGTTTCATAAAAATCACCACTACGCACTAAAACTATACTATCCGGATGCTTCTGTTTAATTTTTGTATATGTTTGTTCAGCATCAGAATAACTTGTGAAAGGTTCATATAAAATTGTCTGGCCATCTTCCTGTTTTTCCTGTATGGTGTCAAAAAATTGCTGGAATGCTTCGTTTATTGCCGGTGTTTCTTCTTTTGTCGGATATGGATAATTATTCGTGTCAAGTCCTGATTTTATCCATTCTTCTGTTTCTTTAAAGTTTGCCAGATAATCATTTTGCTCATTTGTTGCTCCTAATTTTTCGATAATAAAATTTTCGAATGAACGTGCCGACATTTCTTCTATCGTTGACCAGTATAAATCACTTCTTGTACTGTCCAGTTTCTTACTCCTGTTTGGTAATTCGGATTTTCTGATAGTTTCAACTACGTTCTTAAATGCGTCAATCAATTCCGTTCTTAATGATTCATCTGGGGCAACCTCCCTGCCAACAACATTCATTTTTTGTCTTGGAGATTGTGTTAAAAATCCTGATTTATCACCTCGTTTTCGTGAAAAATAACTATCTAAGGCGTGCCACCACTCATGCGCCAAACTTCCTGCACCCCTTGTTTTTGTAAGATTAATAACTACCTGTCCTGATTCATAATGTGCTGAATATTTTCCCGATCCTCTGGCCCCAAATGCTATTCCCAATTCACCACCTAAAGACAATGCCCGCGAAGATACATTTAACGCTGTGGACAAATCCATTAAAGCATCACAAGCCTGGTTCAGGTCATTCTGTCTTTTGTCGTTCTCTACCCAATTACCAAACTGTACACCCCTAAACCCAAATGTATTTCCAAATTCTTCTGGTGTTATATTTTTTCCATTACGGTAATCTGTTCCTATTCTTTTACGGTTTGTTTCCCTACGTTCTTCCGGCTTTATATTTACAGAATTCCAAAGTTCCTGTAATTGTGCCATTTCGTTTTTAACCTTATTTCTTGCTTCCTGTACTGTTTCAATGCCATCAATTAACCTGAATACCCCGGTTGCTGTTTTCTTTCCAATAAAATACTTGCCTGTTTTCCGGTCTTGATAAATACTAAGTTTTACATCTTTCGATTTTTCTTTGTTTGCAGCAAACATCTTTTTTAATGCGTCTGCTGCTTCTTGTGCTGTTTTATGATCTGATATTATATAAGGACTTTTTACAATAGAATACGTTGTCCCCAACACATTTTCTGCTTTTTCTCCCCTATGAAATTTTTTAATTTCATAAACTCCCATATTAATATCTTCATTCGGGAAACCTAACGCTTTTTGTACTTCTTCAAATAGATTGAACTTATTGTTTAAATTGGTCATTAATGGCTCGCGTAACTTGTCAGCTATCTTTTTACCGTTCTCTTTATTATCAAGTAAATCAGTGAATATATCAATATCCTGCTGTACTGTTTTCGCCCAACCTTGCAATCTATATTGCTTTCTTGGTTTTGGAGGAATATTATCATAGAGAAACTTTAAAACAAGTGCGCCGTCTTCTGATAATGTGCCGTCCTTTACCAATTGGACAAAGTCAGGACGTGGAAATGTTTTTGAAAGTGGCTGGTTTATAATATCCGTTTCGGTAACATCGTTAAGCCTTTTGTAAATCATTTTTTTGGCTCCTTCGATTTTCTCTCCAAAATCTTCAATCTTCTTTGGTTGTTTACTTATTTCATCCAGTTTCATTTCAAGCGGTAAGACTGGAGTTTCAGGTTCAATAGGTTTCTTTTCAAGTTGTAATTTGTCAAATTCTGAAGCATAGTCACGGCCTCTTTTGCTGACGGCTGAAAATTTATTGAAATCGGCACCAAAGAGAATATAATTCTTGTCACTGAGTTTTTCAATAACATCACTGCCATATTTTTGACTTAAATTACTTCTTGTTAATCTCGATGGAGCCGTAACCTTGTTGATCTCATTTAAAGCAATGGCCTCTTTTTCGGTTAATCTGGTTCTTTTATAAAATTCACTGAGGCCGTGTTCTTCCAGTTTCTTCTCAATAGGTAATTTAGTGGGAGTTTCTTCAATCTTTTCAACAACATTTAGAGGAAATGATTTTTGTAATTTTTGTCCGGATAGATTTTTCCCAAAGTAAAGTGTAACCCAGTTATTTTCATTCGGATCAATCCAGCTTTTTACAACTTCTCCTTCTGTACCAACCGGGATGTTAGCATAAAAGTGTGTAACACGGTATTTTTCTCCTTTTTGTGGAAGAGTTGGTTTTTCTGCTGGTGTAAATTCTTTATACTGAGTAAAAGGTTTCAGTTTTCTTGTTCCGCTATCCAGCCATTCTTTGAATTTTTCTTTCGATACCTCGGTAATATCCCTTAATCCCTTCCATCCGGGTTCATAATTGGAAAAGTATGCCTGTCTTGCATCATCTTCGGTATCAAATCCTAACATGACTTTGTGTTCGTCAAACTCAGCGGAGTTTTCCGGATTAACCTGGTCAATGATAAATACATTATCCGAATCGGGATTATCTCCTAAGAATACATCAATCTGATCCCCGTCCTTTCCTTTTGTCCTTTTGAAATAGCCGTAGGTGTTATTTAATTTCCGTGTCCACTCTTTCCCGGTTTTGTCGGTTCCCGATCTTTCGCTGCCCCGTGGGTTTTCTATGGTAATATCAAACCCTGCAAAATTCACATGCCCTTTCTTGTAGTTGCCGGCTTCCTTCTGTGCATCTGAAGGGAAAAGTTCTACTTCGGATTCAGCTTGTTGGAGTTCTAACTCCGGTTTCCCTTCATCCTTCGGCTGTGCAAACATGTCCCCCTGGGCCTGCGCTGCATTTTTAGAATCATCAACGGCCTTCTCCTGTTGTTTGATTAAATCAAAGTATTCTTTCTGACTGGCTGTAATTTTGTCTTTTAGTGGTTGGAGTACTCTGTCCATATTTTCCTTGGACAAATCTGCCGGAATATCAAAGATTATTCCCCCGTGTTTTACACTTTCCCTGTCATCGGGACTTTTATTAAATTCTCTTATGATGTGATGCTTGGCCTTCTCCAAGTCCCTTACGGATTCATCCGTTCTGTATTTTGCCTGATTGATTTTCTTTTCATATTCATCGATGGCCTTTTTTGCTAAATCTTGTTGTGCCGGGGTTAATCCGGCAAGTTTTTCCTGTAGTTTTTTCTGTCGGGTTTGGTCGGCTGTTTCTATTTCACCGAATAAAGGTTGTTGTGTAGGTTTTACCAGTTCGGTTGGCACTGTTGGAGGTACTGGGGATACTGGAGTTATCTCCAATGGAACAGGTTTGATCGGTTCTACTGGCGTTATTAATTTGAATTCCTGCTTTGGTTGTTCTTCTGGTTCTTGGTCAGAGGTTTCTTTTTTCTCGTCTGCCCTCCTCTTTGCTATCTGTTCCGGGGTTAATTTTATTAATTCCCCTGCCTGCATACGATAATCGGAATTGTTAATAATACCCTGTGCTTTGAGGTATTCCTGGCGGTCTGCTTCTACTGCGTCAAAAGATGATGGACCTATGGCATTTATGATTTCTGCTGCCCATAATACCTCCTGTGGCGTTTCCTGTTCGGGTTTTACTTCTGTTTGTTCAACCTCTCCTGGTGGAGTCTGTTCATCAATTCCACTTTCATCAGTCTCATCTTCTCCTCCAACTTCTTGTTCGGATTCATCGGTGAACCATTCTTGTTCTGCTCCTCTTGCTCTTGCGATTTCATCATTCAAATAATTTGTTATTACAATATAATCATTTTCGCTTAATCTGTCAATATACTTATCAACAACTTCTAAAGCTTGTTCTAATGTGAAATATTCATTTATGAGATTATTTTCATTAATGAACTGGTTAAATAGTGTTTTCCCTTCTTCCTGCTCTACGGGTTTCTCGTATTTGTCTATTGTTTCTCCAAACACTTCCCGGTATCTCCTTCTCAATTCCCATTGTGTCCCTGTGGTTTTTCTTATGTTCTTGTCCGGGTTGGCCAGCATGAAATCAATAATATCTTTCACGGTGAATGGTTCCATGCCTCCCCCTGATTGCTCTATCTGATCATTCCATTCAGAAACGAATGTATCAATAGGCTTTCCGTCCTTTTGTAACCATGCCCTGGCAAATGTCCGGCTGTCAACTAAATTTCGGTCTGCCAGTCTGTTGAAACTGTCTGTTGAGAATATTTCATTAATAGCGACCTTCTGCCACTCATCCATTTTGTTTATTGGTGCACTGGCTTCCTCGTCTTTATATGCATTAAATATCTCATCCTTATCCTCGGAATAGAGACTTATGTATTCGTTATCGGTTCCCGTCCATTCTTCTACGGGTATCGGAGGCTGTTTTTTAAATTCTTCGAGTTCTGCCTTGCGCCTTAACTCAGTGAGTTTTTCCCTTTGTTTTTTGAATACACTATTGTAAGTGATTAAATTATCCCTTTGTTGTTCAAATGGTAATTTACCGAATCCCTTTCGTGCCTGTTCAAGTTCTTCCTCGGTCTTGGCTTTCTTAATGTTAATAAATACTTGGTTAACAAGTGACATTTCTTGGGAACTTTCAGCCTCTGGCATTTTTCCAACAGGTTCTATTTTAGGTATTTCCAGTTTTATTTCGGGTAACTTTTTGTCCTGTTTTTGAAAAATCTTTGCAGGTTTAGGTGCTTCCGGCAATATTCTGATGGCTTTGATGATCTTTTCAGTAACCGGTTTTTGCCAGGGAAATTCCGGAGTTTTTTCTATTTGTTCGGTAATCAGTTGAATTCTGTTTTCTTCTCCTGGCAGAGTACTTTTTATTTCTTTTTCGACTCTCCGGGGATCCATTCCATCTGGTATCTGAAATTCAAATACTCCTTTCTCATCCGCTGTATATTGATAATCAGTTTTCCCTATCCGGGCGGTGTTTATAACTTGTTCTTTAGGTTGTATTTTTTGTGGTTCTCCTTCTGGCTGTCCGGTTACTGGTGGCTGGGCTTCCGCTTGTATTTTTTGTTGTTCTAAAAGTTGTATTGATTCCTGTTCTTTTTGAATTAACTCCTGTTTAGGAACTTCAATAGGTGTTGATTGCCCATCCCAGAGTATGTAATATTCTCCTAAATCATCTGTAATTTGATATTCCTTATCCTGATAAGTTATACGTTCTCCGACCTGGGGTTGAAGAACATTCTGTTCTATTCCTGTATCAAAACCTTGAATCAATTCCTGAATAACAGCATCGGGTTCTTTCGTCTCCCAGTTTCTTACTGTTTTAGTGGATACCGGTTTGGGCTCTCCTGTCTCATCATAAACTATTATCACTCCGGAAGGATTATTCAGATCGCCGTCTTTGACATTGAAAAGTTTCCCCTCCTCATTCTGTACCGTGATAAATTTCCCGCTCGTGTGTAGTTTGTTTTTAACAGTATTTTCTGCCCTGTTTTGTATAATACCTCGATAAAACTCGATCTGTTCTGCTGGTGTTTTTGGTGCCGGTGGAGGTGGTGTTCCTTCCGGTGTTCCTTCAATTGCTTTTGGACCAGGTGTTACCTTTTTTGTAAATAGATTATCATAACCGGCCATCATTGCCCGGTAAAATTCATCCGTAGTAACCTGGTGAGGATTTTTAAGTGTTGATTCCTGAATATTTGGAATTATTTCACCGGCTTTATTGATGATATTAACAGTTCCCGGTCTGTCGCCTTTTCCTGCTATATATCCTATTTGCCCTTCATCAGATTCAATTGTTCTGATAATTCCGGTTTTATCAGCTATTCGGCTACCATAATTTACTACCCTTTGTGAATAGGCATCCCGTTCCAGTGTTTGAGGTGCCTTTCCTGTTTCCTTATAAATTTGAGTTGCTTGGTTAAAAACTTTTGTAGGAATTGTAAAGGATTTTTCAACCATTTCGGAGGTAACATCTATAATTTTGCCATCCGGTGTTAATCCTCTTTGTTTTCCGCCTTTTGTGGTTGGAATAATTTCAACCGGATTACCTTTAGCATCCATAGTAAGAACAACATCACCTTGTGCGTTTCTTCTCTGTGTGTTTGTCTCGTTCTGAGAATGAATAGCAAATGGACCGGTCATCAGACCAAAAAGTATTCCTGATCCTGTTGAATGCACAACTGTATTCCACCATTCTTGAGGTTTAACATCACGACCAATCAGAAAATCATCAACTGCCAGCTTACTTAACTGGATACTGTTCATTGTTAATGCACCTTGGCCAGCTGATTTTGCAAGTTGTATTGCCAGTTGAGGTTGTTTTTTCATGAATTCCTCAAAGACTGCCTTGCCAAATTTTCCAGTCAGTTCCGGACTTGTTGTCAGACCTTTTGCAACTGCCTTGTTAACAACTCCCTTCGGTATCATTTTCCCCAGATATCCACCAAACGGAACAGCATAAGCAGCGGCATACAATACGCCTGCCCCGGTTCTTGTTGCTTCATCAACCGGTTTTCCTGTTTCCTTTGCATGATTATCAACTGCTTCAACTCCTTCACCATATCCCATTTCGGCAAACATTCCGGTCATGGCCGTCGCCATTGCCGGACTTTTTGTTAATGCCGTGGCTATTGCCATTCCTGCAAAGGGTAATAATCCTCCAACAAACTCCCCGGGACCTCCGGAAAGTTCAGGAACATTCTTCGTCCAGTTTTTTATATCCTCAACATTTCCTTTTATCCGTTCATCCTGAGAAAGAAGATAATTCTGCCATTTATCATTTTCTGATACCTCTTTAAGAAGATTATTCAGTTTCAGGGACTGATCTTCAACTGCCAGCGCCATGGAACCTAAAGCTGATTTCCCTGCTGCCAGAAATCCATGTCCTAATCCTTTTACTTGTTCTATTGTTCCTTTTGGTCCGGCTGTTTTCCAGTACCAGGATTCTTTTTCAGGTTCTATTGATTGTGAAGTTTCCTGCTCTGTTAATTGTTCATCCTTCCATTTTGCTTCTTCCGGTTTGATTTGTGGCTTAATCGTATCGGATGGTAGTAACGGGGTAATTCCGGGGGTGACTGATTTATCTTGTTGTGTTTCAGGAATTTTTGTTTCTGTTTGTAACGGGGTGACGTCACGGGGTAACTCTTGTGTTCCTCCGGCAAAATCAAAATTATATTTTTGGGCTATATTTTTAAAAACACTTTCATTCAGTCTTTTTGCCTTTTCGGGATTTTCTTTTTCATAAATTCCACGGACAATATCTTCATAATTAGCCTGATAGGAATTGATAATTTTATCATAAACCTCTGGCTTTAACCGTTTGGCTTTTTCAGGATTTTCATGTAGGTATAAATCTTGAATCATTGATATTAAACTATCTCTATTGTCTGTCATATTTTAAAAATCAAATGGATCGTTTTCTGATTCTTCTTTTGCTGGTTTTCTCTGCCCGGAATCTCCGTATTTGTTCAAAATATAGTCATAACTTGAAGGTGTTTTTTCCCAGTATTTTTGTATTAATGTATTGATTGTATTGGTAGAAAGAGGTGTTCCGAATTTAGCTTTCAGAAGATCCATTTCTTCTGCAGTTATTTTGGACAACGGGTCCTCTAAGATAAGAGCTATAATTTTCCCTCTTTCATCATCAGGAATTGAAACAGAATTACCTTCACTGTCATAAAGTGAATATGTTTTAGTGCTTTCAGCCGGGTATTGCGCTCTTAATGCCTGCGCCTGTGCCCTTAACATCCCTGCAATTTCCATCTGTTTATTATGTCGTTCCCTTTCGGTTGCAGTCATATCTTTATATGCTATATCAACTTCGAATTTTTTCATAGCCAGATCCTGATCTGTTTCAGCTTTTTTAGCTTGCCATTCCCTCCATACCTGTTCTGACATAAAACCCAGTTCTTTCCATTTTTCCTGGCTTTCAAACATTTTTTCCCGTAATTTCCGTTCTTCTTCCAGGTTCGCTTGCGACAATGCCAGATCACCCATCTTCAATTTATTCACATAATCCTGCCAGTTCCATTCATCTTGCCTGCGATTAACTTCATCTACATACTGATACATTGATTGTAAATAACTCAGTTCCCGATCATCCTTTTGCCGGGGCCGGACGTTTGCTCCTAATCCTAATCCAATAACATCACCCACAAGATTTAATCCTTTGCCTATCACTGAAGCCTTTGCAAGTCTTTTGAGTTCTTCTGGTCGGTTCGGATCATACGTAGGTTTAGGCGGACTATAAGAGAAAATATTATCAATAATTTTCTGTGTTGGCGTCTTGGGAGTATCAATATTTTGATTTGCTTCTGCGAAACGATGCTGCGGAAGAATACCTTCATAGTCAAAGAATGATTCTTCCGGAGACTTTCTATTCACTTTTTGCGGTTCTGCTATCATGATTAATTTCCTAATAAAATTCCACGATAAGGCTCAATATTTTTCAAATTCTGCATGTTCCCGGGAGAAAGTATTGGTATCTTATTTGCAACATCTTCAAAACCTGTTAATGTTGTTGCACTTTCCATCACATTACCGGCATTGCCAGCCAGGTTAGCCGCTTGTTCCGCTTTTTGTTGATTTAAAAACATCTGTTGCTCTGTCAACCTGCCCTTTTCTCCCCGATAGATAGCTTCCTGGCCTTGTTGATATCGTGTTGCTCCCTGAGCTAACCCGGAAACAGCTTCATTATATTTTTCCTGCACTTTTGTTTTTTCAGCTATTTCAGCTTCCGGAGTGGCACCAGTCACGGCTGCAGTACTCGTAATATTCTTATTCGCTTCTTGTATCTGTTTCCGCAACTGCTCAAACATCCCTTTTGCAGCATTCGTTTCAAGGAAATCCCTGTTTACATTCAAGTTATAAAATGCTTCGTTTTCCTCTAACTGCTTATTGAGTAAGTTTTGATTCGCCTGGTTTGCCTTTCCTCCCTGTATTCCTGCAAATATCTGTCCGGCCAGAGATGCGGCTCCTAATCCTGCTGCTATTAATCCCATTTTAGTATTTTATTAATTCAGATAAATGTAATACTGCTAATTTTGATGTTAATGAAGGATTAAAACAAAATTGTCCTGATTTGTGAAAAGGAATCATTATGTAATACTGAAATTTGAAACACTATGAAAAATATTAAAACAACACGGAAATTTAATAAAGCTATAATTTCACGATATCTTAATTTGTTGGAAGCAAATGAGATGAATATTTCTAAAACGGCAAAAGAAATCGGAATAGACAGAGGAACATTATTCCGTTGGAAATCAAAATACTGGAATACATATCTTAATGAAAAGAATGAAGTTAAAGAACAGATGCAGGATATTACTGCAGTAAAACTATACACTGTCAAAGAATTCGATAATCTAAAAGAAATATTCACGAAAGGACTAAAACTTACTCTCAGTAAAATAATTGACATTCTTTCAGATGAGGAGGCTTTGAAAAAATTGAAACCTTCCGACCTGGCAGAGTTTATTAAAGTAATGGCTCCTTATGCTGCGGAGAAAATTGGCTTGGCAGGTACCAATCCATCTCAAACGCCATTGCAGCAACACAATACTTTCGTGCAAAATATCATAGAACAGATGAATGTTAATAAACTTAAAGACATAGAAGATGCTGCAAAACAAAATCAAGTATAAAGGCATTGTCCGGGCCGGATCACATCAGGAAATTCAGGATGGATGGATGGATGAACTAATTAATCTTCGATATCGGGATGAAAAACTTTGTCCGGTTGGGCATCCGACAAAACTGTATGGATTACCTAATCAGGACGATCCCCCCAATACGTTTCTGGACATCTGGAAGCACGAACAGGATAACATTGATAACTACATAGGACTGACTGATGAATATGCGCTTGGATTGATTGATATGGAAGTTGGAACTTCTAAACCAATCAAACAATATTCCGGGCTGGTCCAGGTTGTTTTTCTAAAGCGGTTCATGATCGTAATTCATGATGATGGGATGGATAGATTTTTGTATAAAAACGAAGAATATAATTTGATTACTATCACCCAGGAACCAGTTTTTTTGTTATCGGTATTAGAGGAAGAATATACCTGGACAGATTGGGCAGCAACAGCAGAAGCTATTTTAGGAAAATATTTTGCTCGCTTAAACACTATTTCAAATGAAAATAAATTCACAGGAGGATTTATGGTCCGGGCCGCTTATAAACTGTTTGATGGAAGTTATATATTTCATACCCTGCCTTATTTTATTTCGATCGAGAATCATAAAATCGTTTTAAATTGGCATGGAACTTATAATACATTCAGAACAGAATTTTATGCAGCTAAAGCTAAGATTATATTTTCTTCAATTGATTATACTGACATGGAAAGTAATCGAGATGTTATACAATCAATTGTCCTGTTTGCTACAAAAGCGGAATCTTTACTTGAAATATCAGAAAATACTATTACCGAAGATAATCTTGAAGAATGGAAAACACAAGATGATGAATGTTTGAATAATAAACTCGAAGTTTCAGCTGATTTTAAGGATATGCCCGATTCTGCAAGTTGGTACAAAGTGGGAGAATATTCTTTCTCAGGGATCCTTGACGGTGATATAACAGAGGAAGAATTAGATCTTAAAAATTTCTATCAGGATTATGCTACCCGGGAAACATTACCAGTGGACCAGTTTTCTCATCATATCCTGGCTGGAAGTATTGCGATGAATTATAATTCCCGGCTTGTGTTAGAAGATACAAAACAAACACTTGCGTTAAAAGCGATTTACGAACATAAAGCAGACGAATTGCCCTTTACTTCGGGAGGTGTAGAGTATAAATATATTAAATATTCTGACAAATATATTGATCTGGCTGTGAAATTCATAATTGATACAGATGCAGGAGAAAAAACTGTCTGGATATTGCAAACAGTTAATGAATGGTATGTAAACACACTTACGACCTGGGAACATTATATTGTGTTAAATGGTGTAATAGGATACCCTGATGTGCGAGCAAAAGAATGCATGTTATATGTTAAAGATGATGAAATCTATAAATATCTGATTACATTAAAACTGACTGCAAGTAAATCTATGAATTTTGCTTACTATCATTCAAATCAGTTTTTATCCGGAGAGTATGATGGCATACTTGGAACTTTGATATTAGGGGGTAAATATTGGAATTTTAACATGATTTCGTTATATTTCAATAGAATAAATACTCCGAAACTTCCAACCGACAATACACTTAACACAGAAATTCCTCCGGACAATGAAATAACTGATAAAAACCGAATACAAATATCGGAAGTAAATAACCCTTTCTATTTCGCTGCAGAAAACAGTTACCAAGTCGGCACCGGAACTATTATCGCCTGTGCAACAAATACAGAGCCGCTGAGCACGGGACAGTTCGGAGAGTATCCTTTGATTGTTTTCACGTCTAAAGGCATCTGGACGCTGTTTCAGGGACAGGGAGACGTTCTGTTCTCATCCGTGAAACCTCTGAACGGAGAAGTTGCAATAAGTCCTGAACATATCATTAGCACCGGGACCGGAGTAACCTACTCAACAGAGAGAGGATTGTATCTGATTGAGGGGCGTAATGTCGTACATTTGTCACAACTGTTGCATGGCCTACCAAACCTTGATATTCAGGAAGTTGATAACTATATTTTGAGGTTAAATCATCTTAGTTTAGTACAAATTGATGCATCACTGTCAATTATTGATGCAAAAAGTTACATTTTGGGAGCAAAAGTGGGTTTTGATAAGAAAAATAACGAATTACTGGTAACTAACAACACTTATGATTATTCCTATGTATTCTCTTTTGAATCAAAACTTTGGCACAAAATAAATGAATCATTTCGCGTTTTGATAAATTCCTATCCTGAACTATTGGTGTTGCGCGAAAACAGTAGTGATGATGGGGTTTTCAGCGTTTCACAGGGCAGTTATGCAACACCTGTTGCAACAATGCTTACAACGCGTCCCTGCAAGCTGGATAATGAAGTTGATTTTACCCTCCTCCACCGGGCCATCCAGAGGTGTGAAATTGAAACGGCAGAAAGTACTTACGCCGGCCTGTATGTCTTTGGCAGCAACGATTTGAGAACCTGGCAGCTATTGTCAGGAAACGACCGGAAGACCGGAAAAATAACAGATATTCTCACTACCAGGGTGCATCATAAAGTCAAATATTTTGTCTTTGTATTTGCTGCAATCTTGACAGAATACAGCAGTATAAATAACCTTGATATACAGTTTTACAGTAAGATAACCAATAAGTTACGGTAGATTGTTGTAAAAACACGAAAAAGTGTTGCATTAAATTTTCCTGAGAGGAAAAACAACTGAAAAAACAGAATGGATATGTAATTATCTATATATTTATATTTGTTAATTCTTACCGCCTGGAAAGAAAAAGGCCATCCAGGGGGCGCAAAATGGACGGAGAAGGAAGATCAGCAGTTAGAGTACTATGAAAGATGCTTTGAGATTTTGATGAACAGCCCGTTCAATGAAAGTTGATCTAATTAAAAATAAATTCATTTCCATTCCACAACTCATAGCCATATAATCCAATAATTCAAAATCAGGTTGAATTTTACCTGTCAAAATTCTGCTCAACTTCGATTCTGAAATCTGGTGCAAATGACAGAATTCTTTTCGATTTATTCGCTTATTTATTTTTTGCAAAATCTGCAAATACTGTTCTGTTAAAGGTATTCTTTCTTGCATAATCTGCAATTTTCGGGTTATAAACTATTGATAATCAGTGTGGGTTACTATATAAGTAGTTAGGTACAATTTAAAATTTTATCAATGTGCTTCATCAGCATTTTTTCAACCCACGCCATTTCTTTTGCCAAATCAACATCTGATATTTT